>Ga0307380_10005857_pt1 | contig 16285 bp, 32 predicted proteins | sample UN3MG_FD_202239 | JGI IMG/M metagenome (GOLD analysis project Ga0307380, IMG submission 202239) | Soil microbial communities from Risofladan, Vaasa, Finland - UN-3 | ecosystem: Environmental > Terrestrial > Soil > Coastal area > Acid sulfate soil | place: Finland: Risofladan, Vaasa | collected...
GGTCAACAGTCCATTGTTTTTGGCATTCGGTTGGACACCAGAATTGATCATATTCTAATATACGATTAAAGTATTGTGGTAATTGACGAGATGCCTCCCACACATTATAGGCAATCATTGGGGATTTATATTCGTCATAGAAAAAATGATGGTGACTTTCATTTAAGACTATCTGGACTTGTGTATCTTGCGGGTTTGGGATAAACGGTCTCCCAATTTTATAAGGTGGGTTTTGCCATGTTTGTTCGATTATCATATCACGTTCTTCTTGTTTTAGATATAAAATGTCTTTGACGTGAGTATAGTTTCTTATTCTTACTGGTATGATTTTGTTTAAATGGGTAAAGAAATTTCTGCTGTGGGCTGCATATCCGGTGTGTCCTAAAAAACTAGTGTTGCCTATTACCTGAATTCCCATAATATCTCCTTTCAATAATCGCAGTATACCATGCGGTATGCCATTTTCTATCTTTATTCGCTTTTGCATTACATGAAAAACAAATGGTTATTAAATTAAACGGGTGACAATCTTTTTTGATATAATTAATATGATGAATACAGACTTCTTGAGAAAGTTTATTACAGGTAGGATTTAGACATTTATAATCATCTCGTTCTTTTATTGACTCTTTATAATCTTTATCTGCCCATTGATCACAATATGGTTCAAAAGAAATACCACCTTTCCAATTTCCGTTAGAACTTCCTAAGTTTTTACCTTTACAATTCTTACTAATCAATTTCTTAGTTGAATTATATCTATGTTTCCCGCTCCAATATTTAGGATTATTTTCCCCCTTCTTTTTTTCACTTTGTTTTTTTCTTGTTTCATCAGAAGCTTTTTTTCCAAAATTTGGATTATATTTCCCTGTTTTACCATACATCGGATTTTTTTCACCCATTTTAGATTTTGATATTTGAGGGCATTTTTTACCTTTATTCCACGAAGGTTTTCCTTTTCGGTCATTACTTATTTGTTTTTTATATTCTTTTGTTTTATTATGATGACCTAATATATATTTAGGAATTTTATATCCTTTTTTGAAATGATGAGATTTTACTTCAATTTTTCCACCACATCCACAAGCACATATATGTTTATGATATAATGTTGAAATTCCCATTAAATCTAATCCTTTCGCTATTTTTTAATTTGTTCTAATTATTACTTTTTATATCTTCATCTAATTTTATTCTTTCAGCATATGATCATTATGTAGTTCTTTCCTTAGTACTTCTATCTGATCTGTAACAATTTGTAACATTTTGCTATGTTCTATATCAGAGGTTTCTTTATATTCTTCAAATTGTGCCTTATCATCAGAAATAGTTCTTACTATTACATAAGCTCCGGCTAAAACTGTAAATATTACCACAGCAACAAGAGTCATTTTAGAAATTTTAACACTTATTTTTTTAAGCTCATCCATGAGAACCCCAGTCTTCAATTTAACTATATTAGAACAAGAATCGATATTACTTGCTGAATCTTTCACATGTATATTTAAAGCATCACGTAAATCCTTAATTGGTAAGTTTTTAATATAAGTAACAAGATCTTGTTGTTGCCCTATCAACTGTTGTGTTGAACTTTCATTCTTGTCTGTAGACGCTTTTAATGTATCAAATAATTTAACAAGGATATCCATACTATCGGTCATTGTTTACCTCTCCACGGGAATCATCAAATTTATTTCCTCGTTTATGATATTAAGTTGATTATCTAGTTTAATATATTTTTGTTTTTTTTCTTCTTGCCATTCGTGTATTTTATTTTCTAACTCTTTATAGACTTTTTCTTCGTGCTCTTTTAACTTACTTTGCATAACCTTTGTGTTATTTATATCAATAGATACTACATTCGCCCCAATAACATTATTATTTTTATCTTCTATATATTCAGCTGTAAGTAATACCCATATCTCAGATCCATCTTTTTTAATAATTTTATATTCAACTGATGAATCTACATAACCACCGCTTTGTAATACTTTCAATCTTCGACGCCATTCTTTAGTACTATCTTTTGATAATATATCTGGTGGGCCCATATTCATAAGTTCTTCTTTTGTATATCCAGTTTTTTCGCATATAACATCATTTACATATATAAACTTATTATTAACAAAATCAATCTCATATATACCAGCTTTAGTAACTTCAACTAAATTTCTAAATCTTTTTTCACTTGCCCTCAACTCCTCTTCTACCAGCTTGCGTTCAATAGCATATTTTAAAGATCTAACAAGTAAGCTCGCCGTCACTTCTGGTTTATACAAATAATCTTGAGCTCCCAATTTTACACATTCACATGCAAGATCTTCATATCCTGATATAATTACAGTTGGTAAACAACCAGATCCTTTCTTTAATTTTAAATATGTTTGTGCTCCCTTACTATTCGGAAGAATCAAAGCCATAAGTATAACATCTATATTATTACCATCTTTTAAATATTCAAGTGAATCTTTCAATGTTTGTTTATAAACAACATTGAATTTAGTTTGTTTATCTTGTTTTAAATATTGAAGTGTAATATCAGCAACGCGCTTATCATCTTCAATATAAAGAACATTAATTTCTTCTTTCTCAAACATATATTAACTCCTCACATCGGCGATAGTATCATATTTATATTTTGTTCTAAACTGTTGTTACATACGGTTCTTCTTATGGTATTCGATGCTCATTTTTTCACTTTGGTTTTGGACCACCATAATAAGAAGGGTTTAAATCTGGATTTGGTTGTGTGGGATTCCTATTTACTCTAATTTCAATTTCATCTCTTTCTTCATCATCTTCTTCTTTTATCTTTATTTTAGCTTTCCCCATAGATGTGCCTTTTAGTAATGATAGATAAGTTTCATCTCGTGGATCTGGTGGAGTTCCTTGCCCAAAAACTGTATCTTTGTTTTCATGTTTTGAAGCTGATTTTAGAGAAAATAACTGATCAGATGTATCAACTGTAATAGAAACAGAAGGCAGAGTAGATATGTCTTTCGGATCTCCGGCAGGCTCATGAGGAGGATCAACAGTTACTTTTTCTATTAATTTATCTATTTGTTTTTTTAATTTGTTTAAACTCATTATTTCCACCCCTCATACGGTTGTTCTAAATCTTGATTAACAGCATAATCTAAAGTAACCTCGTCACCGTTTTTAATATTTTTTTCCGCATACGTTTTATATGATCCATCCTTCAATTTATGAGAACGAGCAGATGGGGTTGAACAGTGATTTAAATTGGCACCGAAATCTGTAATTTTTTCTCCTGGTTCAAAGTGAGTATTTATAAAATCTCCCTTTTTAAAATCTTGTTGTGCAAACACTCCATTCCCATGAATCGGAGAAGGTCGAATGGCATAGTTGTTTTGAAGAGGTTTGCTAAAAAGTTCATTTAGATATGTATCTACTTGTTTCATTATACCCACCTATTTTTATTTTTGTTCCAAAATTCTATATATATTAATAACTGAATAAACAAAGATTAACCAAATTTTATAGGAGGTATCCAAATGATGATTTTTAATACAAGTTGGAAAGATTTATTGATAGCTTGGTTGGAAACGATTTGGGAAGCAAGACCTGAAATATTCAAATCTTCATTTTGGGTCACCCCATTCCCACAAGAGTACCACCCTAAATGTTTTGACTGTCATTTAGGGCCAGAAGACTGCCCGGAATGTGAGTTTCGGCAGTGGGAAATATAAATAGTTTTAACATTGGGAGGAACTATCATGAATGATGATTACACGGGGAGTTTTATAAAAGTTATCGGTATTTATATTATATTTATAGTTGGTGTCCGTCTTGTGAATAGCGCTATAAACATGATATTAACAAAACAGTATTTGAAAAAATACAATGTAAAACAAACTGCTGTTAATTGGAAAAACGCATCCAAAGTATTTGGGATGCGAATAAGAAAACTTAAAAAAATGAGTAAAGAAGAAATCAAGAAATTGTATCGACAGAAAGTTATGGGTGTTCATCCTGACAAAGGGGGTAATTCCGAAGATTTCAATAATCTACATGAAGCGTATAAATTTGTATATGCTTCAGTATAATCAGACTATGTCTGGGGAAAAGCATCTACATGATGCTTTTTTTAATCAACTCAAATAATTTTTAATGGAGAATATATGACAACAAGCGAAAATTCATTCCTTCTTTCTCTCCAGTCACCCTGTAAAGATTGTATATGCCTTCCTGTATGTAAAGCAGAAACAAGTCTCAACGTGCTTTTAAATAAATGTAGTCTACTAAGCGAATATTACAATTATAATCAATAAAGGAGCAGTAATGCAGAAAAATGAATTAGCGACACTTTATGGAGTAAGTAGAATTGGTAAAGTAAAACAATGGAAAGCAACTGCTGTAGAGAATGAAGATAAAACAGCAACTATTATTATTGAGTCTGGTTATGTTGATGGTAAGATTCGAGAAATGCCGAAGCTGATAAAGAAAGGAAAGAACATCGGTAAGGCAAATGAGACAAGCCCATTCGAGCAAGCACTATCTGAAATTCAATCTCAATGGACTTCTAAACGAGATAAAAACTATGAACCAACACAAATGGATCCCAATAACTATATACCACGACTTATGCTCCCTCAATTAGCGAAGGGTGTAGGTAAAGGAAAGATTGTATATCCTGCATATATTCAACCGAAATTGAATGGAATATGTAACTTGGCCGAACCTCCAATGGTTCCACCGAAGTATTCTCCAACACCCGATTTGATTCAACATCATTCAAGGGGTGGACATTTGTTTGAAACTCTTGCTCATCTTGATCCGTGGATTCAAAGAATAAATCCACCCGCACCGGTTCATGGAGAGTTATATGTCCACGGAATGAGTCTTCAAAGAATTGGATCATATACAAAGAAAATAAAACCTGATCAGCATATATTAGAATATTGGTTATATGATATGGCCTGGGCGGAAACGCCCTTTGGGGTTCGAATCAATTGGTTAGGTGACATATTACATTTAATCCATAAAAACTTTCCTGAGTGTCCTGTTAAAATGACTCCAACAGTCATCGTCAATAACTATGCTGAAGCAAAAATCTTTCATGATAAATGTGTTCAAGATGGTTATGAAGGTGCTATGCTCAAGAACATGGATGGCATCTATATGTTTCAATATAACTCTAATGATCTTGAAAAAGTCAAATCGTATTTAGATAGTGAATTTGAAATCGTTGGGGGAAAAGAAGGTGTTGGTGCAGATGAAGGATGTATTGTTTATAGATGCAAGATTGAAAGTGGTCTTGAGTTTGATGCTCGCCCAAGAGGTACAGTTGAAGATCGAAAACAAATGTTTATCAACCTTCCAAATGACATTGGAAAAATGTTAACCGTAAGATATGCTGAATTATCAGATGACGGTATTCCACTACAACCGGTTGGTGTTCCCGCCGAAGCAGAAGCAGTGAGGGACTATGAATAGTTTTGTATCAGCAGGAGATGTATTTGAAAAACTATTAGGAGATATTAATTATAAGGATACTGAACTTTATCCATTTAAATGTAGAGTTGGTGTTATTAAATATCGTCCTCCGAGACATAAATTTTTCGAGTATATAATAAACCTTGGAGCGGGTCATATAGAACCAATCTTATATCATAAAAAATTCAAACCTTCTTCAGTATTAACATTTGTATTTCCTGAGCGTCATATGAGTGTTCATGAACAGAGATCTTTTATGTTTCAATTAGTCAAGCATCCACAAGTTAAGAAGATAAAACAGATTGACATTCTTACATCAAGTCCTCTTTTAGTTGGGGACTTCAGAGCTGAAATGATAAGAATCATTGAATGGCCTGATGTTGATAATGGAGTATTAATTCCATTTGTGGATGGACCGGAAGCTGCTTTTAATAAAAATACTGCCAGAGATGTTTTTTAAAGGATATATAATATCCTAGTTTATATATGTAGAAAATGAAAGGGATTCCCTCCCGAGTTCCCTTTCATTTTTTTGGTGTAATTATCTTTTACTATATATATTAATAAGTGAAATAAGAAGTAACAAATTAACTTTTTAAATTATATATAGGAGACTAAAAATGGATTTCATCGGAATCGCTCTGATCATAGCAGTAGTGGTAATCGCCGTTCATTTCGTGCATAAGAGTGCCCAGAAAGAAGGAATGAACAAAGGAATCGCAGAAGGACGTATGCAGATTCTTGAAGAGAACCTGAAACGAGTAGATATTGAAAGACATAATATGGCGTCTGTCAATGCTCAACATGGTTAAGGAGGACACAATGATTTATTTTGAGCTGCTTTGGATTGTGTTGGTATTCATAGCTCTTCCTTGCTTTGGCTCATATGTAATGGGTCGTAGAGTTGGAGTAAAGAAAGGGCGTTTGCAAATTATTGATAAAATTGCACAAAGAAAAACCATCGAAGAAACAGCATAAGGATTCTTTAAAAAGAATCTGAAATTCCTTAAATGGATTTCAGATTTTTTACTTATTATTTTATTGATATTTTTTTGCTATATATATTAATAAATGATAAAAGAATACACTTATTAATCTTTTTAAAAGGAGGAAATTATGATAGGAATTACAGGAACTATTATAACTATATTGGTTATAGTCGTTATTGTATGTGCTATATCAGTTATCTTTCGTAATCCTATAGACCGTTACGTTCGGAATATGTACGAGGATGAACTTGAAAAAAGAAGGTCGCGAGGGCAATAAAATAAAAATGCTAGCAGACCTAAGTTATAAGGCTGCTAGCATTCCCACCTTATTTTTTATCTTAAATGATGGATGGACATCGTTTAATTTTATATATTCCGAATAACACTCCATATTCAGGGCTAAGAATAGGAATCCATTGTAAGGTAAATTTACATTCGCCATTTCCTTTTCGTCCAATATTCTGAGTAATTCCACCACATTCATTAAAAGATTCTGATATAATACAAATGCCATTTTCTGTACATTCCCCAGGTCCCATCATTCTTTGATAGTTTTCGTCGGTTCCCTGAATATTAGTTATTCGTATTTCCTTTCTTGCTGCCAAATCTGTAAGTTCACAATAGCTTGTATCCTCTTCTGCTTCTTGAGACAATACACTCGGGACAGCAACTATGAATGATAACAGTATAGCAGCAATTAGTTTTTTCATGAATTACTCCTTCATAATGATTTATTTTTTGTTCTAAATTATTATAGAGGATTTCTTAATATGAGAACTATTACTATATATATTAATAACTGTATTAAATCATTATTTACCTTATTAAACTATAGGAGGAATTCATGATACACATACCTGATTTTAAAAGTACGAATGAAGCATATGCTTTTGGTATAAAAGCATCAGACGATCAAGTCAAAGAGCTGGGTGTATTGCGTAAAGCGTACGGAGTAAGATTTGAGCAGTCGTTGGAAGACGAAGAGTGGGATATCGCTAGTGTGTACGCTACGAAAGCACAACTTTGCCGAGAGGCAATTGAATCTCACGATGGGCTGCTTGTATTATAATATTTACTGGGTGTGCTATTTCAGACACCCATTTTTTTATTCGTAATCGAAAGGAGTTATAATGAAACTTTTTTTTAAATATCTAATTTGGATAATACGTGGGAAACCATATTTTACATATCCAGGATATCATTGTGGATGTTGTGGTAAATGGGTTTCACATAAGTATAAAGTTCCTGAATATATATCCTTAGGGGAGTGGCATGATACTTGGGGTATTTGTGATGAATGTGGAGATGCTTAAAATGACACTACCATGTAAAGAATGTATATCTTATGCTATCTGTAATTCGCGTGATGAAATATCATGTTCTATTTTATATGATTATTTTCTTCATGGAGGAGCTAATATTGTAGATCATTTGTACGCTTCCCCGCAATCTGATAGACTCAATGAAATTTCTAAATTTTTTAGTAGAATAATAGAGTTCTGGCATTTAACTACAGAGAAGCCTTTTTTCATTCCCGGAACTCCACAAGCAATGGTTATTACTTGGAGTAATAGAATATAAACTTTTAAACTGAATTAGGAGAAGTTATGATAAACGCAGTAAAAAAAGATTTGAGTTCAATCCCGAATATATTAAAACCGGCAACAGAAGGATTAACAGTCAACCAAATATTCAATCGCTATCAACAAACAACAGTTCCCGCCAATCAAGTACAGAAACCCTATCTGAGGCAAGTCATAAACTACGCTATTAAAAACGATATTATAATCCAAAACGGTTATGAAATTAACCCCACGGGCAGAGATAGTAAAAGAATGTGTTTGAAAAATGTAGATATTCCAGATGGTGACTGGAATGCGTTAATTGAGTTATTTAGAGAATCTATTCTTAAAACGCAAAAAGAGAATAGGCAAATACGACAAGCGAAAAAAGCTAAAGCCAAAGTTCGAAAACTCAAAGGTCGTTCCGCAAGTCGTCCGGCTGTTGGAAAATTATCAGAAACAATTAATGACCACTTTGATGAAGCCCGTGAAAATCCAAACAAACAATATGTTGAATCATTCTTTATTGGTACAGTAGCACATTATCTCAACAATGAAAAAGTAAGTTGCCTAACATTGACAGGCCCCGATTACAACAGACATATAACCAAACTATTCAATTCATTCGCAGAAGAAGTATTCATTGTGGAGAATATGAATGGAGTGTTTGAAGAAATCATGAGTAAGGCAAAAACTTGTCCATACTATATGAAAAATCAGGTTAAGCTTTTAAATTGTAATCTGGAAGATGTGTTTGTAAAGGGGTGTAAATATATAGATCTCGACTTTATGGTGGGAATGAAAAAAGTTTTGACAATTATTAAAAACTATGTTGAAATGCAAACATATACAATCGGCACAGATTCTATTAAGTTTATAACATTTACAACATCAAATCGAAATGATGGAGGAGATATAGAAAGATTGGTTGTATTAAAACAGCTTATGAAGGAATGTTTTAATGCTACAATAAGTGGATTCCACGGTGGGGAGGGACTTGGTGATCAAATCCCATTGCAAGGCACACATGCAGATACTCTGAAATATTGTCATAAAAGAATCCCGATTATTATAGAGCGTGGTACCATCGTTGATATGCAAGTAATCACATATTCGGATAGTAACCACCCAATGCTTTCTATTTTGGTTTTATATAAATGATTATCATTTCAAATTGATATGGGGATCTCAGTCTTGGTCCCCATTTTTTGCTTAAATTTTAATATATTAAGTTACTAGTTCTATATATATTAATTTATAATAAGAGCTCCACAAACTGTTACTTTAAACTATAGGAGGAAATGACATGAGAAAATTATTTTATTTCGTTGTGTGTTTTAGTTTGTTAACTCTTGGTTCAACCGCGTTCGCAGGAGATCTCAGAGTTGGTGTTAGTAGAATAACTACTGGTCATTCTGACTCGGGAGAACGATGTTTGGATGATGGGTGGGCAGTTGAAGTCGGGTATGATAAAACTATATACCACAATGACTTCCAACTTAGAGATTTCAGTTTCGATCTTGATATGGGTCCTGAACTGATATACTCGAAATATCAGACCGCTGAACGTGACTGTGTGGGGTGTGAACGGTTCAACAAAAGAATCGACACATCCATTAATCTGTCAGGTATAATAAAACCCACGATCAATATGGGAGATTTTTCAGTTTATTGTATTGCTGGAATCGGTGGAGATTATATGGAGCAAGATGGATTGGATGCATCTTACACATATGGTTATGGGATTGACTATCAGATTTCCTATCGCTGGTCTTTGGGGATCTACCAAAAGAAAATCTTCCAGGGTTATGCTTGGAAGGACAGAGAAGACACCGGCCATTACAAATATATTGGTGGGATGGTTAAAATGTCATTCTAATTATTCACTGTATAAAAGGAGATGAGTATGCGTAAATTAATATGTCTTGTTATATTAGCGGTAATAGTATCTTTTACTTCTACCGCAATTGCAGGTGATCTCCGATATGGTCTTAATCTGATGCCCGTCGGGCACAGTAATGAAGCACGTCGTTGTATAGACAGTGGGTGGGGTGTAGAGATTGGTTATGATCATACATTATATAATCATAACTTTAATTCACTCATCAGTTTTGATGTTGATGTTGGACCCGAGCTTGTCTATTCAAACTATCAGACAGCTTATCGAGAGAAGGCAAGTCATCCTCGTTCTGATAGAAGAAGAGAATCATCTCTTAATTTGTCAGGAATAATAAAACCAACCTTCAATATAGGAAGAGTTTCCCTATACGGTATTGGTGGAATTGGACGAGACTGGCAGCAAGAGAATGGCCATGATGGCTCTTACACATATGGTGCAGGAGTCGATTTACGACTTACAAACAAAGTATCATTCGGAGTATCAGCAAAGAATATAAACCGTAATGATACGGGGACTTACACTTATATAACCACATTGATAAAAATGCCATTCTAAACAAATGGAGATAGTATATTGATTAAAGAGAGCGAACCCCACAGGCCAAACAGCCGCCGGGAAGATCGCTCTCTTTTTTTGGTTTTAAAAATCTTACTATATATATTAATACATGAAAACAAACCATTAACCTTTTATTTATACGGAGGAGGGCATCATGAGTAATGCAAATAAATGCGCAAGGTTGAGTTGTGTTCAAAAGAGCAAAGAACATAACGAACGACGGCTGGTAGAAGCGCTTGACCGTAGAAGTAAAAACGGGAAGGCTGATGAAGATGCAGTATTCGATCACATGCAGGTGAATGAGAATGGTGACCGAGTCTGGAATTTCTAACAATTAATGGGATGTTATCTTTCGAGATAACATCCCCATTTTTTATTTATATAAAAAGGTCTGACAAATGAACATCATTAAAATAACTCATATGGCAGCTGTATTATGTCCTATAACCGATAACTATCATCTTATCAAACAATGTGAAAAGTGTGATTCATATAGGGGATTTATTTCCAAGCCTCTTGCAATAAAATGTAAAGAAGGGGAAGGAAAAAAGGGGGGGTGATAAAGTCATAGTATCGAAAGGAACAAGGTGGGATGGTATCCTTAATCGGGTACTGTCCCATATCCTTAATTACATGCTAATTTTTTAATCTCAATCGAAAGGAAGTTACCATGAAAAAAGAAATATTTACAAATAAATTAAAATCAAATGGAACTATGATAATAGATACGCCTACCGAATCTACTTGGGATGGATGTTTTTTATCGGACTTTAGATCTTTGAAAGGTTTGATTCAATATATAGATTTCAACTGTCAAATAAATGAGACAGGTGGATGTAAGAATAACCCCGATATACTCCGCTGTTGCTGCAACGATTGTTTATCTAACGCAGGATATTTTAAAATAATGTTAAACAGGGACATCGGATTTTATTCAAAGATATTTAGCGCTAAGACTGGTTTCTGGAGAAAAGGAAAAGGGTGTGTAATACCACATCGAATGAGATCTACTACATGTTTGACTCATCATTGTAATCATAGCACACATAAAGACTTCAGCGATGGAATGTTATTAATCAGAGAACAACTAAATTCTTTAAGAAAAAGGATTTAATATATGAAAACAGAAAAACCCCCCTGTCTAACATGTATAGTTAAACCATTATGTCTTAATCGAGCAACAAGTTTCTCCAACATGGATAAATGTTGTATTCTATATGATTATTTATATTCTTACGATTGTGATGTGAATAATTATAAATTACGAATACCCAAAGAAGACTACTTAGAAAAAATTGAACTACTTTATCCTATATTTCCATTCTCACAGTTTAAAATGGATGACGAAGCAAAAGAAAGATTTGAACATTACATGAAGAAAGCGAAAAATCTTTAAGATGATGGGGTCATATTATGGGCCCTATCATCTATGATGTACTTATTTTTTGTTCTAAAATTTCTTCTATATATATTAATAAATGAAATATAACTTTTTAACTATAGGAGGAAAGAATGAAACTCAAATCAATCGTAATTTTTATTGTGTTAATGGGATGGTTAATTGTTCCAGCAACCGTGATCGCACAAACATCTAAGAAAGATCTGAAAATAATTGCTGGCGATATTGTGAAGACATGTGTTGAGAAATTAACCCTGGAAAATCTCCCAGTGAATGAAACCAATATAACACAATGTGGAGCACGGCAAGTAAAAGCGATATTTTACAATTCAGAATTTATACAAATTTTAAATACTGCCCCCGAAGGTGAAATTAAAGAGGCATTAAGAATGTTAACTATAACATGCTATGATAAAAGCAAACTTCCATCTGGAAAAATAGATTACGAAAAAACAATTAAGTGTTTAGACTCTGGAATTGATGTTATAGATGACATGCTCAACCAAGAATTAAAAAACAATCGAAAATCGGATCCATTCGCAATTTAATTTTTTAACTATAGGAGAACAGTATGAAAAAAGACGTCGTGGTGTATATGTTAATAAGTAGTGGAAAGTGGATTGAAATAGTCAGAATGAAAATGGATGATACAGCTACCAAAGAAACAATTCAAAAGGGTATTGATCAGCTTCACGATATGTTTTACGGGGGTGATAAAGTTGAATTGCATATTGAGGGTCAATCGTTTTCATTCCGTGGACTTAACAAAGAGTTTAATGTGTTTAAGATTGTAACTGAATAAGGAGAAAGTTGAAAAATGAAGTTTAAATATGGATTTAATAAAAGATATTGTCCTTGTTTGATTTGCTTAAAACGCCCCATATGTTCATGTGGGCATCCGGATGTTTTATGTGGAATGCTAGCAAAATATTTACAACCGAATAATCAGGTTATTCCTCTTAGATATATTCATGCTAAAAAGATTTTACCAAAACTTAAAGATGTAAAATGGGAGTGGGAAGGAGAGATTGGTGGGTGGTTAAATATTCCTTATGCTTTAACCATATCTGATTATGATAGAAGGAGAAGATTAGAGAAAGGATTATATGTCCCTCAGTATGTTAATACAAAAAAATAGTTCTGAAATATATAATGGGAGGGAATTTTAAGACCCTCCTATTTTTTTGCGCAGGAATCTCAAAATACATTTCTTAGATGATTAACTATACGGTTAACCGCGCTATCAACATAGTGTATTTTTTGTTCTGAAAATTCTTCTATATATATTAATAAATGAAAAGAAAATTACTTATTATTAATCTTTAAAGAACATAGAAAGGAATCATTAACTCTAATTTATAGGAGGATATCAAAATGGGAACCAAGAAATTAACTTGCGGAGATTGTCAATTGATTCATAAATGTAACGGATATGATGATGATAATATTGACTGTGATGAGATGTTTCGTGGTATCGGCGAAACAACATGTGAAAAATTTACCTCCTGGCAAAATCCAAAAAAACATTGTAGTGGATGCAAACATATGTTTTGGTCATTTTGGTGTGGAGAACCAGTGATTTATGAGTGTACAAAACTTCTTATTCTCTTGGATGCAAAAGAAGATATTAACGAAGATCATGAGATTATAGAAGATCAGGGTCCTGATGTATTTCCTGGTCTGTACGCTGAAGCAATGGTAGCGTGTGGAGAGTTTGAAGTTCAATATGGTCGACCTGATTGGATGGACGATTAATCATTAACTACAAGGAGGATAACGTGAAAAAACTGATTAATATTATGTTACCGCCACTAACCTTTATGACCATTATGAGTCTCTGCATTTGGGCGGCAGTATATTATGGCATAGAGGAAAAATCTTGGCTCTCTCAATATTGGCATAGTCTTGCAGGCGGCGGTGTTGGGCTTGGTATTGGTATTGCAATTGCTATCGTCTATGGAGGGTTTGGGATAGTTACAGGAGGATTATCTTTCGGTATACATGCTCTTGGTATATGTGTTATATCTACATTATCAGGTCTCGGCATTGGAAGCATGACGCATGTATCATTGAATCCTTCCTTGTATAATTTCAATTGGCATGTGATCGTTCCCATGATTCTGATTGGCATCTTATTTTCTAATGGTATGTCAAATGTTATACGGAAAACGGTACAGTTTAAATAGTAGGAGATTCTATTATGGGTAATTATGATAAATACATTCAAGAATATTTGGATGACGGAATGGATGACGAACAAGCTGAGCAAATGGCATCATTAGATGCTTTTATTGATTATGAAGAACAGTATGGTCAATACGGTCTGGATGGTCAGGAGGAAGAAGATAAAGAATTTCTAGATTCTTTGGAATAAAATGAGTGTGCTACTAAGGACAGTATCCTTAATTGGGTACTGTCCCCACTCCTTCATATGGTTATTTTTTCTTTCTTAATACAGCTCCCATTTTTACTAAGTTTAATTCTAGTTTGTTAGCTGAAGAAGTTTCACTTTTTGCATACTTTCTTAACGTATTGGCATATCGTTTAAGAGTATTTTTACAATCTTTATCTGGTCCACACTTAGATAACTCTTTTTCGATAATAGATGCTGTATGTCTGGCACCAGCTGCTTGAGCTTTTGCCTGACATATTTTATATCTTATCTTGTTCTTTTCATTTACATCACCAAGTATCTGTCTTAGACCATATATACATCCTTTATTCTTTTCATCATATATTTTCTTACCAGATATTTGTGCTGCTTTCATAAGGGAGATAGCGGTTTGATTCCTTTGATCATGTATGACTTGAATGTATGCTTCATTTAATTCTTTCTCATGTGAGTTCAATTCCATTATCGTTATCTCCTCGTATATATGGATTGCTATCCTAATCTTTAATTATTTTTATTCTCGCCTTAACATCAATAACAGGTTTCTTTCCGGGTTTAATTAACTCGAGAGATTTAATAACATTTGGATGATCAGGATTAATAGTAGATAATACACAAATAATCTCAGGTGGATTCCAAAGTTCTTGACCAACACCTGTATGATAATCCATATCTTTAAACAACTTTCTATATGTTTTTCTGAGAAGCATTATAGCAAAACTTCTACCGGATACTAAGTTTAATTTTCCATCACTGATTGCATCAAGAATATCATATAACATATTAATTCTATATTCTATTCTATTCTCTGATAACATAGTGTGATCTTTAAATGCTTTAAATAATAACTCACCTTCAAAAATATTATTATTTACTTTGTTTAAAAAAGAAGCAAATATTTTTATGTCATATGATTTTGCTTCAAAAAGTTCCTTATAAAAATAAGAATAAAATCTAATATATATTGAATTATTAATTTCATTAAACTTCTTTGGAAATTGTCGATGTGCAAGATGACACGTCTCATGTAAAGCAGTGTCTACTATATCTTTAGATTTAAAACTTGAAGAAAGTATTACAAAACATTTTCCGGTTTGAGTTGTTCCAAGTATATTAAAAACATGTGTTTTTCTTCTTATCTTTATTAGTAACTGTTTTATCTTATTCGGTTCAGTAATAACAGGAATTAAAAGACCATCGTCAATCAGTTTAAAAAGAATCTCTTTACTTGATGAATGCCCTTTTTGACTAATCATAACTTTTAGTTTCTTTTTAAGTTCATCGTTGGTATAAACTGTTACTCCATATAAAGTTATCTTTTCCATTATTACTCTCCACAATAAAATCGTATTATTATCATTTATAGTTTGTTCTAGTTATATATATTAATCAATGAAAAGAAAGAATGTTATTAACTTAAATATGGAAAGGAGCACACAATGAGTTATGCAAGTGAATACAAACTGGAGCAAGGAGGGATGAGTAGTGAAGTGAAAGCTGCAGCCACTGGTAGTGGTGTCAGTGCTGCAATCGCTACCTATGGAGTATATGCTTGGCTAAACCCTCTAAATGGATCGGCCTTTATGGCAACTTTAGCGAAGGCAGGTGCTATAATTGGTGGAGGAGCTGCTGGTGGTGTAGTAGTAATAGGAGTTGGTGTTGTAGCTGTTACTGCTGTAGGAGGATATGGCGGTTATAAACTCTATCAGTGGTACCAATCTGATTAAGAAAATTGCTAGCACTGTCATTAGTTTTGATGGTGCTAGCAATTAATAATCATATTTATATTTTTTCATCTTTTGGAAACCCTTTTTTTAAGACTATATCTTTATTTGTTTTTTGTAAATCATTTGCTATAATCTTCAAGTTCTTATATAGTGACTTGCCTTTAAAAATATCTATTAGAGTTTTTAGTCTATGTGGGTTATTTTTTGCCCAATTGTCCCACATCTTAAAAGCATCTTCATACTCTGACCAATCTCGCCCTCTACCCGCTCTACGCCCTACTTTTATTCCTGATTCACCAAT
>Ga0307380_10005859_pt1 | contig 16279 bp, 13 predicted proteins | sample UN3MG_FD_202239 | JGI IMG/M metagenome (GOLD analysis project Ga0307380, IMG submission 202239) | Soil microbial communities from Risofladan, Vaasa, Finland - UN-3 | ecosystem: Environmental > Terrestrial > Soil > Coastal area > Acid sulfate soil | place: Finland: Risofladan, Vaasa | collected...
GGGAGGATGCGGACACGGTCACCGGACCTTACCTGCTCTCTGGGCCGGTAGAGTTCAAGATCGTGATCACCAACACTGGTAACGTGCCTCTCAACGACATCGAGGTCGATGACGACATGTACGGTGGAGTGACCCTGCCGGGCACGACCCTGGCCGTGGGAGCTCACATGGATGTCGAGTACAGCATGGCCTGGGCATCCGGACAGCAGGCGAACACCGCCTGGGTGGACGGCTACTTTGATGATCATATGTACAGCGACAGCGACATGGCGCACTACTTCGGTGCTGCTCCTGGAATAGACATCGAGAAGTATGTCTGGGACGGGGACAGCTGGGAGGATGCGGACACGGTCACCGGACCTTACCTGCTCTCTGGGCCGGTACAGTTCAAGATCGTGGTCACCAACACCGGTAACGTGGAGCTGAGCGACATCGAGGTCACTGACGACATGTACGGTGGCGTGACCCTGCCGGGCACGACTCTGGCAGTAGGCGCGCACATGGCTGTCGAGTACAGCATGACCTGGGAATCTGGTCAGCAGGCGAACACCGCCAGCGTGACCGGGTACTTCGGTGATGAGGACTACAGCGACAGCGACATGGCGCACTACTTCGGCGCTGCTCCTAGCATAATGATAGTGAAGTACGTCTGGGACGGCGACAGCTGGGAGGATGCGAATGAAGTTACCGGACCATACCTAGTAATGGGCGATGGCACGGTGGAGTTCAGGATCGTGATCACCAATATCGGAAACGTTGATCTGATCAACATCGCGGTCACTGACGACATGTATGGTGACGTTACCCTGCCGGGCACGACCCTGGCTGTGGGAGCTCACATGGATGTCGAGTACAGCATGGCCTGGGCATCTGGTCAACAGGTGAACAGGGCTACCGTGGAAGGGTCCTTCCAGGGTCAGTACGTCATGGATTCTGACGACGCCTACTACTTCGGTGCCGACCCGAGCATAATTATAACGAAGTATGTTTGGGACGGAGCGATCTGGCAGGACGCCGACGAGATCACCGGGCCTATGCTTGACGAGGGCAATGGGACCGTTTGGTTCAAAGTATTGATCACCAACAACGGTAACGTGGACCTCACAGGCATAATGGTCTGGGACTCAGATCTTGGCATGTACCTAACCCTGCCTGGCACCAGCCTAGCGGTTGGCGCCAGCATGGAAGCACAGTATGGAATCCTGTGGGCTCCAGGTCAACAGACCAATACCGCCACGGTTGATGGTTCGTTCGACGGAGTGGGCGTCACAGATCATGACGACGCCAACTACTACGGCACCGGCAAGATTTGTGTCCTCAAGTATGAGGATATGAACGGCGACGGTCAGTGGCAAGAAGGCGAACCCATGGTCTCGGGAGTCATCATACAGCTGTGGGAGTTCGAGGGCGACATGATCGCCTGCGGCGAGACTGACGGCGATGGCATGGTATGCTTCACCGGTCTAATGCTCGGTGATTACGAGGTCGTGGAAATACTGCCCGCGGGTTGGTATAACCACGAACTGTCTCAACAGGCCTCCTTGAACGAAAATGAATGGGCGGTCGAGATAGGATTCGGCAATATCCGCTACGGACAGATCTGCGTATTCAAATACGAGGACCTGAACGGTGACGGAATAAGGCAGGATAACGAGCCGTTAGTGAGTGGAGTGGAGATCACCCTACGCGACGCTACTGGTGCTCCGATCGCCACTGGTATAACTGGTGATGATGGCGCAGGCAAAGTATGCTTCGGCGATCTCGAGCTTGGAACCTACTATGTAGAAGAGATGTCTTGGCCCGCTGGGTGGTACCCCAGTGGACCGACCATGAAGGAAGTGACGATCGTCTCTTCTGGTGAAATGGTAAGTGCGTTCTTCCTGAACATCCGCTACGGCGAGATCTGCGTCAACAAGTACGTGGATGTCAACGGCAACGGTGTACGCGACGAAGGCGAGGACACCCTGATTGGAGGAGTGACCATAGAGCTCTGGCTGAACGGACAACAGATAGACGGCGGGGTGACCAGCGATTGCCCATGCTGCTGCCTGTGCTTCACCGGTCTCGAGCTTGGCACCTATGTCGTTAAGGAAATAATGCCTACTGGCTGGTACAGCGTGGCTCCGACCGAGTTCGAGGTCACCATCGGCCAATCCGGTGAACACGTGGACGTCACCTTCCTGAACATCGAGAAGGGACAGATCTGCGTGATGAAGTACGAGGATATCAACGGCAACGGTATACGTGACGAAGGCGAGGACACTCTGATCAACGGAGTGACCATCGAACTCTGGCAGAACGGTCAGATGATCGATTCGGGCGTCACTGGTGAGTGCCCCTGCATGTGCGGAGGCATCTGCTTCACCGAGCTTGAACTCGGAACCTACACTGTGAAGGAATTACTGCCTCAGGGATGGTACAGCGTTGCCCTAACTGAGGTCGATGCGGTACTGGATCAATCTGGTGAGCGCATCGACGTAACCTTCCTGAACATCCGCTACGGCGAGATCTGCGTCAACAAGTACGTGGATGTCAACGGCAACGGTGTACGCGACGAAGGCGAGGACACCCTGATTGGAGGAGTGACCATAGAGCTCTGGCTGAACGGACAACAGATAGACGGCGGGGTGACCAGCGATTGCCCATGCTGCTGCCTGTGCTTCACCGGTCTCGAGCTTGGCACCTATGTCGTTAAGGAAATAATGCCTACTGGCTGGTACAGCGTGGCTCCGACCGAGTTCGAGGTCACCATCGGCCAATCCGGTGAACACGTGGACGTCACCTTCCTGAACATCGAGAAGGGACAGATCTGCGTGATGAAGTACGAGGATATCAACGGCAACGGTATGCTGGACGACGGTGACGTGATAGTACCGGGAATAACCATCACCCTATACGATGACCAAATGATGGAGATGGCCTCTGGAGTCACCGATGAGTACGGATTGGTCTGCTTCACCGACCTGGTCCTAGGCACCTACTATGTCGAGGAGACCCTAACCAACGAATGGTACACCGAGGGTCCCACGCTCAAACAAGTGGTCATAGACGAGTCCGGCGAAAGGGTAAGTGAATACTTCCTGAACATCCGCTATGGCAAGATCTGTGTCTTCAAGTATGAGGACCTGAACGGCGATGGCGAATGGCAAGAGGGCGAGCCTGGAGTGGCCGGAGTGACCATCGAGGTATGGCAGAACTGCGAACTGATCCGTTCAGATGTTACTAATGAAGGCGGATTCGTTTGCTTCGAGCTGCTGCGCTTCGGTGACTATATCGTCCGCGAGAACCTGGCAGCAAGCCATATGGACTGCTGCTGGTACAACTCGACCGATAGTATGGTCTGGGTAACTCTCAGCGCTCAGGACCGCGATCAGATGGTAAGCTTCGGCAACGTCCGATTCGGCATGATCTGCGGGTACAAGTACTACGATGAGAACCTGAACGGTATGTTCGATCCGTGCACGGAAACCGCCGTTCCTGGTTGGGAGATCCAGCTGTGGAAGGACGGTATGCTGTGGGCGATGACGCACACCGACCGCAATGGTATGTACTGCTTCTGCCACCTCGAGTTCGGTGAATACACCGTGGTCGAAGTGATGCAAGAGGGCTGGTACGCCACCGGGCCTACCCAAGATGTCGTAGTGATTGACGAGTCCGGAGGACGAGGCAACGTCAACTTCTTCAACGCCCAGAACGGTTGGATATGCGTATACAAGTACGAGGATCTGAACGGGGATGGCGTTTGGCAGGAGGGTGAGCCAGCAGTTCCAGGCGTTACCATAGTCGTTTGCCACGATGGTCAGGAGGTGGCCCGCGGGGTCACCGATGAGGAGGGCAAGGTATGCTTCGAGCTCAGGGTCGGCGAGTACACCGTAAGGGAGATGCTGACATGTTGCTGGTACACCACCACCGACAATCCGCAGGTAGTTGTACTGGACGGACCGAGGGCCGACGTGACCTTCCTGAACGTCCGGTACGGATGCATATGCGGGTACAAGTTCAATGACGCCAACATGAACGGTGTCTGGGACATGTGCACCGAGGAAGGCATCGAGGGCTGGGAGATCCAGCTGTGGAAGGACGGCGATATGATCGCCTGGACCCTTACTGACGCGGATGGCCACTATGCCTTCTGTGGCCTGAGGATCGGCGACTATACCGTGATAGAGGGCATGCAGGAAGGATGGCTGGCCACAAGTCCGCCGGAGATCCAAGTGTCCCTAGAGCGGTCCGGTCAGCTGGTTAGCGATATCAACTTCCTGAACTTCTTCGCTAACCCCTGCATCTGTGTGGACAAGGACATGAGCGCTGAGCTCTATGAGTTCATGTCTCACACCCAAGGATACTGGAAGAACCATCCATGTGATTGGGTAGGACTGGGAATACTCCCAGGCGACCTATTCCCGTGGGTGGACCTCTCCGTCTATCCTGATGGCCTTACCTACATGGAGGTGTTCAACACCCCGGTGAAAGGCGATGCCACGCTGATCCTGGCCCACCAGTATATAGCAGCCAAGCTGAACGATCTGATGTGGGGCGCCCCGGACGGATATGTTGAGTTCATAACCGACGCCGAGGAGTTCCTGGCAGCCCATCCCGTAGGCAGTGACCCACAGGATTGCGACAGGAATATCGCTACGCACCTGGCCGGGATACTGGCCTCCTACAACGAGGGCGAGTTCTGCGCTGGAATGCCCATGGGTCTCCTGACCTACACCATCAACGTGGTCAACTGCGGCGGTATTGCACTGTACAACGTGGCGGTATACGACACGCTGTTAAACCAATGGTTCCGCCTCTGCGATTATGGTGATCTCGACGGCATACTGGATATAGGCGAATGTTGGGCATTCACCTATACCTACGAGATACCGGGCGACTTCTGCCATGATTGCAACTGTTACGGCCACGAAGACGGATGCGGCTGCGATGATTGCGATCGCTGCTGTGACGACTGTGGGGGATGCTCGCACACGATATGCAACACCGCCATCGCCTTCGGTCAATGGGGCCCGGTCGAACAGGACCTATGGGTCTGTGATAAGGATTCCGCCTGCTTCACCATGCCTACGGACTCGGAATGCGATGGTTGCGACCACGAGTGCGATCAGGGTGATGACTGCGACTACATGTCCTGCAGCTATTACCTGAACCGCGATCTCGAAACTCAGGTATGCATCATTAGGTTCGGAATCGACACCATACAGGACGAGGTCCCGAACCAGGATGCCGCAGACTTCAACGAAGGGTCGGAAGCGAACCACGAGGAGAACGAGCCAATTATGGAGGTTGGCCAGTAATCCGCGCGGTCAACTATCTATCGTTAGAATAAAACCCTAAACAGGGGGGCAACCCCCTGTTAAAGACTTTCTTTTTTCTAATAGCGTTCGATGGGAATCCCCATCAATTATAAAACATGAATAATGAAGTAAGGATGGCTGACAGCGTTCCAGGCTTCCCGTGGGCTCGCGCACCACAGTACAACGGAGAACGCGGGCGGGCTTAGCTTCTGGGATCAGACGAGACCAGGCGTATCCCCGCCGCGATGGCCGTCAAACCATCCTTGAATCCCAGGAATCTGAACTATCTATTTAACTGTTTCTGAACCGGTAGAGGCGAACAGCTGTTCTGGACTCTCCAGCACTATGGTCTCTCTTTCTAGGAACGCCAGCTCTTGTTGCGTGAAACTCCTAGGATCGGTAAATATCAGCACGATCCCTCGATTGACGCAAGCCTCCTCGTATAGACGACCGATGAAATTGGTAAGATCATAGAAGTCGTTGCCTTGCTTGAATTCCTGAAAGCCGAAGATGACCACGGCCTTTCCCTCGCCCCTTCTCAGATGACTGGTCAAGTGTCGCAGCAGGAACACCAGGCCATCGGTTCTGATGGCCCGGTTTTCGCGATCAGGTTCCAGAATGGTGATGTCGGCGTCCGAAGTGATGTCAACGTCTTGAGGAGATACCAGGACCGTGTCGAGCCCCTCTTCGACCAAACGATGCAAGAAGGTCGATACCACATTGACCTCTTCCTGAATTATCAGAAAGGCCCCGAACTCCTCCTTTCCTACCAACTCGACAACCCCTATTACATAGGGGTGCTGGCAATTAAAACTGTTTGTTCAGAGGAGCAGCAACAGGGCAATCGCCGCCCCCAATGCCATGGAGGTCACGTTGTTCCACAACTTGCTGATCCAGCCCATTGTTTCCAATGTCGCGCCGATCACACTATCAATGAAACAGCCCAAAACTCCCATGGCGATGGGGATCAGCACCAGCGGTTGTGGCACAGTTCCTAATATGACCACCCATCCGATCAAAGCGGCAAAGGCGCTCGCCATAATGGCCCACGACGTGCCGTACAGGGAGACCCCCCCGTCCACTCCTGGGGGGACCCGCTTGAAGGTGGTGATCATATACACCCTGTCGGAGAGAACGCCCAGCTCGCTGGCCGTCGTATCCGCCGCGGCGACGCATATCGCGCTCATGAAGATCAGGGCTGGCACCTCTCCTTCCCACCCGGCCAGGAAGGTCAGCACAGCGACGAGGACCAGCACAGCACTGTTGGCCACCACGTTGCGGTAGGAGCGCTCGCCCTTATGGCCCTCCTGCACCCCTTTCCTTATCTTCAACTCCATCTTGTATCTTGTGACCACAAAGCCAGTTAATGCGAACACGATCAGAAGCAGCAGCCAACCTATCCCACCGAAGAGCCCTAGGACCATTCCTATGATGAAGGAGGCCAAGCTACCGTCCAGTGTCAGGAGCTCCAGTTTCCATGAGAGGAGGGAGAGCGTCGCGCACAGGGCGAGCACGATCGCCGCCTGTTCTAGCGTTATCATTCCGTCCCACCCAAAAATTCGCAGATATTAAAAGGAATCCGTATCCCCGTCCTTCCGCTTAAAACGGTCCAGGGGATTGCCCCGCTGGAAAATTGGCTTGGTGTCATCCCTTATACCGCGCACCTTCTCCAGGTCGCCATCCCATTCTCGGAGGACGCCGGCGTAATTATCATCTATGTTATCCAGGACTTTCTGCATACGCTGAGGTGCTGAACCGGCCCTCTTGCCGCTGAGCATCACTGCCAGGAAGAAATCGTCCTTTCTTTCCACTAATAATTTCTTTTCACCAAAGTCCATTCGGCTGAGCACCGTGGAGCTTTCGTCCTTGAAGGAATCGCGAACGAAGTTCTGCAGGGCTATGAGCATGCCGCCGAGGATCTCGTCGTCCATACCGGGCTTCAGCCGTCGGGTCTGGTGAGCCAAAAGCGTTCCGTCGTGGTACATTACGAAGACCTCGTCGACTATCGGCCGAGACAGGAACAGGTATGTCAGCAGGGCCAGGAGGCATATCAAAGACAGGGCGGAGGTGAGCATGAACAGGCTGGAGTCTTCGTATTCCACGGAGATGACGAAGGGGTCGGTGGTAGCTACGTGCTCGGCCAGGTCCTCAGCGATGATACGGTAGGATATCTCTTTGGAACGGTTCTGTGCCGGGATCTGTCCGAAGTAAGAGCCCGAGTCTTCCAGGGTCATGGCCACAGTCCAGGTGACATTGTCGATGGTATATTCCAGCGTGACAGACTCGACGCCGACCACGTCCGTGACATTGACATGAATGATTATTGGTTTACCCACCTCGCCTTTCAGCACCGGGTTGGAGATTGTTATGACCGGTGGCAACAGGTCGATGGTCACGTTCCTGGTCTTGGAGACCGGAGTGTTATGGTCGTCCCTGACCTCCAGTTTGACCGGGTACTGGCCATCGTTCAGGAAGGTGTGCGTGATCTCATACGAAGTATTCCAGGAGGTCCAGGTCCCCTCGAAGTTCCAGCGGTATTGGAGTATGGGTTGGTCGTTCTCGGTGTCCGAGCTCAGAGCGGCAGAGAATGATACCTCTCCGGCGTTCTGGGTGGGCGCGAAAGTGAAATCGGCTGATGGTGCTGGGTCATTGATCAATAGGGTGAAGGATATCTCGGAATAGCTGTCAGCGTCCCACACCTTAACGGTGACCAGGTAAGAGCCAGATACGGTATAGCGGTGGGCCACGGTGTTGAAGGTGGTATTGTCCATCTGGAGGCCATTGGTCTGGAAGTCCCACTGATAACGTACGATGACATCCTGCGTGGCCGTGGCGTTCACTATGAAACGGACCTCGTCCCATTCATTGTAGGTACTCTTGCCATCGCTGGTGAACAGGCCGGTCACGCTCGGACTCGTATCCCCGACAATCAGGGTCCTGCTGCTGGAATGTGTGCTACCATCGGAATCTGTGACTAATAATGTCACCAGGTATGGTTCGGTCCTGTTGTTCTCATATACATGGGTCGGGTCCTTCAGGGCGCTGCTCCCTCCATCGCCGAAGGTCCAGAACCAAGAGGTGATGTCATCGGTGAAGGTGCTGTGGTCGGAGAAATATACCATCTGTTTTTCCAGAGGCGATGAGGTATCGATCTGGAAGAGCGAGATTGGTGCTGAATCATTAATCGTAACGCTGATGGTGGCGCTATCCATGCTACCATCATCGTCGGTCACGGTCAGTTCGACATCGTAAGTTCCGTTTCCAGCATAGGTGTTCTGTGGATTCTGAATCGAAGAGATCTGACCATCTCCGAAATCCCAATGCCAGGAGGTTATTGTGTCCGGATAGGAGGTGCTAAGGTCGTTGAACTGGACCGGCTGACCCTCCATCAGCGTCGTTCCAAAGTATGAAAGGGCAGCCTTTGGACCAACATCTTCTATGATGATCTGGTCCGAGTACGTGTGATTCAGACCGCTTTGGTCCGTCACTACGAGAGTGACAGTGAACGTCCCATTATCCGGGTAGGAATAATTGTAATAGGGGTTCAAGCCCCCTGAACGATATTGGCCATTGCCAAAGTTCCATGCGTACGTCAGCAAGGCCTGGTCAGACACTGAATCAAAGCTCGATGAACCATCGAATGTGACGGCAACCCCCTCAAAGTGTTCACCCGCTTCTACTGTCCAGAACGCGGTCGGCGCGAAATTGTTCTGGTAAAAGAATGATATGGTGTGGGAAAGGACGGAATACGCGATCAGATCGTCCTTGATATCCCCATCCACGTCTCCGATCATGAGCAATACGGGGGAGGCGCCAACGGTCTGTCGGGTCAAAATGGAAAAACCGGAGCCTGAATATTCGTATGCAATTAGGGTAGAATTCCTAGTTATCACAGCAAACTCACAATGGCCATCATCGTCCAGGTCTCCGAGCTTGAAATATTGTGACCCCTCCGGAATAGCTACGGTCCTTATTGGTTGGCTCTGATCAAACCCATTTTCGTATGAGGGGTTCTGCATATACAAATGCATCATAGTAGATGTGGAGGTCAGAAGATCGTCGAGGCCATCTGAATTAAGATCGGCGACCGCGAGCCCTCTGATATTTGCCATGATATTCATGTACTGGTGAGCACTGGCGATGAATCTGGTCGAACCCCCTTGTTGATAGTATATCTCGATACGAGATGCGCTGGAATTGACCAGGGCGATATCAGTCATGTGGTCGTTGTCCCATGCTAATTGTCCGGTGGCGATCGATGAAACCGAGGAGCCTGGTAAAGCGAGCGTAAAGCGTTGAGAATCAGAGAACGGAGCACTCGTTCCAGAGTTATTAAAAATGTTCACTCCTCCATTCCCACCCACGACCAGGTCCGTCAGTGAATCATCATTAAGGTCACCGCTGGTAAGGGATAACGTCTGAGAAAAGGTAGATGTCAAATTGAGGGTCGTCCCTCCTCCGCTTAGGAAGGTCGGAGCGCCGAACATTACAATGACATCCTTTGTGTCGAAAGCGGCCATGATCAGATCGTCATAACCATCATCGTTCAGGTCCGTCGACAAAATGGCCGATAGGTTCAATCCAACGTATCGTTGAGCCAGATTGGGGCTGCCTTCACGAATGAATCTGATGATGGATAAGGACTGGTTATAGGTCGCGATCGCATTTCCATTTCCGTTGAAGTCTCCCATCGTCGAGAGGTCCGCGGATATCCCTGACACGAACTGATTATCATTGGCGTTGGATGCGGTATCCAGGTTCTGATAATAGATGGAAACGGTTCCATATCCGGTCGAGGGCCGGGAAATGACCACCAGGTCGCTCAAGTCATCCGAGTTCATATCCGCCGTCTTCACGCTTATTGGGTTCAAGGGTGTGGGGAAGGTGATGGCATTGGAATAGCTGTATGAACCTGAGATCGGAGTGTTGAATACGGTGATGTTGTGGTAAAGGGTCGATGAACTCGTCACATCTATCCTTCCATCACCGTTGATATCGATGGCAGCCAACGATGATATCATGGACTGGTCCCCCTTATTCGTGTACATTTCGAACGAACTGGTGCTGTTCGAGTAACGCCAGAACTTAAGCATGGAGGTTCCTTTTTCAGCAATTACTAGATCCTTCAACCCGCCACTTACGAGTTGTTCCAGCATGATAGCGGTTGGATTGTTCAGAGGGATGGAGGTCGTGGCGGTCCAGATCAGACCGTTGGAATTACCGTTTACAAAACCGACCACCGTTCCCGTAGTTTGGTCTCCCACGATCATATCGACCAGATCATCCCCATTGAAGTTACCTAGCGTGAAGTAACGGGGCAGGTCCATGTTATAGAGGACGTTATCAAGATCAATCTCTACTCCACCCAGGCCATAATCATCAGAATGGAAATGAATCCTTATTCCAGAATCAAAAGGGGCGGAATCTCTGGAAAAAAGGGTCACGATATCTAAAAAGGTATCATTGTCTAGGTCTTCCAGGAGTACTCCGTGTGGCCTTAGGATTGTATTATATTTGTTTTCGTTCGAAACGATGAAACCACTCGATTGGTTTAGGATGACCACATTATTGCTGGTGGTGTTCAAGGTCACCACAAGATCGTTCAGGTCGTCGTGGTTCATGTCTCCCACCGCTATGTCCGTTACAAAGTAGGGGGATAAACTGACGCTCGTACGATTCGTATAGGAAAAGCTATTTTGTGGATTACAAAAGAAAATGTCAACAACTGGTGAGTTGACATATATTATCGCAATATCGTTGCGAAGATCCCCGTTAAAATCAGCGACCACTTGGTCCAACGGTTCACCGCTAATGACGAAAGTTTGAGAGAACTCATCAAAAAGCGATGTTCCATCATCGATTCCTGGGTTCTCGTAATCGAGGGTTGCTGCACTACCATACGCTGGTGTAGCGGTGCCGGGAAGCGTCGTACTGATAAGGAACAAAAATAACAGCACGGCTACCGCTAATCGTCTCATGCCCACCCCGTATCGTTTGATATTCATTTCTCCAGATAAATAATTTGCTAGGTCTGGATGGACCCATTTCAGTCTGGGAAGGCGTTTCCCCCGGATTGCTGCTTATTTTGATAACGATACGGTCCGAGCGTCGGTCAATCGGTTTCCTCGATCAAAAAGGAGAAAACCCGCTGCGCCAGCTCCTTGGCCTTAGGCTTGTCGTTAAGAGGGTGGATGAGCATTCTACCGCTGGGGTAGATGGTCACGTCCAGTCCTTCCATCTTGATGGCAAGGTAAAGTTCCTGAGATTCCACAGCATGTCCTGCCTGCTCTATGGTCTCCACTGAGGCCTTAAGGTCGAACCTTATCCTCTCCATAGGTATCGCAGACATGGAATCGGTACGGCAGATCCTCTCCACCTTGAACTTCATCCCTTGATCTCCTTGAGCAACTTGGCCGCCTCCTTTTTGAAAGAATCGATATCGCCTTCGTTCACCAGTACGATATCCGCCAAGGCGATGGTCTCTCCCAATCCCCAACCCAATTCCCGCTGGTCCCTCTCCTCGAACTCCTTGAGGTCCTTGGGCGCGTCGGACCTTCCTCTATTGACCAGGCGTGGGTAGCGAGTGGAAGGGGCGCTATGGATGGCGATGATCCTGACAAGCTCTCCGAACGCATCTCTGAATATCTTGACCTCGGACATCCCGCGGCAGCCGTCGATGATCGTATCACCGTCGCCCACCAAGGGAACAATCCTCTTGGCCCATATGTCGTATCCATGGAGCTCGCGTTCCCTGTGAGCGAACTTCCCCACACCTTGGTCTTGAGGTGAGATGCCGTGCTGTAACGCCTCGGCCCTGACCACATCGCCCATCCTTCTGATCTCGAACCCCAGCCCTTTGGCGACGGACACAAGTTCCTCTTTGCCCGCACCGGGCATGCCAGTCAGTATGAATACGCCCATGAACTTCACCCCATCAAACGTTGAACGGTTATATCAAAGGTGGACTTCTTCAAGATAGGTCGCTCGAATCAACATTAAGAAAAAATCGGGGAAGATGTCCGGCGGGCTCGGCCCGTTCAGAGCAAGTTCTCGGCTATATCGTCCACATTCCGGTCGCAATAGACACAGCGAAGCACTGGCTGGTTCTTCCCCTCTACGACGAACTCAGGTTCAATAGGTTCGTTCTGATTGGTTATGCAGTTGGGGTTGCTGCAGCGAGCCTTGCCGACGACTCGTTCGGGCATCACTACGTTGTGCTTCTCGGCGACGTTGAAATCCCGGATGATGTTGATGGTGGCCTTAGGTGCTATCAAGGCGATCTTGTCCACCTCTCTCGGATCAAGTTCGCGATCCTCCACCTTGACCACGTCCTTCCATCCCTCCTTCTTCGAAGGCACATGCATGAGCACGCTGACCGGGGACTGCACCTTGCCTTCGGTCATGCCGATGATGCGCAGCACTTTCAACGCCATGCCGCATTCGATATGATCGATGACCGTGCCGTTTCGTATCGGCGTCACCTTGAACTCCTTCATCATAGTTCACCTCCGAGGACCAGGTTGAGGAGCGCCATCCTCACCGGCACTCCATTGAAAGCCTGTTCGAAGTACTTGGCATGGGGCGTTTCATCCACCTCATGATCGATCTCGTCCACCCTGGGCAGGGGGTGCATGACGATGAGGTCGCTCTTGGCCTCCCGCAGCAGCTTGCGGTCCACCCGGTACATTCCGGCCACTTTCTGATATTCGGCCAGGTCCGGGAACCTTTCCTTCTGTATCCGGGTGACATAGAGGACATCGGCATCGGCGATGGTCTCCTCCAGGTGGTTGGTCAGCTTGGGCTTGCAGCCCATCTTCTCCACCTGCTTGACCGTCTCCTTGGGCATTTGCAGGGTGGCCGGAGCTACGAAGGTAAGCTCCACGCCGAAGGAGCTCAACGCTTCGGCCAGGGAGTGAGCGGTCCGTCCGTACTTCAGGTCACCCACCATGACCACCTTGAGCTTTTTAAAGTCCTTTTTTATCCGTTTTATTGTGAAAAGGTCAAGCAATGTCTGAGTAGGGTGCTGCCCGGCGCCGTCCCCCGCGTTGATGACCGGTCTGGAAGAGAAACGGGCCGCCAACCTTGCCGCTCCCTCACGGGGATGTCTGATGACGATGATGTCCGAATAGACCTCCACCATGCGGATGGTATCCGCCAGGGATTCGCCCTTGGATATGGAGCTCATGGAGGGAACGCCCAGGTCGGTTATCCTTCCTCCCAGGCGCATCATGGCGCTCTCGAAAGACATTCGAGTGCGGGTGGATGGCTCGAAGAAAAGGGTGGCCAATATCTTCCCGTCCAGGGCTTTGGACCTCATCTCTCCCCTGGCGTAGGGGATCATCTTCTCGGACCGTTCCAAGACCTCTTCGATCTGTTCATGGGTAAGATCGCGGATCGACACGATGTCCATTCCTGTGAAGCTCATGCTCTCAATGTTGAATCTTCGAGACCGTATTTGACTCTTGGGATAATCACCCATCTCATAATTTCAGATGATAATATTAATATTATTGATATAATATATAATTATTTATATTATAAACCTTGGACCAATAAATACAGATCGATATGAAGGCGACCCTTTGATCCGGCCTATGCTGAATCATTACCGCTGAGCTGGTCCAAAGCGAGCTTCATCTTTCCATACCAATTATCCACGCATCCTTCCAACTTCAGACGCAGATCGTTCTTTCCGATGGCCCGGTATACGTGGAAATAACCGCCACGAGGGATGCTCCGGGTCTCCCTGAACACCATTCCGCAGGACAGCATCTTCTGCAATGCTCGATAGACAGTGGAGCGGTCCTTTCCAATTACATCGGCCAGTTCGTTGGCGTTCACCGGTCCTATCTCAAATAGCTTCTCGTACACTTCCACCTCGAACCCGTTGAGGTTGAAGACGCACTGTACCAGATCCTGACAGCTGTTGATATCTTTGATCGATTCTGGTAACAAGAGACCACGCTCCTTTAGTTAGAAAAGCTTATAAACCTACAGTTATATATAATTGTTGCACAACCGTGCAAAACCGTTGGAGTGGGTTCAATGGAAAAGAACGATACACTTGATGCCAAGGGCTTGATGTGCCCTATGCCGATCGTGAAATTGGCCAAGAAAATGAAGGAGATGCCGGTCGGTGCCGTGCTGGAGCTCATCGCTGATGACGTTGGCTCCAAAGAGGACGTTCCCGCATGGTGCAAGAGGACCGGGAACGAGATCGTAGATCAGAGGGATGAGGGGAACGTGTTCTACTTCTACATTAAAAAGATACAATAAAGAGACGTGAATCAAATCATATCGACAGTAGGTGATGGTAATGGTAGAGACAAAGAAGTTCGCGATGGTGGTGTCCGAAGGCACCTTCGACAAGGCCATGATGTCCATGATGATGGGCAATACTGCGGCCAGCATGGGGTTGGATACCCACATATTCTTCACCTTCTTCGGCCTGAGACTATTGAAGAAGGGGTCCAATCCAAAAATGCCAGGAATGTTCCGCTTTTTCACCGGAATGATGATCAAAAAGATGAAGGGCATGGGGATAGAGGCCTTCCAAGAACAGTTAACGATGGCCAAGGACCTGGGCATTCACCTGTACGCCTGCAACACTTCCATGGAGCTGATGGGCATTAAAAAGGAAGATCTGATCGACGGCGTTACCATATTGGGTGCCGCAGCCTTCCTGGACATCGGAGCGGACTCGGACATGCAGCTGTTCCTCGGCTGAAGGTGATGACATGAGGTCCAAATTGTTCATATTGCTAAAATCTCCCCACGAGTTCACCAGCTACGACCTGGTGAGATCGATGGGCGAGGGCGCCCCCAGCGCCGCCTTGCTTTTCGAGGACGCGGTGCTGTTCGCCGCAAATGCCAAGAAAGGCAAGGAGCTGGGATCGGTCGTCAAGGATGTCTATGTCATAAAGGACGACTGGGAAGCAAGGGGTCTACCTCTGGCAATGCCTGAGTTCAAGATCATCGACTATTCCGAAGCGGTCGACCTCATCATGGAGAGGTTCGAACAGACCATAACGGTGTGAGGTGAGGAAATGAAGACACTGACGATCCAAGTAAGGACCGGCACCATGATGAACATGGACGCGAACGTCATGGTCAAATTGGCACGGGCCGCTTTGGACAAAGGGTACGGGGTGCGCATCTTCGGCTATGGAGAGGCCGTGACGCTTATCAAGAACGGTCAGGACCCCAAGCGCTTTCCCAACGTGGGCAACGAGACCAAGGAGCTGCTGGAGAAAGGGCTTGAGGTGGTGGTCTGCGAGACCTGTTGCAAGGCTCGTGGCATCGCTCGTGGAGAAGAGATCGAGGGCACCAAGATCGGAAGCCTCACCAACGACCTGTCCAGGTTTGTTGCGGAGAGCGATCGCATGGTGACCATAGCGAGGTGATGAGATGGCAGAGAGCATATTGATATTGGTCACCAAACCTCCGTATGGGTTCGAGGAGGCCTTCGCCGGTCTGCGGGCAGGATTGGGAATGCTGGTCTCGGGGCTGGTCCCGGTATCCGACGTACTGCTGGTGGGGGAAGGCACGCTTAACGCCGTCAAGGCTCAGAGACCGGAGGCAGTGAAGATGCCATCCAACGCTGAAGCCATAACCGACCTTCTGGACTTCGAGGCCAAGATATACGTGGTTGGCGAGGACCTTCTGAAAGTGGTCGGCGACGTACCTTTGATCGAGGGCGTGGAGGTCATCGATTGGGAAAAGGCCCGTCAGGTGATCGCCGAGCACGATTTGGTGACGACCTTCTGAAACCCCTTTCACCATCCTTTTTAATAGATAGAGTAATCACCGTTTTATGTTGGAACTGCTGGCCCGGTCCGGAACTGCTCGCCGTTGCCTATGGTCTTTAGAGGACAGCTCGGTAGAGACACCTGGTGTCTTCATGGTGGGTGGAGAACAAGGGCTGAGCGTCCGCATGGGCGAGGAAGGTCCAGAACTGAAAATGGGCGACCGCGAGGTCC
>Ga0307380_10005860_pt1 | contig 16279 bp, 19 predicted proteins | sample UN3MG_FD_202239 | JGI IMG/M metagenome (GOLD analysis project Ga0307380, IMG submission 202239) | Soil microbial communities from Risofladan, Vaasa, Finland - UN-3 | ecosystem: Environmental > Terrestrial > Soil > Coastal area > Acid sulfate soil | place: Finland: Risofladan, Vaasa | collected...
CATCACGACCTCGGATTTCCCGTCGCTGTTCGGCTTCACACTCGAGCGCGACATGCTCGCCCGCTACAAGGCGGCTGTGCCCGACTGGCAGGCGTATGTCAAGACGGGCACCGTGCCCAACTTCAACTTGGCCGAGCGGCACAAGGTACAGGGCAACGACACCCTCCTGCCCCGGGTGGCGGAGAAGGGCGAGTATCTGGTGTCACCGATGGCTGCCGGCTACTACACCCGGCGGGTGTACAAGTGGGGCAGACAATTCGATATTTCCTGGGAGGCCCTGGTCAACGATGCGTTGGACGCCTTCGGTGACGTGGCCCAGCGGTTCGCGGATGCCGTGACCTACACGCGCGCCTACAACGCTACCAACCTGTTCTGCGTTGCCGCTGGCCCTAACCCGGCCCTCTTCGGCGCGGCAGTGGTGGACGCGGCGGACGCCGGGGTCATCACCAACGTGGGTGTACTGCCGTTGACGATTCTCAACCTGCAGACGACGCTCGCCCTGATGGCTCGCCAGGTTGACATCAGCGGCAGGCCGCTAGGGATTCGCGGCAAGCATCTGGTGGTGCCGCCTGACCTGGAAGTCGCGGCTCGGCAGATTCTCACGAGCGCGCAGATTACCTGGACGAATGCCGCTCCGGCTGTGGCCGTGCCGCTGCCGACGAGCAACGTTATCCCGCAGATGGGCCTCCAACTGCATGTGAACCCGCTCCTGCCGGTGATCGATGGCACGGGCACCGACGACACGACCTGGTATCTGTTCGCCGACCCCGTGGATGGCGCGGCGATTCAGATGGACTTCCTCCGGGGATATGAAGACCCCGAGATCTGCATGAAGGCATCGGACAAGGTGGCCAGCGGCGGCGGGGCCGCGCTCTCGCCATTCAGCGGTGACTTTGCCACGGACAACGTGTTCTACAGGGTTCGCGACGTACATGGGGGAGTTGTGCTTGATCCAAGAATGGCGTACGCTCAGGTAGGGCCTTAATCGGTAGGCTACTATCATGGCGACACGTGTGCGATACGGGGCAGTCCGGGTCCGCGAGGATAGGGCTGTCCCCGTCCGGTAAACCTCGCTAGAGGAGGCAACAATGGCTACTACTCCCAAGATTATCAACGGCAACCTAATCACGGACGCCGACCCGCTGGCGGTAGAGGCGCTCGGCATAGCGCCGGCTGCTGCCGCCATCGGTGCCACGACCGACGCGCCCTTTGTAGGCACGGAGAATGCGACGGCCCGGACCGTCATTTCGCTGCTGAAAGGCATCAAGAACAGCATCTATGTTTCGCTGCTCGCCATCCTGGGGGCGACGACGGGCGCGGCGGTTGTGACGGACGCCAACGGCACGATTCAACAGTACCTGCGTGGCCTTGTCACATTGCTGATAGGCACGCTCAAGGTCGTGTCCAGCGGCACCCGTGGCACGACCGTCCTACACCGCAACGCCATCACGGCGGTTGACAAGATCGTGGACTTCGTGGACGCCTCAATGACCGTCGCCAACGTCGCGGGTGTGCAGGGTTCGCTTGTTTTCAACACCACCTACAAGCTCTGCGCGGTCCCTGGCAACCGCTGGGGCTCGTGCCTGCAGGCTGCCGCTATCGACTCGGTTCTCGTGACCAATGACGCGGCCAGCACGCACGTCGTCGACCTAACAATCGCCCAGGCAGTCGGCGCTGAGTGGTACGAGCTGTTCCTCTCGGTTGACGCCGCGCCGAAGCTAGTTGGACGTCTTACCGAGGCCCAGCGGGCAGCGGGCGGCTTCGAGATTCTGACGATGGGCACCGTGACAGTCAATGCTGGCGTGGCAGCAGGCCACGTGTATATCGGCGTGGTGGGCACTGGGCAGGCAACCACGGCGGCCAACTTCATCCAGAACAACGCCTACCGCCCAGCCCTGGCTACCGCCTATGATGCCGCCGGCTACAGCCGGGTCAAGGTGCACGTCAAACTAGTGCTCACTGACCTGCGGACCGCGCCGGCCTTGACGATTATCCCCTTCTTCCAGAATCAACTGAGCGCCGGCGACTGGCACCAGGGGAATGCCGAGGTCGTCAACGTACTGCAGGCGCTAGGACAATCACTAGAGCAGACCTTCGTGCTGGACGTGAATGGCTCGGCGTTTGTGATCCTAGTGGGAGTCATCGCAGGCCAAGGGGCAGCCTGCTCAATCTGGTTGGAACCGGCTTAGCGGGGGTGATCTATGCCACAACCTAACCTAATCATCCCCGGCTCGCCACAGCGGCTGCTGCTGCCGTCCATGTACCCGCCGGGGCTAAAAGACGACTACCTACAGCGCATCCTGCACACTCGGCCGGGCAACCTGATTGGCTGCTGGCCGCAGGATGAGCCGCCTGACGGTAGCACGGTTGCCCACGACTATTCAGGCAACAACAACCACGGCCGTTTTGTCGGCGTGCAGTTGGGGCAGCCAGGCTTCGGCGACGGGCGAACGTGCGGCGTGTACGACGGGCTGACCAGGGTCACGAACATCTACTCGCCAGGCTTGGCGGCGATGTTCGACGGGGCCGAGGGGGCGTTGCTGACCGTGGCGAAGGTGCCGCCGGGGGTGTGGACAGATGGGGTAACACGGCGAGTAATAACTTTGCGGTCGGGCGGCACCAACCAAGTGTATGTCGAGCGTAGCAGTGCGGTTGCCAATCAGCTGAATTTCGTCCATATAGCAGGAGCAGTGACGACAACCGTCAGTACGGCTGCGCTGGGCGGGTATGTGAGATGGATGGTGCTCGGTATAACGTGGAGTAAACTCGCTAACCAAATGCGGAGTTATGCACAGGGCTCGCAGACAGGGCTTACGCAGAGTCCAGTCGGCACGTGGGCTGGAAGTCTATTCAACTCTCTGACGAATTTGGGCGCAACGTCCACAATTCCCTCTGATTGCTGGTCCGGCGCCATCGCCCTCACCGCCCTCTGGGCCGGCTGTGCCCTGACGCCGGCAGAGGTGGCCTGGTGCAGCCGCCTCGACGTGGGGGTGGCAGCATGAGCGAGAGCCACCTCTACTTCTACGTCCAGGACTTAGGTCTGACTACTGCTCAGCGTGCGACTGTTGTGCAGCAACTAGCGGCGTTGCAGGCAAACCCCAATGACCCCCAACTCTGCCGCCGCAATCATTGGCGCGTGAACCTGGCAGGCGATGCAGTGCTGTTTGAGACTGCCTTAGACACCACACACCTAACCCCCGCCAGTATCAAGGCCCGCCTGGTGGCGCTGTTTGGCGTAGCGGCGAACACAGTCACGTATGCGACCACACAGAGTGTCTACGGCCCCTACGTTACCTACTCGCACAATGGCACACCTAAGCTGCGCCTGGGCATATTCTCGGGACCAGATGCCTCCTGGCGTGAATCGTGGGAGGCCGCGACCGCCTATGTAGCAGCAGATGCGGCAGCCTGGGCGCCGGTGGTGACGCCGTGATGCGCTTCGTCTGCCGCCTGTTCAAGCACGACTGGGATCCGTGGGAACGGCGACACTGGACGGCGTGCCGGCGATGCGGGGCGATCAAGTGGAAGTGGGCCAGGTAGGGGGTTGAAGAGATGTTTACCTACGCGCCAGCAACCGACAGAGGCCGCGTGCGGCTCATGATCCCGGATAGGGTTGCCGCCAGCGCGATGTTTGACGATGACGAAATCGACACCTTCCTGGCGCTCGAAGGCGACGAAGTCCGGCTGGCCACCGCTATGGCCTTGGAAACGATAGCTAGCGACCAAGCCATGACGTTGAAAGTAATCCGCCTGCTGGACCTGTCAACCGATGGTGCGAAGGTAAGTGACGCCCTGCTGGCGCGTGCTGCCGGACTACGCGCCGCGGCCGCCGCGGACGGGAGCTTTGACTGGGGTGAAATGGTAGTTGACGACTTCTCTTACCGGGAGCGGCTGTATAACCAGGCGCTAAGAGGCCTGTAATGGTAACGTCGATTATCTCGCCGCGCCTGCTGGCCGCTCTGCCGGCGTTCTATCCGAGCCTGGCTGCCATTCAGACGGCGGCGGCGAGCCGGGACAGTTACGGGGCCGAGAGCCTGAGTTGGGTGACGGTGGCAGGCCTGGAGGCTCTCGCCTGCCGGATAGCGCCGGCTGGTGGGCGGGAGTCGAAATTGCCGGACCACACGATCGTCGTCGGCAGCCACACGGTGTCGCTGGCGGGCTCGTATCCGACGATCACGCCGCGCATGCGGGTCGTCATCGGCGCGTTGACGCTGGATATCCTGTCGGTCGAGCAGGACGGCTGCGGTATCACGACGCGGTTGCAATGTCAACTGGTGGTGTCGCCATGAGCGATGGCTTCAACGTCAAGATCGTCGGCGGGCCGGAGCTCGCCCGCAAGCTGGCGCAACTGTCAGACGTGGTAGCGGGCAAGGCGCTGGAACGGGCGACGCTGGCAGGCGCTCTGCTGGTGCAGAACGCGGCCAAAGAGAAGGCGCCCTACCGAACAGGCACGCTCAGGCGCAGCATTCACAGCGAGGTGACGGAGACGAGCAAAACGCGCTGCGAGGTCGAGGTCGGGACCGACGTAGTCTATGCGAGAATCCAGGAGTACGGCGGCGTGATCAAGCCCAAAGGCCCCCACCTGTTGCGCTGGAAAGATGCCAAGTCGGGCCAGTGGTACACGGCTCGTCAGGTCACGCTTCCGGCGCACCCGTATCTGCGGCCGGCATTTGACGAGAAAGGGACTGCCGCCGTGCGTGAGATTGGCGAGGCGCTGAAGATTCTGTTGTCAAGGGTGGCGGCGACGTGAATATCGAGCAGACGCTGGTGGCCTACCTGGTGACCGTGCCGGCCCTGACGGCCCTCGTGAGCAGTCGAGTCTATCCGCTGGTACTGCCGCAGAACGCGGCCTTGCCGGCCATTGCCTATCAGCGGATCAGCGGACCCAGGGAGCACTCGCATAGCGGGCCGTCCGGCCTGGCGCACCCACGTATTCAGCTTGCCTGCTGGGCGGCGACTTACGCGGAGGCGAAGGCGGTCGCCGCCGCGCTACGGCAGGGCATTGACGGCAACCGGACATTCTGCCAGGCCTGTTTCGTCGAGTCTGACATCGACGACTACGAGCCGGAGACGAAACTCTGGCGCGTGATCGTGGATGCTGTGGTGTGGCACTCCGAATGAATGCAATTAGAAGACTAGTCAAACGCCAAACGGAGTTGTACCGGGATTCGACCATCACCGCGGCTCTGGTTGCAGAAGAGGTGAGCGATGGCCAAATTCCATTCAACAGAAGGGCCACCTTGGGAGACAGGTATCAGATGATCAATTGTTGCTTCCCTCTGCCTGATCTGTCGCTTGCAGATATGGCAAGTGTGGCCGTCCCGTGCCAAGAGGGCTGCCAGAACCCTGTTGCGGTGAGCGATGCGGCGTTCGGACGCACTAACCAAGTAATGTGCCCAATTCCGATGACGACGCTCCCACTGCAGAGCATTGACCCGATCACTGTGTGCCGCTCGCCATCGGGCTTCTTGTATACGGTGGGCCTGCAGAAACTGCTCGCTTTTCTCCTTTCGGTAGGATGCCATCCGATTGTCTATGCGCTCTCTGTTGGCCTGGTAATAGGTGCGGTTGTAGGCCCGTCGCTGGGAGAGAATGCTCTCTTTCTTCAGCCGGTAGTAGCTTTGCCACCATTCGGCGGCTTGGGCTTTATTCTGCTGGTGGTACTGTCGATCGTAAGCATTCGCCCGGTCCTTGTTGGCTGCATACCAGATTGCCTTGGCGGTCTTCTGACATTCCCTGCACAGTACACACCTGCCATCCTTGGACAGCTTACGCTTGTTGAAATCATCGAGCGGTTTGTCTTGGCCGCACTTACTGCACTGCTTCACTTCTGGCGCTCCCGGTGCTCGTCGATGATGCGGCGCACTAAGTCAGCTACGGGGATACCTAGGCGCTTGGCTTCGGCCTTCAAGAATGCCATCTGGGGTTCGGTGAACGAGATCATCTGCTTGTACATAGGACAAGGATACCATAGGGTATGCCTGTTGTCAAGAGTTTGTGCGGAGGTTTAGCGGTGGTAAACGAGCCCTACACGGTGGGGGACTGGAACGGCTACCCGTGCTACCAGTGCTCTGCCTGCCCGTTTGCCAGTCTGGAAGAGGAGGTGCTATTGCTGCACATTGCCCAGCGACACCAGGCGCCGGAGGCGACGTTTCGCTTGACTGGCCTGGTTGACCCTAGTGGGAATCCCATATTAGTTAAGGAGGCCTAACCATGGCGCGACTAGTTCTCACCCCTATCACCGTGATCGGGAAGTACCCGACGCTGCAACCAGCGGCAAACGCGCTGGACATCGCCTTCACGCCGGCCGGCGCCTCGTTCGCCGACGGCGCGGGCTGGACCCTGGGTTCGTGCGACGTGCTGCTGGTCCAGAATCTCAACGGGGGGGCCCAGACGTTCACGATCAGCACCGTGATCGACGAGTATGGACGTACTGGCGACATCACGGCCTACAGCGTAGGTATCGCCGAGTTCGCCGCCTTCGGCCCGGTTGCTCTCGCCGGCTTCAAGCAGGCGGATGGACAGGTCTACATTGCCGCGGCTGCCGCCGATGTCGGCTTCGCAGTCCTGCGTCTCACGCCGTAATCCAATCAGAGTAGGAGGTAACTGTTATGACTCAAGCAATCGCGGCCTTTGGCACGCTCCTACAGATGGGCAACGGCGCGTCGCCTGAAGTGTTCGTCAACGTCGCCGAGGTCACCGAGATCGGTGGGCCCAATCTGAGCCTAGATACCGCCGATGCCACTGCCCACGAGTCGCCGGGCCGGTGGGAAGAGGTAGTCCCGACCATCCTACGCAGCGGCGAGATCACACTGGCGCTGAACTACGTGCCGGCAGGGGCAACCCACGGCTACAGCACGGGACTGTTGCGGGACATGGTCGCCCGGATCAAGCGCAACTACAAGCTGGTCTTCCCGAACATCGGCGCGACGACCTGGTCGTTTGCTGCCTACGTCGTCAAGTTCAGTACGAAGGAACCAGTCGCCGACAAGCTCGGCGCTGACGTGTCACTCAAAATTACCGGCCAGCCGAGCCTAGCCTGATAGCTAGGCAGAAAGGAATCTAAGCATGGCGAAACTGAAACTGGGCACCCGCGAGGCAATCCTGGCGGCGCGGGACATTCAGACGGAGCAGGTGGATATCCCCGAGTGGTCGTGTTCCGTCCTGGTGCGTGGCATGAGCGGCGTCGATCGGGACGCCTTCGAGTCTAGCCTACTGAAGGGCAAGGGGCGAGGCCGGGACATTAACCTGGCCAACTTCCGCGCCCGCCTCGTCTCACGGTCGGTGGTTGACGAGGCAGGCAATCTCGTCTTCAGCGAGCATGACGCCGAGGCGCTAGGCCGGCACTCGGCAGGAGCGCTCAGCCGTATCAGCGACGTGGCCCAGCGGCTCTCCGGCGTCACACCCGAGGACGTGGAGGAGCTGGTGGGGGAATCCGTGGCAGCCCCTGGCGACGGTTCGTCCACCGCCTGAGCCTGGGGCTGCGCCTGACGCCGCGCGAGGTCCTGGAGCGCCACACCTCGCGCGAGCTCTCGGAATGGCTGGCCTACGAGCAGGTCGAGCCTTGGGGCGAGTCCCGGGCCGACCTGCGGGCTGGCATCATCGCGTCAACCATCGCCAACGTCAACCGTGGCAAGGGCGAGAAGGCGTACAAGCCGAGCGACTTCATGCCACGGTTCGAGGAAGCCGAAGAGCCACAGGGGCAGACCTGGGAGGCACAGTTGGCAACCGTAGAGCAACTTAACGCCGCATTCGGTGGACGTGATGCGCGGCCAGGGGGGACGACGTGAGCACACTAGCAAGCCTGGTCGTGCAGTTCACCGCTGATACCAGCGGCTTTATCACGGGCGCGAAGAACATGGAGAGCCAGTCTAAGAGCCTGACTGGCGTGCTGGGCGGGCTGGGGAAGGCTGCGTTTGCTTTGGGAGCGGGAGCCGTTGTTGGCTTGGCGGGCCTCGGCGTGGCTGCGGTTAAGGCGGCATCCGACTTCGAGGGCGGCATGCGCGAAGTTAATACCATGCTCGGCCTGAATCAAGAGGGCTTCGCGGCGCTATCGGCTGAGACCGTTGACCTAACCAAGCGGCTGGGTGTTGATGCAGTAGGGGCGACCAAGGCGCTGTATCAAGCCATCTCGGCAGGTGTACCGAGGGAGAATGCGATAACGTTCTTGGAGGTGGCGAGCAAGGCGGCCATCGGTGGTGTGACGGATACCGAGACTGCGGTCGATGGCCTAACGACAGTAATCAACGCCTTCAAGATGCCGATCACCGAAGCCGAACGGGTAGCTGACCTCTTATTCACCACAGTGAAGAGAGGCAAAACTACGTTCGCTGAGTTGTCTGCCTCTATGTCTGTGGTGGCGCCGATGGCAGCCGCGGCGGGCATTGCGCTTGAAGAGGTGCTAGCGAGTGTTTCCACGCTGACTAAACAGGGTGTACCCACGGCGCAGGCGATGACACAGATCAGGGCGGCAATACAGGGCCTCCTGAAGCCAAGCGCCGAGATGGACACTATCTTCCAGAGCCTAGGCTACTCGAATGCGGCAGCGATGATCAAAGCAGAGGGGTTCAATGTCGCGATGGCGGCGGTACGGGATCGTACTGGCGGCGACATCGGTGCGTTGACGAAGTTGTTTGGTTCGGTAGAGGCAGTCAGCGCGGTACTAGGCACAACGGGGGCGAACGCGGACATGTTCGCGGGCGACCTCGCGTCACTGGAAGGCGCGGCGGGTGCCTCTACCGCGGCCTTCGAGGAGATGAACCGCGGCGTCGGCCGGCAGATGGAGATACTCAAGAACAGATTACTGGGTAGTCTGATCGAAATTGGCTCCAAGATTTTGCCTCTAATCCTGCCCATAATCACGACCCTGGCCGACAGGCTACCGGCTATGTTGGATTCGATGATGCCTGCCTTCGAGAGGTTATTGACAGGTGTGCAGGTAGTTGTGAGTGGCATTGGCTATGCGGTCGAGGTGTTGGCGCCAATATTCTCGTCGGCGCTCTCGACGCTTTGGGCCGTCATTAGCAGTTGGGGGCAGGCGATATATTCGGCTCTGAGTTGGCTCAATCCGTTTGCCTCGCACAGCCCTAGCCTGGTTTCCCAGGTAGAGGATGGGGTCGGTGAAATAGTCGATTCATACGGGGGGATAACGGCGATTGCGTCTCCGCTTGCTACAGCAGGAGCGGCTATCGCGCAGTTTGCTGGGCTGGGCAAGGACCAGATCAAGTCGCTGGTCGATGCTACCAAGAGCCAGTTAGACGACATGAAGGCCGCGCTGGGCTTTGCCAAGGACGCTTTGCGGGGCTGGACAGATACACCGCTGGCGGGCAGCAAGGCGTACACGGAAAAGCTCAAAGCGATTGAGCGCCAAACAGACGAGCTGACCTACAAGATGAACTTGATGAAGATCGGCGGCGCGCCGCAGGAGGAGATCGACGCCCTTGATAAGTTCCTGAAACGGTTGGGGCTGGATGCCGAGCAGGTCCGGTTAGAAGAGAAGCTCAATCTCGGGCCTATGCGCGACCAGTTGAAAGAGCTCGCCAACCCCGGCAAAGGCGAGCAACCGTTCGCCATTATCCGTGATGGCATCATAGGCACGCTGAGCGACATCGCTCGTCTCACCCCTGCTATCGCCACTATGGAGGGGCTCTGGAAAGGCCAGCAGGGGGCTCTGGCTGACGTGACAGCGGCCATGAGCACCGCAGGCGGGGCCATGAGCACTGCAGGTGGCGCGGCGGGCGCGATGGTATCGCCCATCTCGGGCTTGAATGACATCGTGACTTCGACTAAGGACTCTATCGCCGGTATGACTGAGAAAGTTACCGAAATGAAGGATGGGGTCAGCCAGGCGCTGGAGCCGATCAAGACCCTCGCGACCTATTTCCAGGTGTTCTTCGACCTGCTGGCCAGGGGCGACATTGACTCCGCCTTGAATGTGGTCGTGCTGGGGGTGCAACGATTCGCCGGTCTGGATATTTCTAACCTGGTGACACTGGGTAAGGACGCGCTGCCCAAGATTGGTACTGCCGTAGGCGACCTGGTGACGTGGCTAAAGAGCCTCTGGCCTGACCCTCTGGAAAAGATCGTCATTGGTATGAAGGACATGGCGACCAACGCGCTGCTGGCGGGGCGGGATGCTATACCCAAGATCACCAAGGCCGTGACCGATGGCCTAGACGCGCTGAAGAACTGGCGGAAGACCCTGGATGAAAACAGCCTCGTGCTGTCTATTATCGTTGGCGTGGCCGCAGCTGTGGCTACGGCCTGGGCGATAATGACAGCTTTGGCCGTAGCCCACTCTGCGGTGATGGCCATACAAACGGCGATTACGTGGGGACTGGTGGTGGCTCAGACGGCGCTGGCCGCGCCGCTACTGCTCATAATCGCTATCCTTGCTGGCATAGTGGCAGGGCTAATCTGGGCCTACAACACGAGCACGGACTTCAGGAACTTCGTCGATACCGCGTTCGCCGCCGTCCAACTGGCCGCGCAAAAGACGGGCGACGTGTTCGGGGTGCTAGGCACCACCATAGGCACGACCTGGGACACCCTAAAGGCGGTCACGCAGACGACCTGGGCCAATATCACGGGTAGTATCAGAAGTGCCGTGAACTCGATTATTGGGCTGATCAATCCGCTGATCACTGCCTGGAACCGACTGGAATTCAACATTCCAGGCTTCAACGTGGAACTGCCTAGCGTCGATGTGCCTGGCGTGGGCCGGGTCGGCGGCGGTTGGCTCGGCTGGGGCGGGGTAAACGTCAGTACGCCGGACATGCCGCTTATACCGACGTTCGCCGCCGGCGGCGTCGTGCCGGGGGCGTTCGGCGAGCCGCAACTGGCTATCGTCCACGGCGGCGAGACGGTGGTGCCGGCAGGGCGCGGAGGCGGCAATACCTACCACATCGAGGTCAATGGCATCGGTCTGGATGAAGTAGCGACAGAGATAGAGCGGCGCCAGCGGCGACTAGAACTACTCTATGCCTGAAGAGGTGAACAATGGCTGATCAGCAGATCACCTTTATCGATGCCCTGGGCGTGCTAACGCCTCTCGTCTGCCAACTCGACATGCGGGTCTTGCTAGGACCTATAGGCCTAGACATGCCGCCTATCGGCCTGATCGAGGAAGAGACGCCCTTCCAGGCGGGCAGCCGTCTGCGTGCTGTCCGCGTCAAGGCGCGCGAGGTGGACTTGCCTTTGCTGGTGAAGGGCGCCGGCGCGGATGCGGTCCGCGCGGCCGTGCGCACGCTGCTGCGCACGCTTGACCCCACGCGAGGCAACGGCCGCCTGCGCGTCACCGGACCCGGCGGCACTACACGCGAGTTGACCTGTCGCTATATAGGCGGCGCTGAGGGCGCGGAAGGGCGAGACCAGAGCGGGTTATCCTGGCGTAAGGCGGTGCTGACCTTCAAGGCTTTTGACCCCTACTGGTACGACACGACGCTGACGACGCCGGCGCTGACGACGGCGACGGGCGTGGCCAATGCGAACTACATCATCGGCCGGGTGAGTGGGCTCTGGGGTGCGCTGAGCACGGGGCTTACCGGGGGTGATGAATCCTTTGGCTTGTGTTTTGACGCTACCGGCAACCTCTACATCACCGGCACTTTTCTAGACGTTGGTGACGCCAACGGCGATGGCATTGTCAAGTGGAACGGCGCGGCCTTCAGCTCATTGACAACCGGGCTGAATGATAGAGGTCGTGCTGTCGCTATCGATTCTAGCGGCATACTCTACGTGGCTGGCGATTTCACTTTGGCCGGTGGTGTGGCGAACACAAAAGGGATCGCCAAATGGAACGGGGCGGCCTGGTCGGCGATGGGTACGGGTTGTGGTGGCGCTTCGCCTTATGCTCGTGCTATCGCCGTAGGCCAGGATGGCTCGATCTACGTAGGTGGTATGTTCGCCTCGATGGGTGGGGTGGCGAATACCTTAGGAATCGCCAAGTGGGACGGCACGGTCTGGAGCGCCCTGGGCACGGGCATGGATGAGACTGTTACAGGCCTAGCCATAGGCCCAGACGGCTCTCTCTACGCCGTAGGCTTTTTCACTCTGGCCGGTGGCGTAGCGAACACGGTAGGGGTAGCCAAGTGGAACGGCACGGTCTGGAGTGCCCTAGGCACTGGCCTAGGTGGAGTGGATCCAACTGCCTATAGTGTGGCAGTGGGGCCGGATGGGACGGTCTACGTCACCGGCAAATTCACATCGGCGGGCGGGGTTGCCTGTAGCTACGTGGCAAAATGGAACGGTAGCGCCTGGAGTGCCCTGGGCACGGGCCTGAGCGATTTTGGTTTCTTTATCGGAGTTGACGCGGCGGGGCTCGTACATGTAGGCGGGCAGTTCACCGCCGCCGGAGGGCTAGGGCTTGCTAACCGTTATGCTATCTGGAATGGTACTACCTGGACACACGCGGGGGTTATGCTACCGGGCGCGGCGATTGTAGGCGGAATGGCCATTAGCAGTACCAAACTGTACCTCGCTTTTTCCACCGCCGGCACGGCGCAGGGTGCCGGTCAGACCATTGTCACAAACCCTGGCTCAGCACCGGCCTATCCCATCCTCACCATCACCCGCCCTGCAGGCACTGTGAGTTGGCTGCAGTACCTCCGTAACGAAACCACCGGGCAAACGCTCTACCTGAACTACAACCTGCTGGCTGGCGAGACACTGACCATCGCCCTGACGCCGGGGGCCAAGGTTATCACCTCGAACTACTTCGGCAACGTGATCGGCCGCGCCCTGCTGCCTAACTCGGATTTCGCCACCTTCTGCCTGCAACCCGGCGCCAACGTGATAAGTCTGTTCGTCTTTACAGACTCAGGGACGGCTTCGCTGTCCTACTACGCGCCGCACCTGGGGTGTTGAGATGAGTGGCATGAGTCTAAAGGTATTTCCAGGTCTTATGGTTGACGATGTTCCAAATGGTGCTGGTACAGATGCCATATTCTTTGGCGAGGGCGCCAGCACCATTGGGGCCATACGAACGGAAGGCATAACGCCGCCGAATGTTCTGTACCTGTTCTTCACTAAGGGTCGTCTTTTTGCATGCGACACCGTGCGGTCTGTTATAGCGACCCTTAGATACCGAGTCGAGAATGTTACCCCGAGCAGTACTGACAAACAGATGGTCAGGTCGGACGCACCCTCGATTGTCGCATTTATGGCATACATCCAAGTCTTCGGGTATCGGTCCGTACTCCAATTCATATGCGATGCGATGCGCTTGCTTCATCCTACGTGGTTGGCCCACTTGCATAGAGCCGTAGCCGTGACTGTGGCCTCCAGCAAAAACCCAACAGTGGCCGAGCGCAGAAACGTGATTGGGGATCGGGCCTTCCTTATTGGTCTGAGATGCAAGTCGGTCAGCCAGACTACGCTTAGGGGTGCTAGAATGAGGATGCATGCTGAACCTCCAATTCAGTGTGCCACGCTCCGGGGTGTTTGCCGCACCGCCGGAGCACTTTGCTGCCCGCATTATAACATACTAGCAGGCTGCGCATGAGCAACTACGAGATATTCTTGTCGAGAGACGATGGCACACGCCTCGCCCTGCTGGACACGGTGGGCAGTTTCGACTACTCGATTGTCTTGCACGGCATCGGCGTCTGCACGCTGACGCTGCCGGACACGTTCGACCGCACGCTGCTGGCAGCCGACCGGCGGATCGAGGTCTGGCGGCAGCCGGAAGACGGCGCGCTGGCCCTGGAACGCGTCTACCTGGTTCGCCGGCTCACGGATACCAGCGACCGTAATGGCGTGCGCAACGTCAAAGTGGTGGCCTTGGACGGCAATCACCTGCTGAAGCGGCGCACGGTCGCCTATAACGAGGGGTCGGCGCAGGCGACGATGACCGAATGCGCTGACGACATGTGCAAGTATATCGTTTACTACAATCTCATGGTCGGCGCACTGGCCGCGCGGCGGATCAGCAGTACCTATCTGACGGGACAGGCTTTGGCTGCTGTCGGTCCCATCCTCACCATGGCTTTCTCCCGCCGCAACGTGCTGACGGTGTTGCAGGACATCGCCAAGGCGGCGGACGCCGTTGGCACGCCTGTCTACTGGCACGTGGCCGACGCCACGCCGACGCAATGGGAGTTCAGGACCAGCCTGGGGCAGCCGGGCATGAACCACAGCTACCCCAGCGGACAGAACCCCGTGCTGCTCTCGGCCGAGCTAGGCAACCTGGCCGAGCCGTCGCTAGACGAGGACTTTTCTGACGAGGTGAACTACGCCTATGCTGGCGGCAAGGGCGAGGCAGAGGACCGGCTGATCCAGATGGCGGAGGACACGGTGCGCTCTGGCCGCTCGCTGTTCGGCCGCTGCGAGGGCTTCATAAACGCCAGCAACAGCCAGGAGACAACCGCCGACATACTGGCGGCGGCGAACCAACTGCTCGCCGACGGCGAGCCCAAACTGGCGCTATCGGCCTCTATCGTGGACGGACCAGGCACGCGCTACGGCCTGCACTGGCGCTGGGGCGACCGGGTGACGATGGTGTATGCCGGCCGCACTATGGACGCGATTGTCCGGGCCGTGCAGGTGAGCGTCGCCGCTGGTGGCAAAGAGACAATCACGGCACATCTGGAAGGCGCGGGATGATTGAGCAATTGTTACAGGCCATCGCCTCTATCAAGGCCCGGCTCGACCGGCTGGAAGGCAAGAGCTACGGCGGGCGCTGGGTGGATTGGACGCCGACGGTGACGCAGTCTGGCGCTGTGACGGTGACGGTCACGGAGGCGAAGTACTGCCTTATCGGCAAGGTGTGTCATATCTACGCCAAGCTGGCCATCACGGGTACAGGCACCGGCGCTAATGCTATCACCGTGGGAGCCACGCCAGTAGCAGCGCAACCTGCCGTAGCGGCGGGTGAGGGGATGGTGCACGGTCAGGCTTGGGTACAGGATGTGGCCACCGCTAACTATTACGGCCTGGCTGTCAACTCTAGCGCAGCGGACTGGATATTCGTGGATACCAACACACGGGAATACATCGGCGTGGACCCAAACTTCGCGTTAGCGAATGGGGATAAGATTTTCTTCTCGGCAACCTATCGAGTAGCATAGCGACCTAGCGGATAACGTAGCGGAGGGGTGTAGTGCGATGCCAGGATGGCTGAACAAAATTGAACTGGGTGCTCTGAGCGACCGAGAATTGCTACTGCTGGCGGTGCAGCAACTCAACGAGCTGTGCGGCATGGTACAGGTGCAGAATGGACGCATTGGCAAACTCGAAGCCTGGCGTGACAAGGCAGCGGGCGTACTGCTGATCCTTATGATCGGTATCCCGGCGACAGTCGCGGCGGTCATCGCCTGGCTATTCAAGTGAACGGGAGGGAGGCATACTATGGAATTGCAGCTATCTGACCTGCTGAACGTGACCGGCGTCGCGGCATTGTGCGTGTTGTTGGTGCAGATTCTCAAACGCTATCTACCAGAGGACAAGATACCGCTGCTCGCGGTAGGGCTGGGTATCACGGTGGCAGTTCTGGCGCGGTGCGTGCTGGGGCCGGTGTCACCGGAGACTGTTGCGCAGGCGGTGTTGACTGGGTTCCTGGGCGGGATCGGCTCGATCGGTGTTTATGAGATCACGCCTAGAGCGGTGCTGCCGGCGAAGAGCGACTAGGGTAGGGAGGCAATACAATGACTCTGCACCTCGGGGCCTGGGCGTGGCCTGATAGCACCGTTGACCCTACCGGCTTCACGAACCTACCCTATAACGACCGGGTGAGGCTGACGCACTTCGGCGGTGGCGTGCCCTTCCTGGGCTACTCGTTCCCGCCTGGGGTTGGCAACTACGCGCCGCAGACGTGGCAATGGCTGAGCGAACGCGGTTATCGTGACTGTATCCTGCGTCTGTGGAGTACCGACCCGCTGCCTAGTCCAGCGGCCTACGTTCTGAGTCACGAGACTGGTATCGCCCGCGCGATTCAGGCTAAGATGGGCATTATCTTGCAGCCAACAAACGAGCCCAACCTTGAGCACGCTGGCATGGGCGCGGGGGCATTTGCTGCCTGGGAGGCCGTGGTTATCGACCTACTCAAAAGCAAGTATCCCGCTCTGCAAGTCTGCTCCTCGCCGATGGCGCAAGACGCGCCTAATACTGTCGAGTGGCGGGCAGCACAGCGGCCTAACCTGGACAAGTGCCATTACCAGGGGGTCCACTACTACCACGGACGCAAGGCGGGCGATGACCAGCCGGGTGCGCCTGAGTCTCCCGAATGGCTGCATGCAAACTACTGCGTCAAGCCAATGTGCATCACGGAGGCGGGCAGCTTCGC
>Ga0307380_10005862_pt1 | contig 16275 bp, 10 predicted proteins | sample UN3MG_FD_202239 | JGI IMG/M metagenome (GOLD analysis project Ga0307380, IMG submission 202239) | Soil microbial communities from Risofladan, Vaasa, Finland - UN-3 | ecosystem: Environmental > Terrestrial > Soil > Coastal area > Acid sulfate soil | place: Finland: Risofladan, Vaasa | collected...
GGCGACCTCCTGCGCCTGGCCGTCGGCGTGGACGTGGGGCAGATCGACGCCTGGAATTACGCCATCGGCGTCCGCGGCTTGCACGGCCGGTGGTCGAACAACACGCTCGTCCTCATGGACGGCCGGTCCATCTACGACCCGATGTTCGGCGGCGTCATGTGGGGCACGCAGCCGGTCCTTCTGGAGGACATCGAGCGGATCGAGGTTGTCCGAGGCCCCGGCGGCGCCGCCTGGGGCGCCAATGCCGCCAACGGCGTCATCAACATCATCACCAAGAAGCCCGGCGATACCCCCGGTTTCTTCCTGAGCCAGACGCTGACCGACCGCCTCGACTCCGTGACGCACATGCGGTACGGCGCGACGGCCGGCCCACTCGACTTCCGCCTCAGCGCGGGCTACGACTCGATGCCGGAGATCGGCGTGCGCGAGGGGCCCGGAAACCACGACTTCCTCCGCCTGCCGCGCGCCAGCCTCCGGTCCACCTACCACTTCGACGCCGAGCGGAGCCTCGACGTCGACGCCGGCTACATGGACGGCGTCATGGGCGGCACGCCCCAGATGCTCCTCTTCGCGGGCGCGCCGTTCGAGAGTGCCCGCTGGTTTGCCCGGGGCCATTTCCTCAGGATGCGGTTCACTCATCAGAAGGCGCCCGACGACCTTTGGAGCATCCAATACTACCTGAACCAGCAAACGGTGGACGAGTCGGAAGGCGGTCCGTGGGTCCGGTACACCCAGCACGACGTCGAGGCCCAGCGGGTCCGGCCCTGGGGTGACCGCCACGTCCTGACCTACGGCGGCAACGTCCGGGCCGACTACCTCACCAACGGCGACCCGCCGGGCGGCGCCGGTGCCCATGGCACCCGTTTCGACAACGAGCGTTCGCACGACCACCAGGCCGGCCTCTTCGTCCAGGACCGCTTCGAGGCGAGCGATCAGTGGACGCTGCTTGTCGGCGCGCGGACCGACCGCAACTCCTACACGGGCTGGGAGTGGGCCGGCCGGGGGACGGCGCTCTATCACCCCGTCCCGGAACACACGTTTCGCCTGAGCATGGCCCGCGCCTTCCGTACCCCGACGCTGATGGAGCGGACCGTCCAGTTTCAGGCGGCGCCCACGGGCCTTCCCTTCCCGTTTCCGCCGTTCGCGATGCTGGCCTTTGGCAACGACGACCTGAATCCCTCGTACGTCAAGGCCTACGAGTTCGGGTACACGTATGAGAAAAAGAACATTCGCGCGGGCGCCGAGTTCTACTGGAACAACTATCGCGGCATCATCGTGTCGTCGCAGCGCACCGCGCCCGGGGCGATTCCGCTGGTCCAGGTCTACGGCAACACGATCGACGGCGACCTGTACGGCTTCGAGTTGAGCGGCCAGTGGCAGGCCACCCAGCGTCTGCGCCTGGACGCCGCCTACGTCTGGGAGCAGTGGGTCCAGCAGGGGACCCGCGCGTTCAACGATCCGCCCTTGTGGAACAGCGTCCAACTCGTGCCGCCTCAGCAGAAGGTCGGCCTGGGCGCGCGGTACGAGCCGGTCAAGGGCCTGGCCCTGAATGGCCGGATGTGGTGGGTGGACGAGGTGGTGGGCGCGAGCGACTTCCACGTCCCGCCCTGGTCGCGGTTCGACTTCAACGTGACCAAGAGCCTTGGCAGGAACTCGGAGGTGGCCGTCGGTGTCCAGAACGCCTTCGACTCGCGCCACATGGAAGCGATGCACAGCACCGAACAGCCCCTCGAGGTCGGCGAGCGGACGTGGTTCGTGCGGTTCCAGGCTAACTTCTGACACCTGGCGGGCGGGGATGGCACGCCGGTTGTGATATGAGACGAGTCGAGTATCGGAAGGGAGGACCGCCAGGGATGGGTGGCCAACACCTAATCGGACCTGTAATAGGCGTTGCCGTGGCGCTGGGGCTGCTCGCGCCGGCGGCACTGGAGGGCGCGCCGGCCGATGCGGCCAAGCCCGCGACGGATGCCAAGACCGTCTGCATCCTGTTCAGCCGAGACCTGCCCCCCTACCGCGAGGCGGTCGAGGGGTTCAAGGCCGCGCTCAAGGGGCACACCACGTGCCGGTTCCTTGAACTCATCGTCACCGACGCGGAGGTCGGCCAGTTGATGGCGCGGGTCAAGGCGGCCAAGCCCGACCTCATCCTGACGCTCGGCACCGAGGCGAGCAAGGTGGCGGCCGTGCAGAGCGAAGACACGCCCGTCCTGTTCGCCATGGTCGCCAACCCGATCGACAGCGGCATCTTGCCGCGACGATCCTATCCCGACCAGATCGTCGCAGGGGTCACGACCGACGTGGCGCCCGCCGAGCAGTTCCAGGCCATGCGACAGGCGCTGGGCGACCTGAAGCGGGTCGCGGTCATCTACTGCCCGCAGTATACCGAGGCCACGGTGTCGGCGGCCGAAGCCGCGGCCAAGACGATGGGAATCGAACTCGTGCGGCTGCCGGTCGAGCCGTTCCGGGTGGGGCCGGCCGTCGAGCGCCTCGAACAGGAACACGTGGACGCCCTGTGGACGCTGACGGACCCGGGCGTCATGGTGCCGGCGAGCGCGAGGCGGATTCTGACGTCGGCCCTGAAGGCCAAGATGCCCGTCATCGGGTTCTCGCCCGCCATGGTTCGCGCCGGGGCGATGGTGGGACTCGGCATCGACTCCAAGTCGATTGGCGAGCAGGCCGGCGAGATCGGACTCGCCATCCTGCGCGGCGAGAAGAAACCGGCCGACTTCCACCTCGTCTATCCCGCCAAGACCTCGATCCACGTGAACCTGGGCGTGGCCGAGCGGATCGGTGTCCGGCTGTCCAAGGAATTCGTGGCCAACGCCACCGCCGTGCACGGGGAGTAGTTGCGGGGACGCGCGTGACGATCAACCGGATTGGCGCCAAGTTAGTGCTGGCCGTCGTGGGCGTCCTGGCCGTGGCCGACGCCTTCGACGCCCTGACGTCGCCGCGGCCTTACCGCGCGGCGGCCGATGTTCCGGAGACGTTGCGGACGCTCATCGAGGAGTCCGGCCGGCAGTTCGACGCCAAGGTGGTCGACGGTGTGATGGGATGGGTCCGGGCGACGGGCCGCCAACTCGGCCGGCCCGGCGACGTGACGACCGACGACGTGCTGAGTCGTGGTGCCCAGACCGTCATGTCTGAGTAGGTCGGCCGGCACCGGGCTCCGCGGTCGACCGAGTCCAGCGCATGGGAAGGGAGTGCATGGGATGGGGCATTGGCAAGTGCGACTTGCCCTCGTGTGTCTCGTGGGGCTGTGGGCGGGGGCAACGACGGCCGGTGCGGCCGAACCCGGCGACGCCCCAACCGAAGGACCCGCCTCGCCGACGGGGGCCGAACTGGCCCCCGAACTCCTCTTGTGGCAGGAGATTCCGACGGTCATTTCCGCGTCGCGGCGCGAAGAGCCGGCGTCGCGGGCGCCGAATGCCGTCAGCATCATCACCCGCGAGCAGATTCACGAGAGCGGCCTGACCACCCTCGGCGACCTGATGCGGATGGCCGTCGGCGTTGACGTCGGCCGCGCCGACAACAGCCTGTTCTCCATCGGTGTCCGCGGTCTGCACGGCAAGTGGGCCAACTCCACCCTCGTCCTCATGGACGGCCGGACCATCTACAATCCCGCCTGGGGCGGCACGGCGTGGGCGTGGCAGCCCGTGCTCGTCGAGGACATCGAGCGGATCGAGGTCGTCCGCGGTCCCGGCGGCGCCGCCTGGGGGGCCAACGCCGCCAACGGCGTCATCAACATCATCACCAGGAAGCCGGGCGACACGCCCGGCCTCTTCCTCAGCCAGACCCTGACGAGCCGCCTCGACTCGCTGACTTACCTGCGGTACGGCGTCACGGCGGGGAACCTGGACCTGAGGCTGAGCGCCGGCTACGACTCGCTGCCCGAGATCGGCGTTCGCGAAGGGCCCGGAAACCACGATTTCGTCCGCATGCCGCGCGCTAACCTCCGGTCCACCTACCACTTCGACAAGGTCCGCAGCCTCGACGTGGACGCCGGTTACGCCGACGGCGTCATGGGCAGCACGCCCGACCTGGTCCTCTTTGCCGGCGCCCCGTTCGCGGGTGCCCGCTGGTTTCCCCAAGCGCACTATCTTCGCCTTCGGTATACCCACGAGGAGGCCCACGACGACCTCTGGTCCGTCCAGTATTACCTTAACCGCCAGACGATGGACGAGTCGGAAGGCGGCGCGTGGCTGCGTTACACGCAGCACGACATCGAGGCCCAGCGGGTCCAGCGGGTCGGGGACCGGCACGTGCTGACCTGGGGCGGCAATTTCCGGGCCGACGTCTTCACGAACGGCGACCCGCCCGGCGGTGGCGGCTCGCAGGGCGTCCGTTTGGACAACGAGCGTACGCTCAACCGTCAGGGCGGGCCGCGCACAAACCGGATGCTACTTTGTCAACTCGGCGTGGGCCCCTTGGAACCCGCGCGGTGGCCTTCCTAGGCCACCGCGAGTTGGCGCAGTGCAACCTGTCGCGGCGGCCTAGGAAGGCCGCCGCGCACGGTGGAGATGAGTTGGCAAAGTAGCACTAACAGCCTGTAGGCCGCGGCGTGCCGCGGCCTACGTCGCCGGCGCGTCGGTCAGCAGGGCCTTCAGTTGCTCGGGGGTCAGTTCCTCCAGACCCTCCTCGGTGTCCACCGCCACCGCCTGGCCGCGCGCCGTCACGACGACGACCCGCCGGCCCTGGCTCAGGGACTCGCGCAGGTCCTTCTGGGCGCGGACGAGTTGGAAGAAGGCCTCCGACCCCCACTTGACCTTCGTGAGGGTCTCGTCGCCCTGGTACGCCTGGTCGACCCAGACGCCGCGGTAGTTGACGAACTGGCGGTTGCCCTTGCGTTGGACCTGCTGGACGCCGCGGGTGTCCTTGGCGTTCTCGGCCCGCCGCAGCCGCTGGACCTCCTGGGCGATGTCGACGGCCGTGCGGCCGGTCTCGGCCTTCTCGAACTCCCGGAGGTCGGCCCGGATGCCGGCCGTGACGGTGCCGATGGGCGGTTCGGCCGGCGCGGCCGGCGCCCGGACGGTCGGTCCCGCGCTGCCGCGGTACCCGTTGCCCGACTTGTCGTCGAGCGATTCGCCGTCGGCCGGCCGCCGTGCCCCGAACCAGAAGGTGTCGTCCAACTGCCTGGCCCGGCGTTCCATGGCCTTCGCGGCCAGGGCCGGGTGCGCCCCCGAGCCGACGTGAAGGGTCGTCGGCGGCGTCCCGCTGCCTCCCGCCGGCACCGTCTCCACGGTAATGCCGTACCGCTTGTACTGCTCGGCATTCTCCAGGACGAGGTAACTGGTGTACGGCGTCTCGATGCCGTGGGCCAGGCTGAGGCGCACGATCTCGTTCTCGAGTTCCTTGCTCTCGCCGTGCAGGCGGATCTGGTCGAGCAGGTACCCGATTTTGCGGTGGGCGTAGAGCGACGCGATGAAACTGCGGTCGGCCGTCTGCTTCGGGAACGTCGCCTCGTAGACGAACGCCTCCGGCCTGTCGCCGACGCGTCCCTTGAGGCGGATGACCGAGTCGCCATCGCCCTCGTACGCCCCCACCAGCACGACCTGCGAGCCGCGGAACAGGTCGGGCAGGTCGCGCGGGTACGTCTCGGTCACCTTGACGCCGGGCACCTCCAGCGCCAGTTGCGTGAGGACCGGGTGGCTCATTTTGGCGAACAGGCGGGTCATTTTGCCGTCGATGGCCTCGCCGGGGCGGACGTACTCGGTCAGGGCCCCCGTGTCGCCGCTCATGCGGTCCAGAAGGCGAGTGTTGACGTCGTCGCCGACGCCGAACGTGAAGAGCCTCAGGTTCCGCGTGTTGTTGTCCTTGACGAGTTTGGCCAGGGCCTCGATGTCGGTCACGTCGACGGTGGGCCGGCCGTCGGTCAGAAACAGGACCGTCGCGGGCCGGTTGGCGTCCAGGGGCAGGGCGAAGACCTGGGCCAGGGCCTCGCCGACGTTCGTGCCGCCGGCCGCCTCGAACTTCTCGACCCACGCGCGGGCCTCGGCCTTGCGGTCGTCGTCGGCCCGGGTCCACCCCTTGGCGAACGCCTGGGCCACCGTCGAGAACTGGATGATGGCGAAACGGTCTTTCGGGTCGAGTTGGTCGATGCAAAACTTGAGGGCCCGCTTGGCCTGCCCGATCTTGTCGTCCTTACCGTCCTGCGGCTTCATGGACCCCGACGTGTCGAGGACGAAGACGGCGTCGCGCGGCACGCGCTGCTTGGCGCCAGCCTGGCTTTTCGGGGCCAGCAGCATGAGGAAGAGGCCCGGCTGTTTCGGGTCGGGCCGGTACGTCATCAAACTCAGGCCGAAGTCCTTCTCGCTGACCGTGTAGAAGAGTTGGAAATCGCGGTCGAGCACGGCCCCCTTGGCCTCCATGCCCGCGACGGCCTCGTGGTCGTTCGGCCGCGAGACGCCGATCTCGTGCGTGGGGCTGTAGACGTTCTTGATGGGCACGCCGCTTCGGATGCGGACCGATACGGTGAAGTCCTCGAGCGTCTTCGACGCCCGGTCGCCGACGCGCAGCGGAAAGACGTACTCGCCCAGCCCGTCGTCCACCGGCACCAGGTGCGTGTATTCCAGTTCCACCTTCTGCGTGCCGCGCGCCGGCACCGGAAAGATCCGCAGCCGCAGCACGTTGCCGTCCATGTACTCGAGCAGGCCGGGGTCCTTGGACCGCCGGACGATGTCTTCGTAGACGTTGCGTGCCTTGTCGCGCTGGAGCAGTTCGCCCTTCATCCGCTTGCCGCCGATGTACATGGCGAAGTCGCGGATGGCGGCCGTGGCCGGCACCGGGAAGATGTACGTGCACTCCAGTTCGCGGCCGGTCGAGTTCTGGAACTCCTGGACCACGCGGGTCGTGGCCACCTGGTTGTCGATCAGCGTGTCGACGCGCAGGTACTTGACGGCCAGCGGCGGCACGTCCTTGTCGGCCGGAATCAGCATGCCGGCGCCCCAGGCGTCACCTGCCAGGCACGCCAGCGCCGCCACGGCCAGAGCGATGGGTGTTGCGAGTCTCATCAGCATTCCCTTTCCGTTGGCGCCGCCACGGCGCTCACTCCCACATCTCCGCCCCGCCGCGCCTCGACCGCGGCACGGGCGGTGGGGTCAGGATGCGCTCCTCGACCTGGCACCCGAAGTGCACGAGGTCGTCGCCCAGCGCGACGCCGTCGCCCACCAGGCCGCCGGCCCGCGTGCCGATGCCCGCGCCGCTGCCGGGCGTGCCGCCGTGGCGACTGCCGGCCCGGCGGACACGGTCCAGAAAATCCCACGCCACGGCCTGCGGCATGGCGCCGCCCGGCTGCCGGGCGCGTTCGGCCTGGAGGACCAAGTCGACGGCGTAGGCGTCGATGAGTTTCCCCAGGAGCGCCCCGGCCAGGTCGGCCCGGCCGAAGAACTCGGCCCCCAGACCGCGGCCCGTCAACCGGTCGGCGAAGATGAAGCCGACGCTGTCGGCCGGGACCTCCGGCGCGATGCTCCGCCGCACCTCGTCCAGGTCGCGCCGCACGGGGCCCGCCTTCAGGCCTAGTTCCAGGCTGTCGGTGGCGTTGCCGGCGCCGAGGGCGGCGTTGTTGCGCGCCACCTCGGCCCAGACCTGGCCCTGGTCGGCGCCCTTGCGCATCTCTCTCTGGATCGATTGCGGCACGAGGAGGGCGCCGCCCGTGAAACCGTCGGCCCCGCGCCACCGCCGGGCCTCGACACAGAAGACCGGCGTCTCGACCCGCTGACCGGGCGCCAGGACTGTGTCTTGCCGCACGGTCCGCGTCTGCTTGCCGCCCGAGATGACCTCGCCCGCCATCACGAACACCCAATCGTGTCGGCCCCGGTTCTCCATGACCACGACCGGCACCGTCCCGCCGCCGCCCTTCTCGGACACCACGAGGATGCCTTTGGCGATGGCGGCATCGGTCGTCCGCCAGCCGCCCGCGAGGGGCGCCCGGCCGCGAAGAGCCACCGGGAAGACGGCAAGCCGGCCGTGGACGAGCGGCCGGCGGACCTCCAGGCGATTTAGGTACGCCGCCAGCGCCGGCACGTGGTGGCCGGGTGGCGGCGGCGGAGGCGAAGGAGGAGGCGGGGGAAGAATGCGCGGTTCAGGCCGGCTGGGCGGCGCCCCTTGAAACTCCTCCTCGATGTACGCCGCCGAGGCGGCCACTGCCAGCAGCGCGAGACCGACCAGAAACCACCCGCCGCCGCGCCGCAGCCATGGTTGCGTCATGGGAGCGTCCTCCCAGGATTCGCCTCGGCAGGGGAGCGCGCCGTGAGGCCGCGTGTCCCGCCGAGGCAGGCATTCCGCAGGCTTAGACGTTGGCTTGGGAGCGTGGGTTCCACGAATCGGCGGCGCATGTGGACAGGTGGGCGCAAAAAAATGGGGCAAGGCCTGGAGGGGAGGCCTTGCCCGTGTTGCGGGGATAGACGGCTCTTAAATATCCGCCCCGCTCTGTATTCGGTTCTTCAACACCCTTTGTCTACCAACGCCGGTGTGATCCGGAGTTGGTGTGTGTGGGAACGATTGGCAAAGGTGTGTTTCCGTCCCTCCTTCTCGCACCCCGCAACGAATTTCGAAAGATCGTTTCTATCCCGCAACGCCCCGCAGGGCGGTTTCCGTTAGGATGGCTCGTTCCCTAATTGGGAGTTAAGGGGGTTGTGCGGCAAAGCGCCTGAGATTCTCGTCGCACCCGGGGGAGGGCTGTGCGTGAAGTCGCAAGCGATGCCATTAAAGAACGAGCCACTTGGCATGTTTTAAGAGCAATGGGTGTGCCAAAGCGGTCTTGGCAGAGGGTATAATGTTTCTGGCGAGCGTAACTCGTTGTAGGGCAGGTGGTTACGGCCTTGTTATTCTTGCGGCTTGTCTGATCTCTCGGCCGGACCAGAACGCCGAATGATGTTGCTTAGCATCAGTTTCCTGTCGGCATCCGGCCGGAAATGCTGTAAGTGCTTGTGTGAAAGATGGTTGCGCGCCATCCTGACTCGGGTTGCATTCAAGCGACGGATGTTGCCTCAGAGCAACGTCCGGGCGGCCAGATCTGGTAGCGGAGGCCTGCCCCGCGTGGAGGCGGTCAAACCCGGCCCCACGCGTCGGGCGTCGCCAGGCACCCAACCGAGTAACGTCCGATAAGTTTTCTAAAGACGGCGCCACCGACCTGCCGAAGAGTCTTCCGTGAGCGAGGCCAATCGGCTTCCCCAGTATTGGCAATGGGGACCGGAAGACGCCGACCGTTAGGGCGGCGGTCACAGGGAGAGCGACCATGCGGGTCATTGCCATCTTCAACCACAAGGGCGGCTGCGGAAAGACGACGACGGCCATCAACCTGGCCGCAGCACTGGCGGCGGCCAAACGGCGCGTCCTTCTCGTGGACCTGGACCCCCAGGCCCACGCGACGGTCGGCTGCGGCGTGCGCGAGCAGGAGGTCGAACTGAGCATGCGGCACGTGCTGGGCGGCGAGGGTTCCGGCAACGGGCCCCTGGCGGTGCCCGACATCGCGTGGGAAATCCTCGAGGGGCTTTACCTGGCGCCGTCCAGCGTGGGCCTGGCCTCGCTGGAGCAGACGCTCGCCGGGGCCGACGGCCGCGACCGGCGCCTTAAGGAACTCATCAGCCAGGTCGACGGACGGTACGACTTCGTCCTGATCGACTCCGGTCCCGGCCTGGGCATCCTCTCCATCAACGCCCTGATGGCGGCGGGCGAAGTCCTGGTCCCGGTCGACCTGGGTTTCTTCAGCATCTACGGCCTGGGCCGCGTCGTCCAGACCATCGATATGATCGGCGAGCGCACCGGCCACGCGCCCGCCTTCAGCATCCTGGCCACGATGTACGACACCCGGGCCCGGACCATGCGCCGCGCCCTGGCGGCGCTGCGCGACCAGTACGCCGGCCGCGTCCTCGACACGGTCATCCACTTCAACGTAGACCTGCGCGAGGCCGCCGCCATGGGCAGCCCCATTTTGGAGTTCCGGCCGGGCTCGCGCGGGCACACCGACTACCGGGCGCTGGCGCAGGAGGTGTTGTCGGCCGGCCTCCAGGTCGAGTACGAGACCCTGGCGCAGCAGGAGACCGAGACGTTTGAGCGCGAAGAACGGGCCGTCGACGAAAAGGTCGAGGCGGTGTACGGCGCCGTCGTCACGGAGGGCGGCGTCCGCTTTGTCTGCCATGCGCCCGACGCCCGGCGCGTCCAGGTGGCCGGCGACTTCAACAGTTGGGGCATGGCCGATGGCGAGACCGAAATGACGCCCACCGACCAGACCGGCGTCTGGCGGAAGGAGATCCGCGTCGGACCCGGCCGGTACGCCTACCGGCTCATCATCGATGGCCGGTGGTGCAGCGACCCCGCAAACCCCTACGTCGAGAGCAACCCCTACGGCGAACTGAACAGCGTCGTCGAGGTCCAGTGACCCCCAGGCACGAGGCGCCATGGACACCCGAGACGTGACGGCGCCGCGCCGGCGGTTTGCCGGCCGGCACGATGCGGCAGGGCTGGGCGAGGAAGAGTTTGCTGCCCTCGCCGAAGTGCTCCTCTCGCCCCAGCCTGCCGCACCGCCGACGGCGGTCGAGACGCCCCCGGCCGCCGACGCCGACGTCGCGCCGCCTCCCGAGATCGATGCCCCCCAGGGCCTCTACGTCCTGGTGCCGGCCGGCATCGAGCCGGTGAACCGGCGCGACGCGGCCCTGGCTGCCGCGCGGCGGCTGGCGCCGGGGCGACGCCCGGCTGCCGTCTTCGTGTTCGAGAACGGTCTCGTGGAGGCCCACGTTCTGGGCGAGACGGCGTGTGGCCGGCTTGGGCCGCAGAACTACCTCGGAGCACTCGACCTGGACCGGACCATCGCCGACCTCCTGGCCCAGTGCGACCAGGTGGGCGTGGTGGTGCTCGACCCGCCGAACGGGCGGCTTCGCGGCCTCGGATCGGCGGCGCGGCGGATCGTCTTCCTCGCGACGGCCGACGCCGAGAGCGTGGTCGAAACCTACCGCACCCTCAAGGCGTGGCGGATGGGCGGCGCCCTGGCCCAGGCCGCCCTGCTGCTGGTCGACGGCAACGGCGACGGGCAGGCCGGTCGGCTGGGGCGGCGGCTTCGCCGGGCGGCCCGGGGGTACCTGGGCTGCGAGGTGGCCATTCAGCGCGACGGGCCGGCCGCGGGCGGCGACGTGCACGTGGACCTGCCTCAACCGGTGCGGATCTTCTCGCAGACCCCCGCCGACGAAGTCTGGCCGCGCCTCCTTGCGGCCGCGGGATGCGCCGAGCCGATGGCCGCGGCGCCCGTTGTGGCGGCGCCCGAGAGCCGGGCGGTTGTGCCGGCCCGAACCGACATCTGCCCCGCCTTCAGCCTGTGGGACCAGGCCGAGAGGGGCGAACTGCTGACGGCCATCGAGGCCCAACTCGGATCTCTGGTCGGCGGGTCGCTCAGGGTCGTCTTCCAGGTCGAGGTCGACGAACCCGGGGCACCACCACTGGCGGGCGTCCGCGACGACGGGGCCCTGGTGGCGATCCTGCTGCCCGGGCCCGGCGAGGCGGCCGACACCGCGGCGGCCGAGCGGTGGCTCGAGGTCCACCGGTCGCTGCTGGCCCGGGCGTATGGGTCGGCCGAGATCGCGGCCGGGCCGAAACCGACGGCCATCGCGCTGGCCCCGCTGGAGGCCGGGCCGCCGGCCGAGGGTATCCGCCGGTTTGTCCCCGTCCGGTTGGGCGGCCACAAGGGGATTGTGCTCCTGCCGTAGCCACCAGCAGTTTAACATTGCGTGTTTGCGCGGCGGGTCCCCGCACCCGCCGCGCTTGAGGTTTGACTGCGGGTAGGCGCGGTGGGTACGGGGACCCACCGCGCACAAGCGGTGGTGTGAGTACGCAACCTTAAAACGCTCACGGGCCTCCCGCGGCTGTTTCTTGACATCGTGCCTGCGGGGGGATACCGTATCGCCCCATGGACCGACCGAAGTGGGACAGTTACTTCATGACGATCGCGGCCGACGTGGCCCGGCGGTCGACGTGCCTGAGGCGGCGGGTGGGCGCGATTCTGGTCGTCGACAAGCGGATTCTGGCCACGGGGTACAACGGCGCGCCGACGGGCGTGGCGCACTGCGCGGAGGCGGGGTGCCTCCGGGAGCAGATGGCCGTGCCGTCGGGCGAGCGGCATGAACTGTGCCGGGGCCTCCACGCCGAGCAGAACGCCATCATCCAGGCCGCCCGGCACGGCGTGCGGATCGACGGCGCGACGCTCTACACGACGCATCATCCGTGTTCGATGTGTGCAAAGATGGCCATCAACGCGGGCGTCCGGCGGATCGTCTGCCGCGAGGACTACCCCGACGACCTCGGCAAGACCATGCTGAGGCTGGGGAAGGTGAGCCTGGAGGTCTTGGCGGAGGACGAGGCGTAAGAAGCGGCATCTGGGCCTGGGCAACCCGGCGGCGCGGCGGGTAGGATTACCTGCCGCGATTTCTGCATATATAGGCATCGCGACCCTATGGCGCGCGGCGCCGGGCCGCTCGGGGCGGGGCGACGGAGGCGTGATCGGGAATGAATCAGGAAAGGATGCGTGCCACCATATGGTGGGCTGGGCGCCTGAGGACCCCCTGCCGGTGGGGTTGTGGCGCGGGTGGTGAGATGGCGTGCAAAGAAAATTGTGAGCGGTGGAAAAGTCGTGGATTGCGACCACAAGGTATTGTGGTTGGGCGAGTTAGGGCGCTTTGCCAAAGTGAGAAGCGGGCATGGCGTTAGCGTCTTTTGAGAAAAGCGTTGACACCCCATATCATGGGGCCTAGGATCGCCAATCGGCAATATGGGGTAGAGGTTTTTGACACGTTCCTGGTTTTTCTCAAGAGGGAAGGGCCGAGTTTCCGATGCGGTAGGTGAGCCGGGTAGCCCAAGATGTTGTGTGTTGTCACGTCTTGCAGGTTGCCTGTCCGGCGAATCGGCGCTATGATGTTCGCTTGAGGAGCGTGCGGCCGTGGAGTGTCCCTTCTGCCGTCAGGACAATGACAAGGTGGTTGATTCCCGCGCCAGCGGTGCCGCAATTCGCCGCCGGCGCGAGTGCCTGGCGTGCAAGCGGCGTTACACGACCTACGAACGGGCCGAGAGCGAACCGCGCCTTCGCGTCATCAAGAAGGACGGCACGACGCGCGAGGCCTACGACCGGGCGAAGATCCGACGGGGCCTGATGCTGGCGCTGCACAAACGTCCCGTGCCGACGGAACGGCTCAACGCCATCTTGCAGGAGATTGAGGACGAGTTGACCTCCCGCTACGACCTGGAGATACCCAGCCGCGCCATCGGCGACCTCGTCATGGAGAAACTCCGCCAGGTGGACCAGGTGGCGTACGTTCGGTTTGCCAGCGTGTACCGGGATTTCAAGGACGTCTCGGAGTTCGTTCAGGAAGTGCAGCCGATGCTGACGCAGCGGGCCGACGCGGCACGCGAGAAGGGCAAGGACCGCAGTTCAGAGGATTCGCGGGCGACCGGCGGCGACTGACGGTCGGCCCGTGGGAGCACGCCGCGAGGGCGTGGGGGGGCGACCCATGGGGGTCGTCCCCCTGGTAACGCACATGAGCCGGGGGTGTGGGGCCGCCGGGAGAGTTTCTGACGACAGACGTGCACGGGTAGGGGAGAGCCAGGGTATGTCGCATCGCATTACGCAGATCCGCAAGCGCGACGGAAAGGCCATGCCGTTTGAGGCGGCGAAGATCGCCGACGCCATCTTCAAGGCCGCCCAGGCCGTCGGAGGCGAAGACCGGTTTGTGGCCGAGGAATTGGCCTCAGCCGTCACCGATTACCTGAACCGCCACTTCGAAGGGGATATGCCGGGGATCGAAGACATCCAGGACATGGTCGAGAAGGTGCTGATCGAGACCGGACACGCCAAGACGGCCAAGGCGTACATCCTGTATCGCGACCGGCGGGCCCAGGCCCGGCGGGCCATGACGGTCCGCAAGGTGAAGCGCGAAGCCGGGCCGCGCAGTTCCACCGACATGGCGCTGCTGGTCGATACGGGCGCCAAGGACGCCCTCCTGCCGTGGGACAAGGGCCGCATTGCCGAGGCCCTCGAGACGGAGGCCCACCTCGACCGGGTCACGGCGCGGAAGGTGGCGACCGCCGTCGAGAAGAAGGTGCTGGCGTCGGGCCTGTCGCGAATCTCGACCGGCCTGGTGCGCGAACTGGCCGACAACGAACTCTTCGAGCGGGGCCTGACGGGGCGCCTCGAGCGGCAGAAGGTCATGGGCATGCCGCGCTACGACCTCGTCAACCTCATCTACTCGAAGAGCCACGAGAACTCGAACATTTCGCAGAACAACCCCGAGGCCATCAACCTGACGATCGCCGAGGCGGTGCTGAAGCAGTTCGCCCTGGGCGAGATCTTCTCGCGCGAGGTCGCCGAGGCCCACCTGGTGGGCCGCGTTCACCTGCACGACCTGGGGTACCCCACGCGGGTGTACTGCTCGAGCCACAGCCTGGAGTACCTGAAGAAGTACGGCCTGGACCTGGAGAACCTCGATACGAAAAGCGCCCCGGCCCGCCACGCGCGGACGCTGACGGGCCACCTCAACACGTTCCTGGCCTCCATGCAGGCGTACTACGCGGGGGCCCTGGGCGTGGCGCACATCAACGTGATGTACGCGCCGTACGTCGAGCAGATGACGGACGAGGAGATGCGTCAGGAGGCGCAGCACCTGATCTTCTCGTGCTCGCAATCGGCGTTCAGCCGGGGCGGCCAGACGCTGTTCCTCGACTTCAACGTCCACACGGGCGTGCCGGGGTACTTCAAGGACGTGATGGCGATCGGGCCGGCTGGCAAGGACACCGGCCGCACGTACGGCGATTACGAGGAGGCCGCCCAGAGGTTCTGCCGGGCCATGCTCGACGTCTGGCGCGAGGGCGACCAGCACGGCCACCTGTTCGCGTTCCCGAAGTGCGACTTCCACGTCAACGCGGCGACGTTCCGCGACCCGAAGCAACTCGAGTTGCTGGCGTACGCGTGCCAGATCGCCTCCGAGAACGGCGTGCCGTACTTCGTGTTCGACCGCGACGAGGTGACGCTGAGTGCCTGCTGCCGGCTGCGGACCACCATCGAAGACGACCACATGATCAAGCACCCGGAGAGCATGCGGTTCTGCGGGTTCCAGAACGTGACGATCAACCTGCCGCAGGCCGCCTATCGGGCCGGCCCCGGCAACTGGGACGCCCTCTTCGTCCAGATTGCCGAGGCGATGGACATCGCCATGCAGGCCCACCTGGAGAAACGCGAGTTCGTCAAGAAGATGATGGCGGGGCCGGAGATGCCGCTCTGGCAGATCGGTAAGATGGCCAAGGACGGCCGGCCGTACGTCGACCTCGATGCGGCCACGTACATCATCGGCCTCGTGGGCCTCAACGAGTGCATCCAGCACATGATGGGCGAGGAACTGCACGAGAGCGACCGGGCGCTGAAGCAGGGCCTGCTGGTCATCTCGCACATGCACCGGCGGGCCAAGGAGTACACCCGGCAGCACGGCCTGAAGGTGAGCCTCGAGGAATCGCCGGCCGAGAGCGCCGCCCGCCGACTCGCCAAGGTCGACATGCGCGACTGGCCCCAGAGCCGCGACCTCGTGAAGGGCGACGTCGAGGCCGACGAGTACTACTACACCAACTCGATCCATCTGCGGGCCGACGCGCCGGTGGACCTGCTGACGCGCATCCAGAAGCAGGCCAAGTTCCACAGCATGATCGAGTCGGGGGCCATCATCCATGCCTTCGTCGGCGAGGAACTGCCCCCCGCCGAGAGCATCCTCAGGCTGGTCCGCCAGACCTTCGAGAAAACCCCGGCGGCCCAACTGACCATCAGCCCCGAGTTCACCATCTGCAACGATTGCCACCGGGCCACCCCGGGCCTTCACACCCGGTGCGATTACTGCGACTCGGAGAGCGTGTACGGCATGACGCGAATCGTCGGGTACTTCAGCCGCATCTCGAACTGGAACAAGTCGAAACTGGGCGAGCTGAAGGACCGCCGTCGCGGCAAGTATTCGGTGCGGGAGGTTATGCCGCCGATCCCGTCCGCCGAGATCGGCACGGCCGCCGGTTGAGGCGCGCCCTGGAGGGAGGCGCGCCTCAGCGGGCCGGGACGTGTGGCAGGATCGTTTATAGAGACCCCTTGTTGACGGAGGAGCCGGGAGCCGGAAGGCTAGGATTCGCCGCCCCGGCTCCCCGTCGTTTCCCAAGGGGCAGGTTGCAGTGGGCGTGAGCAGTGGCCCTGGGGCCGACGTAGGGGGCGGGCGGTGGAGCACGTTCGCGAGCAGGACCAGGCGTATCGGGGCGGTGCCAGCGGGGTCAAGT
>Ga0307380_10005863_pt1 | contig 16274 bp, 14 predicted proteins | sample UN3MG_FD_202239 | JGI IMG/M metagenome (GOLD analysis project Ga0307380, IMG submission 202239) | Soil microbial communities from Risofladan, Vaasa, Finland - UN-3 | ecosystem: Environmental > Terrestrial > Soil > Coastal area > Acid sulfate soil | place: Finland: Risofladan, Vaasa | collected...
TGATCCGTTCGGTGAGTCAATTCTTGCCGAGGACTACTAATCTCATAGCGATGTGATGGCCGGGGGCGGGATTTATAATCCCGCCCCCGGTGCCGTTTGAAAGGGTTCGACACTGATGCAAAGCCCACTCGACATCTTCCCGATCTGGGTAATTGTCATCGACTACGCTCTGGGCATGGTCATGTGGACGTTGGTTGGACGCACAGCGATGAACCTGTTTCTACCGGTCGATTCCGAATTCTTTTTCATGAAGGTCTTCGTTCGCAGCACCAATCCCATTCTCAAAATATTCAGTTGGATCACGCCATCGTTTTTGATCCAGCCAATCATCCCGCTCTATGTGGCGTGGTTCTTCTTTGCCTTCCGGTTCTATGCGATGCCTTGGCTGTTGGGATATTCGGTCATGGGCATGCTGTCGTTCCCGCTCGAGGGCGAGATCGCGCGCATAATCTACGAGACAGCAAATAAGTAGGGCTTGGCGCGTTTATTCAGCGCTGGCGAAAATTGGCGATCGCCGGCTGGCTTTCAATCCTCGGCCGCGCCGAACTCTTCGTCGATAGCGTTTTGCCGGGCTGCGAACCAGAAGATCAGGACGACGAAGACAACCAGGGAACCCTGTGCGGCCATGTAGAAGCCGAGCGGAAAGCCAAGGAGCGTGACGTCGTTCAGCGAACTTACGAACATGTGGATGCCGAACGAGAAGATTGCCCAGAGCACGAGGCAAATCCACATCAGTGTGCGGGTCTTCGCCCAATGCGCTGCCGCAGCTTCCGGAGTGATTTGATTTGCCATTTCCGACTCCCAGACCGGTAAAACCAGGGTGGATTGTTCCCCGGTGCCACGCCCTTGTTCTTGCATTTGGCGCGAAGACCCTCGATTAGTCGGTAAATATCGGCGGAATGTCAACGATACAAAGATGCCTGTCCGCTCGATTGAGGGACCGGCGGCGGCAGGGACGGCGCAATGAACTTCATGAGGCTCCTGACAATCGGAGCGCGAAGGGGCCGGATCGGCACACTGCCCGAGCTGGCCGGTGCGATCGGCGAGGGGGCGGCGTTTCTCGCCCAGGGGGCGGGCTACTCCTACATCCGCGCCAGGTCGGGACTGATGGGGCCGCGGCTGATGCAGGATGCGGGCTTTGGCGCCAGCATGGATCGCTGCAAGTGGGAGGGGTTCTCCGCCATCGCCGGTGACCTGATCCTGATCGTCGAGACCGAGTTGCGGCCGCGTGGCTCCGGCACCGCTGAATTCTGGCGGCGTCTCTACCGCGACGTATTGGCGGCGCAGGCTACCCCGGCACATCGGGCGGGCACCGGTTGGCCCGACCGGATCGCCGAGTTCGACCTGGCGCTCGACGCCCACCGCGCCCTGCCCCCGCGCGGTATCGAAGCACTGTGCGAGCACGGTGCCGAGGTGCTGCTGGAGTTTGCCCCGGTCGAGGACCGTATCCGCAGGTTCGACCGCGAGATGGTGGTGAACAACGTCACGTTCCGGGTCATCGACCATATCGACGCACTGCGGCGACGTGCCGACTGGCAGGCCTTGGCAACTGCGATCAATCTGGCGGCGAAACAGCCCAGCTGATGGCGGACCGACGATGACCAGGAACCGGCCCTCACTGCACCCGATCGCCGCCATGCCGCTGCTGGCGCTCGACCTTGTCGTGCTTGATACCGAGACGACCGGGTTGGAGGTGCGCGGCGACCGCATCGTGCAGATCGGCGCGGTGCGGATGCGCGACGGCGAACCTGATACTGACGACAACTTCGACCTGCTGGTCAATCCGGGCATCGCGATCCCGCCCGCCTCAACCCGCATTCATCACCTCAGTGACGCCGATGTTGCAGGTGCGGTCCTGACGCCCGACGCGCTGGCTCGGCTCACCAGTTTCATCGGCAGCGCTGTCGTGGTCGGGCACAGCATCAATTTCGACCTGGCAATCTTGCGTCACGAAGCCGAACGCCACGGGGTCGAATGGCGCCAGCCGAGAGCGCTTGATGTCGCCATGCTCGCTGCCGCCCTGGTTCCGGGGCAGATCGACAACTCGATCGAGGCGCTGGCGCTGACCTATGGGATCGAAATCACCGGTCGACATACCGCATTGGGAGATGCGCTGGTGACGGCGCGGATATTCGCTGCAATTCTGGGGCCATTGCGCCTGCGCGGGGTGCGCAGCCTGGCCGAGGCGGAGGCGTTCCAGCGCCGCCCGCATGCGCTGATCGAGCAGCAGGAAACGGCAGGCTGGTTCGCCCTTCCGGGAGAGCGGCCGGATTTCCGCGCCGCCGCCGATGCGCTGCCGAATGCGCAGCATGCGATCGACAGCTTCATCTACCGCCACCGGCTGGCCGACGTGATGGGCGCGCCGCCGATCACCGTGCCGCCGGAGGCAACGCTGCTGGAGACCGCTTCGGTGATGCGCCAGCACGGTATCGGCTGTGTCGTGGTCGAGCCGCTGGCGAATGGCGGCGGTGGCTTCGTCACCGAGCGTGATGTGCTGTATGCCTTTGCCGATGGCGGGTCCGAGGTGTCCTGCCGGCCGGTCCGCGAGGTGATGAGCACGCCGGTTATCGCAGCACCTGAACACACATTTCTGTATCGGGCACTGGGGCTGATGGCGCGGCGCGGGCTACGCTATCTGGCGGCGACCGGCCCGGACGGTGCGGTATCGGGGGTGTTCACGCTGCGATCCTTGTTGCGCGAGCGGGCGCTGGCGACACTGTCGCTAGGCGACCAGATCGCGGCGGCCGAGGACAGCACCGCGCTGGCCCGAGTGCAGGCCGAATTGCCAGGGCTGGCCAGCGCTTTAATGGCTGACGGGCTGGACGCCCGCCAGGTCGCCGCGATCATCTCGGCCGAGGGCCGGGCGATGACCGCGCGCGCCGCCGAACTGGCCGAGCGGATCATGGCCGATCAGGGGCGTGGCCCGGCCCCGGCGGCCTATTGCCTGCTGGTGCTCGGCTCCGGCGGTCGCGGCGAGAGCCTGCTGGCGCCGGACCAGGACAATGCGGTGATCGTTGACGATGCCTATACCGGCGACCTCGACGCTGCGGACGACTGGTTCACCGTCTGGGCCGGACATCTGAACCGGCTGCTGGACGAGGCCGGCATCCCCTATTGCAAGGGCGGCGTGATGGCCAAAAACCGGGCCTGGCGAAAGACGCTGACGGAGTGGTGCGGCCAGATCGATGCCTGGGTTGCCAACCCGAAGCCGGAAAACCTGTTGAATGTCGATATCTTCTTCGACTTCGCTCCGGTGCTTGGCCACGACGCATTGGCATGGGAACTGCGGGCCCATGCGCTGGATGACGCCGAACGGGCCCGGGTGCTGATCCGCTCCATGGCCGAGAACGCTGGCGGGCGGGGCTCTCCGGTTGGGTATTTCGGCGGCTTTCGCAAGGACGGGCGCGGGCGGACCGACCTGAAGGGCGGCGCGCTGCTGGCGCTGGTCTCCGGCGCCAGGGTGATGGCGCTGGCCCACCATGTCGGCGCCACCGCCACGCCGGACCGACTGATGCAGGCGGCCGAGAATGCCGGCGCCGGTGCGGCGGACGCGCGGATGCTGATCGACATCCACCAGTTGGTGCTTCGCCTGATCCTGACCCAGCAGATCGCCGACATCGCGACGGGCGTGCCGCCGTCGAACGCCATCGACACCGGGGCACTGGGCCGGGACCAGCGCAAGACGCTGAAACAGGCGCTGGAACGGCTGGACCTGATGGCGGAGATGGTGCGGGGGATGTTGGGCTAGGCGGCGCTGAACCATGCATCGGTGCTGATGAAATCAGATTTCCCAAAATTTGAACCTGTGATAGATACCCCTCAGGAAGATTTATACTGCAGATGGCTCAATATGTTATGGACAAATATTCGGCGTGGAGAATATATTGAGCACGATCATAACTTTTACGAAATTCAATAGAATGGTTCGATGACCGACAACAAGATCATCCGCAAACTCACAACCATCGTCGCGGCGGACTTCGTTGGCTACAGCCGTTTGATGGAGATCGACGAGGTCGGCACCCTCACGCGGCTGAAGGCCTATCGCAGCGAACTGATCGACCCCTCCGTCGCGCATCATGGCGGCCGGACAGTGAAGACGACCGGCGACGGGTTCCTGTTCGAATTTTCCAGCGTCGTCTCCGCCCTGGAAAGCGCCATCCAAATCCAGACCAGCATGGCGCGGCTGAATGCCGACACTCCCGAAGACCAGCAGATGCTGATGCGGATCGGCGTTACCATCGGCGACGTGATTATTGAGGGCGACGACATCTACGGCGACGGTGTCAACATCGCCGCGCGGCTCGAAGGCGTCGCCCAGCCCGGGGGCATCAGCGTATCCATGCCGGTGCGCGACCAGATCCAGGACAAGCTGTCCGTCAGCTTCAAGGATCTGGGCGATGTCGATGTGAAGAACCTGAACCGCCCGATCCACGTATTTCAGGTTCTGATGGGCGACGAGACGCTGCAGGTGATCAATCGCCGCCGCAGGAAAGGCGTCATTCCTGTTTGGCTCCAGGCAGCCGCCGTGGTCCTTGTCGCTGTCGTTGCGGTGGCGGGAACGTATTTTTTGACGGACCGGAGCGGTACATCCCCGCCGCCGATGATCAGTGCTGATGGCAGGATTACCGTGGGGGTCCTACCGTTCGACAACATGAGCGGCGATAAGGAGCAGGAGTATTTCAGCGACGGCCTGTCCGAGGATCTGATCACCGATCTCTCGAAGGTATTGGGCATCCAGGTCGCATCTCGCAACGCCACCTTTGCCTACAAGGGCACCGCGGCGAAATTCCAGCAAATCGTGCAAGAACTGGGGTTGCGCTATGTCGTCGAGGGCAGCGTCCGGCGGGAAAGGAGCCAATTGCGGGTCAACGCGCAGCTGATCGACGGGCTTACCGGGCTTCACGTCTGGGCCGACCGTTACGACCGCAGCGCCGATGACGTCTTTGCTGTCCAGGACGAAATCGTCACCGCGATCATTGACGCGCTGAAGATCAAGCTGTCGCCGGTCGAGGAAAGCAAACTCGGGCGGAATCTCACTGACAGCCCAGAAGCTTATGACGAATTTCTCCTTGGCCGCAGCTTCCGGGGTGGCACCAGTCCGCAGACCAATATCCAGGCGAGCAACGCGCTGACTGCGGCAACCCTGCTCGATCCCCGCTTCGCCGCCGCTCATGCGGAGCTGAGCTGGGTTCACTTCCTGGCGTGGTACACCGGCTGGAACGGTGAGCCGGAGGAATTGCAGCGCGCGCTTCGGGCGGCCGAGAAGGCCGTCGAGCTCGACCCCGAGCTTTCGCTCGCCCATGGCAACCTCGGCTGGGTGTATCTGTGGCTGGGCCGCCACGAGGAGGCGCTGGCCGCCGCACGCAAGGCGGTCGAGCTGGACCCGAACTCGATCGACGCGCTCTTGTTCCTCGGTGACGTCCTGAATTTCTACGGCAAGCCGGAGGAGGCCATCGAGGTCACCGAGCGGGGCATGGAACTTGACCCCGCCCTGATGTACCATCTGCTCGAGCACCTCGCGCATTCGAAATATCTGATGGGCGACGTCGAAGGCTCGCTGCGCGACCTCAAACGGTCGTCCAAGCTGTATCCAGACTATCTGATTACGCATCTCATTCTGGCGTCGATTTACGGTAATACTGGCGACAAAATCGAGGCTAGCGCCGAGATCCAGAAGATTTTGCAGCTGAACCCCGGCTATAACCTCGCAGCGCAGGAACTCCGGGCCCCCTACAAGGATCCGGCGACACGAAAGGCGTTCATGGAAGGTCTCAAGGCGGCTGGCGCGCCCGAGTGATGCGGGGCCAGTCTGGCCACCAGTCTGGCCGCCGGAATGAGCCGCCAGGCCCGGCGGCGCTGCCAAACATCGAAACTGCGCGGGGGCGATTTCAAAGTTACTGGAACCAATGAAAAGACAGGAAAATAAATGCCAACGAAGATTTCCGACACTCCAGAAGCGATCCACGAAGCACTGAGACTGGACGCGGCGACCGCCCCGCCGGCGTTGCCCGGCGCCTGGACCGCCACTGCGCTGTTGACGCCCTACGGGCAGTATGCGCCGGCGATGGGGGCCGAAAAAAAATACAGTCAGCTGGTAGTGGCGAAGATCACCTATTTCGGTGGCCCCGATCTGCGGGCGATGCGGGTTGGGATGTATCTGCCGGAAGACGGCGCGTATATCGAATGGCTGTTTGTGACCAAGGGTACGCTGTCGGTATGGGGCTGGGTCAAGGCCGCGCCGGGCGGGCGGGACCAGGGCACCCTCGGGCCCTTCGTGACAACGGCGGTGGTGCCCGAGGCGGATTTTCTGGTCAAGGCCGGTGCGAGCTACAAGGGATACTGGCCGCTGTTCAATCAGGACACCTGGCATTTCCTGGCGCTGACCAGCGAGAATCAGGGGCAGAAATACGGCAACTGGTATTCCTTCAACAACGCCGGAAACCTGTCGCGGGTGCTCAACATCCCTGCCGACAACTCCCTGCGCCTGCCGGTGCTGGGCGCCTATTTCATGGCCAACACCGTCGGCTTTCAGCCGCTTGCCGACACCAGTGATCTGGTCGCGCGGGCCAACGCTCTGCTCGATCCGGCATCCGGTGGAGCGGAGCTTGAGGCGTCGGACTACGTGAACCCGATGCTGACCCAGGTCGACCTCGGCAACGCCATCGCCAACCCGCTGTGGTCCGCTCCCTGCACCTTGGCCGACATCCAGGCGGTGCTGCCAGGCTACGCGCCGCTGCCGAACTGGCCGCTGCCGCAATGGTCGGAGACGGTGAAGATCACCGGCTACACACTGGGCGAGAATACCATCCCGTTCTACACCGAGGTCTACTACTCCAACCCGATGCAACGCCAACGCTCCGAGTTCGTCGGTTGGGGGCCGGGAACCGCCGAGGGCTACAACTATCGTCAGGACACGGTGCTGTATTCCGACTACTTCAACGACGTGCAGTACCAGCTCATCAACGGGCAATGGCAAAAGCCGACCTGCCATCGTGAACCCGGCATCGGCTATCCCCGCCCGAACTTCCCGGAGCGGATGGGGGCCGTGGTCAAGGGCACGATCACTGGCAATGTCGAGTTTGGCCTGGCGCCGGGGCGGAGCCTGTACATGACCCTGGCCGAGATGCCCCGCCCAGCCGTGAAGCGCGGCCAGCCGCCTAACGTGTGCGCTTTCTGGGATTGGTGGCGCGACGACCAGAGCGGCGTGATCTTCACCGAGTCCGAGGTCTCGACCCCACCGCGGCATAATTTGAGCGTCATCGACTACGTGACCTTCGAGCGCAACGCCCCGGTCGGACCGGGCGATTTCGCCGATCCGTGCCAGACGGTAACGGCGGAGGAGACCTCGGTGCCGTCCGCCAAAACCCCGACCGGGCACCGGAGCCAGTAAACCCGTCAACCCGGCGCGCCAACGCGCCGGGCCTCAAACCCCCAGCTTCTGCTGCAAGCTGGACGAACTTGTCGTGTACTGGAACCGCAGTTTCTTCTGCGGATAGCAGATCCGGAACGCTTCCTGGGCCATCAGAGCGGCCTCGTGGAAGCCGGACAGGATCAGCTTCAGCTTGCCGGGATAGGTGTTGATATCGCCGACGGCGAAGACGCCGGGGGTCGTGGTCTGGAATTTCTCGGTATCGACCGGGATCAGGTTGTCGCGCGTGGAATTCAAGATGCTGATGCCCTCGATCGCCGGTTTTACGGCCCCGAGGCTGCCGCCGCCGGCGGCGATGACCAGCACCTTGCAGTCGATCCGGCTGTCGGCGTCAGTGGTCACCCGCCAGCCGCCGACCGGCAACCCCTCGCAAGGCGCGCGCTTCTCGAGCCGGATTGCCATCTGGCCGAGGTGGAACTGAGCCTTGAACGGGCTGATCTGCAGCATCAGCCGGTCGGTCAGGTGCTGACCGGTGATCACCGGCCAGCCGGGGATGTCGTAGATCGGCTTCTCTGGATACAGCTCGGCGCATTGCCCGCCGGGTTTGTCGAGGGTGTCGATGACATGGCATTTCATGTCCAGCAGGCCAAGCTGGAACACGGCGAAGATGCCGACCGGGCCCGCCCCGATGATGCAGGCGTCGGTGGTGTGGATCTGGGTCATGGCGCTGACGTAGTCCGATTTTCCGGCCACCTCGCGGGGACCGATTGTCTCAAGCCGCGACCGCCCGCGTCGCCGCGCCAAATGCCGCGAACAGCGCCCGGTTCACCGGGTCTTCCACCGCATCGTACTCCGCGTGCCACTGAACACCGAGCGCAAAGCTGGAAGCGCCCTCGATGCTGATCGCCTCGACGGTGCCGTCCTCGGCGTGGCCCTCGACAATCACACGCTCGCCCGGCTGCCACACCGCTTGACCGTGCAGCGAGTTGGTCACGGCGGCGGTGGTGCCAAACAAGTGGTGGAACGGCCCGCCGTCGCGGAAACTAACCGCGTGGCGCTTGGCGAAGATCACCGAATGGTCCTTCTCGCCTGGCGGCATGCGGTGGTTCATCCGGCCCGGCAGGTCGCGGACCTCCGGGTGCAGGGTACCGCTGAAGGCGACGTTCATCTCCTGGATGCCGCGGCAAATGCCGAACACCGGCTTGCCGGCAGCGATCATCGCCCGGGTCAGCGGCAGCACCAGATTGTCGCGGCCGAGGTCGAACGGGCCATGCGCTTCGGTCTCGTCATGGCCATAGAAGCTGGGATGGACGTTGGGCCGGGCGCCGGTCAGGACCAGGCCGTCGAGCAGTTCAACCAGCTCCCCAGTTTCGGCGGTGGCGGGAAGACCCGGCAGGATCAGTGGCAGGCCACCGGCGACCGCGGCCACAGCCTCGGGCGTGCGGCTGCCGCAAATCTGCGCCTCCCAGGCGTCGTCGATCTTGTGCAGGAAGGCGGTGACGCCGATGACGGGGCGGCGGGTGGCGGGGCGGGTCATTTGCACTCCATAGCCTTGGCGATGGTCTCGGGCCTGGCATCGTTGAACAGGACCGCGCTTTCGATCTCGCCGCCATATTGCCAGGCGAGCAGGGTCTGCGACCAGTCGGCGTTTGGCAACACCAATTCCGGGCCATTGCCGCAGTCGCGCAAGCCCCCGGTGATGAAGTTCTGACCGATGCGGTGGTTGGAATAACCGGGCGCCGAGGCGATCTGGCGCGGCTGGTTGTCCTTGAACGACCAGATCCGCAGGGTGCCGCCAATATGGGGCGTCTCGACATAGGCGACATCCAACACCCCGTCGCCGTCGAAATCAGCGATCCCGGCGGGGGCCAGCCAGCGATGGGGGCTGCCGATATGGGGGCTGGCGGCGAGCTTCACGAAGCTCTCGCCATCCATCCCATACACCGCCAGTGAGGCGCCCGAATCAAGGCGGGTCTCGATCACCACCACGTCGTTCAACCCGTTGCCGGTGACATCGGCGATGCGCGGCGTGACGTCCTCGAAAACCGCGTCGTCGCCGAGGTAGATCATGCTGTCGCAGGGACCGGTCAGCGGCGTCTCGGCCCGCAGGACGCTAGCCTCGATGGCGTCGCCGAGGATGCCGTGGTCGTAGATCGTGGTGGCATTCGAGTAATAGGCCCAGGTCACGCCCTCGCCTGTCGCCCGGACCTCGCGGGCATCGGGCGGGCCGCCCGGATAATCGCAGGCAACAGCGGGCGTGGCTAGCGCCGTGGCGGCGAGGCAAAATATCGGGACAAAAACCCTCAAATCTGCTTCTCTGGCATCTGCACCACCAGACCGTCCATATCCGGCGTGACCTTGATCTGGCAGGTCAGGCGCGAGCGCTCGTTCGGCTCGTAGGCGAAATCGAGCATGTCCGCTTCCATGTCCTCACGGGCAGGCAACTTGGCGACCCAGTCCGGGTTGACATAGACATGGCAGGTCGAACAGGCGCAGGCGCCGCCGCAATCGGCGTCGATGCCGGGGATGTTGTTGTTCACCGCACCCTCCATCACCGTCAGGCCGACGGGCACCTCGACGGTGTGCGGGGTGCCGCTGTGTTCAATATAGGTAATCTTGGGCATTCTGCTCGATCCTCATGCGTGGCAAACCTCAGCGCGCTATCTAACGTGACTTTTCGTCCTCTGCCAGAGGCGAGGACACATCTTCTGCGCCAAGCTGTGTCGCCACCGCCGCCCGGCCCGAGGTAAAGGCCGGTTGCGGGGTGAAAAATCCCTTGCGACCAACCGGCGGGGCTGACAGCCTGTCGACATAGCGCAGCGCCGCCAGTGCCGCCAGGGTGCCGACCAGCAGCGACGCAAGCGCCTGGATCGCCACCACGCTCGACGCGCCAAACGCGCCGCCGATGGCAAAGCCCAGCACCGGAATGGCCAACACATCGCGGCTCCAGTTGAAGCCGGTCGACCAGGACGGACGGCCGAGATTGTTGAAGGCGGCGTTCGAGACGAACAGCGCGCCGGTGAACAGGAACCCACCAGCGCCGATATGGGTATAGGCGCGTAGCACCTCGGCCCCGGCCCCATGCAGGCCGAAGGCCGTGGCGATGAAGTCTGTGCCCAGCCACAAAAGCGCCCAGGCGGTCAGCACATAGAGGGCGGCGAACAGCAGCGCGTCACGGTAGGCACGGCGGATGCGTGGATACAGCCCGGCACCGAGGTTCTGGCCAAGGATTGGTCCGAGCGCGCCCGAAAGGGTAAAAATCCCGGCGAAGGCCAGCGCCGTGAACCGCCCGGTCACCGCCCAGCCCGCCACCGCCGCATCGCCGTATTCCGACACCAGCCGGGTGAGATAGGCGTTGCCGAGCGGGGTCGATATCTGGGTCGCCACCGCCGGACCGGCAATTGCCAACAACTGGCGTGCGTCACCCCGAGCGGCGATCAAATCGATCCGCCCAATCAGGTCATGCACCCGCACCGCCCCCCAAAGGCCGATCCCCGCCATCGTCACCCGCGCCAGCACCGAGACGATCGCGGCGCCATCGACGCCGAGGCCGAAGACAAAGATGAACAGCGGATCGAGGGTTGCGCCGACCACCCCGGCTGAGAGGGTCACGAACATCGCCCGCCGTGCGTCGCCAACCGAGCGCAGCAGCCCGGCGGTGACCATGGCGATGCCGAGGATCGGCACCGAGGGCAGCACGATGGCGAGGAAGCCCGAGGCGATCTCCAGCGTCTCGCCCTCGGCGCCCAGCAGCACCAGCAGCGCCCTGCGGCCGAGCCACACGGCGCCTGCTACCAGGCCGACGGTGGTGACCAGAACCAGCATCGACGAGGCGGCCAGGCGCCGCGCACCGGACCCGTCGCCAGCGCCCACAGCCCGGCTGACTGTGGCGGTGGCGGCGATCGACAGGCCGATGGAAACCGAGATCATGAAGAACTGCACTGTTCCGGCATAGCCGATCGCCGCCGCCAGCTCGGCCTGACCCAGCAGCGAGATGTAGAAGAGATTCGCCACATCGACCAGGAACAGCGACATCAGCCCGACAGCACCGGTGGCGGTCATCACCGCCACGTGGCGCATGGTCGAGCCGGTGGTGAACTTGGCGGGCGGGGCCACGCCTTACTCGCCCGGCTGCGGCAGCGCGCGGGCGCTGAGCACGGTCTCATTACCCGGCCCCGGGTGGCGCGGCACCATGAAGGCCAGCCCCAGCGACACCAGCGCCAGTGCCGCCGCCAAGGCGTAGACGCCACCGGGCGCCGTCAGCCACAGCAGCCCCAGCGGGGCCGGCAGAGTGACCGCCGCGATGTGGTTGATGGTGAAGGAAACCGCCGCCGTCGGCGCCTGATCGGCCGGATCGGCGATTTTTTGCAGATAGGTCCGATCGGCGATCGCCAGTGCGAATAGCAGGTGGTCGAACACATAAAGCGCCATCGCCAGCAGGACGCCCCAGTTGAAGAAATAGATCCCGGCATAGAGGGCGAAGACCGCAACCAGGCCGGAATATTCAATGACCAGCGCCACCCGCTCGCCGTATTTGCGCACCATCCGCCCGGCGAACGGGGCGAAGAAGAATGTGACGGCGTAGTTGAACAGCATCAGGCCGGTGACCTCGTGCACCGCCATCCCGAAACGCTCGACCATCATGAAGGGGGCGAAGACGATGAAGATTTGCCGCCGGGCGCCGCTGATGAATACCAGCGCGTAGTACAGCCAGTAGCGGCTGCGCAGGATCATCGTCTTGTGCTGCACCACCGGGGCGACAAAGCGCGGATACAGGAACCAAGCGGCCAGCGCGATGATGGCGCACGACCCGCCCGCCGCCCAGTAAACGGTCTCGTAGCTCAGGCCCAGGCCCCGCCAGGCGACGATGATCAGCCCGAACACCACCAGCGAGCCCAAGGATTCCGCCGACACGATCCAGCCGATCACCACCGGCGCCCGGTCCTTAGACAGCCACTGAAGCTGAAGCGATTGCTGGATCGTTGAGTAATAATGGAACCCGACCGACGACAGGATCGTTGTCATCATCAGGCCGCAAAAAGTGGGGAAATTTGCCGTGAGCCCGGTGAAAAGGCCCAGAACCAGCAGCGCCGTGATCGCCAGGGTCTGCTCGCGCAGGAACAGCAGGATGTAGATCACCAGGAAGGCGAGGAAGCCCGGGATCTCGCGTGCCACATGCAACACGCCGATATCAAAGCCGTCGAAGGCGGCGCGCTCGACGACGAAGTTGTTCAGCAGCGCCATCCAGGTGGCGAAGGCCAACGGCGACGCCACGGCCATCAGCATCAGCAACGCCTCCGGCCGCCGCCAGCGCGGCAGCGAATGGGCCTCGGCAATCGGGATCGCGGAATGCGGCATTGGCGGGGAGCCTCCTCCATCGCATCTAGCGCGGTTGCGGTGACGAGGCTAGTGGAAAGGTGCGGGCGAGGCGGGGGCGGTGGCGCTGGCCGGGTTGCTGGTCGGGCTGGTGTTTGGCTGGGCGGCGCAGCGCAGCCGGTTCTGTCTGCGCGCGGCGGTGGTGGAGTTCGCCCAGGGCACGTTCGGACCACGGCTTTCGGTGTGGCTGCTGACCTTCTCGACGGCGTTGTTCTGGACCCAGGGGTTGGTAGCGCTGGGCCTGCTCGACCTTGGCGAGTCGCGTTGGCTGGCGCAGCCGGGCTCGATCTCGGGGGCGATCCTTGGCGGGCTGATCTTCGGCGCCGGAATGGTGCTGGCGCGCGGCTGCCCCGGACGGCTGCTGGTGCTGGCGGCGACCGGGAACCTGCGGGCGCTGCTGTCCGGGCTGGTCTTCGCGGTCATCGCACAAATGACACTCCGCGGCGTGCTGTCGCCATTGCGCGCCGAACTGGCCCAGGCGCTGGTGACCGAGGGGCCGAACCCGGAGATCACGGCGATGCTGGGCTTCGGTCAATGGGCCGGGCTGGCGCTGGGCGCGACGGCGGCGCTGGCCGCGCTGGTGATCGCGCGGCGCAACCGGGTCTCGGCCCGAACACTGGTTTTCGGCTCGGGTGTCGGCTTTGCCGCTGTGCTGGGATGGGTGCTGACCTACCAGCTGTCGCTGTCGAGCTTCGAGCCGGTCGCAGTCGAGAGCCTGACCTTCTCGGGCCCCGCGGCGGATATGCTGATGTTCTTTCTGTTGCCGGATCAGGGACTCGACTTCGACGTCGGTTTGATTTCCGGCGTGGCGGCCGGCGCCTTCCTGGCCGCCACTCTTGGGCACGAGTTGAAATGGCAGGGCTGGCAGGGCGCGCGCTCGATGCGCCGCTATCTGACCGGAGCGGGCATGATGGGTTTCGGCGCCATGCTGGCCGGGGGTTGCTCGATCGGCGCCGGGGTCACCGGCGGCTCGACCTTGGCGCTGACTGCCTGGATCGCCCTCACGGCGATGTGGACCGGTGGTGCTGCGACCGATCTGCTGGTTGACCGGGGTCAACGCGCGGCGGGTATCGCCGCGTAACCGTGGCGCTGCTTGCGGGTACAACGCGGGACTGCTAGCAAAAACTCGGGTGGCCCATCGAAATCTGCCTGCAGGGAGTGCGCTACAATGTCCATCAGGATATTCTCCAATCTTCGGGGCGATCTGTTTGGCGGGCTGACCGCCGCCGTTGTCGCACTGCCGCTGGCGCTGGCCTTTGGGGTGGCGAGCGGCGTCGGCCCGATCGCCGGACTGTACGGCGCAATCGCCGTCGGCTTCTTCGCCGCGGTTTTGGGCGGCACCCCGGCGCAGGTCTCCGGGCCGACCGGACCGATGACCGTGGTGATGGCGGCGATCGTCGCCCAATACGCCGACAACTTGACGGAAGCCTTCGCCATCGTTGCCCTGGGCGGGTCATTCCAGGTGATTTTCGGGCTGATGCGGGTCGGACGTTTCGTCTCGTACACACCGTATTCGGTGGTCTCGGGCTTCATGTCCGGGATCGGCGTCATCATCATCGTGATCCAGACCTTGCCGTTCTTTGGCCTGGCGACAGCGCCAGGCGGTCCGCTAGGGACGATGCGGATCTGGCCGCAGATTCCGGCTGGGCTGAATTGGCAGGCCTTGGCGATTGCGATGGCCAGCCTTGCCACCATGATTGCCTGGCCCAAACGGCTGGCAGCGATGGTGCCGCCACCGCTCGCGGCGATCACCATCGGCACGCTGATGAGCGTGTTGCTACTGCCCGCCGCGCCGGTCATCGGCGAAGTGCCGACCGGGTTGCCCAGCCTGGTGATCCCTACTTTCCCGTTGGTCGACCTGCCGCAGGTCGTGCAGGCGGCACTGGTGCTGGCGCTGCTGGGATCGATCGACAGCCTGTTGACCTCGCTGGTCGCCGATACGATCACCCGGACCCGGCACAATTCGGACCGCGAGTTGATCGGCCAGGGCATCGGCAACATGGTCTCCGGCCTGATCGGCGGGCTGCCGGGGGCCGGGGCGACCATGCGCACGTTGATCAATGTACGGGCTGGCGGGCGCACACCGCTATCCGGCGTGGTGCATGCGCTGGTGCTGCTGGCCCTGTTACTCGGGTTGGGCCCGCTGGCCGAGCGGGTGCCCCATGCCGCCCTCGCCGGTATCCTGATCAAGGTCGGCTGGGACATCATCGATTGGAGCTACCTGCGCCGCATCCGTCACGCCCCGCGCGACAAGGTTGTGGTAATGCTGGTGACGCTGGGGCTGACGGTCTTTGTCGACCTGATCACCGCCGTCGCCGTCGGCCTGATCTTGGCCGGTTTCGTCACCGCCCGCTGGATGGAGCGGGAGGAGCTGAAGGGCATCACCCGGATCTCTCTGGCCGATGGCGCGGCCGACCCGTCGGATCCGATTGAGCGGGCGCTGCTCGAGCAGGCGGACGGGCGGATCGAGGTGATCCGGCTACGCGGCAACTTCTCCTACGCCTCGGCGCGCCAGCTGACCCAGGTTCTGGGCGGGGCGCTGGAAGGGCCGCAGGCAGTGATTTTCGATTTCAGCCAGGCGGCACATGTCGACACCTCGGCGGCCTATGCGATCGACGAGCTGATCACCGAGGCGCAGGAAGGTGGGATACGCTGCTACATCTCCGGTCTGTCAGACGCAACCAAGCCGACACTCGTTGGACTGGGCGTGCTGGGCAAACTCGAGACCGGAGATTTGTGCCGCGACCGCAAAACCGCCCTGCAGCAGGCGCTGGCAACGCTGCCCGCCACGACCGGGGCCTGACCAAACGCAAAGGGCCAGCCGCGTGGGCTGGCCCTTGATAGTTTGTCCGGCATTCGCGCCAGATTAGTTCTTGGCTAAGTATTACACCAGTATACTATTGTTATTACTACGTAATTTTAGTTTATTCGATTATGCTAAGTGATTGCTAAGTTAAAACGCAGTATAATTATTGCCTCATAAAGTGAATACCTGGGAAACCAGAACCTATGAAACGTTGAGGGCTGTCCGTCACGGACAGTTTAAGCCAAGGACGACTGTTTTGCCTGTCGCTTAAAGCGACACTCGTACACAATCCGGTGATAGGGTATAGCCCACATGACGGCAGAACAGATTGATGTTTAGGGAGTGGAAATGGTTGATCTGACGAAGGAGCTTGGCACGGCCCAAAAAGAGGCAAATAAATTTCATACCGCCGAAACTCGTACGCATGACGCACTCCACACAGCGCTAGCTGGGGCCTATAAATTCTATGTTGCCGGCAATAATGCGCCAGCCACTTTGAATGCCCTCCTCTTGTCAAAAGGCCTCTCGCCAGCCAACCTCTTGCCAAAGTCCAACCAGATCATAAAGCTGATTTTCTACCATGATCCCAAGGCGCAATCTGAGAAGCGGCAGGTGATCAGCAAATGGGCGATCGTTCTGCGCGAACTGGAGGAGGAAAAGGTTAAGCCTGGGGATGCCAAGGCACATATTGAAAAGCATACGATAGACGGCTTGGTTCAA
>Ga0307380_10005864_pt1 | contig 16265 bp, 11 predicted proteins | sample UN3MG_FD_202239 | JGI IMG/M metagenome (GOLD analysis project Ga0307380, IMG submission 202239) | Soil microbial communities from Risofladan, Vaasa, Finland - UN-3 | ecosystem: Environmental > Terrestrial > Soil > Coastal area > Acid sulfate soil | place: Finland: Risofladan, Vaasa | collected...
GCATCTGAAAGGCCTTCTGTCTTTGTGCATAACCACTTAAAATTATTCTGCTGCCCATCGTTGATTATTTTCTTTGATAGTCGCTGACTGAATCTAAGGGCGCTTTGGCTGTTATCAAGCAGAGTTGCCTTAAAGGGAACTTGTGCGCTCAATGCTGCAATAGCTTCAAAGATTGACCTTCCGCTTCCTGAACCTATGCTTAGAATCTGAACGGAGTTAGTTCTCTCGGAACGTTCAATGATCAAACTACTTAATATTTGCTCTACAAGTTTCAGTCTATTTCTTACGGCCCGAGCATTGCTTAAGAATGTCTGCCAGAAAATATCTGCTATTGAGATTTGCCCTTTTGCTCTCCTTTTCGGAAAGGTATACATCATCTCCAATGCTTTGTAGGTCTTTGCCCAACGAAAAGCTACTTTGGCATCTTCGCTGAAGTTTACAAATAACTTGTGAGATAATGAGAGAGGCAAAAATCTAAAAAACCGTAATAGCGGTACCCTTATAACTTGTACAAAGGGACTGTGTTTTTCAAAATCAATTCCTTCTATTGGAATGGTCACCGTTTTCTCCTTTCGGAAATCTCACCTGCCTTTGGGAATGATGATTGCGGAAATGCGCAAAAGAAAGGAGCACCGCCGCATTGTGCCCACGCTAGGTCCACCAGAACCCGAGAGGAACACAAGCAAAACGATGCCCCATATTGGGGCACCGCACCTTGTACATTTCCTCTCGCAATAAACTGGTGGTTTAGCGTAGAATATCCAAAGGTACAGTGTTACCTACTTAATTTCTACACGCGGCTTCCTTAGCCGCAGAATTCTCTAATCGATCTCAAATCCTCCAACCTACAAAGCCTACAGAATCATTTCTACCGATTCAAAAACATATTTTACATAAATTTGGCAAGATTACAAAGAAAAAACCAGGGTAGAGATTTCGCTATCTATGTTCACAACGAGAGAAGGCAAGCTGTTTAAGTGATTATGCAAAAAGAACTTAGGCATGTGAAAGCCTTTTGCCGAACATACATAAAATTATACGTATATACGTACGCTTTTGTTTTGTAAGGATTTGCCCTACTAAAAAGTGCGAAAGTTAACCTGCTAAAACTCAAAAATAGCATAAATATGGCGAACTACCACCCAAGAAAACAGATAAATGGGAAAAAAAGACAAATTTTGCTTGACACTTTACACCGAGCGATGTAGAAAACCAACACTCGCTTCTTAGTTTGTCGTATGAAGGAGTGAAACTCTACACCCGTCCTTGACGACGGCCGGAGAAGCGGGAGAAAGTCAGTTCATGCCGCTCTGGCTTTTCCTGCAAGATAAGGTTTGTCCCGTGGCCCACAGTAGCATTTGGCCATGCCGTATGCAAACTGAAAGGATCCTTGCATGCTGTATTTGAAAAGTGACAATTGGCTTAAGGCGAGCCGCTTCTGCTTTCACAGGTATGGCAAATCTTTCAGCCGTTTTAGTATCTATAAATTCAAATGTTACGAGGTACTAGTGGCTCTCATGATGATACTTGTTTTCCTTGGAGGGCCCACCTACGCGGATATTTGCCGCCACTGCAAAGGAACCAGAGTTTGCTCATACTGCAATGGTTCGGGGCGGGCAAATCAATTCCAGAAATGTTATAGTTGTTATGGTAATGGTCGTTGCCAGTTCTGCAGGGGAACGGGGTCTATTGAAACGGTTGACCAGCGAAACAAGAGGCTACGTGAGCGCAGAGACGTGTATAGCGAACAATCAGTACGTCAAGGGCCCAGTTGTTTCATTGCGACGGCCGCCTATGGTAGTCCCTTAGCCGATGAGGTGGAAACACTGCGTGAGTTCCGCGATACATACATGACGCAAACACATATTGGTTGTGTTTTGGTGTCTTTGTACTACAAATGCAGCCCTCCCATTGCCAAGGTTATCTCCAAAAGCAGACCTTTGCGTTTCATCGTGCGAGGTGCTTTGGGACCTATTGTATTGACTGCTAGTATTTTTCTTTTCAGCCCAGTCACAGGGTGGCTTTTCGTCGCATTATGCATAGTAGGGACGCTACTTGCCCTGAAGACAATCAAGGTATACTATATCCGGTGGAAAATTAGGACCGCTGCGCCGTGAACCGTTGTTCTTTTATGGCAGTTTCCTAAAAGGAAGAGGGAACAGTAGCTTGAGGAGCGAAGGTACCGGGCAGTCAGCGGCGGGAAGCAAGTGGTAGAATTGGCGTGTGGAATAAGAATATATACGCCCTTTGATTCTACATATGACCTATTTCCTCAGCCACTTGTTGCCACAAGAAGGTGGTTCTCACTGAAAAATGCCAAGAATGTTCTTGCAAAAGCTTCTTTACATGAGTATTTTAGGTACAAAAGAGCATTTTGGACATGGGAAAGGTTAATATGGAATTATCAGATAGCATGAAATTAGAGATAAGAGTCTCTGGCATACAAGTTGATGAACTGCAGGAGGAATTAAGCAGATATTGTAAGAATATGGGAACGTCTGCTGAGTTTGAGATCAACGCTCCCAAATCCCGTTTTCGGTCAATTGAACCCACTGTTTTGGTGGCAATAGTAGCTGCTTCTGGTAATGATTAAGCCCCGTCAAAGTTACTCCTGAGCTTAGGCCTCTTTTACAATAAGGATATAGAGTTGGCCAATTTCAGATAAATTGGTTGGATTTGCAAGATATTTTTGAATAAAATACTTCGTTGTTATCTCAGCATTGTTGCTGGTGAAGTTGATAAATTGTGTAAAGTGTTTAGAGAAGGGTGAGAGAGGATTGGGGCCTCATTCCAAGCTTTCTCTCATATTCGTCCTCTTCTGCTCTTTGCCGTTTTGTTGCAGAACGGACGGATAAGCTTTAGGAGGAGTGAGATGAAAAAGATACTGGCACTTTTAGTGGTTTTAGGGGTATTCTTATCCTGCAATACTAATGTCAAGGCAACGGTTCAAATGGATTGGGTGATAATTGGTGATGCAGGTAACCTCGCCGATGATAATGGCTATGGTAGTGTGGATCGTGCCTATCAAATCAGCAAATATGAGCTGACGGCAACACAATATGCCGAATTCCTTAACGCTGTAGCTGTCACGGACATGTATGGATTATATAATCCGGACATGTGGACTAGCGAATATGGTTGCAAGATTCAGAAGAGCGGCAGCCCAGGCAGTTACAGCTATTCAGTTGCCTCAGATTATGCAAAAAGACCGGTCAATTATGTCAGTTTCTGGGATGCCTGCCGATTTGCCAATTGGTTGCACAATGGCCAAGGTGATGGCGATACAGAGATAGGCGCGTATACTCTTACAACCGATGGTATTTCCAACAATACGGTTACACGAAACCCAGATGCTTTGGTATTTATCCCCACCGAAGATGAGTGGTATAAAGCAGCATATTACAAAGGTGGTGGGACAAATACGGGATATTGGGATTATCCGACAGGGACAGACTCGCTACCGAGCAATGAACTGATTGATCCTGACCCAGGTAATAATGCAAATTTTTACCAAGATGGCTACACAATTGGTTCTCCTTACTGGAGGAGTGAGGTGGGAAAGTTTGAGGACTCTGCCAGTCCATATGGTACGTTCGACCAAGGTGGAAACGTTTGGGAGTGGAATGAAACTATCACAGATTTACCGTACCGTGGAATTCGTGGCGGTGCGTTCAACTATGTTGGTAACCTGCAAGCTTCCAGCCGCTACAGTACCGACCCCACATTCGAGCTTGACAATTTCGGTTTTCGTGTTGCACAGGTTCCAGAACCATGTACGATTATCCTGTTAGCCTTAGGCGGTTTAGCCTTAAGAAAAAAACAATATTCTTTCAGGAGAGAAGTTAAATGAAAAAAATAATGATGATAACATTTGCATGCGGCATGTTTATGGTCTTGGGTACAGCTGCACATGCGGTTAGTATGGAATGGGTTACTGTCGGTGATCCGGGAAATGCCGCTGATACCGAGATTATGAACGATGGTACTACCGGCTATGGCAGTGTTGATTACATCTACATGATAGGTAAATACGAAGTTACCAATCAGCAATACTGCGAATTTCTAAATGCTGTGGCGTCGACTGATACCTACGGCTTATATAACCCAGAGATGGCAAGCAGTGTTCATGGTGGAATTGAGCGAAGCGGTTCGCCTGGCAGCTATACCTATTCTGTTAAAACGGGCTATGAAAACAAACCGGTCAGCTACGTTTCTTTTTACGATGCCCTGCGTTTTGCGAATTGGATGCATAACGACCAACCCACAGGAGACCAAGATGCTTCAACAACCGAAGATGGGGCATATGACATGGACGGGGATCTCACAACTTACAAACCCGGTGCGCAAGTATGGCTACCCACAGAAGATCAATGGCATAAAGCCGCATATTACAGAGGTGGTAGTACAAATGCTGGGTATTGGAACTATGCTACCAAGACTTATATCGTTCCGACTGCTGAATCGCCCCCAGGAACAAATATGACCAACGGATCGGTCAATTATGATAACGCTGTCGGAACTATCACTGATGTGGGGGCATACTACGCTAAACCCTCCGATAGTGCCTATGGTACGTTTGACCAAAGCGGTAATTTGTCGGAATGGAATGAAGCGATAATTAGTTCTGACCGTGTTGTGCGAGGAGGAGCCTTTGATTCTAATATAAAAGCAAATTATCGCAACAGAGCAGATCCTTTTGAAGAGGACTATGATATCGGTTTTCGCATTGCAAGACGCATCGCAGGCAGCAGCGGTGTAGTAATCTATGTGGATGGAGATGCTCCTGGAAACAATGATGGCTCCAGTTGGACCAACGCGTATAACTACCTATGCGACGCCTTGGCTGTTGCCGCCCATGGTGATGAACTACGTGTTGCAGAAGGAGTCTACAAACCCGATGAGGATAGTAACTTTCCGGAAGGCAGTGGTGATAGAAGTGCTACGTTCCAGCTAAGTAGTGGTGTTGCACTTTGCGGTAGCTACGCCGGTTACGGTGCGCCAGATCCCAATGCCCGGGAAACAGTACGGTACGAAACATTTCTGAGCGGCGATCTTGATGGTGATGACGTGCCAGTCTCTGGGTATTTAGGGCATGAAGGTAGCCGATTCGAGAATAGTTACAGTGTTGTTACAACCACTCATAGGGAAATTCCCAGCATCCTCGACGATCTTACAATAACTGGCGCTCACGCCACTGATAGACCCGGCGGGGGTGTAAACAATAATCCTTTTTCTGATGGTTGGCAGATAATAATTGTCAACTGTACCATAAGTAGCAATTATGCGTACTCCTATAATGGAGGAGGAGTACGCTACGGTAGTGGTGTGATTGCCAATTGCACCATTACTGGGAACTGCTGCGAGGGCATCCAAGGGTTCAAAGGTCTGGTTGTCAACTGCACAATTAGCTCAAATTGGCAATATGGATTATATGGAGGTGACTGCCAAGTTAGCAACTGTATAATTGATGCGCAGGGTTCCGGTATAAGGCAGTGCTACGGTTTAATTACCAACTGCATTATAACTGGAAACGGCACAGGCCTAGAAAGCTACGATGGTTCCATTACAAGCTCGATCATTAACGAAAACTCGACCGGGGTACGTTACTGCGAAGGATCTATTACCAATTGCATGATTAGCGGAAATTCTGGGGACGGAGTGCTTCAATCCAATGGCTCATTTACCAACTGCACTATCAGCGGAAATTCGCGCTACGGTATTTGGGACTGTAGTGGTTCATTTACCAATTGTATCATTTGGGATAATAAAGAAGGTCCTGTTTACAGCGGGGCCCCGCTGATTACTTATAGTGATGTAGAGGGTGGCTGGTCTGGTGCGGGTGGAAACAATATTGATGTTGACCCCTGTTTTGTAGATCCGGCTAATGACGATTATCATTTGAAATCAGCTGGCGGCAGATGGTCGGAAATCGGCTGGATTATTGATGGCGAGAGCAGTCCCTGTATTGATGCCGGCGACCCGAATGATGACATTGATGATGAGCAGGAACCTCACGGTTACAGAATTAATATGGGAGCATACGGCGGTACAGAACAGGCAAGCAAGACACCAGGACTTCCTATCACTTTTCCAGAGCCAGTTGAGAACTTCTCTGTTACAGGGGCTCATAAACAGATCCGTCTATATTGGGAGCCACCGCTTGATGACGGAGGTACAGATATTTTGATGTACAAAATCTATCGTGGACTTACAGCTGATAATCTCGACTTGTACGCACAAGTTGAGGAAACCGAATTAAGCTTCAGTGATACTGATGTTCAAAATGGCATAGTCTATTACTACGCTGTTTCTGCTTTAAATGGCTTGGGCGAAGGAGACCAATCAGGAGCGCTTAGTGTTACAGCCGAATGGAATAATTTGGACTTGAACGGCGATGGCATAATCGACTTTAGCGATTTTGCAATTTTTAGCAACGAATGGCTATGGCAAGCTTCGTGGTATGCTTCTTAAAAATAGTCTCCAAACACGTGGTCGAACTTCTTATCTGCGTCCCTCTAAATCAATTATATGGGCGGCTTTTTTGTTGATGTTTTGAAGGCCAATCGCGCAAGTGTTTTTACCCAAGAAGCAAATATCCCCCTCTTTTTTGTTTTGCGCTTTAGCTTAACTCCACATGAATAATGAGGTTAAATTGACATGTCATTTAATAGAACTTTTTTTGCCAGACATGTTCGCAAATGGCACGGGCAAGTAAACCAAGGTGTTTTCGCATCTGGTCAATTTGTTTGTCTGTCAAATCAGGCATATCTAAAATCCACCGGTATCTGTCATAGATGCTTAGTGTTCCTTTCTTGGTTTTGCCCCTTTTGCTTATTTTCAGCTTAACACTCACGCCTTCAAGATACCAAAGGACCAAACTAAGATAAGGCGGACGAATTTGCCTTATTAGGCAAATACACGAGCATGTTGAGGAAAACCGAATATAAAAAGTACCCGCTTGGAGTGCGGGCAAAGTCTATTAACTCAGCGGTTATTACCTGTTTTTGAGCAACTGGTTCACCACGGTTTTCATCTGAGCATACTGTTCTGAGAGCGTAAACGCAACTATTTGTTCGAAGATGTCCTGTTTGGTGCGCCCGGCAGGACAATCTTCGAACAGTTTTCGTAGGGGCTCCTTGAATAAAAATGAGAAGGGTGGATTAAGTTTGACTGCCATTATGGCCTTGTCTTTTACATAGATCCGTTCAAAGATAGCTCAAAGAAGGTTTTTTCTCTGGTCATAATTAAACTTTCGATGAAAGTGTAAAATCATGCTGGCCACGACTGTTTCACCTTGAGAATGAGGATTGAGTGTTGGAGGAAGATCAATAAATAGCTTAGGTAGGCAAAGCTTGCTATTAAGGCGCGTGACGTTAGATAAAATGTCAGGTTTCTTGTTCGTCCAAGCGATTTTAGGCAAGTCTTTCGAGGTATTTTCAAATGTACTTGTGCTGCCTACGGTACTTAGTCTCGGGTAAATCTATAGATTCGTTCGTTCTTCACACTTGATTAGAGAATGCTAAAATCAGCTTACTCAGGGGCAGTTGTCTTTCTGCACATATTCAACTGCTTTCTGAATCGTCTCTTTCAGCAGCGCATTTACTTTATCGTGATCGCTGTCTAACATTGCCCGGATAATACTGATCCGGAGAGACTCACTCTCGGCGTAGGAACGAAGCAACTCAGCTTCAGGCCCTTGCACCTTATTGCTCAGGTCTATAGTGAATGTGCGGGCTCGCCCTACGTCATGTTCGAATTGCTTGATTTGTTCATGGTCTTCGTAGCCGAATCTGGCAAGAAACAGGAGAAAAGTTGCTTTTCTGTTGGCCATGCATGTATGTTGTGCATTTTTCAAAGTCGGTTCTTCCTCAAGTATGTTGACTAGTTTGTGAGCCTGGGCCAAGGCAATGTTAAGGTCTCTCAGTGTCGTGGCAGGGAGCCTCTCATATCTGGACTGCCTGACTTTTCCGCCAGCGGATGCCTTTGAATCCAAGTAAAATTGCGTGAGATGTTCCCCAGCCTTCCATATTGCCTCGCTGCTGGCTAGCTGGTCGTTGTCTGGAGTCTTTTCCAGAAGAATAGCCAATGCCTCTTCGAGTTGTTTCTTTGGACTGTGCCCCGGATAGAACAGCCTCAACACTGAGGAAAGATGCCTTCGCTCCATGTGTTCAACATATCGGCGCAACATCGTTGCATGGTCTTTGCTTGCCCTTGCGAAATCAGGACCTGATTCCTGTAAAAGTTCGGCGGCCATAAAAGCGATGTCGCTGGAGTTCTGACTAATTAGCTCCTGAACCCCTGTCCAAACGCACAAGAAAGCCACGATGGTTATGGTTGCGCCCCATATCGTGAGCGGTCGTTTCCTGAGCGGCGCAACAAACCTACTAAGCACTTCAGAAAGACGCGGTCTCATTAATTTCATTTGCGGTCTCCTTTCGCCCGGTACTCCTTGCTAAAGATTCTTGCTCGAAAACTTAATAGGAGGCCTTTTGTGAACGCGAGAGTATTCCCTACTGTAAACAACGCGAACAAGATAGCACCAGTAACTGTAAAGGACAATTCAACAACTCTAAATATCATTGCAAATTTCAACAATCCCACTTTTGCACCTATCCAACGTATGGCTATTGCACAAAGAAAAAAGACAGCAAACATAGCAAGACCTATGAGCATCTCGAAAATGTATCTCACGAGTGACAGCAACAGAGCTCGACCCTCTAAAACCGTAAGCCTTTGCAGCAAAGCTTGGCCCTCTAGATCTGCACGCCTTCGACGCAAAACGCGTATTCGTACCGCTGGTCCAGGTAGTTCTTCGCAAACGATGCTATCACGCCCGTTCTTTTTTATGTACCTCTTAAATACTTCGAAACCTCGCCCAATTCCCTCAAATGGCTTCCCCTTTACGTTGCGTAAATACAAGGAAATCGTGGGGTCCACAGGATTGGACGTATGCCTTCTCTTAATTAGGATGTCCCACGAGATGTTAGGTGGGAAACTGCCCGGGTTCTCTACCTCCAAAGCTTCGGGAGTAATCTTAACCTGAACAGTCCCATTCATTTCATAATTTCTGTGTATGATCGCATTTGATATTAGTTCGCGAACAACGTTGCTCTCGACCTCGTCTACTTCGCGTCGGAGTCCATCCTCAGAGATAACCGACACCTTGTCTAAGTTACTCCTCACTTGCTTCACGAGTAGGGCTACCTGCTTGCTTAGTGGGCCAAAAATATCTTTTGTCACAAATTGCTCATCGCTCGCCTTACCCGACACAAAGACAGCCCTTGCTTGTGGATAGAAGTCATGCGGCCCATCGCAGAAGCAAAGGACAGCGGATTTGTGCAAAAACCGCTTTCCATCGTGCTGGATGACCGAGAATAGTCTGAGTTCTTCGAGGATGTTTTCTTTGGACTTATTCTGGGCAAGGCCCGGCTTTGTGGCTTCGGCAAACTCTTCCACCAGCCCCCAGTTTAGGTCATCAATCCTTGCATCAAAACATGGGTGCCTAGTTGGAACCGTCTGCTCGTATCGGATCCGCAGATCTTGGAGTGACGTAACTGGTTCACCCACCTGAAACGGGACCTGCTCCTTCTTGCGACGACACCTATTCTTAGCAATCCAGATTTTCCTGTCAGCCCCTTGAACGCTGTAAACCGGATGTTGTCTGTACCGCTTGTACTTCTCCTCAATTTCTAGATGTGTTCGAATATATTCAACTATATCGTCAACACATATTAGGTCGTCTTCAGTAGGCACATCGAGCCCATTCTCGATACCTTTGCAGAAGAGATCGGTGAAAACACTCGCTGCCTCATCCTTTATCTCGTGACTCTCTTCGGTCGCCCTTGATGAAGTCACGATTGCAATTCCCCTCGGAATATCCAGTTTTTTAAGGGGCTCAAGCAAGTCGCCGGTACTTTTGATGCCTATTGCAGCACCAGAATAACAGGCATCTATGATCAATATTGCCCGGTCAACGCCGGATGTGATAATATCGGTTAGAACATTTGTAAAAGGTAACCTTGAACCGTCAGCAAACTGCAAGTTGTAAAATCCCCGCACAACTTTGCCGTGCCCAGAAAAGTAAAGCAACAGTTGGTTTTCTACCTTCCAATCTCGGAGTATGTCCTCCAGTACGTTCTGAAAATCTCCTCTGTTTGCACATTCGTAGACGGGCTTTACACTGGGATCACTCATACCCAAGTTCGGGTCAGTTAGAATGGCGTGCACACGAGAAACGTCACGATTCCCTGCCCTGAGTTCGTTGCCAGTGAGCGTGTTCAGTACCAGCGCTACCCTTAGTGGTGTTGTTTGCATTTCTCCTACTCTCTCGAAATCTGCACATCGATATCCGCGAGTCCGGGTCTTGCTTCTCTCAAATCATCAAATACCTTTAGGTATTGATCATACTCAAGGTTCTCAATAGTCTCAGTGATATTACCGCACGTGACGGATATCGAGTATTGTGGATTATGAGACTTCCAGTATGAAAGGACACCGAATAAGGTGCCGATTGAGGTGACTGCCAAACCCGCAATAGCTATTCCAATGATGAGGCCTCCATCTTTAATCCCTTGCTCTACGTTTCCCTTTTCAATTTCGACTGACAAACCGCAATCACTTTCGATGATCTCTGCGAGCTCTCTCAATTTTATCGAGTCCCTGCTTGATGGCTCCGCAACGAATCTTATCCTTGCTTTCATGGCTACATGCCTCCACATGTGGACAACGTAATTACCACTGTCACCAGCTCTTTCTTGTTCTGACGTTCTGGAGGGAATGCCCTAGCAGGCTACTAAAAAACCGTTTTTATCGCCCAGAACGGGTAATATAATCAGCACAAATGCTTGTTTTTCGTTTAGAAAAGCGGGTGACATTACCCATACTATTCTGATTTCAACGGTTCTAAGGACTTTTTTAGCAGCCTGCTAGAAAACACCTCTGATTGTTTTAATTCTTAACGCTGTGTATAAGTTTATTAGAAAAATTTTTGTTTCTGACTCAAAATCCAAGGTCAAATTAAGCTTATTATCAAAATCCTGTTCTGTAAACCCTATTTTTGGCAAAAATCGACATCTCAAAAAACCTGTACACGGCGTTAATTGTTACAAGCCATCCCAAAACCCCTATTATTGGCGTTTTCAAGGCCATAAATGGCATTTGGGATAGGTTCTAATTATATCACAAAAAGTCGTGATTATCTACCATATGCGGCATCACACTTGGCATCCTGTGAAATTGCCGAGAAGTGACGGGACTGGATTAAAAGGGGAATCTTATGAGTAGGGTCCTTACGTACTGTGACTGTAGTCGTTTAAAACTGGGTCTTGGAGTGATTTTTTCAGTGCTAAATAGAATATGTCAGTGGTGTTTAACGTGAACTCTCCTTATCCTCTGTCGCGACGGTGACGTCGCTGTCGTTCGAACCGCTTTTAACCTCTCTTGGAATTATAACCGCAACAGAGTATTCTACCTAAAAGGCAAATATCCCCCTCTTTTTTGTTTTGCACTTTAGCTTACCATTGAATAATGGAGTTAAGCAAAGAGGCAATTGAGGAATTCAGGGAAATTTATTACCAGGAATTCGGTGACAAACTTTCGGATGAGAAGGCCCGCCGCATTGGTGAAGGTCTTCTGGAGCTACTTTCGATTGTTTACCCCTTCGAGTCTTTACGTGATACGAGTGGCCCCGACAATAGAGGCAAAAATCTAAAAAACCGTAACAGCGGTACTCTTATAACTTGTACAAAGGGATTGTGTTTTTCAAAATTAATTCCTTCTATGGAAATAGTCACCGTTTCATCCTTTCGGGAATGTCACCTACCTTTGGGAGTGATGATTGCGGAAATGCGCAAAAGAAAAGGGACATCGCCGCACTTTTAGACACTTTAATCACATCCTTTCATTCCTGATAAAGTTTTTCTACTGCTTTTTTGACATCTTCATTCATTAAACTGGCATAGACCTGGGTGGTTCTGATACTCGAATGACCCAGTTGCTCCTGCACAAGCCTTAGGTTATGTCCGCTTGATTTATAGAGAAAACTTCCGTAGGTATGCCTGAGGCAGTGGATAGAGTAATGGGTCTCAAGACCAGCAAGTGTAAGACATTTTTTAAAGGCCTTTTGCAATGCCCTTTTGGTTACTGGCCGACCTCCGGTGTTTGTAAATAGATAGTCGCTTTGGGGGATTGCGTTTCTTTTCCAATCCAAATAGAAAAGACATTCCTCTTTGAATACTTTCGATAGATAAACTGTCCTTGTTCTATTGCCCTTTCCTCGTTTGACAGTTAGGGAAGACTGGTTTTCTTTGACGTGCAAAGTAGAAACTTCAAGATCGGCTATCTCTTTTACCCTCAGGCCGGTAAAAAGCCCCAGTTCAACCGTAAACCAATCTCTGACCGGAACAATTTTATTTTTTTCTAACGCTTTGTCTTTGGCTTGTGAGCAGGCACGTCTTAACTTCCTGACTCTTTTTAAATCAAGATACTTTGTTTCGTCAATGGCCCAGGAAAAGCGCTTGTTTTGAGGTTTGCTGATAGAAAGTTCATCTTTCATCAGTTTGATGAACTTTTTGAATTTGAAGGGATTCATAAAAATATACACAAATAGGTGAATTGACGGCAGATTTTGGAAAAATGAAAATAAAAGTAGTAGAATGGCTGGCAACAAATTTTTGAAAGGATTACCTCAAAAGATGTCAGGTTTTGAAGGGAAAAATAAGGTATTGCAACAGGATTTTGGCAGGCGGGATGGACAGGAAAGGTTCACTTTTCTGATGAAAGGTGAACTTACTCTTAATATAGCAAAAAAGAATCTTTTGTCAAGACGATTTCTACGACCATCCTGAAACCATGTTTATTTTCAGTTTATGCTAGTTTGGGGGATAATCTCATCCTGGTTATATAAGTATTTGCATATAAACGATTTATAGATGTAAAATAGATTCGAGTTGACGTTCTTGGCTGAAATTGAGATAAGTGTTTTGGGCCGTCAGTGTTTGGCTGAGCGAATGGAAAATATTGGCCGGTTAGAGACAGAGGTAATAGTGTGGTCAGAAAACCGAAATGCTAAAGGAACTCACTAACCACAAATGAAGCATAGAACATCATTTCTACCACCGAAGTATATTGTACATAAATTCGATGGTAGTATAAAGAAAAACTTAGGCGGACATTTGACCACCAACTGCCTAACAAGGGATCCGACAGGCATTCTTATAACTATATATATACACAGGGATTAGAGTTTTTTAAGCCACGGACGTAACCTTTATTTTTTGCCAAATTGCGGATGGTTTTTTTAAACCAGATTTACCAATTAAACCAAGACATTTCCGTCCATTAGGTAACTTTTTATTGCCTAGTTCAAACAATTCGGATATGATAAGATCATAAGCAAGTACGCTGCCTTTGTGAGGGCAAGGCATGTCTGCAAAGAGGAAGATTTCTACGCCATCGGAATTTATGAACTACTTGAGAGTGGAATGTCCGAGGGCAGCGCTGACCGACATGCCGTTCTTTCACAACGTAGCCGCACTAAGGGTGTCGGATATTATGCAGAGCGGCGTTCTCGCTCCGTCCAAGCGGAAGAAGAGTAAGAACTCTGTGCTTTACTTGTTTTATGGTCGCCCGGCTTTTAAACCCGATTCGCAGGAATATTATCGGGGTGATGCCCTATTCCAACCAATCAGCATTATTTTAAAACCGAATTGCCCTCTAACTATTAAAGCAATATACCCGTTTGATACAGGTGCATATGAAAACGGGCTCTATAAAAATTACATACCAACTCGCGATTTACCTCTTAACCGCTTCGCTCTTGGCAACCAGCACGACATTTCTAAACAACTGGTCCAACTGTTCTTCGGAAGTAACAAAAACTATTTCCAAGGCAACATTAACCACAACAACCCTGATCCATACACCTATCCAGCAGTCGCTGCTTTTTCCAACATGATTCAGGCAAAAGGCAAAATTGATTTTGATGACAGGGCATACACTGTTGAATACCAGATTATTTCTGAGATAAAACTGCGCGGCAATATTATCGGTGTTGCCGCAGAGGACAGTTTCTTTAACAACACGGACTACAGGCACAAAATTGAAAACAAGTGGCAAGGTAAGTGCATACCATATAATACATTAGGTCTAATAACCAGTTATGGTGCACATGGTATAATGCACGAAAACATTGGTTCCTATTTGGAAACAGAGAGTTATATATGACTAAAAAGTTTACACTTAGAGGATACGCTTTACTCCACCAGAAATTTCCCTGTTTTGTTATGCCTATTTTCGAAAGGTATAGAAAGCTCTGGTATCAAGATGTTGACAGTAATTTTGAAAGAAAAGGGTTTCGGGAAGTGCCAAGTAGGCAATGTGACTTGCTTGCCAGTAATCAGACATTGGAACTTAAGGAGGATGAAGGCCTAATCTATGCCTTTGCTTGGAACAAGAATGTGATTTTCGCTGCCCCTAAGCAACAAATGGTGGACTATTTGTCCCAACGAATGGCTACCTTAACTGAATATCCGTTTACTAAATTAGCAGTGGCAAAATTCATCAAAAATCATAGCGAGGCTAAGACGCAAATCGAGACAGGCACAAAGACGCTGTACTATGACGAGGAAATGAAGGAGCGACTGACCAAACATAAGGGCGATTCAAAAGCTCAAAATCTGCTGCTCGAAAAGCTGCAGAGCCTGAAGGAGCCCAAACTTCAGAGTGACATCCTCACACCACTTTTCCTTACTTTGGGTTACGACTCTGTCGACCAACATGGTGGGCCTGATGAACATGGAATTGATCTTATCTGCTGGAGGAAAGATGAACTTGATGATATAGAGTTGGCTGTTGCACAGATTAAACTCTTTAAGCCGGGACGGAAGACGTATTCTAGCCAGGGTTTCGCTTACCTTATTACGCAGCTGTCCCAGGCATGCGAGAAACCAGTACCGCACTCAAGTGGTCAGGCATATCTGCCGAGAACTGTGTATTTTGTTACGCCGTATGCGCTCAACGTGAGGACACTCTCGGCGCGCTTTGAGAAGGTCGCCGCACTCAGACAAGTGGGTGTCAAGATTATCGACGGACCCAAACTCGCACATCTACTACAGACACGGCTGCCAGAGCTGACCCGGAAGCTGCTTGGGCACACACCCGATATAAAGAACGTAGTTGCCAACCAGCTTAATAACGATATTTTGCTCGACGCGCTGAATTGCCCCACTCGGCACAGGATTGATGATCTGTACACCAATTTAGATTTCTCGCTTGGGGGTAGAGGAGCTCGGATATTTCTTCTAGCTAAGCTAGCTCCTCGTAAAGTGGAGAAAGAGTTCAATGAAGCTGACTGGCACAGCTTCCAATATCTATCCTCCTTAACCGAACGTGTATTGGGGACTCGGTTGTGTACCGAACCAGACGACAGAATCGAACTAAAGTATAGAACTGCACTGGCGGTCTATGAAGAGTACTGCAAAGAGTTGGGCACGATTCAAAAGAAAATTGCTCCCTTGGAAGAGCAGGTGTGTGCACTGGAAACGAGCTTATTGAGTGTCCTTTGCCTGGAGGAATGTAAACATAAAAATTTGTGTGTTAGAATTAGGGACACAATCTCGATGTTGAAACGTGTACTGACATCTCCGGAGACCGTGCGTGAGTTCCTGAGTTCGGAGAAGTTCTCGAATGTTATGAAGGATATTAGGAAAGACTTATCTAATACGTGGGGATACTCCGTTGTGGGCAAGGGGGCTATTAAATCCGGGTTACCGAAAATGGAGAAGTTGGCCCGTAGGGCCCTGCCCGTTGCGGCTAAACATTTGCACCTCAGGAAATACAAGCGTCCATCCTACTCTGTTCAGATTGCAGCAAGAAAACTTTGCCAAGCCATTCAAAAAGAGCGCCGTTGGATTATGAGTCAATTCAGGTTGTTTCACAGAGTGGAGCCCGGCCCAAGTGAACTGAAAAGCTTCCTTGAGCGGTCTCGCACACTTTTGGATTGCGCACGTCAGTTATTTAGAAGACGGTACTTACTTGACACTCTAGGCCTTCCAGGGACGGGAGAATACATACTTGATACTAAATTGTGTCGCCTTGAAATGTCGGTTCATAGGATACTTGATTGTGGGTTGAACACATTGGTCTTAGGGGAGGCTGGGGCTGGTAAGACCACTACCCTTCAGATATACGCAAAGACACGCGACGGCGAGAAACTCTGTATCTATATCGCTCTTCCTTCGCTTATATCTCTCATGTCTCGTGAATCC
>Ga0307380_10005865_pt1 | contig 16261 bp, 14 predicted proteins | sample UN3MG_FD_202239 | JGI IMG/M metagenome (GOLD analysis project Ga0307380, IMG submission 202239) | Soil microbial communities from Risofladan, Vaasa, Finland - UN-3 | ecosystem: Environmental > Terrestrial > Soil > Coastal area > Acid sulfate soil | place: Finland: Risofladan, Vaasa | collected...
CAAATCTTTGCCCTGTGGCGGCCCCATAAAAGGGTGCGTATAGGTCTGGCCGTCGAGGTCTTTGCCGGTGAGCGTTACAGATTCCGAAAGCTCCTCAATTGGGAAGCCGAGCGTTTCGGCGCGGCCCACTTTGACAATCAAATAGCAATCTGAACCGCGATGAACGCCGGGCAAAGCCTCGTATTCGAGGTCCGGATGGACCGCCACCGCCAGGTTAGCCGGCAAGGTCCACGGAGTCGTGGTCCAGATCATCAGGTAGACAGGCTTGCCATGCAGTTTCTCCGGCAGTTTGGCTACGGATTCCTCTGTTAACTGAAAGAGGACGTAGATGCTCGGCCCCTCGTCGTCTTCGTATTCGAGTTCCGCCTCGGCCAGGGCCGTCTCGCAACTTGCGCACCAGTGGATCGGGCGGTGCTGGCGATACAGAAGTCCCTCGTCGGCCAGGGCCGCCAGGACCTCCATCTGGCCCTCTTCGTAGGCCGGTTTCAGCGTCAGATACGGGTCGCCAAACCGGCCCAGGACGCCGAGCGCCTGGAACTGTTCGCTCTGGACCTCGGCAAACCGAAGGGCGTAGTCGCGGCAGCGGTCGCGGATTTCGCCCGGACCCATCCCGTCGGCTTTCGGGCCCAGTTCCGTCCGCACCTTGTGCTCGATCGGCAGGCCGTGGCAGTCCCAACCGGGGATGAACGGCGAATCGTACCCCTGCATCGTGCGGTGCTTGACGACGATGTCCTTGAGGATCTTGTTGACGCCCGTGCCGATGTGGATGTCGCCGTTGGCGTATGGCGGTCCGTCGTGAAGAACGTATCGGCCCTTCGGGTGGTCCGCCTCGCGAATCATCTTATACAGGTCCGTTTCGGCCCAGCGCTTGCGGATGGCCGGCTCGCGCCGGACCAAGTTCGCCTTCATCGGGAAATCGGTCCGGGGCAGGTTGAGGGTATCTTTGTAGGCGCTCTTTGCCATAGTTCCATCCCTTTGTTGCGACATGCGCCTTGCAAGCAAGGCGGCTAAAGTTTAACCGGCGCGGACCGCTAAAATAACGCCCTGGCGCCGCGTCACGAAAGCGTGCCAGGGCCGCGAAGGTTACTCAAAAGGGAAGTCGCCCTGAGTCACGCTCCTTTCGGATCGGTAGCGCCAATACCCCCGCGCAGGAACCTTTTCCATCGCGGAGTTCGGGCCGACTTCCGCGTCGGAAGCAGTTCCATGCGCTGCAACTCCTTCCTGAATCGAACAGGAAAGCATATCGGCTCATTCGGCCCCCTGTCAACTTTCTTTTCATCTCACCCGACCTCAGGGGCGGGACGCCGCGACAGGCTTGCGCGGGCAGGCGAAAGGTTCTTGCCGTGCCGCAGCATTGTCACACTGCCTCTCTTTCTTCGTCCATTCTCGTAGCGTCGTGGCAGCCTATCAGGCAAAAAATGTGGCAACGGAACGGCTGGTAGTGGCGTTACGCCTCCGTGCGGGGTTGGGGGGACCCCGCGCGGAGCGTTTCTTGGCCGCCCATGTACGGGTAGAGAGCCTCCGGCAAAGCGACCGAGCCGTCGGCCCGCTGGCCGTTTTCAAGAATCGCCGCCAAGAGGTGAGGCACCCCCACGGCCGCGCCGCCAACCGTGTGGACCCATCGCGCCTTGCCCCCCGCGTCCCGGAACCGAGTGTTCGTGCGTCTGGCCTGGTAATCGGTAAACGAGGAGACGGCCGCCACCTGTAACCACCGGCCGAGCCCCGGCGCCCACACCTCCAGGTTAATCGTCTTGGCGGCGGCGTGGCTCAACTGCCGCGCCCCGCGCAGCAGGCGCCGGTGCCGGAGGTTCAGCCGCTTAAGGGCGCCCGCGGCGGAATCAACCGCGCGCTCGAGTTCCGCATCGCTCTCCTCTGGGCGGCAGAAAACGTAAACTTCAACGGTCGGAAACTCGTGAAGCCGGAGGAGGCCGCGGCTGTCGCGGCCGGCGGCGCCTGCCTCGCGGCGAAACGCCGGCCCTGAGGCGACCAGTCGGACCGGAAGCGCGCCGGCTCCTATGACCTTGCCTGCATAAAGGTTCGCCAGGTGCGGCTCGGCCCGCGGCGCCAGGTAAAGGTCCGACGCCACCACGTTATACATCTTATCTCCCAGGGTCGGCAGGTGAGCCGAGCCCTCGAGCGCTCTGGCGGTCGCGACAGCCGGGCAGCGGACTTCCTCGAACCCGCCCTCGCGCGTATGAAAGTCGAGCAGAAGAGCGACCAGCGCCCGCACGAGCCGGGCGCCGCAGCCCCGCCAGACGAGAAACCCCCGCCCTGCTGACCCCTCAGCCGTGTGGGCCAAACCGAGGATTTTAATCAAGTCCCAGTGTGGCAGCGGCCCACCGCTCCCGCGGGGGGCCCGGTCGCGCGCGGCCGATTCGCTTAACACGATGGTCTCTTCAGGCGAGTCGGCGGCGGGAAGGTTCGGAAGAGCCAGCAGCGCCCCGCGTCGTGCGGCGTCCAACTCGTCCAGTTCGCGCTCTGCGCCGCGCAGTTCCTCGGCTACCTGTCGGCCGAGTTGCTCCAAGTTGCTCGTGTCGCGGCCGGCGTGCTTCCCCTCGGCGACCTCGTCGGCAATCCGCCGCCGCCGGGCTCGGAGCGCCTGGGCAGCGGTTTCCCGCGCGCACCATCGGGTGTCGAGGTCGGCGGCCCGGTCAACTATCTCGGCCCCGATGCCGCGCCGCGCCAACGACGCCTTGAGGCGCGCAGGTTCAGCACGAATAAGCGCCGGGTCAAGCATTGTGCTTCCCGGAATCGCAAGGGCGGCCGCTACGCTAGGCCGGTCGGCCCTTCACCACCCTTGGGCGACCGGTCCCGCACGAGTTCGGCCAGTTCCACTTGATTCTTCGCCAGCCGCCGATGGGCCACCACCAGCGCAATTCCCACCAACATCACGATGACGATGACGGCCGTCACGAGACGACCCACACCTTCGACGGCGTCCATCAACTCCACCACCGTGACGACTCTCGCTGCTTCCTGAACCGCTAGTTCGGCAAGCATAGGGTCTCCTCCTCGAATTGGACCCGGGTTATCTTCCGGCCCCGTAGTCTGGCGCGCCGCAGGCGGCGGGTCAATGAAAACAACGGCGCTTGCAGCGGGGTATCGTTTTCACTATGGTGCCGACCGGAGGCTTCATGGGCGAGTGTCTTCGAATCGGAACGCGGGGGAGCCGACTGGCGCTGGCACAAGCCGAGTCGGTGGCCTCGCGGCTTCGTGACGCATGGCCCGCTCTCGATGTCCACATCGAGACGGTCCGCACCCAGGGCGACAGGGACCGGCAAGCACCGCTCTCGTCCGCCTCAGGCGGACCGGGCGTCGGCTTGTTTGTCAAGGAACTCGAAGCGGCGCTTCTGGAGAAGCGGATCGACCTTGCGGTCCATTCGATGAAGGACGTGCCGACGCATCCGCCCCACGGCCTCGAGGTGGGGGCGGCGGTTCCCGCCCGGGCCGACCCGCGCGACTGCCTCATCACGCGGGAGGGTCTTTCACTCGACGAATTGCCCGAGGGAGCCGCCGTCGGGACGAGCAGCACCAGGCGACGGGCGATGCTCCTGGCGGCGCGGCCGGACCTCGCGTTCGTGGACCTGCGCGGAAACGTGGAGATGCGTCTTCGGAAACTGGAGGCAGGTGCCTGTGACGCGGCGGTGCTGGCGCAGGCGGGCGTTGGGCGGCTTGGAATCCTCGACGGGCGAATGGTCGTGCTGGAACCGTCGGTAATGCTTCCCGCGGCAGGCCAGGGTGCCTTGGGGCTGGAGTTTCGCAGTGAAGCGGAAACGGTCCGCCGATGGATCGGGCCGCTGGATGATCCGCCGTCACGCCTGGCCGTCGCCTGCGAGCGCGCCCTGGTGCGCCGCCTGGGCGCCGGCTGCCGCACCGCCCTCGGTGTGCTTGCAACCGTGGACCAGTCGGGGGGCCTGATGCTGGACGTGTGGCTGCTCTCGCCGACGGGACAGGAAGCGCTGCGGCGCCGGGCGGAAGGTCCCGCCGAAGGGCCTGAGTCCATCGGTTCGCACCTGGCCGAGCAACTCCTCGAAGCGGGGGCCGCGCGGCTCATGGCAACCGAATCGGGAGAGGCCGATGCCTGAGTGGCCTTTCGTGGTAACGCTGCTGGCGGTGGGCCTTGCGGGCGGGGCGCTCGGCGGGTTCCTGGGAATCGGCGGCAGCGTGCTTTTCATTCCCGTGCTGACTGTGTTCATCCGGGCCGACTATCACACAGCGCAGGCCGCAGCGCTGGTGGTGAACGTCTGCGTGGGCGCCTCGGCCGCGCGCGCACACCTCAAGTCCGGGCGCGTCAGCGGCCGCATCCTCCGCGTTCTCATACCCTGCAGCATGGCGGCGGCGGTCCTCGGCGTCCTGCTCAGCAACCGGTTCACGGGCGAGGAAGAAGTGTATTTGAGGCGGCTGTTCGGGCTGGCCATGATTTATATCATCGCCGTCAACCTCTGGCGAATGGTTCGTCGCTACTGGCTCGGGCGCGAGACGGCGCAGGCGGGGGAAGGGAGTTCGCCGCCTTTAGCCCCCCGTGACTCACCGGGGGCGAAAGGGCTCGGCGTCGGTCTGGTCGGCGGCGCGATGGGGCTGTCATCAGGGCTTTTGGGCATCGGCGGCGGATCCGTCGCCGTGCCCGCCCAGCAGATGTTCTTGGGGCTGCCGCTCAAGACGGCGGTGGCCAACTCGAGCGTCGCGATCATCTTCACGTGCATCCTGGCGGCGGCGGTCAAGCACATGAGCCTGGCGTCGCTCGGCGTCGATCCGGCGCGGCCGTGGCTCTATGTGGGGCTGCTTGCACCGACGGCGGTGGTGGGAGCGGCGGTCGGCTCGTATCTAACGCACCGCGTCTCGCGCGAGCGCGTGCGGGTCGTCTTCGTGCTGTTTCTTGCCTGGGCCGCCTATAAGATGTTAACCGCGTGAATCGGTCCGACGCAGGCGATTCGGCGTCCCGGGCGTAAAAGAGAGAAGTTCGCCCGTCCCTTTTCCGATACAAGGGCGGGGATGGCGGCGACCGGCCGGCGCCGAAGGCGCTTGCGGCACACCGTCCACAGGTTTTTGTCACCACCAGTCGGTTCGGCGTTCAGATAAGGAGTGTCGATGAGCACGCTGATTCACGTCACGCACGAAGCGGTTCAGAAAGTCGGCGGCATCGGAGCGGTGCTTCAGGGCTTTTTCACCGCAAAGGCCTATAACGAGCGCGTGAAACGCTCGATCCTCGTCGGCCCGCTCGGCAGCCCGGAGATGGAGGACCTTCTGGCGAAACAGGGGAAGGTGCTCTATTCGAGCCTGAGCGGCGCCGACGAGGGCGGATGGGCCGAGCGGTTCCGACCCGTCCGCGAGAAGTTCGGCGTGGGAATCGTTTACGGGCAGCGCCTCTTCCGCGACAAGGCGACCGGCGTCGAAAGCCGGCCGGAGGTCGTCCTGATTGATGTTTCCGGCCCGAACCGGGATCGGCTCGGCGAGTTCAAGCAACTGCTATACGAACGCTTCGGCATCCGGAGCGACCTTTACCGCGAGTGGGAATACGAGCAGTATGTGCGGCTGGCGGCTCCGGGGCTGGCGGCGCTGGACGTGCTGGGCGCAGCCTCGGACGGCCCGGGCGTTATCCTGGCGCACGAGTTCATGGGCATGCCGCTGGCGCTGGCGGCCATCGCCCGCAACTCGCAAGCCTACCGGACCGTGTTCTACGCCCACGAGGTGGCCACGATGCGCCGAATCGTCGAAGGTCACCCGGGCCATGACACCATGTTCTACAACGTCCTTGAGCAGGCGATGGCCAAGGGCAAGTTCGTCGAAGACGTCTTCGGCTTTCAGGCGCCGTTCTTCAAACACGCCCTCATCTCGGCCGCGCGGTTCTGCGACGCCATCCTTTGCGTCGGGGACCATGTCCTCTCGGAAATGAAGTTCCTGGCGGCCGATTTTGCCGACAGGGACATCCGCCTGGCGTATAACGGCGTGCCGGCCTACGAGGTGTCGGCCGAGGACGTCGGGCAGTCCAAGGAGCGCCTCCGGCAGTACACCGAGAACATTCTGGAGTTCAGGCCGGACTTTGTCTTCAGCCACGTGACCCGGATGGCCCTGTCGAAGGGGGCATGGCGCGACCTGAAGGTCCTGTGGCACCTTGAAAAGAAGTTCCGCGAAACCGGTCAGACGGGCGTTTACTTCCTCCTGTCGAGCCAGTTGGGGGCGCCGCGAAAAGGGCACGAAATCCTCGACATGGAGGCCCGTTACTCCTGGCCGGTCGGCCACCGCGAAGGGTATCCGGACCTGTCGGGCGGGGAGGCCGATTTTCACGTCCACATGCAAAAGTTCAACGCCTGCGCCCGGCAGATTAAGGTCATCTTCGTCAACCAGTTCGGCTGGAACCAGGCCGCCTGCGGAACGAAGATGCCGCTGGACATGGATTTTCTGGACATCCGCAAGGGCACCGACATCGAGTTCGGCCAATCGACTTACGAACCCTTTGGCATCGCCCAACTCGAGCCGCTGTCGTTCGGCAGTCTGTGCGTCGTCACGAACATCTGCGGATGCGCAGGATTTGTCGAGAAGGTGACGGGCGGCAAGGCCGTCCCCAACGTTCTGGTGGCGGACTACACGCGGCTGCCGAAGGGGCCGACCAGTCTGCACGATGTGCTCTCGATCGGCGCCCGCGAACGCAACGAAATCGAGGAAGTCGAGGCCGAACACATCGCCGCCGAGATCCTCAAACGCCTACCCTGCGATTCCAAGGCCCACGAGGACCTTATCAAGAGCGGCTGCGAACTGGCGAAACAGATGTCGTGGGAAGTCGTCGCGCGCGACTATCTCCTGCCGGCCTTCGACGATGTCGGCAAGGCGTAGGCGGCATTTCCAATCGCCGCGCAGGTCCCCGCATCCGAAGATAAGGGGCATTGTCCTCCGCCTTCGGCGAAAGGAACATCATGGTTGCGACGATCACGGCTCTGGATAATCTCACGGCAAATCTGGACACGAAAGCGCGCGAGCGATTCGACCGCCTATATGAGTTTACGACCAGCGAAGCGCACGTCCTCCCGCCGCCGCCCATGGAAGACTGGATTGCCAAGGCGTTCGCCTACCTGGCGCCGACGCGCGAAAAGATTCTCGAGACAATTCGCCGCCAGAGGATCGTCCATGTGATGAACCGCGTGACCGGCCAGGCGACGCTCTTTAACGCAATCCGTGCCCAGCGGCCGATCGAGGCCAAAGACACTTCAGATCTGGAAACGGAAATCGAGGCCGCGCGCGCCAAGTGTGCCTTCTGCCGCCCGATGGAACTGACGCCGGAGAACACCTTCGGCCGCATCGGCGGGGACAAGACGTGCGCCAACGTCGCCGCCTACGACGGATACCACGGGCTGGTGATTTTCGAGGACCACTCGCCGCTTCGATTCCGCACCGACGCGTTCGGCGCCGACGAAGTGGCCGACCTGCTTGCGACCAGCCGCCAGTGGGCCGAGAAGGCCCGCGCGGAAAACCCGGAAGCGCGGTTCTTTTTCCTCATGTGGAACTGCCTGTGGAAGGCCGGGGCGAGTATCATCCACGGCCACGCCCAGATGACCCTCGGCCGAAAGTTCCATTACGGGAAGGTCGAGCGGCTGCGCCGCGACGCCCGACGCTACCGCCAAGACCACGGCGCCGATTACTTCGAGGATCTTGTGGCCGTGCACGACTCGCTCGGTCTGGCGGCCAGGTGGGGGGAGGTAACAGCGCTTGCGCACCTTACGCCTGCAAAAGAAAAGGAACTCATCCTCCTCTGCCCGGCGCTCGATGCGCCGGATACGGCTTCCGCCATCCACCGGGCGCTCAGGATTTACGCCGGACTCGACGTGAAGGCCTACAACCTCGCGGTTTACATGCCGCCGCTCGGGCCGGCCGACGCGGCGTGGGAAGGTTTCCCCGTGCTCGTTCACCTGGTGGATCGCGGCGACCCAGGGGCGAAGACGGCCGACATCGGCGCGATGGAACTTTACGCCAGCGCCGTCGTCTCCAGCGACCCGTTCGATTTGGCGGAGGCGCTGAAGACATAGCGGGGGCGCCGTCCGCTCGCGGTTTTCCAGGCCGCCCGCTTGCGGCTTAGCCCGGCCGTTGCCCGCGCAGGCGTCGGGCGTATGGGCTTGCCGGATCGTGCCCCGGGTGGAGCGGCCAGCCGTCGTACGGGACGACGAACGGCCACGTTTGCCGCGGGAGGTGCTGCTTCGTGGGGTTGTCCTCGATGTAAGCGATCGTGCGACGGACGGCATCCGGATGGTCGAGGAAGCCTTTCCAGCCGCCGCGGGCCCAAACGGGATGGCCCGCCGGTCGGAGGCCCGCGCTCGTAAGCCGCAAGCGGGAAACGGATTGGAGCGCCTCAATCATATCCTCCGCCTTGTCGCGGTGCTTGCGGATGACCAGGTGCACGTGGTCCGGCAGAATGGCGCAGGCGTAGCATGTGTAGCGCTTGGCGCGTACGGTTATGCCGATTGCCTCGGCCACGCACCGGGCGGCCTGCGGCCTGAGGGAAAGCCGCTCGAACTTGAGGACGCCGTCGGCCTCGCGGTAGAAAGCGTCCAGCGCTTCCAGCGGAGGCAACTGGGCGCGCCGGCCGCAGTGGTGCGGCCCGAGTTGGGCGATGCGCCCGTCCGCCACGCCGCGCGAAGTGCTCCCACGCGGATCGTTCGGCAGCCACCAGCCGTAGGCCGTCCAGATCAGGTGATAAGCAATGACGAACGGGCGCGCCATGATAGGTTAACCCCTGCTAAGCCGCAAGCGGCTCCGCTTTGGCCGCAAGCGGCTTGCCGCTTAGCACTCCTTCACCGCCCCAACTCTCGTCCGCGATCGCGGGCGGCGCGGACGGCTTCGGCAACCATTTTCTTAAAGCCTAGGGCGTCGAGGGTGCGGATGGCGGCTTCGGTTGTGCCGCCGGGGCTGGTCACTTTCCGGCGAAGCGTTTCAGGCTCTTCGCCCGACTCGGCCAGGAGGCGGGCGGCCCCCTCGAAGGTCACGCGCGCAAGATACTTCGCCTGGTCCTTCGGCAAGCCGGCCTCCGCCCCCGCGGCGGCCAGAAGTTCCGCGAGGTAAAAAAAGTAGGCGGGGCCGGAACCCGAGACCGCCGTGACGGCGTCCATCAGGTCTTCGGGGACGCGAATCACCTCAGCGGCCGCGCCCAAGAGCCGCTCGGCCGCCGCCAGGTCTTCCTCCGTCGCGCTCGCTCCGGCCGAGAGCGCCACGATACCGCGCCCCACGACCATCGGCGCATTCGGCATGGCGCGGACGACGCGCGTCCCGCCGGCGACGAGTTCCTCGATGTGCCGCGTCGAAACCCCGGCGCAGATGCTGATTAGAAGCGAGTCCGGACCGAACCGGCTTCCCACCGGCGCGACGGCCTTGTCGAAAACTTGCGGCTTGACGGCCACCAGAACGCAAGGGGCCCGCTCGACGACCTGCTCGTTTTCCTCCACGGCCTCGATTCCGAGCGCGTCGATAAACAGCCGCCGCCTCTCGGCGTCGGGGTCGGTGGCGATCATTTCCTCGGGCGCGAGGACCGCCGCGCGCAGGATGCCGCGCGCTATCGCCTCGGCCATGTTGCCGGCGCCGATGAAGCCGAGTTGGATGTCGCTCATGGCTCAGCCCCTGTCTTGTAAGTTAGACTTTTGGCGGCGGGTGAAGGTGTCCGCGTGCAGAAGCCCGCCACGTTTACCCGCCGGGGCGGGGCGGGCAAGCGCGCGGCCCGAAGGGCGTTTCGCTGCGCCCCCGTTGCCTGCGGTTCACTTGTTTTCTTTGGCGAGGACCCCTTCTTCGCGCCACAGTGTGACAAGCCGGTCCGTGTTCTCGGTCAGCGAGTTGAGGTTCTCGATCAGGGTCATAAGCGTTCGGTGCAACTCCTCGTCGGCGACGAGTTTTCCCAGCGTGCCTTTCCCCTGGCGCACCCCTTCGACGAGAGCGTTGGCACTGGCGATGAGTTCCCCGGCCTGGTCGGCGTCTTTTTTGAGTTGATCGGCCAGCGCCTTCACCTTCGCGCCGGTTTCCTTGTAAACGTCGGCGGTTTCGCGCACGGTGGCAAACGTCTGGCGGGCGTCGGCGAGGGTCTTATTAAGTTCGCCGGTGCTTTCGCGCGCGGCGACGAGGAGACGCCGAAAATCGCTTTCCGGCTCCTGGATCTGCTCGCGAAGGGCCTTGGCGGTCGCCTGGAACTGCTTGACGGCGCTGGAAAGATTGGCGGGCTTGCCGGCCTTGACTTCATCGAGTCCTCGCGGCTCGGTCAACTGAGTCAGGTTCCCGGCCAGTTTCATCAGGTCCTCGCTCAGCGGGTCGAGGCTTTTGAGCGCAGTAATTCCCTCCCGCACGGCGACCAGGACGTCCTCGGGCAAGAGGCCGGGAATCCGGATGAAGCCGTCCAGCACCGCCGACCCGTCTTTCGACAAGTGGTCCACCGAAAGAACCTCCGTCTGAAAATCCAGGAAGACGTCACCCGTCAGGTTCTGCTGGGCGACGAACGTCGCCTCGGCGGGGATCTCCACGTCCTGATTGATCAGCATGTGGACCCAGACGCCCGGCCGCTCTGGCAGGCTGGAGGCAAGGTCCACCACCTCGCCGACCTCCATGCCGTCCTTGTGGACGCGCTTGCCGACGCGGGCGCCCCTGCCGCTCTGAAGGTGACCCTTGATGAGATATCGCTCCTGAATCAGGCCTGACACGCCCTCGAACCAGATGACGAGGACTCCCAGGAGCACAAGGCCTCCCAGGACAAACAGGCCGACAACGATGTGTTTGCGGTCGTCCATCATCTTGTGCCCTCACCCAGGCGGTGCTGCCGTGAGACTTGCGTCGCCGTGGATGAACCGCTGGACGCGGATGTCCGGATGGCGACGGATTTCCTCCGGCGTGCCGTCGGCAATGATTTCCCCTTCATGGAGCATCACCAGCCGGTCCCCGACCCTGTAGGCGCTCGCCATGTCGTGCGTGACGACGATGCTCGTGGTCTGGAGTTCCCGCTGGCACATGAGAATCAGCGCGTTAATCGTGTCGGCGGTCACGGGGTCGAGGCCCATGGTCGGCTCGTCGTATAGGATCACCTCCGGGTCCATGGCGATGGCCCGCGCCAGACCCACGCGCTTCTTCATACCGCCCGAGAGTTCCTCGGGCAGCAGGTCCTCGGTCCCTCCCATGCCGACGAGGGCGAGTTCCTGGCGCACGATCTCGCGGATTTGCTTCTCGGGCAGCCGCGCGTGTTCCCGCAGCGCGAACGCCACGTTCTCAAAAACGGTCAGATAATCGAACAGGGCCGCCCCCTGAAACACCATCCCGAAACGCGTCCGAAGCGGCGCCAACTCGCGCTCCGAAAGGTCGGTAATATCCGTGCCGTCGATATGAATCCGTCCCCGGTCCGGCTTCAGGAGGCCGAGGATGAGTTTCAACATCACGCTCTTTCCGACGCCGCTCTGGCCCAGCACGACGGTCGTCTGTCCGCGAAAAAAGGCCAGCGTCAGGTCGCGGAACACTTCGTGTCCCCCGAAGCGTTTGCCGATTCCCTGGAGGCGGACGATCTGCTTAGGCGCCGCCCCGCCCGGCGCGCGCTCCGCCCCGCCCGGTGCGGCGCGCGGCCCGTTATGCGTTTGCGTTCGGCTCATATGAAGATGCTCACGCGGCCCCAAAGGGCCTCGTACAATCCCTGGAGAAACAAAACGATGAACAGGTCCAGAATCAGGATGGTCATGAAGGAGGCGACGAACGCCTCCGTGGCGGCCCGGCCGACGCCTTCGGCGCCCTGGCGGCTCCGGAACCCCTTGTAGCACGAAATCAGCGCGATGACCGCCCCGAAAAACACGCTCTTGAAGATGCCCGCGAAAATGTCCCAGTTCTCAATCGCGTTGGCCGAGTGCCGCCAATACTCATTCGGGTCCACCCCGTAGCCCCACGCCACCAGGTAGCCGCCCAGAATCCCCACAAAATCGCAGTAGGTCGTCAGGAAGGGGATCAAAAGGAAACAGGCCAGGAACCGCGGGACGACGAGGTGCTTAATCGGGTCGGCGCCCATGGCCCGCATGGCGTCGATTTGCTCGGTGACCTTCATCGTGCCGAGTTCCGCCGCCAACGCCCCGCCGACGCGTCCGGCCAGCATAATCCCCGCCAGCACCGGCCCCAACTCCTTGAGGACCGACAAGTTGATGACGCTCCCGGACCGCGCCCCGAGCCCCACCGACTCGAACTGATAATAGGCCTGGGCCGCCAGAACCATCCCGACGAAGGCGCCCGTGATAACGATGACCGGCAGGCTTCGGACGCCGATCTCGTAGAGTTGCGGCCGCAGGAGACGCCAGCGCGTCGCGTCCGTCAGGAGCCAGCGGAACACGCGGCCGGTGAAGACGGCAAACTCGCCCAGGCCGCGCGTCTGATCGGCGACGTGCCGACCGAGCGCCATGATGGGTTTCGCCGGGTTCACGCCTCGCTCCTCTGGCCGAACCCTATCCTAAGTCTCAGGCGGAGTCAATTCAAGACTTCCCGGCCACAAAGAAAGGGTGTGACCACGGATTATGGCTCGCCGTGGCGGGTAAGCCCGAGGTGACGGCGCGGCCTTGACCGGTGCGCGTGCAGGTGGCGCGGCCCCGCGTGTCGGGTGGGATTTTACCCGCCGCGGCGACCACGCGATTCTTTTTTGCCGCGCAGCGGCCTTGACCGGTTCGCCAGGTTTGTCCTGGGCGCTCCGCCATTAACGGTCCCATCGCGTCCGACTTGACCCCCAAGACGAAAAGCCTTATCCTCTTTCCAATGCGGAACGTTTACCCGCTCCGCCTCAGGCGGATTGGGCGGGCGGAGGCGGAACGCGGAACGAAAAGGCCAAAACGGCACTGGAAGTCGCGTTGTTTGTCGTTCGTTCCGACTTCCGAGTTCCGACTTCCGCGTTGGAAAGGGCGGCCATGGCCAGGACCGTGCGGCTCGGCGTGTTGCTCTCCGGCGGCGGGCGAACGCTCGAGAACATCCTGAAGCACATTGACGATGGCCTATTGCCCGCCGAGGTGGTTGTCGTGATCGCCTCGCGGTCGAAGGTCCGCGGCATTGAAATCGCCCAGGCCGCCGACCTCCCGACCCACCTCATCCGCCGCAAGGAACTCGACTCCACCGAAGCCTACTCCGACGCGATCTCGAAGGTCCTCGACGAGCGAAAAGTGGACCTCGTCTGTCTCGCCGGCTTCCTCTCTTACTGGATTGTGCCCGACCGCTACCTCGGCCGCGTCATGAACATCCACCCCGCCCTCCTCCCCTCGTTCGGCGGCGAAGGGATGTATGGCCGCCACGTGCACGAAGCGGTCCTGTCTCGCGGCTGCAGGGTTTCAGGGTGCACGGTCCACTTTGTGAACAACACCTACGACGACGGTCCGATCATCCTCCAGCGCACCGTGCCCGCCTATGCCGAGGATGGGCCCGACGACCTGGCCGCGCGCATCTTCCAAGAAGAATGCGTGGCGTATCCGGAGGCGATTCGCCTGTTCGCGGAGGGGCGGCTGCGAATCGACGGCCGCACCGTCCACATCGACGACCCCAAATACAAGCGCCCATGAGCCCCGCACATACCATCTTCGGCCGTCCCGGCGTGGTGGGACAGACTGCGGTCCGCGACGTCGCATGGCCGCAATCCGTCGAAGCGGTCTTCGAGCATCTCGCCCGCCGCCGCGGATGCGTCTGGCTCGACAGCGCCGGCGGGCCGCGGCGGCTGGCACGCTGGAGCGTGCTTGCGGCCGAGCCCTCCGCCGTCCTCGTCCACCAAGGAGGCACGGCCTGGCTGATGGCGCCGGACGGGCGGCGGTTGTTCGAGGTGCGCGGCCAGCCGTTTGCGGCACTCCGCCGGGCGCTCAGGGCCTTTCCGGCGGCGGGGGATGAACAGAGCGCGCGGCTGCCATTCGGACCGGGATTGTACGGCTACCTGGCCTACGACCTGGGGCAATACGTCGAGCCGACCGCAGGGCTCGCCCCCCGCCGCGACATCCCCCTGCCAGACCTCTGGTTCGGCCTGTATGAGGCGGTCCTGGTCCTCGACCACCACGAGAGCCGCGCCTACCTCGTCGGCGCGGAAGGGCCGGCGTACGAAGCCATCAACGCAGCGCTTCACGCCTCAAGCGAGGTGCCCCTTTCGAGCCGCAGCCTTGGCCCGCCGCCGGCGCGCCAAACGCCCGCCGCGCCTCCACTCACCTGCAACCTCAGCCGCGAGGCCTACCTCCGGGTTGTCGAGCGGGCCCGCGAATACATCGCCGCCGGCGACATCTTCCAGGTCAACCTCAGCCGGCGCTTCACGGTGGCGCTCGACCCGGGGACCCGGGCGCGCGCCGTCACGTTTAGCCGCCCCGCTTGCGGGGCGCGCCCGTCTGAGGCGGGCCCGGACCTGCCCCTGGCGGATCTGTATCTTGGCCTGCGGCAGATGAATCCGGCCCCTTACGCGGCGTTTCTCGGCCTCGGAGCGGGCCGCGCCGTCCTCTCGACCAGCCCGGAACTGTTCCTCGACTCCCGGGGCGGCCGCATCGTCACCCGCCCCATCAAAGGCACGCGGCCACGCCGGCCCGGCGACGAAACCTTCAACGAACGCATGCGCCAGGACCTCCTGGCCTCGGAAAAGGACCGGGCCGAACTGGTGATGATCGTGGACCTCGAACGAAACGATTTGGGACGCGTCTCGGCCTATGGCACGGTCCGCGTCACCGAGCCGCGCACCGTCGAGGCCTACGCCGCCGTTTATCACACGGTTGCGACGGTCGAAGGGCGGCTCCAGCCGGGACGCGACGTCGTTGACCTCCTGAAGGCGACCTTCCCGGGGGGGTCCATCACAGGGGCGCCGAAGGTCCGGGCAATGCAGATCATTGCGGAACTTGAGCCGACACGCCGAAGTGTCTATACCGGCGCCATCGGATACCTCGGTCCGCCGTCGCCATCGGAGCCGGCAGGCAGGGCAGCGCTCAACATCGCGATCCGCACCGTCCTGGCCACCTCGAGCGCGGTGCATCTTCAGGTCGGGGGCGGCGTCGTCGCCGACTCCGAGCCCGAGGCCGAATTCGACGAAACGACCGACAAGGCCCGCGCCATCCTCGCCGCGCTGGGTCTCACGGCATAGGCAAGGTCCAAGCGATGGCCGAAAAGGAACAGATGTACGTCGCCGGCCGATTCGTCGACGTGGGGGACGCGACCGTCTCGGCGCTGGATGCGGGGCTCCTGCTGGGGGCCGGGCTCTTCGAGACGCTCCGGATCTACGGCGGGCGGCCGTTCCGCCTGGGGGCCCACCTGGCGCGCCTGCGCGAGAGCGGCGAATTCTTGCGCATCTTCGTCGGCGAATCCGACGCTTCGTTCGCCGAGATCATCGACCACCTCGTCAAAGTGAACGTCGTCCCCGATGCGCGCGTCCGCATCACGGCGACGCGCGGACCCCTGGCCGCCGAACTCGAAGACGACAGCGCCCCGCCGGCGACCCTCATCGTCTCGGCCGGGCCGATGACCCCTTATCCGGCGCAAGCCTACGAGCGCGGCGTAACCGTCGTCGTCTCGCGTCTCCGCGCCAACGAGACCGACCCGACCACGTTCCACAAGACGACCGGCTACATGAAGAACCTCCTCGCCCTGCGCGACGCGCACCGCGCCCGCGCGACCGAAAGTCTGCTTTTTAACACCAAGGGCCGCCTCGCCGAGGGGGCCATCTCCAACGTCTTCATTGTGACCGGCGGGCGCCTGCTGACGCCGCCGGTCGAGGAGGGCCTGCTGCCGGGCATCACGCGGGCGGCCGTGCTCGAACTCGCGGCCGCGGTGGGCGTCCCGGCCGAGCAGCGCCCCCTCTCGGCACGCGAGGTGCTCGACGCCGACGAAGTCTTTCTCACGAATTCCATCATGGAAATCCTCCCGGTCGGGCGGATCGAGAAAAAAGAAATCGGCGACGGCCGGCCCGGCCCCGTCACCCGGAAACTGGCCGAGGCCTACAAGGCGCTCGTGACCCGTGAGAGAGAAAGCGCCTCTTAGCCCGGATATTTCACGAATGAGTGGACAGATTGACATGGGTAGTCCTGGTCGGGATTGAAGTGGTGAAGAGGTTGGGAGGGTGGGGTTGGTGCAGAAGACCCCCTTTCCCCCACGGCGCCAGGCATGACCGGTGATGATCTCAGAGTTCGGGGGGACACGATGCTTAATGGGCCTTGACCGGCGTGGCGGGCCGGTTTCGGCCTTCCTTCCGGCTGTGGCCATCCGCCTTCCGACTTGACGGCTACCGACATCTCGACGTATGATGCGTGTCCCGAAGGGATCCCGTTGGGAGAACCGGCTG
>Ga0307380_10005869_pt1 | contig 16254 bp, 13 predicted proteins | sample UN3MG_FD_202239 | JGI IMG/M metagenome (GOLD analysis project Ga0307380, IMG submission 202239) | Soil microbial communities from Risofladan, Vaasa, Finland - UN-3 | ecosystem: Environmental > Terrestrial > Soil > Coastal area > Acid sulfate soil | place: Finland: Risofladan, Vaasa | collected...
TGATTGCAACGACAACCTCCCGGCCCATGATCTGTCGCTTCATGTGTGCGTCGCCGTTGTCCTCACCGGTGCGGTTGTGGCGGTAGCGAGAGATCGGCTCGTGCGGAGCTAGCCCTTCGAGCCAGTCTTCGTAATCGGAGAGCAGCCCAGGCTCGTCGTCGTTGATGTACACACTCGCCGTGATATGCATCGGGTTCACCAGGCAAAGGCCCTCTCTTATCTCGCTTTCTCTCAGCGCCTCCTCCACCTGCGGCGTGATGTTGATGAACGCCCGACGTGTCTTGGTCTCGAACCACAGTTCCTTGCGATAGCTTTTCATCAGATCTCCTTCCTGCCTTTGCTTAGATGGTCATTCCAAGAGAGTCGAGGCAAGGGCTGTACAAGAATTATGGTCAGTTGTACAACTGAATTGTACAAATGGCGGCTTTCAGCGTGCTGACACTCATCTATGCTCTTCCACGATCCGGATTTCTTGTTCCGTGAGACCGTAGAGGCGATAGACGATTTGGTCGATGAGGCTGTCGGTGACGCGCAGCTTCGCCTTAATCGGAAGAAGCGTGGAAAGGCTCTCATCGTACGCCTGTTTCACATCCTGCATGAACGGCGGGGTAAGGTTTCTTACGATGCGGTTCTTGTTCTTGCGCAGGATTGCCCATAGTTCATCAAAGGAGAGTTCTTCGTCGTTCTTCTGGTAGTCACCGAGGTAGTTTCTGAGCTTTGTCTTGCCGGTCAAAGCGTCGATCCCGGTGTTGCCTTTCTTGTCCGGTTCAACTTCCAGCTCTGCCGCAATCCATTCCAGGAATTCCTTGGTCTTTTCCTGCTTTTCCTTGTTCAGAGCAATCATCTGCTCGGCGAGGAACGCCAACAGGTCATGGACAACGTCCGATTGCTCCCAACGAACACCTGTGAGAATCCGCCAGTCCTTGTTCAGCGGATCGGCGTTGTGCTTCTCCACAAGCTCAGGATCGGGCACGTGTTTCTTCTCCAATCGGGCGTCGACGAAGGCAAGAAGTTCCGTCAACATCACGTTTTCATCATCACGTCGTTCATTCATGCCCTTAACCTCGCTGTCCCATTGCGCAATATGCGCGATAATTGTGCGATAATTGCGCACCCCGATTTAGCCAGCTAACAGATAGCGACTTCCAGCTCCCTTTCCTGCCCGGGCAAATATGCCCTTCTTCACAAGATCCTGAAGCTCATCAGTGGCTGTGCGCCGTGATACACCTGTCAGTTTCACATATTCCCTATTGGTGATTTTCCCATGAGCTCGGACATATCCTACTGCATGCCTCTGCCGCTCTGTCAGTTCCAGTTGGCTCAGGCCGCGGTGGTGGAATACTTGGACCACCTGATGTGCTAAGAGCAGAGGTGTGTGTGGTAAGATCGCCTCAGGAGGAGAGAGGTGATCGAAGTGGGGAAGAAAGGGAGGAGGTAGCCGCCGATCACGAGAGGCTGCGCCCAACTATGAGGCGTATCGCGCTGCGCGGCAGCAAGTGGATGGGCTATGCGTGCAGTAGCGTGACTGGAACAAAAGATTGCGTCACTGGATGTCCTGCCAGGGCACCCCGGCAGAGTGCAGATCTGGGAGGCAGAATCCTGGTAGGCCCACAGCAGGAGTATGCTCCCGACTGTTTAACATCGTCCATCATTGCATTGGCGTAGCTAAGTGGTGTATGTTTTTCATGAGTTCTTGCCAGAGGAGACGCAATGTCTGAGAAGACCAAGGCCCGTCGCAACGACGAACAGTGGCACGAAGCGAGGGAGATTGTTCTCGATCGGGACGGTCACAAGTGCGTAATCTCGGATGGCACTTGTGAAGGCGGCCTGGATGTACACCACGTGATCCCTCGTGCACAGGGCGGTCCCGACCATCCCTCGAATCTGATCACGCTTTGCGATAAGCATCATGCCGCGCGACACCCAACTCTTCAGGTGTCCCTTGCTCGCAGAGCGATTGAACATATGGGACTCCGACTGGCGAAGCTCCTATCACGTCCCGGGGAACTCCCAGATGACCTTGCGCGTTTGAGCGCAGCCTTGCGTGCCTTAGGGCGGGATCGCTTTCGTGAAGGTCAGCTCGAAATCATCCTCGACGTTCTCAAAGGGGAATCTGTGCTGGTAGTGTGGCCTACCGGAGCGGGGAAGGGCCTCTGCTTCCAGGTGCCGGCCCTTCTTGCTAGTGGGACGTCTTTTGTTGTGGAACCTACGAAAGCTTTGATGACTGACCAGGTGATGCATTTGCAGTATGACAGCATTGTACCAGCAACTTTCATCAATTCTGATCTAAGTAAAGGTGAAAAGGCTCTCCGATATGAAGAACTCGATCGCGGTTTGTGGAAGCTGTTTTATGTCTCGCCCGAGCGATTTGATCAAACCTTGGTAGGAGATCCTCTTGAGGTCGAACGCCTCATGCATGTGCGTCCGGCCTACTTAGTTATTGACGAGGCCCACCGTCTTCCAGACTGGGGTGAGAGTTTCCGCCCGTCATACAGCAAGCTGGGGTGGGTAAGACACGAATTGGGAGACCCGCCGGTGCTTTGTTTCACGGCAACAGCGGGACCGTGGACCGAGCCTGAACTGCTCAGGTCGCTTGGAATCCCTGACGCTCACGTCTTCCGCCGGAACGTTGATCGCCCAAACATCGCATTGTTGAGAGCATTGGTTCCGTCAGCGAAGCTCCGGTATAGGAGAATGGCGCAGTTGATCCGGCAGTGCAGTGGAAAGGCGCTGATCTTTGTCCCGACGCGCAGAATAGGCGAAGAAGTGCGACAGGGTCTTGCAACCTTCGACTTGGATGTACCCTTCTTCCACGGCCGTGTCGATAACCTTGAGCGCTCCAACATCCAGAGTCGGTTCTGTGGGCAACTGAAACCCGAGCTAGATACGTTGATCTGCACCAACGCATTTGGCGAGGGAATAGACGTCCCGAACATCCGCCTAGTAATTCACGAAGGTCAGCCCGGGTCGCCAGAGGAGTACTGGCAGGAGGTCGGGCGCGCAGGCCGCGATGGAGAGGCAGCGACTGCGGTTCTTTTTAGGCGGGATGATGACGTTGTCATTCAGCGTTTCATGGTCGAGAGAAAGCCGGCTCAAGGTAGTCTCTTTCCGGAAGATGAGGACAGTACAGGAAGAGAGCGCCGCCTGAGAGCCATTCAAAACCTCGATCGCATGATCAAGAACAAACATCGTTGCTTTCGAAGGCAGTTGCTTGAATACCTCGGCGCTGTCGACCGCCAACCTCAGCGTTCCTTGGGTATGCTAATTGTTGAATGGCTCTTCGCTGCTAGCAAGCGGCAGGTCAAAAGCAACTTCTGTTGTGATTCCTGCAACCCAGAGGAAGCGCGTGAATTTCTTTTGGGAGACCGGGTGTCATCTAGGGTAACTCCCAGACCTACCAAGCAGCGTCGCACCTAATCGGTGAAGGGGCGCATAAGTTCCGCCGCTCTCAGGTGGGCTACATGTCCCTGTTTTGCAGCCTTCTGCCACTCAATCTCCCGACATGTCTGATTCGCTAGCGAACGTACATAAGGGAGAGCCACATCGATATCCAGTCCTGAGTGACGAGAAGATCATGTTGAACAAAAGGGCTTGAGCGCGGAGGGACATGATTCTAAAGAGGATCAAACTCATGAGTCCGACACGCCTCCCGAAAGACCTAACGAATCTCGCTGGCCGCTTGGCGAGCATATCCAGCTTCCTTCAGATTGTGCTCGTATTTCTTGATAGCACTTTATACAATGAGTAAGCTGGAGCACAGTCAGAATTCAGGGGGCATCATATGAAGGCAACAAAGACGCGTTTAACGGTCGATCTGCCCGGGGAGTTGGTGAAGTCGGCTGATACGGCCGTTGAGCGGGGTGCAGCCCGCAGCCGGAACCAGTTGATTACCCAAGCGATTGATGTGTACCTCAAGAGCCTAGAAGAGGCCGAGATCGACGCCCGGTTCAAGGCGATGTCAGATGATGAAGCATACCAGAAGCTTTCATTGCGATTGACGCAAGAGCTGGAGCGTTCCGATTGGGAGGCGTTGCAACTCGGTGAAGGCCAGGAAACATGAGCGTCTCTCCGCCTCGAAGTCTTCTGGAAGCCTCTCCGCGACGTGGTGAGGTCTATTCGCTAAAGCTCGATCCTGTGGAAGACTCAGAACAACGAGGCACTCGACCAGCGGTGGTCGTGTCGCGTGATGCGATAAATCAGGCCAGCCCGGTGATTGTCGTCTGCCCGTTGACCGACGCGCGGCATGTCTCTCGGCCCTATCCCAGTGACGTTCTGGTAAAGGCTCCAGAGGGTGGACTCACCAAGGATTCGGTCGTGCTGACAGGACAGATTCGGGCGGTGGCCAAGACTCGACTGTTCTTGCTCTTGGGGGAAGTTCAGCCAGGCACGATGCGCCAGATTGAGCAAGCCCTCAAGATTACGTTGCACTTACCTTAGATCTCGTGGCCATTCGCACTCATTCGTTCTGTTTTGTCGATGGTTGTCGCGCATTAGTATCTAACGATCCTAACTTGCCCCCATATCACGAGGAGATGACAATTCGGCTCAAACATCGAGTCCAGTGTGGGTTTTGAGAAGGCGTCCGCGCTCCGACGAATACGCCCTCAGTGTGGTTCTCGCAGAGGAATGTGCCTCCGTCTTTACCTGACGATCCGATACTGTGGACGCTGTCGCTTGGAGGTATCAGGAGTCTTGTAGTTTTGCATTTGAAATGCATGACTGCACATAATGGGAGGAGCAGGGTTGCAGACAAAGCTGATTGATCCGACCTGGACGCCACTTATGAAGGACCGCCCACACATGTGAGACGCGCCGCGCAGCTGCTGCTAGACAACCTGTTTGCACGGTGGAAGAAGCTAGAACAGAAAATGGCGCAGCAGTAGAGACGACTTGCTGCTTGTTCCAAGGATTGACCGCATCCTGCTACTGATGTAGTCTACAAGTTACGCAAGACTGACCTTTGGATATTCAATGAGAAGTGTTAGGGAAGGAGGAATAATGAAGCTAGGAAATGCTAGAGACACAAGTTATCCGCTCAACATGGGCGAAGTTCGCAAATGGGAGTTTCCTGGGGGCGGCGCAATACGGTTCGAGACAGATAGCGGCGCATACGTTGTGTTCGATATCCGTGAGATCGAACGCATCAAGGATGCGATCACTAACGCAGAAGGTAGGACGTGATGTGTTTTCATGGAATCCGCAAAGGGACAAACGCGATCGAATGAGAGCCTTCATGCTTAGAATCGCCTTGGCGTTAGTGTAGCTCTATCATTCTGGCGCGCCAAATTCAAGAGGCTGTGTGGCAAGGTGTTGAGAGGAGAGCATTGGCAAACTTAGTAGGAGAGAATCGATGATATATGTATGCCAGTGGGGGGGCAGAAGATGGTGCCACGGTAGCGGCGAGTTGCGCCCCGCCACTGTCGACAGGCCGTGGAGTTGAAGGGGAAAACACAAAAAAGGGTCTGAACCCGAAAACTCGTTTGTGGAAGTAGTCGTTGAAGCAGCCATAGGCAATGTTGTCAGTTCAGTGAGAATCACTGTTGCCGTCTTCAAAGACGACAAAATGCTCATCAACGCCGAAGGGGGAGACGGACTACTTCGTTCCCTGGGTGCCTGAACTGGATGTCAATCGAATCCTGTTGGTTGAGAATCGTATGACTACCTACAGCCGCCCTGATACAGGATTCCTAGATCGCTCAGTCCGCTTCTCACCATGGCAGCTTGTCAAGCCAATCCATGAGGTAATCCTAACTATTCCAGGACAACGAGATACTCCGCTACTTCCTCTTTGCGTAGTTCAATCTGCGCGTTCCCGTTGCTTGATGTCTTTATAGACTTAGGCCCAACGTGCAGTGTGTTACTAGCGGTGAAATCGAAGTCTTCGCAGATAGAATCCTTAATCTCAAGCGTGAAGTTTCTTGGGGACGGCTCATCACGATCGATTCTACTATCGGAGATGAAGCAGCTGCCATTGTAATTCCAGATTTCGCCAATACGTATCTCGACAACGACTGCGCTGCCTCCGATGTGCTTCCAGGCATCGTCTGCTTGAACAAGCTCAAACCGCGAAGCTCCGCCTAAGTCGGGCTTTCCGTTGTCTCCGCCCCCAAACAGGAACCATAGAGTGATTAGGCTGGCAAGTGACAGTAGAAGGACTATCCCTATTCGCCACTTGCGTTTACGAGGGCTACTTTGTGCCATATCGTCTTTGCAAGAAAGTCCTTCACTTTCACGAGTTTCAAGCTTCCCAGTCAAGTCTTGACTCTTCTCGCTCTGGCTGTACGCGGAGTGGCGCGCTCTTGCATCAGGCTTCTTGCCAAATTCCTCAAATACGACGGCTGGCTTACGAACAACCGGACCGGAGTTGCTGGCATGCTTGCATACCTTTCCAGAAGAGGATATTTCGCGAACCTCTTCTTCTGCTGAGCTGCCACTGTCTAGTTCCCCATGCGTAGGATCAGGGATCTCGAAAGAGACATCAAGCCCTGAATCTCTGCTGGGGATGATTGGCCGCAGCGCTTCACGATATCCGAGCGCTTTCACGTCAGCTATCAAATCGGTTTCAAAGATCGGCCGACTTAAGGCCAGCCCTTCCAGTGAGGCACAACGACTCAATGCAACGTAAGTTTGGCCAGAAGCGAAAGCGCCTCCCGCCAGATCCAGGTAGACACGTTCAATCGTTTGACCTTGGCTTTTGTGTATAGTGAGCGCCCATGCCAGCCTCATCGGCATCTGCTTGAATGTGCCGACCACCTGCTGCAAAATGGTATCTCTCTTCTTGTCGTATCGGTAACGCACCTGTTCCCATGAATTCGGTTCAACTATGAAACTAGATCCGTTGATCTCAACAGTGACGTGATGCCTCGACAAAGCTCTAACAGTCCCAAGCGTACCGTTAACCCATCGGCCATCCTTGTCGTTGTTCAACATGATTACGCGAGCACCCTTCCTCAAACGAAGCGATTCATCGGTCGGGGCTTCTTTCGGATTGAACTCTCCTGTGACTACGGCTTCGTACTCCATCTCAGGGAGTCCAAGCCGTTCGAGTTCTATCAGATTCAGTTGATGGGCTATGTTGTTGGTGGGAGTGAGGGTTACGTAATCATCTGAACTAGGCAATCTTCCTCGCTCACAAACTCGCGCATTCAATGCAGCAAGAACTTGGGAGGGCGGCTTCCCCTCGCGGATCGAATTCAATAGCATGGCAAATTGAGGATCCGTTTGCCGAAAACCCTTAGTTAGCTCCACGTAACTCATGCATTGCTGCTTGAACACTGGAGCATTGAAGAAGTAAATCCCTCCGTATTTTCCGCTGAAAAATTCCCGTGCATCATCCTTAACTACTGGTGGCAACTGACACAGATCCCCAACGAGAAGAACCTGAACTCCTCCGAACGGGCTTTCCATTCGCCCGCGGTTAATTCGGAGAGATACATCAATCGCGTCCATCAGATTAGCACTGATCATTGATGCTTCATCTAGCACTAGCACGTCCATTTTGCGCATGGAGGACGGATCGCGCACCGGTCTGAGATTGCCTGTGTCGAGAAGCCCCCATCGGAACCGAAAGAACGAATGGATGGTCTGCCCACCAACCTCCAGGGCTGCAACTCCCGTGGGAGCCAGAACAATTGTCTCCAAGTCTGTGGTAGCCAAGAAGTGCTTGATCAAAGTTGATTTGCCTGTGCCAGCACTGCCTGTCACGTACAGGCTGCGACGACGACGCTGTATTTCATCAAGCGTGTACTTGAACTCAGATGTTAGTTCAATGCCCTTCATATTGGCGCCACTACTCCTAGTGTCCCTCTCGGAGTCTCTCTTGGGTCCTAGTGGAATCAACCGCTCGATTCAGTACTACGAAAGATGCTCCTAATCTTCGCTGTCGGGACGAAAACAAGCGACGGCCAAGTGCACCGAATCATACCAGATCATACCACAAGCGCTTGTCCCAAACACTTCTTGCCATGTCAAGTGCTTGGAATGGCGCTGGGGGCAGATCTTTGTCTTTGGTGTTTTGCAGTAGACACTGAGTCTGAACGGCCAACGAAACGAAGAAGGCCGGGAGCCACCAATTCGCGCAACATATCACACACATCGAAGCGTGGAATGGGAACACGCCCCACTGGCCGAGCCACGATCCTGATCGTCTTACTGGAAGGAGTATGACGCATTGAGCTGGTACATGTATTTCCCACCTTGTAATTTTGCATTTGGAATGCATAATTGCACATGTCGGGGAGGCGGGCTATGGCTGAGAAGTACATCCAAAGATCTCTGGAGCCGGTATTGAGACGCGCAGTGCGGGAGTTTCCAGTCGTGCTCCTCACCGGGCCGCGTCAGTCCGGGAAGACGACGCTTCTCAAGCACCTGTTTGGCAAAGACTACGCCTACGTATCGCTTGAGCCGCCTGACCTCCAGACAGCGGCAATAGAAGATCCACGCGGGTTCCTGGCGATGTATCCGCCACCATGCATCATGGATGAGATACAATACGCACCTGGTCTCCTCCCATACATCAAGGAGCACGTCGATTCCCATCGTTCCGATCCGGGGCAGTACTTGCTTACTGGATCACAAAACTTGCTTCTCATGGAACAGGTTACGGAATCGCTCGCTGGCCGTGCGGCGGTGCTGCGCCTTCTCCCGCTTTCTATGAGGGAAATGCTTGGTACCCCACAGGCACGGTTTCCTTGGGAGGCGAGTGAGAAACGCCCTTTGCACAGAAAGCTAGCGTACGACAAGCTGTGGGAGACCTTCCTCCGCGGAAGCTATCCCGAACTCATTGCCAATCCTAGCAAGAATGCCGAGCTTTGGTACGCAAGTTACATCCAGACTTACCTGGAGCGAGATGTGCGCTCGCTTCGCCAAGTGGGAGACCTCACTACGTTTCAGAGCTTCCTGCGCGCGATCGCGGCGAGAAGCGGTGGTCTGCTCAACTTGAGTGAGGTCTCTCGTGATATTGGAGTAGCGGTCAATACAGCTAAGGTGTGGCTGTCGATCCTTGAGGCCACGTACCAAGTAATAGTCGTCCGTCCGTACTTTGCGAATATCGGAAAGCGCTTGGTGAAGAGCCCGAAGTTCTACTTCACCGACGTTGGCATGCTCTGCTATCTCACCGGACTCAGAGATCCTGCGCACGCTGCCTCAGGTCCAATGGGAGGAGCGATCTTTGAGACGGCCGTGCTGACGGAGATCGTCAAGACCTACCTTAACCGCGGTGAGGAGTCGAGGGTCTATTTCTGGCGCACATCAACAGGAACAGAGGTCGACATCCTCGTAGAGACGGACGGGCACATTGTTCCGATCGAGGTCAAACTCTCCGCTACGCCACGTCCGGCCATGGCGAAAGGGATCGTTACCTTGCGGGCGGACTTAGGAGAGCGAGCCTTGCCGGGATATGTGGTTCACCCAGGGGACATCCAGCTTCCTCTCGCCCCAGGCGTAACCGCTTTGCCGTTTGCAGAGCTTTGAGGGCGCTCAGGGAGGGACAATCTGTACCGTTTACGGACAAGCCAGCATAGCCCACGTAGCCCCGATTACACGAAGGGTTTATCAGGCTAGCAGGTGGTTCCCGATCAAACCCGGGTCTCGTCAAGGTGATGAGCGATCAGCATCTTGATCAACGACTGCCTGGGCACACCCAGACACTTCGCTTCCTTGTCCAGCGAGGCAATCATCCACGCTGGCAGCTCCACCTCGACGCGCTTTGAGTCTTGGCCGGGGCGGCGAGCCTTCGATGAATCGAGGTGCTTGGTGATGTCTTCACCGGCATCGACTTTCTTGTCCAACTCCCTAGCTTTCATAGATCTCCTGCTCGTTCTTTCGAGACCAGTTAAGCGCATCAAACACCAGGAAGCGTGAAGTGGAAGCACGCCCCACCGGCCGGAGAATTCTCGGCCCAGATGCGACCGTCATGCACTTCTACAAGGGTTTTGGCGATGGCGAGTCCTAGACCGGCGCCGCTCGATTCGCTGCCATTCTGCCGTGCTCGTGCTGCATCTGCGCGATAGAAGCGATCGAAGACGTGCTCCAGATCCTCGTTTGAGAGGCCAGGGCCGCTGTTGCAGACGCTTACTTGTACCATTGTATCTAACTTCTGAGCGCTGATGCTGATCGCTCCGCCCGATGGTGTGTAGCGCATCGCGTTGGCCAGCAGGTTCAGAAGCACTTGTTCGATCCGCTGACGATCGGCATGCGCGCGCGGCAGATTCATGGGGATTTCGATGCGTAGTGCGACCCCACGATCCTCGAGTTCGACTTCAATAGTCGCGCGTATTCGTTCGATGAGCTCATTCAGATCAAGCACTCCTTTGTGGATCGAGAGCTGCCCGGCGTCAGCGAGGGCAAGTTGCTGCAAATCGTCTACCAAGCGCGTCGTCAAGAGGATCTTGTCGTGCAACGCGGCGATGTTCGCCGGTGTCGCTTCCAGGAGGCCATCGCGCATCGCTTCCAGGCCGGTGCGGACGACACTGATCGGGGTGCGCAGCTCGTGCGATACGTCGGCGATCATCCGGCGCTTCGCCTGTTCGGACTTCTCCAGACTTGCCGCCATCTTGTTGAACGAGTCGGCGAGATGGCCGAGTTCATCCTGGCTGTGCACCTCCACGCGGCTTGTCAGTTTCCCGCGGGCAATCTCTCCGGCGGCTGCGTCGAGCTGCTTCAGCGGGCCGGTCAGTTGCCGGAAGAGGATGATGCTGAGCAGGATGCCGACGACGCTGACAATGACGGCGGAGATCAGCAGTGAGATGGTCACTGTTCCCAGAAAGTGCTTCTCGATGGGGTCGCGCAGTCTCAGGATTCCTCGCGAGAGAAGCGTTCCGACTGTCTTGCCGCCCACGGTGATCGGCAGGCCAATCGACAGTTCGCTGCGGGAGAGCTTCTCGCCGATCGTATGTGGGTCGGGAGCGCTAATGATTACTCCGTCTGCATCAGTGATGGTGATCGGCAGTTGATCACGATTGCGCACGAACAGGCGGTCGAGTCCGTCCCAGCTTCCATTGCGGTCGTAGTAGTCGACGAGTACCTGGCGTAGGATCTGATCCTGGTTGCTCATATTGTGCTTGGAAAAATCGGAGAATGCGCGATTGATCACCGCGTGGATGAGGACGTAGCCAAGAACGGTGGTGAGGACGATGACCAGGATGAGCGACACGACGAGCTTGGTCTGAAACGAGAGACGGCGAAAGAACCTCATTTCTCACCTCCATCATCTGTGAGCTTGTAGCCAATCCCGAATACGGTCTGCACGTAGCGCGGCGAGGATGGATCAGGCTCCATCTTCTCGCGCAGTCTTTTCACGTGTGAATCGATCGAGCGGGCGAAGCTATCGTACGTTGTTCCGCGCACTCCCTCCAGGAGCTCCAGCCGCGTGAAGACGTGTCCCGGGTGACGAAGGAGAAACGCCAGCAGATCGAACTCCATTGGAGTCAGGTCAACCGCTCGCCCAGCGACCTTCACCTCATGGCGAGCTGGATCGAGGCGGATATCACCCACTTCGAGCACCATCTGTTGCTGCGTTTCGCCGCGCGTGCGCCTAAGGACGGCGCGTACACGTACCTCTAGCTCGCGCGCGCTGAACGGCTTTACCACGTAGTCGTCGGCTCCGCTGTCTAGCCCCTCGATGCGGTCCATCTCATCGGCGCGGGCGGTGAGCATGATGATGGGAACGCTCGATTGCATCCGCACTCGTCTTGCCACCTCCAGACCATCGACTCTTGGGAGCATCCAATCGAGGACGATGAGATCGGGGCGGAATGACTCGAACTTGCTGAGGGCCTTCTCCCCATCGGATGCCATCGCTACGTTGTACCCGGCCTGTTCCAAATAGCGGCCAACGAGCGTGCACACCCATTCCTCATCATCAACGATCAAGATTCGCGTAGTAATCATTCCCTTGAGTATACAGCACAGGTGTCTATCGGTCTCCCGCCGGGGTAACTACAGGTATATGTCCATCGTGAAATCGGGCATCATCTTCCGCAGGCCGCTGAGCGAATCGATCGGCACTCCCAGTCCAAACTGGAGCTTACTACTCAGTTCGCCATTAGCTTGCCCAGCCAGTCGCGTTTGCGTACTTCCGGACTGACTGGCCCTGAGCCTTCGCAGCGGCCGTCGCACTCCCAGTCTGCGTGGTCTCAACGTTCGTTAGCCCGTCTGCACTTAGAGCGAGATTCGCTGAATCAAGATTCGCTGAATCAAGATTCGCCGCCGCCAACCGCCCAGCCGCGGCTGACTTTCCGCTCACCACGGATGTGCCGGCGGCCGGCACTGTTGCTGCCTGCTCATCCTTCCCGCCCGAATCCAGAGACAATCAACGCCAGTACCAATGCCAACAACAGCAGTGGTCCGATAACCACATGCGTATACTGCCGCCCAGCGTTCACTCCATCGTTTTTCAAGTAAACACACCCCCAGCTACAGTCGCCTCCTGATTTGCTTCAGTTATCGCCACACGAAAACATCTTCTCGCACGCATTTCAGCCCAATAAAGCAGAGTCTATAGCCGATCTATGGAGAAACGAGAGCAGAGATGTGGCAGAGATGTGAAGAGCACGCGTCGCCCTGCCGGTGCGGGAATGATGCGTACCTAAGAGCTGGTGGAGTGTGCCCCTTTGGGGGCGCGAAGTTGGAGTGCGTAAGAGTAAGACTGGTCGGGACGCCCGGATTTGAACCGGGGACCTCTTGCGCCCCATGCAAGCACGCTACCAGGCTGCGCCACGTCCCGACGTGATTTGATGGTACCACTTACGGGCGAAGTTGACAACTTAATCATATGGTTGCGCCGCCCGTCACGCGGTTGTAGGATGGGGCTGCTTGATCCATATAAGGAGCGTAGAACATGAAGATCACCTTTTGCGGAGCAGCGGAGACCGTCACCGGTTCGAGTCATCTCGTCGAAACAGAAGGGCTGAAGATCCTGCTCGATTGCGGGCTGTTTCAAGGCTTGCGCGAGATTGAAGATCGCAACCGCGCTGATTTCGCGTTCAAGCCAGAGGAGATCGACTATGTCCTCCTCTCCCACGCCCACCTCGATCACGTGGGCATGATCCCGCGTTTGGTGCGGGAAGGGTTCCACGGTGAGGTGATCACCACACCGCCGACGGCGGCGATCGCCAAGGTGATCCTCGCCGATTCGGCACACATTCAGATGGAAGAGGCAGAACACCATGCGCGTCATGCCAAGCGCCGCGGTGAGGAGGCACTCCCGCCGCTTTACGACATGGGAGATGTCCTGGACAGCATCGATGCCTTCCATCATCAGGTCGGATATGACGAAGCGGTCTCTCTCGGCAAGGGCGTTGAGGCGATCTTCCATGACGCCGGGCACATCCTCGGCTCCTCCACGATTGAACTGCACATCGAGGGAAAGACGCTCCTATTCAGCGGGGATCTGGGGAACAAGCGCCGCCCGATCGTGCGCGATCCGAGCGTGCCGCCGCAGGCTGATATCGTCCTCATCGAGTCGACATACGGGAACCGCCTCCATCGCCCGTTGGATGAGACCGTGGCCGAACTGAAGGATGCAGTGAAGACGGTAATCGGTCGAGGCGGGAACCTCCTCATTCCTTCCTTCGCCCTCGAACGAACGCAGGAGGTCCTCTACGAGCTGTTCCTGATGTGGAAGGCACACGAACTGCCACATTGCAAGATCTTTCTCGACAGCCCGCTCGCTATCTCCACCACGCGCATCTTCGCTCGCTATCCCAGCTACTTCGACACTGAAGGAAAGGATGTTTTCTCCGCGTCTCCGAATCCGTTCCAGTTTCCACCCCTTCACTTCACGCAAAGCACCGATGAATCGAAGCGCATCAACGCCATACCCGAAGGGAACATCATCATTGCCGGAAGCGGAATGTGCACCGGCGGGCGCATCATCCACCATCTGCGGCACAACCTGTGGCGTGAGGAGTCAGGCGTGATCTTCGTCGGCTATCAGGCGCGCGGTACGTTGGGCCGAACGATCGTCGATGGGGCCAAGCAAGTGAAGATCTTCGGTGAAGAGACCGCGGTTAGCGCGCAGGTGTGGACGGTGAACGGCTTCTCCGCTCATGCTGATCAACTGGCGTTAATCGACTGGCTCTCAAAGACTGGCGCCAAGCAGGTCTTCTTGGTGCACGGTGAAAAGGAAACCCTCCCTGTCTTCGAGCAGGCGATCCGCAACAAGGTCGCAATCGAGACTCACAAACCGGCATGGCAGGAGAGCGTCACCCTGTAACTCACCTGTGGTTTCTTCTGGAGGGACACGGCTCACTGCGCGTAGTGAGCCGTTTGTCCTCTCAAATTGCCTCGTGACACCAGCGCGTCCTGTGGACACCCGTAATATTTCCGTATCACAACCGCAGACGAGGAGGTCTGGGAATGAATAGAATCACTGGTCCAGTTGTTGTTATGCTGGTCGTGTTCATCCTGAGTGTGGGGGCAGTTGCTCAGGATGATGCGCTCAGCTTTTGTGGGACATTCAGCGGAAGCGCAGATTTCCTGCCGAGCGTTTCTAGCTCATTTGGTCTTGATCTAACGCTCGGTTTCTCCAATCTTACTGCCATGAGCAGCACGAGCTTTGTCGTGCTGCCGACGCTCAGTGCAACGCAAAGCTTCACGCTAGAATACGCCTGGGATTCGCTGACCTTTGGGAGCGAACTCGATCTCGGGGTAGTGCCATTTGCCTTCCAATCCTGGGACATCTACACGAAGCTCGATTTTCCCGCTACAGTGATCGGAGATGGGACAAGTGCGCCGACGTTTGGCGGATACCTGAAGGCGGATGCAGTGATCCTCCCTGCATTCTCAGCCACGAGCACCCTGTATATGACCGCGGATGTGGGGCCGCTCTCAGCGTCGAGCACGAGCATTTTCGGTATCGTGCCCCCGTCCTTCCTGACGCAGAAGTTCGCCGTCACCATCGACTTCCTTAGCGCAGCGTTCGGCGACACGGGCGATTTCAGTGCGAGCGGAGAATTGGGAGCTTACATCGACGTGCTTCCGACTCTTGCAACAACCGTGTGGCTTGACCTATCGGTCTCTCTTGGAGACTTTACTGCGGAAAGCTACACCAGTTTCAGCATTATTCCAACAGTGGCGGGTACGCAGGTATTCACCCTTACCTACTCCCTTGAGAGCATCACCTTTACTAGCAAGACCACACTTGCTCTTTCCCCGTTTGGGTTTAGCTCGGAGTATCTCAAGATCAACGTCACTTACGAGGATCTATCGGTCTATGGGTGGGGCCAGTTTGCGACGAGTGGGCTATCAGCGGGAGTTGGCTTCTCCTACAGCTTTTGCACCCCGTAGGCTAATGTATAGGTCGAGCGCTTGGAAATGAACGGACAGGGGCTTCCGAAACACGGAAGCCCCTGTCCACATCGAAGCTACCTGCTTTCCTCGACAATCTGCGGAATCGTAGTGAAGTCAGAAACCACATAATCCGCAATCCGCTCCAGTTCCTTGTCCTTGGCGTTCATTGCAATCGATAACCCAACGATGCGCATCACTGGGACGTCGTTCATATGGTCGCCGACAAAGCAGATCTCTGAGAGATCAAGATTGTGTTTCGCCGCGATCTCCTTCATCACATCCGCCTTCTTCCACAGGTCAACCACCGTTTCACTCTCTCCGGTGAAGCGTCCATCCTCGATCAACAAGCGATTGGCGACTGAGAAGTCAAGGCCGAGCTCCTGGCACGCTCGATCAGCAACAAGATCGACCCCAGAGGAGAGGATACCCATCGTATAGCGACCACGGAGTGCTGCTATCGCTTCCCTTGCCCCCGTTGCGTACGGCGGGGGGAAGATCTTCGCGGTGATCACTTCCACTGAGATGCCGGTTAGGAGGGCTGCATCGCGCTCTACCCACTCTTGGTAAGCATCACGACGCGGCAGAAACTCACGCAGGATACGCCCTGATTCCTTTTGCTTTCCCGCTGCCGCCGCAACTGCTCCCCAGCTAGATTCGAACTCTACACCGTGATAACGCACAAGCGTCCCATCGAGGTCGAAGATAATCGCCCGAATCCGGCGACCCACGTCTAGTTCTTTCCTCCCGCTGGGTCGACGAGGCTCGCTCCGTCCCCGATCTCCAAAGCGGCTACCCTGCCAGTTTGTAGCTCAAGCGCGTATTGGAAGGCAGACTGCGCGGTGTACAGATCACTGGACTGTGCGTCCATTTCCATGCTGCCCACGAACGTGCCTGTTGCGTCGAAGAAGGCGATGTCCAGCCCGAAGGGAACGGTCTCCATCGTGAACCTGCGCGTGGCCTCAT
>Ga0307380_10005870_pt1 | contig 16254 bp, 14 predicted proteins | sample UN3MG_FD_202239 | JGI IMG/M metagenome (GOLD analysis project Ga0307380, IMG submission 202239) | Soil microbial communities from Risofladan, Vaasa, Finland - UN-3 | ecosystem: Environmental > Terrestrial > Soil > Coastal area > Acid sulfate soil | place: Finland: Risofladan, Vaasa | collected...
TGAAGGGATTGACATTTCCAAGATACCCCTTTATATTACAATTAAGTCGGTCATATGTTTAATCGGTTGCATAGGAAGGGATAACTAAATGGATATGCACATTCGCGAAGTTGTCAGGAAGTTGATGGATGATCTTGCCTTGGATACCGATATAGTTCGGGTTTATGCCTATGGCTCACGGGTCAGGGGTGACTGTAATCCCGGATCGGATCTTGATCTTCTGGTCGAGCTGAGGCACGTGACGGCGACGGCCCGACGACGAATCCTGGATCGGGCCTGGGAGTTGAGCCTGGATGAAGGCTACGTCATTTCTGTGGCCGTTGTCAGCCAGGAAGCCTTCGAAACGGGACCGTTGTCAGTTTCTCTATATGCCGAGAACGTCCGTCGCGAGGGGATCGAGATCGCGGCATGAGAAAAGAGAATTTCCAATCGCTTATCAACTATCGCCTCGAACAGGCCAGGGAGGCCATGGAGGATGCGGAACTCCTGCTGAATGCCGGTCGGCATCGAGCCGTGGCCAATAGACTGTACTATGCATGCTTCTACACGGTCGTTGCAGCCTTATTGACCCGGCGGCTTCAATACTCCAAACATGCGGCCGTGATTGCATTCTTCGACAGAGAATTCATCCGTTCCGGCCAGTTACCGAAGGAGTATTCCAGGACTTTGCATCGAGCCTTTAACGAGAGACAGCAGGACGATTATATGCCCTTTGTTGAGATGGATGCCGACGAGATTGAGAGCCTCTTTGTGGATGTGCGGAATTTGGTCAACGGGATTAGCGAATATATTGCAGGGCTCTCGTGAGATAAAAAAATAAGTGTAGCCTCACAGCCACACAGGCGTGACATTCGTAGGGTACGATGAATCGCACCACTTGTCTTATTCCCATTCATTCTCCCGCAAATGGAGAAATGAACGGGCAGGTTCATTGCGAAATATCTGCCGGCGGTTGAATGTAACAACGGTAAAGAAATATGTCCTGCCCGAACTGAACCATCGTCTATAGTCCGGCATGATTCTATTCTATCCGTTATTAATGCGATTCATCGCACCCTTAGGCTGGAATGAAAAAGGGCTGCGAAGGATATCCACAGCCCATATCAAACGTATATTACAACAATACTCTTACAGTGTTCGGCGTCTGCGCAGCCAGCTTACAACACCAACCCCGATGCTGCCGAGCAATAAAGCTCCCGGTGCGGGAATTACGCCCGGAGGTCCAGGTGGTTCATCAGGAGTATAAACTCCCATATATATCTCCCAGTCAGAACCATCATAGCCAGCCCACACCACATTCATTCCTGAGATGTTGGGAACCTGATCCTCGAAGCTGTTGTTGGTTACTTGACCTCCGAAGTTAGTGTAGATCTCCCAATCCCAATCCGAACCAGAACCTTCGTAGCGCCCCCACACCACATTCGTTCCTGAGATGTCGGGAACCTGGTCATCGAAGCTGCTGTCTGTCAACTGCCCGGCGAAGTTAGAGTAGATATCCCAATCAAGACCATCCCAGTGCTGCCACACCACATTCGTTCCTGAGATGGCAGGACGCTGATCGGCAACGATGTTTTCAGTCAACTGCCCGGCGAAGTTGCTGTAGATCTCGTAGTCACCGTTCTCGCCGTACCACACCACGTTCGTTCCTGAGATGGCAGGGTATCCGTCGTAGGTACTGTTGTTGGTCAACTGACCGGCGAAGTTGGTGTAAATCTCCCACTCCGGAGCCGGAAACGAATTAGCAGGGCCGCCGCCCATCCAAACTACATTCGTGCCTGAGATGGCAGGTTCGCGGTCGTTATAGCTGTTGTTAGTCAACTGCCCGGCGAAGTTGCTGTAGATCTCTTGATCTCCTCCAGACGACGTGGTACCGTACCACACCACATTGGTGCCCGAAATGGCGGGCGAAAGGTTGTTCTGGGTACTGTCATCGCTCAATTGCCCAGCGAAGTTACTGTAGATCTCCCAGTCAGAACCGTCGACGTGTGCCCACACCACATTAGTGCCTGAGATGGCAGGACCCCAGTCATCAGTCGTGTTGTTGGTCAACTGGGTGATTGTCCAGCCTGCTTTAGTTTGTGATACGCCGAGGCACAATACGATCATGAAAATAACAACGGAACTTCTTCTCATCACGTTTCTCCTCTCTTTTTGGCATCATCCTCGAATTTACTTCTCTCCTTATGGAGGACGACTTTAATTACAGTTAATATATTTAGCGGTGGCTGCCTATATCTCCTATATTACGTAGTTTAAACAAAAATCAGTGAGGTTGTCAATAAATACACCTACAAATTGCAGGGGTTTTTCGTTGACTCCTCACTCTCATTCGATTGATTCGTTATAACTTCAATTCATTCAAGCAGTTATATTAATCGCAATCTTGATCTAAAATCGGAAAAACTGGGTTAGTGAAAGAATACTCAAGGAGATAAGTAGGGATTTTAGGGGATTCAAGCGTAGAAAACCACTGCTAAATCAGAGGGTTCGTATGAATAAGTATGTTCTATCTACAAAATTTGCCAATCAATAAGTTGTAAAAAGATGTGATTCTAATTCTCCCCAATACCATCCACTTCGCTCACTGCGTTCGCTCAGTGGCTGCCACCCATCCGTCCGTCAAATTAACCACGAATTCACCCGGCGCAGCCTCGGGCTTCGCCCTTGGCCGCAACCAAAAAGTTCGTCTAATAGAAATACCTCGTAAGGTACTACAAATAAAATGGTTACGATCGGTCAAAACAAAAAACGAGCATAAAAACAACGTTTTGAAAGATTGTATTACGAATAAACACCAACTCACTCAATAATAGGAGTATGTAGGATGGGCAGGTTTCCTGCCCATGCGGTTCGGGTTGCGTGACATTTACTTTCTCTACGGCAGACACTCAGTCGTCTTTGGACAATCCTTCCACGTAGCTGCTGCATTTAGGGCATTCTATGAAATGCGCTTTCGAACCTTCCGGGACATGAATTGTCTCATTGCAAATCGAACATACGATAGTAACAGTAGTTCCTTCCGGATGAGAAGGGATGTCAATCAGCTTCTGACATTTCGGGCATTTCCCTTTTTTGCCGGCGTAAATCAGGTCGACACGAATCTTCTGGCCGCAACTCTTGCAGTGGAATTTTAGCTTGGGCGACTTGTCAGGTATAACTCGAACGCTTTTGCACTTGGGGCATTTCATTTGCCTGCCGGCCAGTTCGTCGCGAACGTCGATTTCCTCGCCGCATAATGTGCAGACAAACCTGATCATAACCGTAAGGCCTCCGAGTAAGCACAGGGCCGGAACTGGTGAGCATCTCTACTTCACTAATATAACACATCTAACCTGAAATAGCTATAGTTTCGTTTGTCAAGAAAAGTTTGGCACAACATTTTAACCGTGCGGGAGGCTTTCTTCCTGGTCCGTTCCGGCGTCATTTTGGCGCTGCTCTTGCTCCGGTTCCTGCCAGGGCCTGAATAACAACCCTATCAGCATTACAGGGGCCTTCCAGACGACCATGAACAGTCGGAAAGCGCGGCCGGGCAGCGAAATATCGCGAGACCATATTTGCCGCCAAACCTGACCCCAGATGCGCGTCTGCCAGGGGATATTGACAAACGGGATATAGTGGGTGAACCGCCCCGTTGCCTCTCCGCAATGCGAACAGTAGTGGACTAAAGGATCGACCCGCTGGAAACACCGAATACAAACGGGCGATCCATCGCCGGAATTATCAGGTTCCTCGTGTTCGATTTGGCCTGATTCCATTTCCATACCCCAACATTATACCTGTTTTATGTATCCTGTTCGTTCTCTTCCATTTCGTAAGGCTATCGGCCTGCTCTTGCTTGCCGCTTCTCAGGTCAGGTCAGTTCGGCCGAACGCCACCAGTAATGATGGTGCTTCTCCATATCTTTGATGGATGGGAAAGGATAGTAAAGCATGCCCGTCTCGTCGCCAACAAAGAAACCCTTTTTCACGCACCGGTATGGAATGTGTTCGTGTTGAATACGGTTAATGGTCTTGGTCGTTTTGCCTTTCGTGGCAAGCTCGATCAGGCAATCTCTGATATGCTCTATGTTGTTGTAGGGCAGATTCCTGGTGTCTCCACTCGAAGGCTCATGTGCCAGGTCGGCCAAATCCATCTCTACAAAACAAATTCTGGGCACCGACACGGTTACCTCCGGATTCGTGATAAAACAGTTAAAATCTTTGGCATTCATGCGGCTCGCTATCAACGGATGAACCGGACAAAGTTCCTGGTAAAGATGGTACTGCCCTTCATACTCCTCTGGTGCCTCAGAGTGCTGCAATGCCAATCCCCGGCCGTCGCGGGTTACGAGCCAGAGGTCTCCAATCACGTCCAAAGTGACGTGCTCCAATACGCGGTACGTCGAAATATAAACAGAGTATTTCGGCCGACCATCTTCATGTGGCACGCACGATTTCTTTGCCTTTTCCAGGTCAAAGTAGTCGCTCTCGAATCCACTATCCAACTGGAAGTACATGGCTTGTTCCCTGGATCGTTTTTTCGTTCCTGTGGCCAGATACGCGCCGAACTCGGATGGGCCAAGCATCGACATGACCAAAGATTCCGGAAATACAAGAAGATAAAGGTGAGTCTCCATTATGTAGCTCCTTTATATCTAAGATTCCAATTTGAGTTAATAGCTGGCACCCCTCTACGGGACACGTTCAATTGTATTAGTTAACATTTCCTATATCAACTTCAAATGAGCACTCCCGCACTCTTGATAACTCACTATACCATATACTTTTTCGAACTTCATTACTTTTTTTGGTCTCTTCAACTGATTTTTTTCACAGAAAGCCCTGGAAAAAAACAAGAACGGATTATTTCTGCTGTCTTTACTATCACGGCAGCCTCAAAGCCGCAGGCTTTGGGGATGGTCTCGAATGCCAGACTCCGGCTAAACACGTACTGTTTTGGGACTCCGGTCCGCCTTGGGCGTGCATAAGGCAAGTATGACGGAATGGGGCTTGGGGAGAATCGACCGGCAATTTTGAAATGGAAAGTCACGATTCTTTGCCGGATGCCGAACGATTATTAGTTGTTGAGTACGAGTCGATAAAGTCATGAGTCACTTCGAGCGGATCGAGTTTTATTTTTTCGAAGATTTCTTTTTCCATTTCGTAAATCAGCGGGTCGACTTTGGCGGTGTTGATTTTGCTTTTAGCTTCTGAGCCGTGCGAGAAAACATTTCTTTTGTGGCCTTCGGCGAGTCTTTCTTTTAGCGGGACTATTCTTTCGTGCATCACTCTCTTGTCGGCGTAATAAAGCAGTTTTTCTTCCCATGTATCGGGGCGGTTTTTTTCATCGAGCAGGGCCATATACCGGTGTCTCTTTATAGCCAGGGCGAGGGCCGGATATTTCTCTTTCAATATGTCACAGGCGGCATCTTCATGGGTCATTGCCTTATATTTTGCGCGCAGGCTTTGCCATTTCTCCTTTTCTTTCGCCGGAAGATCCCGCTCGAACCGGTTGTAGTCCGGCTGCTGAAAATCAAGAATTCTCAATAGATCGTGCAGCAAGCAGGCCCCTTCCAGGAGAGTGACATCAATCGCTGCGCCATTTTCGTTGAGCCTTTGCGCAAGAAAGACGGCCAGCTTCGCCACTGCCCGGCTGTGGCTTACGATGTGCGGCGGAACGTGATATTCCGCTAAGAGAGCCAGGCACTCTTTACGCGTTGGAAGACTGCAATCTTTCATCGATCAGCTCGGCGACTTTTTTTCCGGATATGAGCATTCCGCCGAAGATCGGCCCCATTCTCGGCAGGCCGTACACGGAGCAGACGGACATGCCCGCAACGTAAAGGCCAGGGAAAATCTCGCCGGTTCTATCGACGACGCCGGCCTCGGCGGTCTCGACGTCCATGAAGCTCTCCTGTATCCCCTGCGGCAGGAGGTTCGGCTTTCTCTTTAGCAGCATTTTCACCACTTCGGCGGGATGGCCAGTCGAATCGATAACGTATTTCGAAGCGATGCAGAACGGATCGACGTGCAGCTTTGCGAGTGTGATGGCCGAATGGTTGACGACCACACCTTCGACGGCGTCGGTCTTAACGATGACATCTTCGGCCTCGGTAAGGTTGAATATTTCCAGCCCCGCCTTCTTTGCCTTAAACGCCAGGGCGGTTGCGAATTCAATCGAGTCGTATATGTACAGGCCCTTCTGCTTCTTCGAGGTCATCTCGAACTGGTCCGGGATCTCGCAGCTCTGCGTGACGACGACGTTATATCCTGCGGCCCCGCCCCAGATTCCGCCGCCCGTGGTGAGCTTTCTTTCGAGCAGGGCGGTCCTGTATCCGGCCTTGGCAAGATAATAGCCCGCCGTAAGACCTGCCGGCCCGGCGCCGACAATCACAACGTCGTTCTCAAGATGCTCCAGGAGCTTGCGGTTATACTCCTGCGTGATGACCCTGGTAATTTCTGTCTCTATCACTTTCGTTCCCTTTCATTTGTGATGAGCTAATAGCTTATCTTAATACAAGAGTTTTGCAAAATGGAGATTAGGCATATATTATTTAAGGAAATCCGTTCTTTTCTTTGATTTCCTTAAATAATTAACGTAAGTAATTATCTATCAAGCAGTTCCTACTTGAAAAGGAAAAATCATAAAAGAAGATTTTTCCTTTTCAAAGTATGCCTAATCTCCATTTTGCAAAAGTTCAGTTAATATCATCATTTTTTCAAAAACAAAAAGCACCCCTGCAGAAGAGTGCTCGATAAGTAAAAAGTCAAAAGTTAAAAGTAAAAAATATGGAATTTTAGGTTACCCTTTTTTACCTTTTTACTTTTACCTTTTTACTTTTTTCCGCCTTCCTTCGCGGGCATTACCCCGAGCAGGTTCATAGGGTCATTTCTCAGCTTCAGGCCGAATCCGGCCTTCCGCACCCCTGGCCTATCCAAATTTTTCAGCCCATCTTATAACAGCCCCGGGAACTCTTGACAAGAGCTTTTTTCCAGCAAAGCCTGGCTGGTGGTATTTCAATTGACAACGGCAGCGGATTAGCCTATTATTTCAATGTAACCTATGCTATTAGGGAGGACGATATAAATTATGTCAGGTAAAGGATTTACGCATCTTCATTTGCATAGTCAGTATTCGCTGCTGGATGGTGCTATAAAATACGATAAGCTGCTCAAGCGTTGCAAGAAGCTCGAAATGGAGGCTGTGGCGGTTACGGACCACGGCAATATGTTCGGGGCCGTCGAGTTTTATACAAAGGCTCTTGCCGCTCACATCAAGCCGGTGCTCGGCATCGAGGCTTATATTGCGCCTGGCAGCCGTTTAGACAGGACGAAAACCAGCATCTCCGATGCGGCGTACCATCTGATTCTTCTGGCACAAAACAATGCCGGCTATCATAATCTGCTAAAATTGACAAGCGCCGGTTATCTTGAGGGTTTTTACTATCGCCCGAGAATCGATAAGGAAATCTTAGCGGAGTTTAACGAAGGCCTTATTTGCACCTCGGCATGTATAAAAGGCCAGGTTGCGGCTGATATTGCCCACGGCGATGAAAAAGCGGCACGCCTTACGGCGGAAAGTTATCTCAAGATCTTCGGGCCCGACAGGTTCTTTATCGAGATACAGAATCATGAAGGTGACGACCCGAATATCCGAGAAGGATTGATTGACCTGGCGAAGAAGATGGGCCTTGGCCTGGTGGCGACGAACGATGTGCATTTTCTGGAACAGGACGATCATGAGGCCCACAATTGCCTCTGTGCCATAAGCACCGGCAAGAAGTTCGATGACCCCGACAGAATGATTTATCCATCCGACATTTATTTTAAGAGTCCCGGCGAAATGCGCAAGCTTTTTGCCAAGACGGCGGAGGCTTGTGACAATACACTGGCAATTGCCGAGCGCTGCAATGTCGAGCTTGATTTGAAAACGCGTCACGCGCCACGTTTTGAGCCTCCGAATGATTTGACGCCGGAGCGATACCTTAACGACTTATGCTACGAAGGTGCCAAAGAGCGCTACGGCGAGATTACCGACGAGATACAGGCCAGGCTCGACAGGGAGCTGAACGTCATCGAATCGAAAGGCTTCTCCAGCTACTTTTTAATCGTCTGGGATTTCTGCAGGTATGCTCATGATAACAAGATTCCCATCGGCGCAAGGGGCAGCGGCGTCGGGACGCTGGTCGGATACTGCCTCGGCTTGTGCGACGTCGATCCGATTCGCTACGATCTGCTCTTCGAGCGGTTCATGGACCCTCATCGTAACGAAATGCCCGATATCGACATCGATATCTGTCAGGCTCACCGGGCAATGATTATCGATTACGTCCGGCAGAAATACGGGCACGTCGCACAGATCATCACGTTCGGAACGATGAAGGCCCGCGCGGTTATTCGTGACGTCTGCAGGGTGCTCGGTGTGCCGTTGGTTGAAGCCGACAGACTGGCGAAACTTGTGCCGTTCTCTCTTGATATGACGCTTGAAAAGGCGCTGAATACCGAGCCCGAGCTGAAACAGGCTTACGATCAGAGCGAACAAACGAGGAAGGTCATCGACATCGGCCAGAAGCTCGAAGGTCTTGCACGTCACGCGTCCGTGCACGCTGCCGGCGTTGTCATTGCCGATGAGCCGCTGACTAATTTCGTGCCCTTGTATAAAGCGTCGAGTTCCGATGACATTGTAACCCAGTTCGAAGGGCCGATGGTCGAGAAGGTCGGCCTTCTGAAGATGGACTTTCTGGGCTTAAAGACTCTCAGTGTTCTGGAGCGGGCCTGCCAACTGGTCAAGGAAGTCCAGGGGATAGAAATCGACCTTGAAAAACTCGATATTACCGATGCGAAGGTTTTCGAGCTGTTCTCGGCGGGCAAAACCAAAGGAGTTTTCCAGTTCGAGTCCGGCGGCATGCAGAACCTGCTGATGAAGATGAAGCCCGACCGGATCGAAGATTTGATCGCCGCCAACGCGCTCTATCGCCCGGGGCCGATGATCCTGATTCCGGATTACATCGACCGCAAGCACGGCGCCAAGTGGAGCCTGCCGCACCCGATTCTCACCGAGGTCCTCGATGAGACTTACGGCATTATGATCTACCAGGAGCAGGTGATGCGGATCTGTAATCGTCTGGGTGACATACCGCTGCGGGAGGCTTACGCTCTTATCAAGGCGATAAGCAAAAAGAAAGCCAAGACCATCGCAAAGGAGCGGGAACGATTCATCGCCGGTTGCGTCGATAAAGGCCTGAGCACGGAGCAGGCCGAGCAGATTTTCGAGCTGATCGAGCGGTTTGCCGGCTACGGTTTCAACAAGAGCCATTCGACACGCTATGCCTTTATCGCGTACCAGACCGCTTATATGAAAGCCCTCTGGCCTGTCGAATTTATGGCTGCTCTTTTGACCTACGAAATGGACAATACCGAGAAGATTGTCGATTATATCGCCGAGTGCGGTCAGATGGACATCAAGGTATTGGCTCCCGATATTAACGAGAGCGGAGTTGATTTCACGCCGCTCTATGAGCAGCATGAAGATGAGCAAAAGAATGCGGGTGTCATTCGTTTCGGGCTGGCCGCCGTCAAGGGCGTAGGTGAAAAGGCGGTCGAGCAGATTATCGCCGCTCGAAAAGAAGTCGGCAGATTCAGGAGCCTGTTCCATTTCTGCGAGAATGTGGATTTAAGAGCCGCCAATAAACAGGTTCTTGAGGCTCTTATCAAGGCCGGCGCCTTTGACAAGCTCGGCGGTGGCCGGGCGCAGATGATGGCCGGCCTCGAAAGGGCAATGGAGAGCGGGGCGGGCCTGCAGGCGGACAAACAAGCCGGGCAAATGAATTTCTTCGGCCAGATGGCGGGAGGAAACGATTATTCGAAAGACCATAAACAACTGCCGGAGGTCGCGCCCTGGCCCGAGCCGAAAATGCTGGCTTACGAAAAAGAAGTCCTCGGGTTCTATGTCACCAGCAATCCGCTCAGCCATCATGCCGAGACGATAAATGTTTATTCCACGCACAACAGCTCGCAGTTAGCCGAGGCCAACGGCGAAAAGCAAATCGTTATCGGCGGGATGATAACGAAGATAAGATTCAACCTGACAAAGACGGGTCGAAACGCCGGCTCGAAAATGGCAGTATTCACACTTGAGGATTTGCAGGGGCAGGTCGAAGTGGTGATGTTCCCCGATGTGCTGAATGAGTACGGCGATGTTATGGCGCAGGACGCTATCGTTTTTGTAAAGGGCAAGCTCGATTACAGAAGGGAACGGCCCAACATTCTGGCTTCCGAGTTGATACGCCTTGAAGATGTCAGGGAGAAACTGGCCGCCAAAGTCAATATAGGACTGAATGCCAGGGAGGTCACCAAGGAAAAGGTGGCGATGATAAAGAGCATCTGTCAGCATCACAGAGGCAAAAGCCCCGTTTTCGTCGCCGTACGAACTTCCAAAGGCAAAGTCTACGCCGCGGCCGACAAGGAGCTGAGCGTCAATCCCGACCTGGACTTCTGCCGGAAGATGCGCCAATTGGTAGGCGAAGAAAACTTCCAATTAGCGAAATGAAATTAGCAAAGAATACAAAAGTCTAATCAAAGGTTCGATGTATGCCAGTTGACCAAGAGACTATTTCTCGAAGATTGGATGAGCTTATACAATTGGCAAAGTCAAGAAACCAAGGCTGTATAGATGAGGCTATAAGTGGCACGATCAGTATTTTAGAAAGTATATATGGTGTCACTAGCGAGAAAACGAAATCATATATACAACTTTATCGAGATTATGCACGTAATTTGATGAAGGGTCGTAGTGTGGCTGGGGACAGAATGCGTCCTGCTACTTTTGGTGTTTTGAAGTCCATCAAATCTGAAGTAAAGGCAGGTTTGGTGGGAGACCTGAAACATAAAGCGCAAGGAAGAGTATTAGATGATTTTGTCACTTTAGCAAGAGAATCACTTGACGAGAGTAAGAATGTTGCGGCTGTGCTTATTTGTGCAGTTCTTGAAGATGCCCTTAAGCGTTTTGCTTTACAGAATAGTCTTGATGTTGCCGAAGCAGATATGGCACAAGTGATAAATGCTCTCAAGAGCAAGAGAGTACTCAAAGATCCGCAGGCTTCCATTATCCAGGGGTATGTGAAGCTTAGGAACAAAGCGTTTCATGCACAGTGGGACAAAATTGAAAAAGAAAGTGTCAATAGTGCAATAGGATTTACAGAGCAATTCCTGATAAAGAATTTTGCATAGGTGAGGGAGTATGTGAACTCATGGGAAACGAAGTATTTTTCTGGACACAGATTGGGTCTGTAATCGTCTATGTGATAACATTATTTACGGTGTATAGAATACTTGTTGCATCGAAAGATGCAGCAATTCAAGAAAAGGATGCAACCATAGAGAATTTGAAGACACAGTTGGAAGAGGCAAAAGGAAGGACGCCGGACATACTAATTACTCAATTGAGGGATCGAACTTGTGCCTTAACTGAAGAGATCGAAAGACTGAGAGGTGAGAAATCCGACGAAAAGGAAAGAATAACCGAGCTTGAAACGGAGAGGGATGCCTTGTCTAAGCTAATCCTGCGTAGCCATAGGTTAATCGTGATTAGAGAAGCTCTCGATAATCCGAGGTACGAGATCTACAGAGAATTTGTAACAAGTATCTATGGGGATGCTGCCAAGGCAAGCAGAGCTATTCACGACTTCGAGTTACTTGACAAACTGGTTACCCAGAGCGGAAAGAAGCTTGAGACGACCAAGTCCATTTGCGAGATTCGCAAAGAAGACCCCAACTTTATCCAAGCTAGCTGCTGGGCGGATGGGATGTGGGCAGTCTATAATGGAGAAGTCAAGGTAGAAATGAATCTGTGGGAGAAACTGAGCGATTTTCACAGAGATATACGAAATGAGGTCGGGGAAATGTCTGAGAACACAGACGAAATTCTCATCAGGCAGGATCTAAGGAAAGTTGATGTGCAGTGATATTACTGGCGTGAAAAATATAGCGAGGACATTGTTCTTGACGATGTGTTAAGATGAGATGATAACAGCTTCAGTTGCTCGTAGCAATTGGGATTATTTACGCTCAATATATCTCGCCTGGATTATGTTTACTGAGCAAGAAAAAGAATTACTGAAGCAGCGATTAGTCGGCTCTCTGAAGGTGGAAAGAGAGGTGTGTCGGATTGTCGTTTTTGGGTCTTTTGTTAATTCGGACAATCCGCATGATATGGATGTCGCCGTATTTCAGGATAGCGATGAGAAATACCTTCCGCTGGCGATGAAATATCGCAAAAAAACTCGTGATATTGCCCGCATAATACCTATGGATATCCTGCCCTTGAAAGCCGGCGTACAAGGTGAGATTATCATGGACGAAATTGAACGCGGCGTGGTTATATATGAAAGATAGCTAATCCGAACAAAGTTCATCAGGCCATTATATTTTTCTTGCGGCGATGGTGTAGATTGGTCTTTGGTCTTTGATGTATTTTCGTTCGAAATTTGTGCCTACCCATTCTCCTGATTCTGCTCCGGCGGGTTTGACAAAATCGAATTCCTCGAGCGCGTCACTCCGGGCGGCTAAAACCATCTTTATCTGCTCGAAGTAATCGGCGTGGTCGGTGGCGATTCGTAGTTGTCCGGCGGTCTTCAGGCAGCGGATCAGATGCTCCAGGTTGGCGGGGCAGATGAAGCGTCTTTTGTTGTGACGTTTTTTGGGCCAGGGGTCGGGGAAGTAGATGTGGAAACAATCGACCGAGCCGTCCGGCACCGAATCGGCCAGAAACTCCGCGGCATCGGTGCGAATTATCCGTACGTTCGTCAGGCCCCACCGGCCGATTCGATCGACGGCGTGACGATAGTACTTGCGGGCCCATTCGATACCGAGGAAGTTGTCACCGGGCTGGGCCGCTGCCTGACCAAACAGGAAGGTTCCTTTGCCGGCGCCGATCTCGATATGAACCGGGCCGGGACGTCCGAAAATGCGGACAAAATCAATTTTGCCGTCCATATCTTCGGCTTTTAGCGAAATTCCAGGATAGTCCTGTAAGATTCGGGCCATTAGTTAAATCCGTTCTAAACAACACATATCAAAATAGTAACGAGCATCGGCGGACGCCATTATACCTGAAAACGGGCGTTTTAGCGAAGTTTGAAACTTTTTTTCAGTCTTATTGCTATTAAAGTGCATGCCGGGACTGTTCGATAAGAAGCTGTGAACTCAATTGTTGGCTGATGCGTATTCATTATAGGACAGAATCGCAGAAGCCAGGAAAGGAAGTCTGAAAATGATTCTACAACTGGTTAGGTCACGCCGGAAGCAAATCCTCATCGATATCGATACGCAAAAAGACTTTCTATTAGCAGGGGGCAAAGCATGTATAAGGAACCACAGGAGAGTTCTGGCGCATATTCGCAGGATGATGGCCTGGGCGAGGTTTCAGCATGTCCCTATCATCTCCACTGCCGAGGTTTATCCCGACAACAACGGCGAAAGTACCGTCGGTTACTGCATTGACGGTACGGATGGCCAAAAAAAGATACGCTACACGCTCGTTAAAGACCGGGTAAGTTTTGCGGCGGACGGCAACACGGATTTGCCGAGGGATATGCTCCGGCGGCACAAGCAGGTCATTCTGCACAAACGCTGCGTCGATCCGTTTGATGAGCCACGTATTGACAGGCTCCTGAGCGAGGTGCGCGCCAGTGAGTTCATCCTGGTCGGAGCCAGCCTCGAAGGCGCCGTTAAAATGACGGCACTGGGATTGCTGCAGAGAGGCAAGAAAGTTATCATCATAATCGATGCAGTGGGTACACATAACAATAAAGATGCAAAGCTGGCGCTTCGCAAGATGGAGACAAAGGGAGCGAAGCTGGTCGAGACAAAGAAGTTTGCCGGGACGTCCCATCTAAAGCAGGTTGGTGTATGCCATTGTGAGAGCTGCCAGGGCCTTGCGCGGAAGGCGTCAGCCAATAACGGTGAGAAAAATTAGCATCTGAACTTTTTGCGTGTGCAACTTCAGGCTTATTCGGACCCCTGTCTCAGGGGTCTTTTTTTTTATATCAATTCAACGATACCTACCATGTTGAATATTCTCAACTTGACTGGGTTTTGGATTGTCATGCTGAATCCTTCGACTCCGCTCAGGACATGCTGCGTGAAGCATCTGGGATTAGAATAGGATTTATACCAAGTTGTTGGTGTGAGATTCTTCGCTGCGCTCAGAATGACAAGTTTCATATATTCTTATCGAAAATACACTTACATAAAAGTCAGTCAAGTTGTAAATATCATAAATTGCTCACGACCGGATTTTTGGCATTTCTCAGCGCGAATTTCCCGGCGGGCTTTTCTTTTCTCCGGCGTTTTTCATCATTGACATTGTCGATTAGGCGTAATATTTAATGAGATACTTCAAGTAATTTATGTAAGGAACTCAAACTGACCGATTCGCGCTGTCATCCCTGCGAAAGCAGGGATCCAGGAACGTAACGGTTTAAGTGGATTCCCGCTTTCGCGGGAATGACAGATTGTGTTATGTTATTATTATTGAATGATTTGCTGTAGCATTCGACTTGAAAACGGTCAGTTTGAGTAATTTATGTAAGGAAATTATTATGAGAAGATACATCGCATTTCGATTTTCAAAACGACACAAGCCCGTAATTATCCCGCCGAAGCATTGCAGTTACCCGGTCATTGTTGTGCTGTTGATGATGGCTATCTGTACGGCCTCGGCGGACAATGCGGGCGCCGAAGGACCTCCGGTTCAGGTTAACGGCGTATTTCCGAATCTGACCGTGATGGCAAAAGGAGTTGGCAGCGACTCGGAGGCCGGCATCGGCGCGCTGATTCCCTGGGCCGAGAAGCTGTGGGCCGTAGGATACGTGGCGCACATCCGCGGCGAAGGGCTCGGGCTCTATGAAATCAGCGACGATATGACGATGCGGCGTCACCCGGCCGCGGTAACGGGGACCTTTGCCAACCGGATGGCGCACTGGCCGTCCGGCCAGGCGTTCATAGGGCCGCACGCGATTGACGCCGAAGGCCACGTTAGAACGATCGAGTCGCTCAAGAAATACCGCCTGACCGCGACAGTGTCACACCTGACAGACCCGAATAACAAGGTATATTTCCTCGGCATGGAAGGGCGGTTCTGGGAAGTGGATGTGCGGACCCTCGAATCGAAGCTGCTGTTCAATCTCGTCAAGGAGCTCGAAATAAAGAATGCCAAGGCACATTTCAAAGGCGCCTACAGCGCACAGGGCCGCGTCGTCGTGGCGAACAATACTTACGACCAGATGGAATTCCTGGGCCAGAGAGACGCCGGACGGCTGGCCGAATGGGACGGCAAAAAGTGGACCATCATCGAGCGCAATCCCTTCGTCGGCGTCGGCGGAAGCGCCTCGGGCGATTCCTATGGCGGTAATACCATCTACGCGACCGGCTGGACAAAATCGTCCGTCGTGCTTCGCGCGCTCGTTAAGGGCAAGTGGCAGCGCTACCTGCTGCCCAAGGCCAGCGGCACCTGGGACCACGCCTGGAACACCGAATGGATGCGGATACGTCACGCGGTTACCGAACGTTTGCTGATGGACGTTCACGGCATGTTTTACGAGCTGCCGGCATTTTCTTACGAGGGCAGGATTTGGGGCATCCGTCCGATTTGCAGCCATCTTCGCGTCGTTCCCGATTTCTGCCACTGGCGCGGATTGTTCGTAATGGCCAGCGATCAGATCGACCACGACGAGGGCCAGCCTCAGTCGGGCCTGTGGTTCGGCAATATCGACGAACTCTGGTCGATGGGCAAGCCCGCCGGCTGGGGTGGGCCCTGGTGGAAAACGCCCGTAAAGGCCGGAACGGTTTCGGACCCGTTCCTGATGACGGGCTTCGATAAGAAGGTGGTGCATCTTGCTCACGAATCAAACCGAGAAGTGTCGTTCACGGTTGAGGTTGACTTTTTGGGTAATGGGACATGGAAGCCATACGCATCCTTTAGCGTGCCTGCCAAAGGCTACGTGCATCACGAATTTCCGGATGGCTTTTCCGCCCATTGGGTACGGGTCAGCGTCGATCAGGACTGCACTGCGACGGCGTACTTTATGTACAATTAGCGCAAAGGCGATTTTGCCGTTTTAGAATTCTTCGCCGAATCTTGAAAAAACGGTTGACTCCGGGTATCAGGATGTGTTATTGAAAGATCGCCGGAAGGGTGCGTTTTTAATCTGTGTTTCAGATAAAAGATTTAACGATGTGGGATTATATAGGAGTAAGCGATATGAAGCACGCACTG
>Ga0307380_10005872_pt1 | contig 16251 bp, 10 predicted proteins | sample UN3MG_FD_202239 | JGI IMG/M metagenome (GOLD analysis project Ga0307380, IMG submission 202239) | Soil microbial communities from Risofladan, Vaasa, Finland - UN-3 | ecosystem: Environmental > Terrestrial > Soil > Coastal area > Acid sulfate soil | place: Finland: Risofladan, Vaasa | collected...
ACAATTTACAAAACACCACCTTGGCTGAATTGCGCCAGGCCGCAACCATAGATGAAACATGGACTGTTGTCCAAAATGAATTTCGGCTAGAAAGCCAGCACCACCTGGAAACGGTGTTCACAACCGGCAATGGTTATTTTTCCAGCCGGGGCAGCTTTGAGGAAGGATATCCTAACGACTCAGCCACAACCTTTGCTCATGGTGTGTTTGACAACATGCCCGTCAGCATTACGGCGTTGGCCAATATGCCCAACTGGCTGGACACCCGTATCGCCGTAGACGGGCACGCTTTCCGGCTAAACCAGGGCGAGATTCTTCACTTCCAGCGCACGCTGGATCTGCGGCAGGGTATTTTGCGTCGTGAAATACGCTGGCAGTCACCGGATGGCAAAGTGGTGGATTTGTATTTTGAGCGGTTCATCAGCTATACCAAGGATCATGTGGGGGCCATTCGTTTACTGGCTACAGCCGTATCCGATAGCTGCACGCTCACCATCCAGGCCGGAATCAACGGCCATGTTGCCAATCGAAATTTGCTACACTGGGATTTTCTCGATCAAGGACAGGCTGAAAGCGGCGCCATCTGGCTCCGCAACCGTACCCGGCAAACGAAGATTGAACTCGGTACGGCCGTGGTCGTGAAAACCAGTCCCCCCCAACCCACTTCGTGCCAGCAATGCCCAGGCCAGCCTGAACTGACCATTACCCAATGGTTGACACCTGGGCAAACCTTGCAGGTCGACAAAGTGGCCGCCTATGCTCTCAGTCGAGATGATGTAGGTAATGCGGCTGACGTGACCGACCGGGCTCTCTCCGCCATTCAAGGTCTCGACTACGATAGGCTGCGGACGGATCATATCAATGGCTGGAAAAAAGTGTGGAACGATTGTGATGTCCTTATTGAAGGGGACAACGAAGCCCAACTGGCTGTCCGCTTCAATCTCTTCCAACTATTGGTGGCTGCCCCCCAACACGACGAACGGGTCAGTATCGGGGCTAAAACCCTGAGCGGCTATGGCTATTTCGGCCATGTCTTTTGGGATACCGAAATCTTCGTTCTGCCCTTCTTCATATATACCCAACCCCAGTTGGCCCGAAACATGCTCAAATACCGCTATCACACCCTGCCCGGTGCACAGCGTAAGGCGGCGGGAAATGGGTTTGATGGTGCGCAGTACGCCTGGGAAAGCGCCGCAACGGGCGACGAAGTCACGCCCACCTGGATTCCTGATTTTTACGACCGTACAAAATTAATCCGCATCTGGACGGGCGACATCCAAATCCACATCAGCGCCGACATCGCTTATGCTCTCATGCAGTATTGGCAGGTGACGGGTGATGATGCGTTCATGCGCGACTATGGCGTGGAAATGATTGTGGAAACAGCCCGTTTTTGGGGTAGCCGCGCCGAACTTGAGGAAAAAAACGGCGGCCACCAATACACTTTCCGTGATGTCATCGGCCCAGATGAATATCACGACCACATTGATAACAACAGCTTCACCAATTACATAGCCCGCTGGCACCTTCAGACGGCGCTACAACTGCTCGACTGGCTAAAAAAAACCGCTCCTGAAAAGCACCAAACGCTTGTCACCAAAATGCAGATAACCCAAAACGTGCGCCGGCACTGGCGGGATGTCATGGACCAAACTGTTTTCCTCTACGACGAGGAAACCGGTCTCATCGACCAGTTTGAAGGCTTTTTTGATTTACAAGAAGTACCGCCCGAATTCATGGTCAAGGCCGGCGAATCTCTCCAACTCATTTTTGGCATTGAGGGGGCAAATCACCGGCAGGTGCTTAAGCAGGCTGATGTCATCATGCTGCTCTGCCTCTTTCGTGACCAATTCGATCAAAAAACATGGCAAACCAACTGGGATACCTATATGCCCAAAACCGATCACCGGTTTGGTTCCTCCCTTGGTCCCAGTTTTCATGCCTGGGCCGCCTGTGAAATAAATCGTCCTGATGAAGCCTACGGCCATTTTATGTTGGCAGCCCTCGCCGATTTGCGCAACCCGCGTGGTAACGCCGATGATGGCATTCATGCTGCATCGGCCGGGGGCCTGTGGCAGGCCATAACCTTTGGCTTTGCGGGGCTACGTCTGACAGAAGATAGTTACACATTGGCACCACGCCTGCCGGCCCATTGGCGCCGGCTGGCATTTAAGTTTTATCAGAATGGTGAGTGGCAGGTGGTGGATATCCGGACACAGCCTCCATAAAAGAGATGGGTATGTTAATCGGACCGGTGAAGGAACCCGCTCATTGCGGCCTCAGTTCTTGACAAGGGACGGTCAAGCCACTATAATGATATGCAAGCGGTTGCATTTAAATTGCACAGGATGCTTATATGGCTAACAAGCCGACATTGCGTGACATTGCCGAAAAGGCCGATGTATCGGTCTCGACGGTGTCGCGGGTCTTGAACGATCAGCCCGGAATCGGAGACCAGACGCGTGCTCGCGTACTGGCGGTGGCTCAGGAAATGCGCTTCGTTCCTAACGCGGCCGCTAAGAGTTTGGCCACAAATCGAACGGGCAATATTGGCTTCGTTACCTATAAATGGTCCGTTTCCTCCCGTTTTGCGGCAGCCTCCCTTGATGCTATTGGTATAAACGAAGAGTCACAACGCCTTGGCTACCATGTTGTGAGCACATTGGTTGACCAAAAGGCTATGGCTGACCCGTTCCAGTTGCCGATGGTGCGCCAGAATCGTGTGGACGGTCTCATTCTGGCCGGACCGGCACTTAAATCTTCCTTCATCCTGGGCCTTTACAACAGTGGTCTGCCCATTGTTTTACTTGACAATGATTTGCGGGGGACTGATATCGACTGCGTTTTGCACGAGAACGAGTCGAGTACATACCACCTGACAAGACACCTGATTCAAGAACACCAGCATAAAGATATTGTCTTCCTAGCGGGGCCAGAAACCTGGCTAAGTAGCCGAGAGCGTGGCGCTGGATACCAGCGTGCTCTCGCTGATGCGTCGCTTAAGCCGCATGTGATCCACATGCCCAGTACTACGGTCGAAACGGGTATGGAAGCCATGAAAACGGCCTTAGAGCAAGCACCGGAGCTGACGGCCGTGGTAGCTGTGAATGATGCTGTCGCGGTAGGTGCTATGCGAGTCATCAAGGAAGCAGGCATCCTTATCCCCAAGCAGATAGCCGTGGTTGGTTTCGACAATATTTGCTGGACCCAGCTCCACGACCCAGCTCTGACCACCGTTCATACATACGGAGTGGAAATGGGCCGTCAGGCTGTCCGACGGCTGGCTGAGCTGATCGACCTAAACCCGGATGAAGAACATGCCCGCCTCAGGTTACGGGTGGGGACAAAGTTAGTGATCCGCCGTTCATGCGGTTGTGATGCACATTAAAAATTGACAAAAGAGAAGGGAGTCGTTTAGCTAAGTCTGGCGGACCGCAAACGACTCCCTCGTAGTCCTCCAATCGCAGAGGAGCTACATCGGCCGATTATAACACGTCGAGCCCGATCATGGATTCTCCAATTCACTGCGGCTGGAGAAAGGAGGAAGTGCTTAATAAGTTAGTATTGATTTCCTTCCGTCGAAATGAGTCAAGTTGAAAAAGAGGAGATAACCATGTTTAGAAAGCTTGTTTACTTATTTACTTTCCTGCTCGTCTTTAGCCTGGTGTTGGCAGCTTGTGGAGCTGACGATGAGGCAGAAGAACCCACACCGGCCGAAGAAACGGCCGCAGAAGAAACGGTCGCAGAAGAGGCGGTCGCGGAAGAAGCGACAGCTGATTGCTTCATGGATGTTGAGGACGGGGCTACCATCGTATTCTCTGGCTGGGGAGATGAGACAGAGCAACAGATCTACCGTGATTCCATCGACCGCTTTGCCGATGCTTGCCCGGCAGTGACGGTGGACTACCAGCCCATCCCGGCCGACTTCCAGACCAAGCTTAAAGCGGCTATGGCCGGCGGTGCGGCGGCTGATGTCTTTTACGTTGACGACCAATTGATGACCGCCTTTGGCCCGACAGGACAAATCCTGGCCCTGGATGACTTCATGGCAGATGGTGGAGCCAGTCGGGATGATTTCATCCCAGCCCTGTTGTCCATCTTTACCCTGAACGGACAGACCTACGCCTTGCCCAAGGATTGGGGAACGCTGGGCCTGGTATACCTGCCTGAGGCCTTTGCGGCAGCGGGCATCGACGAACCAACAGCCGATTGGGGTTGGGATGACCTGAAGGCAGCCGCGGAAGCGATTGCCGCCACAGGCGAATACGCTGGCTTCTGTCAGGGTGCCGATTGGGCTCGCTTTGCTCCCTGGGCTTTCGGCAATGGCGGTGTCTATGCCAATGACGACTTCAGCGCACCACTCTTGGATTCACCCGAAGTTATAGAGGCGGCCGAGTACGTCGCTGCCATGCATGAAGACGGCAGCCTTGTTTCCGCTGCCGATGTTGGCGCCGGTTGGTGTGGGGAAGCCATCGGCAAAGAGCTGGTTGGCCTGACCTATGAGGGCGGCTGGATGGTCAACTACATGCGCAATGATTTCCCCGATGTCAGTTGGACGGCGGTTGAGTTACCAAGCGGTCCAGTAGACAAGGCTGATGTCATCTTCACCAATGGTATTGGCGTTAATGCTAACTCCAATTATCCTAAGGCCGCGGCCGCTTTTACCATCTATGTGACCGGGCTCGAAAACCAGGGCGAAATCGTCAAAACAGGCTTTGCCTACTCTACCCATCCAGAGCAGATTGGTGATGTCGTTGATTCGAACGACGCCGCTATTGCCGGTGGTGGCACTTTCCCGCTGACCCGTGTCGCTTATTGGGGTCCCAATACCGGCAGGGTGAATGACGCCGTGAGCCAGGCTCTAGAGCGCGTTTACCTGGGCGATCAGACCGTAGACGAAGCCTTTGCCCAGGCCAATGAGGAAGCGGCCGAATTCCTGACCGGGGAAGGGGCCGAGGCCGGTGGCGGGGCCATAACAGAAGAAGAGCCCGTGGCCGATCTTGGCTGCCCTCTTTCAGATCTGGAAGAAGGCGCGACCATTGTCTTTTCCGGCTGGGGCGACGAAACCGAGCAGCAAATCTATCGCGACTCCATTGATCGCTTCGCCGAGGTGTGCCCTGATGTTACCGTGGATTTCCAGCCTATCCCGGCCGACTTCCAAACCAAGTTGAAGGCGTCTATGGCCGGCGGCGCGGCGCCTGATGTCTTTTACGTGGATGACCAGTTGATGACCGCCTTCGGTCCCACTGGCCAGATAGTGCCCCTGGACGACTATATGGCTGAGGCCGGCACAAGTCGAGATGACTTCATCCCGGCCTTGCTATCCATCTTCACCATGGATGGCCAGACTTTCGCCTTGCCCAAGGATTGGGGAACGCTGGGCCTGGTGTACCTGCCTGATGCGTTTGCCGCGGCCGGCATCGACGAACCTACGGCCGATTGGGGTTGGGATGATCTGAAGGCGGCCGCGGAAGCGATTGCCGCGACGGGAGAATACGCCGGTTTTTGCCAGAATGCTGACTGGGCCCGCTTCGCTCCCTGGGCCTTTGGCAATGGCGGCGCCTACTCCAGCGATGACTTTACAACGGCCATGGCCAATAGTGATGAGGTCAAGGAGGCCGCCGAATATATCGCCGGAATGCACAGCGACGGCAGCCTGGTATCGGGTGCCGATGTAGGAGCCGGTTGGTGCGGCGAAGCCATTGGCAAGGAGTTGGTGGGTATGACCTTCGAGGGTGGCTGGATGGTCAACTACATGCGCAACGACTTCCCCGATGTGAACTGGGTGGCCGTCGAGTTGCCAACAGGTCCAGCGGATAAGGCTGATGTCATCTTCACCAACGGTATTGGCGTTAATGCGGCATCCGCTTCGCCAAGGGCCGCGGCTGCATTTGCCATCTACGTCACCAGTGCCGCCAACCAGGGTGAGATCGTCAAGACTGGTTTCGCCTATTCCACTCATCCGGAGCAAATTGACCTGGTCGTCGATCCTAACGATGCAGCCATCGCTATTGGCGGCACTTTCCCGCTAACACGGGTCGCCTACTGGGGTCCCAATACCGGCAAAATCAATGACGCCATCAGCCAGGCCCTGGAGCGCGTTTATCTGCGCGATCAGAGTGTCGACGAAGCCTTCGAGCAGGCCAATGAAGAAATTCAAGGCTATCTCGACGAAGTGAACTAAAGGTTAATGTTGAATTGTGAAGGTTTAATTGAGAATGAGCCGGGCTGACGGCGTTCATTAACAATTAGTTTTTATCGGTCACAATCCACAGTTTATAGAAGAGGTTGGAGATAGGATTATTCCCTATCCCCAACCTCCACGAGATCCAGGAGTAGTTATTATCCGTTCTTAATTCTCAGTTTTCCAGGAGGTTTCTAATGGCTGCTTCCTCTGCTGGTAAAAAAAGAAGCATTTGGGGCAATTCACGAGCCCGCCGCGAGGCGTTGACCGCCTACATGTTTTTGTCACCCTATCTGTTGGTGACCCTTGTTTTCACCATTGGCGTTTTTGCGTTCGCCATTTACATCAGTTTCACAGACTACAACTTGTTCACCACGCCTGAATGGGCAGGAGTAAAACACTACCGGGCTGTTTTGGAAGATGAAAAATTTCATCGCTCTTTGGTGAATACACTATATTACGCCCTTATCGTTGTGACATTCCAGACAACCCTGGCGCTTCTGTTGGCCGTCATATTGAACGCGCCAATGCGGGCTAAACAGACTTTCCGCACCGTCTTTTACGCGCCTAGCGTCACTTCTTCGGTCGTAATTAGTTTCATATTTTTATGGCTGTACTTAAAAACCGGTTATATCAACCATCTCTTCACTCAGGTGTGGGAGATATTTGGCGCGGATTGGCAACAGATCAACTGGCTAAATGATCCTCGCGGTTTGTTCCAACTCATCCTGGGACCCTTTGGCGTGGAGATTCCGTCAAGCCAATGGTATTTCCGTGGACCTAGCATCACCTGGATGGCCATAATGTTTCAGAACATTTTCACAACAGTGCCCACCTTCATGATTATGTTTTTGGCCGCTTTACAGGAAATCCCCCCGACATTGTACGAGGCAGCTTCAATTGATGGCGCTAACGGGCGACAACGATTCTTCAATATCACGGTGCCTATGTTGCGTCCGGTCATCTTGCTGATTGTGGTACTGGGCACTATTGGCACCTGGCAAGTATTTGACCAGGTGAAACTTTTAACGGCCGGTGGTCCGTTGAATACTACCCTGACGCCTGTCTATCTGATTTATTCAGAGGGTCTGGGGATCAGCGGCCCACCGCGCATGGGCTATGCTGCCTCCAGGGCGATTATTCTGGGAGTAATCATTTTTATCTTCACCATCATTCAACGCCGCTTTATTGAGCGGGGCACCGAGCAGTACTGATGAAAGGCAAAAGAAAGATATACGCGAATGAGGAGGATTAGTTATGGCGGTATCTCCTGCTAAATCAGAATCACTACCACCTACAACGACAAAACAAGGACCACTGATCAGAAAACGTATAGTCCTTATTGTTCGCTATCTACTGCTCATCTTGGTCGGCCTGGCTGTCCTTATGCCCTTCATACTGGCCTTTTTAGGAACCTTCAAAACAGGGGCTGAAATCATCGCTTTTCCGCCAACATTTTTCCCAGAGGAGTGGAATGTCGCAAACTGGCCCGAGTTGTTTAATACCGACCTGGGTGGAGCTCCTCGTATGGAAGGGAGTACTTCGATCGGTCTGATCGTCGGGTTATTTGCTTTTTATATCACCTTCTTGTTAACAGCGATGACGAGCCAGCAGAAGGATCAGGGATTACCACGTAAAATCGGTTTACCGGTTTGCCTTTTATTGGTTTTTGCGGCCGGGTTGGGCGTTTATTTTTATCTCGGCTACGCTTTCGAAGCCAGCCTGGTTCTGCGAGTGTCAACATCCCTGGCCATTGTTCTCTTGATGCTCATCGCCCTGGGAATCATCGCTATGTCTGAGCCGGAATGGAGCCGCGTTGTTCTGTCAATGGCGGGTAGTATCCTCATTGCCGGCCTGGTTACCTTGCTGTTTAACCAACTGGCAATCAGTGCTGGGGGCGGTCGTTTTATGCGCTGGTTCTTTAATACAGCCTTGTTATCGGTCGTTCGAGCTTTCCTGGTATTGATCTTTAGCTCGATGGCCGCTTACGCCTTTGCCAGGCTTCGATTTCCTGGAAGAAACTTCATCTTTGGCTTCATGCTGGCCTCGATGATGCTGCCGGGCGCGGTTACACTGATTCCATCATACGTCCTCATTGCTAAATTGGGCTGGATAAATAAATTCTACAGCCTGGTTTTTCCTGGTATCGTCACCGCCTTCGGCATCTTCCTTTTGACCCAATTTCTAAAGGCCGTGCCAAAGGACTTGGAGGAAGCGGCCACGATGGATGGCGCTTCCTATTTCCAAATCTATAAAGATGTGATTCTACCTCTGGCACGACCGGCATTACTGACGCTATTCATCTTGCAATTTCAAGCGATGTGGAACGATTACCTGAGCCCGCTTCTTTACCTAAATACGCCTGACATGTGGGTGTTGAATGTCGCCCTGGAGGTTTTTAAGCAGCAGTATTCTGCAAAGATGAATTTGGTGTTGGTCGGGGCCATGGTGAACGCCATCCCGGTGCTAATCCTGTTCTTCTTTTTCAGCAAATACTACATTGAAGGTGTCAGCTACGCCGGTGTGAAAGGATAGAAGACGAACTTTGGTATTTGGCCCACATTTACCTGACAGTGTTATAGGCTGATGATCAAACCGTTTCATATCCTGGGCCACGCTACGCGTCTTCTGTGGCGTGAGTGGATCGGGATGATGTTCCTCAATATCTTATGGGTGATATTCCAAATTCCAATCATATCCGGCCCACCGGCGACAGCTGTTCTCTATGCCATGGCTGAACGTGTTCACAATGACGAACTCTGGGATATGCGGGAGATATGGCAACTGCTGCGAGATCTCTTCTGGCCGGCCTGGCGCTGGGCATTGCCAAATATCTTCATCGCTCTAGTTTTGCTGTTCAATATCACGACCTACTGGTCCTCCACTGGTTTGGGCTGGATTATCTTGCGTCTGCTCTGGGTTTTTTTACTGTTCTTTTGGATCATGCTGAATCTCTTCTACTGGCCGTTTTGGTTGGCCCAGGAAGACAAGTCATTACGGACCACCTATGGTAATTGTGCCCGGTTTTTGATATTAAATATCTGGCCTGCGCTTATCATAACTATTGTATGTGTTGTGGTTGTTATCGGAAGTATAGTGACAACGTTGCCGATGCTGGTAATTACAGGCGCCTGGTTGGCCCTGGTTGGGGTAACGACCGTTCAGCGCGCGCTGGCACTACAGAAATCAAAGGAATAATTGCGTGAGACACCTGCCGTTTTAGCTGGAGTAGGATAGCCAGATGGCTGTCAGGGTCGGTGAAGACAATAGATCTACAAGGACAGACACGGTATGGAAAGCAATGTGGAAAGCAATATTGTCGTATTGGCATTCGACGGCCGTTACACCGCGAAAGCAACGCTGATAGATATCCAAAAGATGGAAGAGGAAGGGCTGCTGGAGATCAAGGATGCGATTGTGGCTTCCAGCGGACCTGGAGGTGACGTTAATATTGAGCAGACCCATTCGGATAAAGGCAAGTTTGCCTTGCGGGGCAGTGGTATCGGCTTGCTGGCTGGGCTCCTGGTGGGCGGACCCATTGGCGGGCTGGTGGGAGGGTCTGCAGTTGGAGCAATCGTCGGCGTGCGTAAAGATCATGGCATTGACGATGATTTCATCGAGGAAATGAGCGAGAGTGTAAAACCGGACAGTTCTGCCCTATTCCTCATGGTGAAGAATACGAAAGTCGAAGAAACCCTTGAGAGACTCAGACCATTCAAGGCCAAAGTGTTGAACACGACGCTTTCGGAGGAGCAAGAACAGAAGCTGAAGAAAGTGTTGGAAAAAGAAATACGTGACTAAATGAGTTTCCTTTATCATATTCGAACGAAAACAAAAGTATGGCTCGTCGTCAGTGGTTTCCTGTTCACCGGTCCTCTGATGGGTTGTCGCCAGCAGAAACCAGCGCCAATAGAATCGCCGCCGGCAACCGAGTCGCGGGTTACAGAGATTATTCCCGCGGCGACGGAAAAGGCCGTCCCACAAGATATAACGACCGTGCCGTCGATCGAGGCCTGGCCATCTGTAGTTGAACCAACACGTTACCGCCGCTCCCTGGCCCCCCTCATCCCCCGGAGCGAAACCGACACCACAACATTCCTGACAGACGCCACCGGTATTCAGAGCGGATCTTATCGCCTCGAGTACGATGGCCATCAATTCACCATCTCGCCCGATGCCGGCTCTGTGGCCCTGCGGCTTACCTTACCGGGCGGTGAAACGCTTAACACATTGGGGGCCAATCCGCAGATTGAGAGCATAAAAACGGCCGCTGGCGAGCATCTCGTTCTGACGGGCCAAAACCCGTGGGCTGATTTTCAGGCAACCCTGTACGCCTATGATCATCATCCAGGCCTGTTGCGCTGGCGGCTTGAGGTCATTCCCCGGGGCGACTCGCCGTCGGGGCCAGTGCCCGAGCTACATTTCATCGATAGGACAACAGGCCAGGAAACTTCCGGCCAGTTAGAGGTTTATGCCGACCACGCCCCGATGGCCGCGCCCCATTATTACGCTTATAGTGAAGCTCTTGACAGCACCCTTTTTTACTGGGTAGACCTGACGGCACTCAATACCTTCATGACCGCTGCCCGTTTTTCGCCGGTGGCCACACCTTTGCGCCAAGGCCAGCGCCTGGGGCACAATTTTTCCTGGCAAGGTTTGAGGAAACAGCCCCAGGGAGAGAGGGTGACCCTTTACGACAGTTACTTATATCTTTCACCTGGACGACCTGCCGACGAAGATGAGATCTTCAGGCGTTATCTACACAACCTTGGCGACATCTATGACCTGATAGCTGTGCCGGATCCCATCCTGCCCGATTGGTTTGGTCTATATGAATGGGAGGGGCAAGGGATTCCCGGCGCTGCCCCCGGCGCCGACACCGGTATCCACCAGCTCAGCATAACCGACCTGGCTGAGCCAGACAATTGGGTTACCTATGAAGGGCAACGATATCTGCGCGCTTATGTGTCTGATACCCGGGAGACGGCCGAAGCCATCACCCAGTTGGATGTATTCTCGGCTCTGACCCGTTACCTGACCCGTTTTGGCGTGACGCCTGACTATTATGATGAATTACGGGCGGCGATTCCCAACTTCTTTAACCCTGATTTTGGCCCGGTTGGGATGTTTCAGAACAGCGGTCCTTTGAACCTGACCGGATCACAAGGACGAGGTGACACCTGGTACGAGTTAGGTCATGCTTTGAAGGTAGCCGAACTGGCGTTGTGGCTACCCGAGGACAGCGAGTTGCGCGATCTGGCCCTGCGCTCTGGAGAGACCTGGCTTGACTTTGCTCACACTGTCGACTACCAATTCCCCCAATTCTATAGCTTTCGCGATTGGCAAGGCTCTGGCCTGGAACCTGATGCCGGTGGTGGCTATGCCTATTTCATGCTGCTATTACATGACCTTACCGGTGAAGAGCGATACCTGGTCGAAGCCCGCAATGCCTTGTTAGCACTGGAGGGGCATGGGTTTCGTTTAACCTACGAAGCCCACATGACTGCCATGACGGCCGCAGCAGCAGCCCGCCTCTACCAAGTGGACCCAGATCCGGTCTATTTGAACATAATCAACCGGGCTGTTGCCAATTTACTGCGCTTATCGTGGTTATGGGAACGGGATCTCGACATGGGGGCAGGAGACATAGAAGCAACCTCTGACCAAATGGTTGAACCTTGGGCTGCCGCACCCTTACAGCAAACTTTCTTTGGCCTGAATCCCACCCAACTCAGCGCCGTCATCACGCCCAAAGAACAGTACGAGGTCTGGATTTACCTCACGGAGACTTTACAACGACTCCATGGGAATCTGGATCCCACAGTAGAAAAGATGATAGCTGAGTTTATCAAGCATACATTGGTGCTGATTCCACGAAGTTTGCCCCCTTTCTTACCCAGAGAGTCGATGACTGAGCACCCGGCCGCTTATGAAACGGTGGCCAGAAACGATCTAACTCTCTATATTCCTTTGGAGGACTTGCGAGACCTGTGGGAATTGAGCGGGTCCATTGGGCAACAGATTTACGGCGCTGGTATGGCCCCGGCCATGGCTGCCCTGGCCTTGGTGGAGATAAGGTCAGGTGTTATCGTTTACAGTAGTTATCCGATTGTGTCTGTGGATGGGGAGTGGGTGACTTTTGCGGGCATCGAAGATACCTATGCCCCGGTCGTCGTCGCTGGTGTTGATAAAATTTTCGACCGGGATGGCCAGGAAATAGAGGCGCAACAGTGCGGCAAGGCCTTATGCTTTTTGGCTGAGGGCGGCGCTGCCTATCAGCTGGGATGGCCTGAATGATTTTGGGCAAGACGCGGTGGGGCATAGTCAAAGCCAACGCAAAAAAGCACGCGTCGCTTCACTTATTTTCGCCAAATGGCTTGTCCGAAATCCAACGAGCTTGAATTTATTCAGAGGTAAGTTATGAAACTGCAACGACACCCCGCCAACCCAACCTTGCTTCCCGATCCAACGTCGGATTGGGAATGCACTAATGTGTTCAACCCCCCGGTAATTTATCACGAGGGCCTGTTTCACATGCATTATCGGGCTCAGGGACTGGATTGGATCAGCCGCATTGGTTACGCTGTCAGTGAAGTGGGTGTCCGCTGGAACCGGCTGCGACAGCCGGTATTATCGCCCATAGATAACAGTGATTCCTGGGGCGTCGAAGATCCTCGGGTGACTGAGTTGGACGGCCGGTTTTATATGTGCTACACGGCTTTCGGAAGCGAATTCGGGCTCACTGGCGAAGCAACCCATGACGGCGGTGGCATTCTGCCCATGATCGCCGTAAGCGACAATTTGATCACCTGGGAACGACTGGGGCCGATTGTGCGTGGTGAGGACAATAAAGACCACGTCCTCTTTCCCAGGAGGATTAACGGCCGGTACGCGGCCTTTCACCGCCGTTCACCTGAGGTGTGGATCGCTTATTCTGATGATCTGATGACCTGGCCCGAGAGCGACATGAACCCTATCTTTAGACCACGTGAGGACAACTGGTGGGACAACAAGAGCGTCGGTAGCAATGGTCCGCCCATCGAGACGGAGAAGGGCTGGCTTCAGCTCTACCATGCCTACGACACCGATCACATATACCGACTGGGCGCCTGTTTGTTGGATCTGAACGAGCCAACCCAGGTTGTCGCTCGTCCAAAGGAACCGATTTTTGAGCCAAAAGAAATGTGGGAGATTCGGGGAGACGTAAATAACGTTGTCTTTTCCTGCGCCAACCCGGTAGTGGACGGCACAGTGTACGTTTTCTATGGGGGCGGCGACCATGTCATTGGCCTGGCAACGTGTCAATTGGAGGAGTTGCTCCACTACGTATTGAAGGGTTGAAAGATAATGAGCATCATTGAACGCTATTCCGGCAATCCAATCCTCACAAAAAAAGATGTGCCCTATCCAGTGGAAACAGTTCACAATGCAGGAGTGGTCAAGCACGAAGACCGCTACATCATGATATTTCGCTCTCACCGGCGTAATGGCCGATCGATTCTCGGTTTAGCGGAAAGCGAAGATGGCTTCCATTTCCAGGTGAGCCCGGAGCCCTTCATAGTACCAACTTACAAGGGTGTCTTTGCTCGCTACGAGGAGTACGGTATCGAAGACCCCCGCATCTGCGCCATGGACGACTACTATCTCATCACCTACAGTGCGTACTCAAGACATGGTGTGCGCATTGGGCTTGCCCGAACCAGGGATTTTCAGTTGATAGAAAGGGTTTCTCTCATCACCCAGGCCGACTATCGTAACGCCGTATTGTTTCCACGAAAGTTCAACGACCGATACGCCCGCCTTGACCGCCCTCATTCCGAGATATCGCCCTGGTCCATTTGGATTTCATACTCCCCAGACCTGATCCATTGGGGCGATTCCCAGGTAGTGATGCGGCCGTTGCAATACCACTGGGATGAGATGAAGATTGGGCCTGGAGCTACTCCTTTTGAAACCGATCATGGCTGGCTCCATATCTATCACGGCGTTTTTCCAACCATGGATGGCTCAGTCTACCGGCTTGGTGTGGCCCTTCATGATCTTGAGGATCCCACCAAAGTTCTGAGCGTCTCAGACGAGTGGATATTGCAGCCGGAGGATCCCTGGGAGGTGACCGGTTACGTCCATAATGTCGTATTTACTTGTGGCGCAGTGCCCGAGGACGATGGCACAGTCAAAATCTACTGGGGTGGCGCCGATACAGTAATGTGTGTTGGCACGGCAAAGATCGAAGATTTGATCGCTCTCTGCCTGGAGAATCCGCGACCTCCACTCTGAAGGCGCTAGCCATTGGGCGCTGATTGAACTGTCATAGGGTGCATCCAGTTACTCCGACTCACCGAATCCAACATCTAGCGCAACCATATAAAGTTATTCAAAACCGGACATGATAGGATCTGCACGGTTATAGATATTCTTTTTCCAGCCGCGTCCTTAAAAACTCCCCATAATTGCTATCCTTGCTAGTTGTCAGTCACTTTGCTCCTTCCCCCGAGACGATCTGTCAATAAACCCGATAAGGAATAAAGTCAAGAATCCTGCTGCAAACACGGGTTGCTTAACTGGCACCCCAGTCAGCAATAGACACTATTGACCTGCCAACCCAGCTTCGCTGATTTTTCCCACAAATTGATATTTAGATCCCCACCGCTACTGTGAATTGTAATAATGTATGTCTGTCTTTGGGTAATATAACAATTCTGAAACTCACAAAAACTGTGAATTGTAATAATGCGCGTCTGTCTTTGGACAATATATGTCCCGGATTTCAGGAATATTTATCCCTTTTTACCAGAAGTCATTGTCCATTCCTGGTAGCAGCATCCAACAGCTCTGGTAGGGTAGGGCAGTCTAAATCCCGGCGCAATATGGACCATGCTAAGCTTGCCCGATTTGACCCGTTGCATCGAGTCTGAAAGTATAAGATCCGAACCTGCTTCAGAAGTTGTCTTTTTCCAGTCAGACTAAAGGCGTCCAGTAGACATGAGGACTGCCACTACTTGGGCAGTTTCTAACTCAATCCAATAATGTTCGTTTACCATGGTTACCCGAGCCGCCTGGTCCATGAATTGCCGCACACGGCGAAAATTGCCCCACGTTACCCGGTAAACTTCTTTTACGATGTCCGGCTGATGCCGATACTCCAAAGTGTAGTGACGACTATCCATGCCGGTTCCCGGCGGAAAGTCGTTGTATACCGAGAGCCACTGTTGGAGGAACTCAAGCAACTCGTCATAGGTTAGAGGAAGCATTTCCAGGATGATACTCACCCTGTTCTGGATCTCTCGATACCGATTCATCTTCTTAGGCAAGTCGGGTGGCCCTACTAACGTGATCGCACAGCGTGTTCGTTCGTGGATATTGCACAATAATTCCAACGATGCTTTATCTAGCCACTGGGCATTGTCGATGATAATCAACTCCGTCATTCGGCGATGGATCCAGCAACAGACCAGGCGCGTCATATCACCGATGGGTGCCCGATAATCCGGCCCCAGGCAATTAAGCAGGTCAACCAACACGCCTCGAACGCCTGCTCTAGCATCCGCACTGGTGTAGAGAACCGGGCTGGCGCGGAAATCTTCCGGCTCAGGTTCTATTTGTGCCTTGTGTTGTGCGGCCCATGTTTTGCCAACCCCCGGCATCCCAGTTAGCAAGCCTATTGTGTGAGTCTTTCGCACCGCTTCACAAAAGTCGTGAACGCGATGCACCTGCGGTGTTGTCACGAACGCCGGCAGCTCGAAGGCATTGGCCTGGGAGTAGCGAATATCTTCATGTTTAGGCATCATCTTCCTCCTGCTGGGGGCTAGGTAATAGCTTCATTGGCCGGTCGGACGGTAGCAGGGCGATCCCCCTGGAAGCTTTTACCGTGGAGATCATGCGCTCCATCAGAATTACCAGGTCCACATCCTCCGGTTCGATGATCGGAACCAGGTCACCGCGCCTTGTTTCCAGCCACTGTTGATAGACATTGACAACGGCTTGCACGGAACGTCGGTGCTGAGCCTGAAGCGCCCGCCAATCGGCCAGGTTTACTTCCAGCCCTTCAAACTGGGGCGTCGTTGCCA
>Ga0307380_10005873_pt1 | contig 16248 bp, 13 predicted proteins | sample UN3MG_FD_202239 | JGI IMG/M metagenome (GOLD analysis project Ga0307380, IMG submission 202239) | Soil microbial communities from Risofladan, Vaasa, Finland - UN-3 | ecosystem: Environmental > Terrestrial > Soil > Coastal area > Acid sulfate soil | place: Finland: Risofladan, Vaasa | collected...
ATGTTCGACCCGCGCAGGCCCACCGTCCCGCGGATGGCGATCACGTCCTCGCCGCGCAGCGTCTGGGCCACTTCGTGCGCCTGCGGGTCCGTCTGGGAATCGAACTGAAGCTGGGTCAACCCATCCGTATCGCGAAGGTCGATGAACACCATCCCCCCGTGGTCCCGACGGGCGTGGACCCAGCCCACCAGAAGCACCTTCTGCCCCGCGTGCTCGGCCCGCAGTTCCCCGTTGCGATGCGTCCGCTTGTTGTATGGAATGGCCACGGTCAAACCTCCGCTAAGTTGTCCGTCGGGTCGATGCTTGTATGTCGGAAACAGGCAAAAGGCAATCCAGCCGCAAGGTTTTTGAACGGGACCACCCCATCCCCGGCCACGACTCCACCCCGAGCCGCGACCGTCATGGAGCGGACACGCGCCCCATGCATACCGCGCGCCCGCCCGAACGACCGAGCCTGGGATCAGTTGCAGGTGTGCAGGTCTGCAGCTTTACGGCGGTGGGATCACTTCGATGTCCTCCACGCCGTTGAGGTCCCAGTCGACGGCCAGCTTCTCACGGAGCCGCGTCTGCCAGTCGGCGTGCAGGTCCTGGTACAGGAAGTTCGTGCCCCCGTAGTGGCGGTCGCTGAAGCGGTTGCCGTTCTGACCGGTGGTGCCCGCCTCGTTTGCCTCTCCCGGACCGATGTAGCTGGTCGGGTTGAGCGCGTCCCCGCAGGAGCCGCCGCGCTCCGATGTCTCGTTCGAGTCGCCCAGCAGCGGCAATCGCGGCCGAATGCTCGACCGCGAGACGGAAGCGAACGGGTCCGGCTGAGTCGTTTCACCGAACGTGCCGTCCTCCTCGAGGCTGTACGTCCCCGCCGCCCAGGACGGCAGATAGACGCGGTAGTGCCCGCTGTTCACGCCCTTGTAGTTCGAGGCCTTGCACAGAAAGTACTCCTCCCACTTCTCGCCCTCGACGTTCCGCATCACCGGGAAGTGGCACTGAACGTCCACCTTCTCCCTGTAGATGTAGGCGAACAGCAGTTCGGCCCAGCCGTAGAGTTCCGGCGGGTCGTTGGGCCTGGCCGGGTCCGTCATATACCAGTGCGCCGGCGGCAGTTGGTCGCCGTAGATGTTCTCGTAGCCGGCCAGGGCGTTGGCGAAGTCCTTGAGCCGGGCCAGGCAGTGCACCCCCTTGGCCTGGTCCCGAGCCCGCGTCAGCGACGGCATCAGAATAGAGATCAGCAGGCTGATGATGGCCACTACGGTCAACAGCTCGATCAGCGTAAACGCCCGAGCCGACCGACGGACTGGAGGGATACCCATGACTGAAATCCTCGGCAGGAGGCGCGCCGCGCCGTCGCGGCGCACACGGTTGGGAGGCCCGGCGGGCCTGCTTTCAATCGTAGCACGCCGACAAACCCGAATCAAAAACGGCTTCCGGCGCGCCGAAGGACCGCGACCGCTTCGCTCGCCGGCCGCCCGTCCCGCCATCCCAGCGACTTTACGGCGACGGTGCCGAAACCAGCCGCCACACCGCCTCGTGCGGCGGGCCTGGGAACTCGCAGCCAGCCCCCGCGAGCACCACTGCGGCCGCCGTAAGCACCTTCGCCACAATATGTTGTGTGCGCGACGCGACCGACGCCTGTATCGTGCCCGTGCGTCGAAAACCCTTACTGAATGATGGACGCGTCGCCCAGCCCTACCGGCCGTTACGCAGGGCTCGGCGCAGCAACCCGGGATGATCAGAATTCGTCGGGCAGGTTGATCTGGTGCCCGTTCTGATGGGCGTTGTAGGCCTGGCGGTATTGCCCGGCCACCACTTTCCAGCAGACCACCTCATCCAGGTAGCGCCTCAGATTGTTCCCCAGGCGCAGGCGCAGGTCCTGGTCGCAGGCCAGTTCGATCACCTTGTCGCGCAGCATCCGCTTGTTGGTGAACAGCAACCCGCCTTCGTTCTCCAGTGTCTGGGCGGTCAGCCCTTCCACCGGGGCCGACGTGATGTACGGCTTGTTCAACGCGATGATCCGGGCCAGCGTCCCCGACTGCGTCTCGTCGATCGAGGGCAGCACGATGAAATCGCAGACCGCCATCACCTTGTAGTAGATCTCGCCCCGAGGGATGAACTCGTAGAAGTGAGCCAGGCCCTTGTTCTGCAACACCTCGAGCGAGTTGACGTACCTGTCGTAATCCGGCTTGTGCGCCGGGTCGCGCATCGACCCGGCCGCCAGAAGATCCCACGCCACGCCCGTCCGTCGCAGGATCTCCGTCCGGATGTCCTCCCACATCGAGGTCAGCAGGTCCCATCGCTTGTTGTTCTGAATCCAGCCCACCAGCCCCACCAGGTGCGTTGAGAGGCCGTTCGCCCGATCCAGCCCCAGTTCCCTGCGCAGGCGTGGAATCTCGTGCATGCCCCAGCGGTAGTCGCTACGGGCCCCGTGCGGGACGACCATGATGTTCCGCGGCACTTGCCAGCCGCGGGTGGTAAACGTCCACTCCAGCCGCCACTTCTGATAGTGGCATTTGAACAGCACCACGTCGGCCGCGTCGGCCATCTTACGGATGAACTCCGCCTCCGGGTTCCGCAGGCGTCCGTGGACCGTGTGCGGCTCCACCACCGTGGGCCAGTCGCTCAGTTGACCGAGCAGACTCAGGAAGCCCGCGTTGCCGTCCCCGACGCCCCGTTCGTCCCGATACTCGTACAGCCCGTACTCGTGCTCGAGGTGAATGGCGTAGGGGTCCAGCTCGCGGATCTTGTCCACCACCGGCTTGGGCCAGTCCCGCCGGGACATGTCGATCAGCGGGAAGACGCCCTGGCCCGCTCCGTCGCTGTGGCTGATCACCAGCACCTCGCGGTCGGGGTTGGCCCGCTGCACGAATTCCCGGGCCTCCTCGCAGAAGGTGGCGATGCCGCACAGCCGCGGCGGATAACTGGAGATCATCACGATCGGAGCAGCCATACTCTTATCCTCGCCCGTCGCCGGGACGCGGAACTCTATACCTCATCCTTCGGCAAGTCGAGCGCCGCAGTCCGCCTCCCGGGCATAGCCTCGACATTGCGGGGATCGACGGAGGGACAATGGCCGGCACCGTGGCCGAACCGGCGTCTACGAACAAACCCGACGTCACAGGCGCCGGCGACGGCGGGGGCGGAACTTGCTGCCCAGTGTCCTGGGTGGGGTCGTCTTGGGAAGGTCCGAGTCGGAGCCGGCCGGCGAGAACACCGGCTCGCGATAACGCGATGATCCCTGGTCTTCCGGAGCCGCGATCTCCGGACGCGAAGGCGCCTCGCTGGCAACGAACCCTTCGAACTCCTTCCGGGTGAGCTGCTTGTTGATCAGCTTCTCGATCTCGGTCAGCTCCTTGCCCTCATCGGGGGTGACGAAGGTGACCGCCCGTCCGCACGCCCCCATCCGGGCGGTCCGCCCGATCCGGTGCACGTACCCCTGCGGGTCCTGCGGCGTGTCGTAATTGATGATGTGGCTGATGGCCGACACGTCGATCCCGCGGGCCGCCAGGTCGGTGGCCACCAGTACCTGCATCTGGTGACGCCGAAACCGATCCATGACCCGCTCGCGGCGCCCCTGCACCAGGTCCCCGTGAATCTCCCGGGCCTCGATCTGGTCCCGGTGCAGCTTCTTGGCCAGCTTGCGCACGCCGTGCTTGGTGTTGCAGAAGATGATGGCCAGCTTGGGCTGCTCCTGGGCCATGACCAGCCTCAGCATGCGGTATTTGTCGACCGGCGTCACCGACACGTAGTACTGCTCCACCTCGTCCACGGTCAGCGTGTCCTGCGAGACGTTGGCCTCCAGCGGATCCGTCATGAACTGCCGGGCCAGCCGATTGACCTCCTCCTCGATGGTGGCCGACACCAGGATGGTCTGATGCTCGCCCTTGATCTGCGACAGGATGGCCTTGATGTCGTCCCGGAAGCCGATATCCAGCATCCGGTCCACTTCATCCAGAATGATCACACGCAGGTGATCGAAGTTGATCGCCCGCCGGCGGAGCAGGTCCAGCAACCGCCCGGGCGTGCCGACCAGCACGTCCTGCCGGCGGCCCAACAGGTGAAGCTGAAGGGCGATCTTCTGTCCGCCGTACACAGGGATGCATTTGAGCCGGGTGAACTCGGCCAGCCGGCGGACCTCCGCCGCCACCTGCACCGCCAACTCCCGCGTGGGCGTCACGCAGAGGGCCTGCAGCTCGGGGCACTCGTCGAGCCGCTGAAGGGTCGGCAGCGCGAAGGCGGCCGTCTTGCCCGTCCCGGTGCGGGCCTGTCCCAGGATGTCCCGGCCCTGCAGCGCCGGCGGGATCATCGCCCGCTGGATGTCCGTCGGCTTGACGAACTGCATCTTCTGCAGCGCCTTGAGGAATCGAACCTCGATTCCCAGGTCGGCAAACGCTTGGGGTAATCCGGGGTGCGGCTTCATGAATCGCGCACGGTTGGTCTGTGGATGTTCACGTCGCCCCGAACATAGCACACTTGGGCCTGTCTGTAAACCGGCAAATGAGGCCGCATGGGCTAGAGGGTCCGTGACGCTTCCGGCGGCATTCGGTTTCGGGTGCCACGGGCGGCTTGTCCGCCCGTGCGGTCTCTCGGGTGGGCGCGTGGGAGACACACACTGGCAGGCAAGCTGCCAGTGCCACCCGCCCGCTTCCGCCGCCCCTTCCAGGAGGGGCTCCCCTTCGTATTGGCACTGCCGACCCAGGGCTCGCTTCGCATCGCCCTGGGCTGTATTCCCTCGTCCGCTCCGCGGACTTTCAACTGTGTGGGCCCGCCTGAAGTGTCATGCACCCTGGGCTAGATGTCCGCCCGCTGCCGCTTCCGGTAGTAGTGCACCGGAACGTCGGCCACGTACCCGCCACGCTCGAAAAGGGCCACTGACGCTTCGTTCCCCTCCTCAATCAGGCCGGCAATGATCTCGATCCCGCACTCCTCCAGGGCCCGCTCGCAAGCCCGAAGCAGCCGCAGGCCCAGCCCACGCCGGCGGTAGTCCGGGTGAACGGCCAGACGGTTGATCCAGCCCTTGCGGTGGTCGTGCGTGCCCAGCACCACACCGATCAGCCGCCCCTCCGCCTCGGCCCCCAGATACGTGCTCGCGAAATGCTCCACCTGGGCGACGAAGGCGTCCTGCGCCTCGCGGCCGGCGAGCCTGACCTCCAGGCCGGCCGCCCGCCAGACGCCGCACACGCCCTCGTAATCGCCGGCCCTCAAAGGCCGAATGGTGATGTCCGCGCCGGGCTCAGTCACTTCCAACCCGAGTAGTAGAAATACAGCGCCAGGATCTGGCACGAGTTGAACAGCCCGTGCCCGATGATCGCGGGCAACAGGGACTTGCGCCAGATCGTGAAAACGGACAAGGCCACTCCAACCGCGAACAGCGGTATCACCACAACGGGTTCCTGGTCTCCCATGTGCGGCAAGGCGAACAGCAAGCTCGTCACCGGGACCGCCGCCCACCACGATCGCAGAACCCGCCGAAAACGTGTCAGCAGAAAGCCGCGAAACACCACCTCTTCGTACACACCGGCCACGATCAGCAGGCTCACCAGCACGGCCGGGTGCAGACGCGGCAGCATCCTGGCGATGGCTTCCGGGTTGCCGGTGAGCTGGGCGAAGCCCGCCGGCCAAACCAGCTTGATGATCAGCGCGCTCAGCAGAAACGCCAGAAACGCCGAAAGCGCCGCCAACAGCCCGATCGGCACATCCACCAGCAGACGACCCCGAACCCAGCCGATCGACGCGGCACGCTGACCGCGCCACCTCAGGATCAGCGCCACCACGACGATCCAGGCCGCCCCCTGAACCGGCAGCAGCGCCACCGTCAGAACCCGCTCGTCAACCTTGCCGTGCAGAAAGTACACGGCGTTGCCCAGCACCACCAGCAGCGCGATGGCCAGCAGAATCCCAACCAGGAACAGGCCCAGGTCCTGCCACACAGCGCCGCTCCTCGTCCCGGGCAGGTGCATCGCACCCGGCGCTGGTTCGCCGGCTCCGCCCGGCACGAGCGGACCATCCAACGTCACCGGCCTGGCCACCGGAACGGCGCTCGGCGGCGCTTCCCTGTGCCCTTGCCAGTCATGACCGTCGCTGCTCATGGGCAATCCCGTTCTGCGGGAGGTCCCGACGCACGACGCCCGGCCCGGTCGCCTCTTGAGAGCCTGACCCGGACGGCGGCACGGGCCTCGCGCCCCCTCAGTCGTCGGCGGATAAGCCGGTCCCGCCCAGGTCTTGCAGGTAGGTTTTCAGTCAGCTCAGCAGCTTTGCCAGGGTCTCGCCGATGGCGGCCGGTGAATCCGTCACGTCCACGCCCGCCTCACGAAGGGCGGCTACCTTCGAAGCCGCCGTCCCCTCGCCCCCGCTGATGATCGCTCCGGCGTGACCCATCCGCTTGCCCGGCGGCGCCGTCATCCCGGCGATGAACGCCACCACCGGCTTGCTCACGTGGCGCTCGATGTACTGGGCCGCCGTCTCCTCATCCGATCCGCCGATCTCGCCGATCAGGATCATCGCGTCCGTGTCCTCGTCCTGCTCGAACAACTCCAGCAGCTCGACGAAGTTCAGCCCCTTGACCGGGTCACCTCCGATGCCGATGCACGTCGATTGCGAGATGCCCCGCGTCGTGCACTGCCACACCGCTTCGTAGGTCAGCGTCCCGCTGCGCGAGATCACCCCTACGTTCTTGCTCTTGTCCTGCGGCGGTCGATGGATGTAGCCCGGCATGATCCCGATCTTGCACTCCCCGGGCGTTATGATCCCGGGGCAGTTCGGCCCCACCATCAGCGTGCCCCGGTCGTCCAGGTACTTGCGGACCCGCACCATGTCCAGCGCCGGGATGCCCTCCGTGATGGTCACGACCAGCGAAGCGCCGGCCTCGGCCCCCTCCATGATCGCATCCGCCGCGAACGCCGGCGGTACGAAAACCAGCGTCACGTCCGCACCCGTCGCCGCGAACGCATCGCGGCAGTTGTTGAACACCGGCAGGCCGTGCTCCGATCTCGTCCCGCCCTTGCCCGGTGACACGCCGCCCACGATCTGCGTGCCGTATTCGATACACTGGGCCACGTGGAACGCGCCGGCCTTGCCGGTGATGCCCTGACAAATGACCTTGGTATCCTTGTCGACCAGAATGCTCATCGGTGCTGATCCTCCCTCGGGCGTCCAGGGGCTCCGCGGGCGGGCGGCTGTCGGCCCACCGCTGCTGTACAACCCCCGCACCATAGCATGAATCGGGCTCCAAAGCGCCACCCGCACGCCCGCCTCCCAACCGCGGCGCAGCCCCGACCCCCGGTCCTCGCGTCCGCTACGCCCAGCCCCAGGCTCGTGGACAAGACCGACCGCGCAGCAGCGCCCGCCCGCTTCCGGCCGCCCACGAGGCATCCCCAGACGGGACACGCTCCTCACGATGGCGGCCCACCCGCCGGCTCGGATCCCCGCCCAACGCCGACGACCTCACATTGACGTTGCGGCGGCGACGGCCTAACCTAGTGCATCTGTCGGGCATGCGGGATGGATCCCGTTTACCCAGGCGCCGAAAGGCGCGCTCGGATGCGACACACCGCCGCCGATATCGGTGGGATGCGGTGAAGGAGTACGCGGCCATGACGGCTGGACTGCATCGGAACGGATTCCTCTGGATGGGAGCATTGCTGATCGCCGGACTCGCGACAGGCTGTGATCCGTCGGCCTCGGGAAAGCACGACGTTCGTCTGATCGCGTCGTCCAGACCCTACGAGCCGGACATCCCCATCCCGGCCGGCTTCAGGCTGATGGACATCGCGTCGGAAGACCGCTCCACCGGCGTGTCACGACTGTATTTGCGACACCTCTACACCGGAAAGGCCGACAAGTACGCCGTACGAAACTTCTATCGGGAGCAGATGCCACTGGTCCGCTGGACCTTGGTCAGTGCCGGGACCGTTCGCGGGGTCTACAGCCTGCGGTTTGAAAAGGGCAACGAGTCGTGCGATATCGAGATCCGCGACGCGGAACAAGGCTTGCAGCGTCACGTCCAGGTCCAGGTCCTCGTCTCCCAACAACAGCGCGGGGCCGGCACCGCTGATGCCCGGGCCCAAGGAAACAGAAGATGAAAGCAGGTCGAAGACAGGAACTGAAAACCAACGAACTCGCCCAGACCCTCGAGGAGCTGCGCGATTTCTTCCGCAACTACGGCAACTACGTTGTAGGGGCCATCGTGGTCGTGGGGGCGGCGGTCCTGGTCTGGTTCTATTTGCAGTACACCGCCCGCGAGGGCCTGGCCGACGCCCAGCGACAGGCCCGGGCCTTGCCCTACGACACCGACGCCGATGTCCGCAGCTCCGGCAAGAAACTACAGGAACTCGCCGCCGGCTTCGAGGACGAACTCTTCCTGGTCCAGACCCTCCAGAGTCGGGCCCTCATGGCCATGAGCCGGGCACGCGTCGCCGAGGACGGAACGCCCGCCCCCGAGTTCCTCGACCTGGCCGCCGAGGCCTACGAGGAGTTGCTCCAACGCGTCCCGCATCGCACCCTCGAGAAGGGAGCCGCCCTCTTCGGGCTGGCCACCGTCGAGGCCGACCGCTTCGTCCTCGATCGCGATCCGTCCCATAAGGATAATGCCCGGCAGTACCTCGAGCGCATCCGCGACGCCGCCGAGTTCAACGGCACCCCTCTCAAGGCCCGGGCACTCGAACAGTTGAACGCCCTCGACGACGTCTTCGTGATCGTCGCCCTGGCCGCCCCACTGCCGCCGCCCACCGCAACCCCGGTCCCGACCACCCCCGTCTCGCCGCCCGGCACCCCGCCGTTCGTGACGGTCACACCCGCCACGCCCGGGCAGGCCGACCCAACCGACGCGCAGGTGTCGCCCCGAGTGCACCCCGACGCCCCCAATGCTACGGTTCGTCAGCAAGGCGTCGAGGTGATTCCCCTCTCCAGAGACGAGGTCCCACCGGAGATCAGGCGGCTTACGCCACGCCCCCCGGAAGAGCCCGAGCCGACCGCCGACCAGTCCGAGGAAACGACCGTCGACGAGACTGCGGACGCTGCGGACACGCCGGAACAAAGCCCGCCTCCGACCGAGGACGACTCCGAAAACCAGCCGGAGTGATACCTGTCCCAGGATGAGTTGGCCGATTCACGAGCCGCGAACTACGAGCCGCGGGCGGAACCCGTCCCGACGGAGTCGGGAGCCCGCGCGGCCTTTGTCACAAGAGAAACGCCAACTCGTCGGGTACCCAATCGGCCGAAACGAACGGTAGACGGCGTCACAACGAGAAATCCGCGGACAGGCGATCCAGTGGACCGCCCTCCCGCGGATCGAGTTCGACGTGAACCGCTGCTAGAAACTCAACGCCTGTTGAAACAGACCGCCTACGATCCCGAAAATGCTGAAGAACAAGGCGAACATTACGGCCAAAAACGCGCTCATGATTGGTCAATCTCCTTGACGCACCCTCGTCTTTGCCGACCGGCGAGACCGAGCCGCTACCATCGACCGGGCGCAGCCTCGGCCGCCCCGGCGCACGACCACCGCGCCCGCCGGACGCGATCCCGTCAACTCTTATCGGCCGCCCGGCCCGTTTTGCTGTAGGGCCACCAACAGCCCGAGATCGAATTGTATGCTTTGGGCGAGGACTCGCCGTCTGGAGACACGGCCATGACCACAAGGACCCTTCGTGGGGTTCTGCTCGCCGTCGCCGTGCTGACCGTGCTCTTGCTGCCGGCCTGCACTCTGACCGTCGGGCAGCCCCTCCCACAGGAGGTCGGCCAGGCCATCACCCTGGCAGCAAGCTTGATGTAACCCGATCCCTCGGACGAGACGGCCGGGCCGGGCACACCAAGCCGTTGGCGTCACCGCCGCCGGCATTGCCACGCTCGGTGGACACGCGGCATCCACCAAATGGCCGCGGACGTCCTCCATCTGGGCCGACCACCCGCCGCAGCGACCCGGTCGCCGACCACCCGCCGCAGTGATCCGGTCACGGATATGTTCCACAGACTTACCCCGGACGAGAAGCGCGCAAAAAAAGCGGCCAAGAGCGTGGCTTGCTTGCTGTGCCCTTCAGAGTCTTCGGTGCTGACCGTTGGGATCGGACCCGTTACCGCCCCGCCCCATCCTCTCGTGGAATCGGCTACTCGCTCGGAGTTCTGCGCCCGGCCGGTACCGCGGCCATCGGTTCCGCGATCCCACTTCGCCTTTTGGCCGTTTCCCAGGCCCTGTGGTCTTCCCACACCAGGCGCTGACGAACCCGCTTCAAGAACTCGTCAATGACTCGCTTCGAGTTTCGCCTTCCTCCAGAGTCTTCCCCGGTCTCACCTAGCCAGCCGCGTCACCGTCGCGACGAAGCCGGCCACTCTCATGGGCTTTGCGTCCCTCCAGCACTTTCAGGGCTCGGGGATCCACTTGACGCGGGTTTGCCTCGCCCGCTACGGTCCGCCTTCAGGGTTTGGCTACCCTCTTGACGGTTTACTCCCCCCGGACCCGCGCCGGCCTTGTTTCATGCCGGCAGCGCTCCTGGGATTTCGCCCTTCGGAGCTTTTCCCTTCCGAAAGGTATCCCGGGCGTTTCCGCCCGCGATGAACCCACCTGCCGTTCCGCCTGCCGTTGTTCCCTCGGGCGAACCCTCAGGCCGGACCGGCAGGGCGCGGCTCCTGGGCTTTGACCCTTTCGGAAGTCCCTCGCCGCCCTCCACGCGGTTAACGCGAGCGCAGCCGGATGCTCCCTTGGGCTTTTCTCCCTTCCAGGGCCTGCTGCCGGGCGCCTTGCCTGTGCCTCTACACAGGCTCCTCTCACGTGCTTGGTGGCTGCCGCGGCGCTAACCGCACCAGCACCCGCACCTCAGAGTATCGCTCGACACCCGACTGGCCCGCCCCCTTCACCCGGACGAACCGGACGTTGGGGCCGGACAGCCCTCTTAGGGTTTCCGCACCGTTTCGGACCTGGCGTTCAAGCCGGTGGCGACCCGGGCTATGGGTTCACCTCGCAGACGGACCCCCGTTACCGAGGACCCTTGACTGCTCTTTGGGCTACCTGCCCGACTTTGCCGGAGCCGACAGGACCGAAGTGTGGTGCCAAGCAAACGCGACCTCTTGGCCACGGATGAAATATACTCGACGTTTCGGCCGAAGCAAGGCTTCGATGGCCGCCGGCCAAAACTCACAGGCGTTCTTTTCGAGGTTACGAGCGCCGCGCCACGCGCAAAGCCCGGCCCGGCCGGAACGTCCACGCCTTCAGTGAACCGTAAAGTTTTTGACGAAAACCCGCGTTTTTTTTCGGCGCGACTCGCGAACCGGACCGGACCCGACCGCTACGTACGTCCAGCAATGTCGACCGGCTCGCGCGTGTGCCGAGTCAGTCGTCCTGGCGAGGCGGGTCGGCGCCGGCGCACGGGAGCCAGCGACAAGAGGTCATCGCTGGTCAAGAAGATGGCCATGGACGGGGATTGTGATGGTTCCCCCGTCTTTGGATCGAACGTAGATGCTCAAGGTGAACTCGCCCGGGCCGGGCAGCTTGCGAGGATCGAGCAGGATGCCCAGTCTCGCGCTGGCCAACTGTTCAATCGTCAGGGCGGGATGGCCGCATCGTGCTTCCTCCAGACGGAACTGACCCTCTCGCAATGACCGCAGAGTCAGCACCCGCCTGAGCACGCCGCCGTCGGATGTGACGAAGCCAAAGGAGACGCTGGCAGGCAGGGCCGTGATGCCATCGCACACGTGCCCGGAGACCTCTATCGAGTGCGTGCCATCTGAGAATGCGTCGTAATCGACCTCGATTCTGCCTTCGAGCTCACCAGTTGGAAGGGGCGGCTCGAGTTCGTAGGTCACGGCGAAGACCACACCGCCCTCGACGGGGATACCGGGCTGCGCCACTTCACACTGCAGCGGGCCGACGGAACTCCGCACGGCGAGGATCCTCGGGGGCGGGGCCGGCGGGTACGCGGACAGCCTGACCCGGACGGCCCCTCGGCGTGATTCCCGGACATCGAGCGTGCCAAACGACAGAACGTCGGGGTACGTCTCGATATCCCTGATGACAAAGCAGCGGAAATCCAGCGGCACGGCCGGTGTGGTTGCGTCGTTGGACAACACGACGGCGCCGGACTCGAAGTCGCCTCGGCCCGACTCGATATCGACCGTGATGTCGAGGCGGCCTTTTTCGCCAGGGGCGTAGACTTGCTGGTCGATGCGAAAGCCGGTGCAGCCGCATCCCGGCTTAATCTCCTTGATCTCGAGAGGCTCGTCGCCCGTGTTCCGAAAGGAGTAGTCGGCATGGACGATGCGTTTCGAGTATTGCACCGGACCCAGGTCACGAGACGGCCTATCGAACTCGATCCGGGGCCCGGTGGTTGGACCATGGGCAACGGGGCCGGCGTCACGACGACCGTCGGCCCGGCGGTCGGTGTTCGCCATCTGGTGCAGAATCTGAGCGCCCTTCCGGATCCGCGCATCGGTCGAATCTCCGCCCACCACCACCGACCTCCCGGTCACGGAGTCGTGGACGAGATAGCCCTCCGGATACTCAATGCGAAAGTAGGCATCCGGGATATCTTCGTTGACTGCGATCTCGTGGGTGATCAATTCGGTGATCTCGCTGAGCACGAGGTCGTCGGAAACGCTGAGCCGGGGGTCCCGACTTTCTGCCTGCACGATGTCCACGTCGCCGTGGAAGGCCCGAAGCCGAGCGTGCGTGGGGTACCATGCGCCGCTGTCAGGATCGTTGTGCAGGCGCACCTGATCGAGGACTACCCGCTTGTAGGGGACGTAGTCTTCGTCCGGACCATAACGCATGCCGGCCTCATACTCGCTTTGAATGGCCTGACAGCCCCGTTGAGGATCGACGTCGACAGTCAGTACCACGCGGTAATACGGATCCATGGTGGAATGTGAGATGCGATACAGCTTGTGGCCGTCCAGCGCATGTACGCCCTCGAGTGAGGTCACCTCTGTCGGGACCATCTCTGCGGGCGTCTCCGATCCTGCTATTACGGTCCGGTTGACCTGGGCAGACTCGGGGCGGGCGCACTCCGGCCACTGCAGGCCCGGGTCCCAGAATCTGAGCAGGAAGTGATGCGGGAGAATCACTCCGTCAAAACTGTAGGTGCCGAGAATGCTGCCCTGCTTGTCCGCACTGATCGTCTTGTAGAGGCCTGCGTCGGTGCTGACGCGGAATTCGCTGACGAAGGTGCCGTCATCGGAGACCTCTCCGTTCTCGTAGGAGCGCAACGCGGTCCCCTTCTGGACGTAACGGTGGGATATCTCCTCTGCCCGCAATGGTCGGGGCAAACCGATCCGATAGCGCACCTCCTCCTCCGGAGCCGTATCCAGAGTCAACACGTTTCCGTTGTCGTCCCGGAGAGGTGTTCCGTCCCGGTCCAGCAGTTCCAGCGTGCCGGTCTCTTCGTTCCATCGTGCGTCGGGCGAAACCGGCGGATGGCCCGCGGCAATTTGCTCCTCGACGAGTTCCTTCCTCTGGTGGAAGATCTTGTTCGACAGGGCCAGGCCCTGGGGAGTCGGCGTCCTGCGGAAGGTATAGGTGACCCGGAGATTCTGGACCAGAGATAGATTGCGGTCGTATCCCTCGACCAGGTCGTTCACCGTGATCTCGGACGCGGGCTGCGCCTGGACGGCCGTCGTGCAGAGCAGGGCGATGCAGAGGGGCAGCAGGCGATGGGAGCCAGTGTGTAGACGGGCACCTGTGTTGGACATCGTACACCTCAGTTTCTGAAGAAGGCCGAGCGCCTCAACGCAAACGGCAAGCTCGTCTCCGCAGTAGCGCCTCGCCAGGTTCGCCAACGAAAGGCACAAGTGGCTGACAGCAGGGTACTCCTGACGCCAGTCGAGGGCGACTCAGGTACAATCACTGTATCCGCAAGCACCACTGGGCGTGAAGCAGAACCGGGTTCACCGGACTCCGAGCCGGCCGGGTTCATCACGCCGGCTATGGAGCACGAGCCGTCTTGCGTCCCCCAGAACCCTCACACGCTGCGCCTCCGGCGGCAGGCCGGCCGGAAGGAGCAACTTGGTTGACGAGTCCGCCACGAAGAACATTTCGTCCAGCGCCTGCCCCTCGACCGCGATCCGGGCGGCGCCGTTGTAGGCCGCCGGGGGCTCATTGTCGGCCCGCTTTGAGGCACTGATCGCGTTCATCGTGATCGGCCCGCTGGGTCCTCAGGGACCCAAGGTGTTTCTCCGTTGACTCTGGCAGCGCCGATCCGCACTCCGGGCAGCGTGTCGCCCCTTCCAACTGCGGGTAGTAGCAATTCGGGCAATGGCCGGGGATCGAGATTTTGACGCTGTACCGGTAAACGAGGCCTATGAGGAGAGTGAACAGCACGGCACCACACAGACCCAGACCTACAAACCGCACAAGGACGGCAAACCACGGGTCACCGAGGAAGATGAGTAGCCCGGCAGAGCTTATTAGTAGCAGCGCGGCGACGAACAGCGCCCCGTGCCACGCTCTCCACCCATCGTGGTGGATAGCCAAGTTGCAGTCGTCCAGGAAGTAATGCCCAGGCTGTGCATGGTGCGACGGCAGCAGTTTGCGCCACGTGGCCATCGGTACCCGTTGCCGATGGCCGCACAGCAGACAACGCACCCTTCGGCGCCCCGTCTTGACGATCGTTCCGCCACAGTTCTCGCAGGTCAACATACCAGGCATCCGTTGCAGTCGCAGGCCCACGTCCCAGGCGTGCAATTGTAAGGGCCGAACAGTCCGAGACGACTACAGATGATCAGCGCAGCAAGCGCGAGGACCAGGACCCCAAAGGCCAGCAAGACGGGATTGGCTAACATGCCCCCGCCAAGCGTGCCTCACAGCCGCTCCGCGCCATCCGGGCAGGTGATCAGGTACTCCAACGTGTAGGTGCCGCTGAGGGCCAGGCGGCCACCGGGCCACAGCCCGCCGTTGCCGAAACCGCGGAAGCTGAGAGTCGGGCCTGCAACGCCGCGGCTGTCGGTCCGCCGAAGGGGCTGAAGAGTTACCTCGGCATCCACGTTCGAGGCCGATGCAGGGCGGCGTTGGCTCACCATGACTGACTCTCAGGGCGCAGCTATGGGTTCACCAACATGCCAATATGTTGTACAGGGTGGCGAGTCCGTTGCCGGAGATGGCGATGCTCTGGATTGAACCGTCCGGGCCAATCGTGATTGACCAGGCAAGATCGAGATCCCCGAGGGCTGCGTAGATGCAAGAGATAAGCTTTCTCAGAGTCTGCATCTGCGCCCTCTGCATCTGCGTCGCGGGCACATCGGTGTTCGCTTCTTCCTGCTGGCCGATCGCATCGCCATCCTGCTTCTTGCTGGTGGTCCTGGTCTCGGAGGCCGATTCGATCTGGTCGATCTGGTCGAGCAACTCCGCGCGCTCAGAGACATGCACTACGCGACGTTGTGTCTGCAACCCGAAGGTAATCTTCATCTCGAAACGAACGTCGTCACCATCCGGGACGACCGACAGGACAACCCGGGCCTCAGGGGCGATCTTCTGCCATTCGGCCAACTGTTGCCGGTTGCCGGCGGCCAGGACGAGCAAGTCGTACGGTTTGTCGACCTGAACCCTGGGATTCTCACCCGACCCATCCCACTGCGCGGACTCGACGTGCAACTCCGTAAGCCGGGTAGACAGATATTCATGCAGCCCCTGGAGTTGCGGCGCGCCGCTGTACCAGATCAAGGACCTGGCCCCTTCCTTGAAAACGCCGGCGGCGCCCGGCGCGCCGGACTCGGGCTCAGCAGTCGGCTCCGGCGGCGATGCCGCCACAGCAACGCCGAGGCCAAAGACGGCCAGAACAGCGACCGCCAGAACGGCGGTCAACAGAAACTTGCTGCCGTTGGCGCTGATGGTCTGCGTACTGTGTGCTGTCATTGTGTTTACCTCCCGGCGCTTGATGAGAAAGGCGCCGTCTGCGCGGGCCCCGACAACCCGCTGGCCGGAAGTGATCTATTAATTATCGGCCCCACTGGGCGATTTGTCAAGGAAGGAACCAGGAAACGAAATGGAAGCCCACACGACCCTACGCAACATCGGGCAACGTGGGGACCCAGTCCAAGCCGTTGGTGCCGACCCGGGCGTCGAGCGGACCGGCCGCCCGCGGGCGTGGGGCGGTCTTCCGGGTGTGTGACGGTTCAGGTGGGTGCCACCGGCAGCTTGCCTGCCAGATGTCTGTGCTCGACGCGCCCACCCGAGAGACCACACGGGCGGACAAGCCGAGGCTGTCCGACAATTGACGAGCGTAAAATAGTAGCCTCCATATGGTTATGTGAAGCGAACAACTAGCACATAGCCAGCAT
>Ga0307380_10005875_pt1 | contig 16246 bp, 20 predicted proteins | sample UN3MG_FD_202239 | JGI IMG/M metagenome (GOLD analysis project Ga0307380, IMG submission 202239) | Soil microbial communities from Risofladan, Vaasa, Finland - UN-3 | ecosystem: Environmental > Terrestrial > Soil > Coastal area > Acid sulfate soil | place: Finland: Risofladan, Vaasa | collected...
CGCCGAGGGCTACAATCCCTCAAGTCTCACTGTTTCCACGTCGAAGCGGGAAGGGGGAATGAAGAATGAGATTTTCGCCATTGCGTTATCTGGGCCTGATGTTCGTGGTGCTCCTCCTGGCGGGCGGTATGCTCGCTTGCGATATCGGCGGCGGTGGTGCTCCCTCCAAGCCCACCATCATCATCACCGCCCCCACCAGCGGCACGGAGTTCCAGGCGGGGGAGAAAGTCAGTATCCTCTCCTCGGCGAGCGACGCCAAAGGTGTGATGAGGGTGGAGCTATACGTGGACGGTATGCTCTATCGCACCGACCCCAGCCCCACGCCCGGTGGCACCAAAGAACTGACCATGTACCAGGAATGGATCGCCGAGGACCCGGGCACCCACACCATCTCCGTCATCGCCGTGAACGTGGACGGTGCGGAGAGCGATCCCTGGGCGTCAACCATAAGGGTGGCGGGGGACGGTGCCATCCCTTCCTCCTCGCCCACGATGGAGGTAGGCCCCCCTCCCACGACGGAGCCGGGCCCGCCCCCCACGGTGACGGTGACCGCGACAGTCGAGGCGCCTCCACCAACCGCTACAGTCCCTGCGCCGACTCCCACGCCCACTGTCAATCCTAACGCTCCCGTCATCAAGTACTTCCGGGCCAATGGCCAGAACGAGACTTACAATGCCGTTCCCGGCGAAAGTGTGATCCTGAGTTGGGAGTGGGATCGCGTGGAGGCAGGCTACCTGGACCCAGGCAACCAGGGACTGGTCTGCGAGAAGATGCCCTGCAGCAAAGTGGTAACACCGTCGGCCACCACCACCTACACCCTCAGGGCCATTAACTCAGGGATCACCACCAAGGCCTCAGTCACGGTCAAGATCGAGTGACTCTGGGTTTCACCCCCTCCTCAGCTTTCCCCCCTCAAGGGGGAGGAGGTTAGCGCGGGGCTCAAGTCCGGCGCGTCCATCTTCCACCCTCTCCTGAGTCCTCCCCCATCAAGGGGGAGGATGTCCCCGCACAGTCACTGGCTAGGCGCATAGCCTTTTCACCCCCCTCCTTGATCTTCCCCCTTGTCATTCCCCTCCCTGGATGGGAGGGGTTGGGGGGAGGGTGGAGAGAAACGCTCTACTCTCTCGCGCGCCCCTGGTCAGCCGTGCAGATTCGCGACCCCTTCGACCGGGCTCAGGGCGGGGCTTCGGGCATCCCCTTCGACTCTGCTCAGGGCAGGCTTCCACAAACTCAGGACGTGGCTCAGCAGGAGCAGCGGCGAGCGAGGTTTGCGACCTTCGGCGGCGTGCGATACAATAGGCCAGATCCGATGGTTTGCACCCAGGTGAGGGAAGGAGGACAAGGAAGAATGAGAATCCCGAGACTGCGCAATGCGACCCTTCTGCTGATCGTCACGCTCGTGGTGAGCAGCATGCTGGCCTGTAGTATTGGCGGAGAGCCAGCCAAGCCCACCATCACCATCACCGCCCCCACCAGCGACGCCCAGTTCGAGGAAGGAGAGGACGTCAACATCCTCTCCTCGGCCAACGACACCAAGGGCGTGGTGAGGGTAGAGCTGCTCGTGGACGGCGATCTCTACCGCACCGACTCCAGTCCCAGCGCCGAGGGCGAGAAGTCCCTCGCCATGGTCCAGACCTGGACGGCCACCGATCCCGGGATGCACACCCTGTCCGTCATCGCCTACAACGTGGACGGCGCAGCCAGCGATCCCTGGGCGGTGACCATCGAAGTTGTGGAAGCGGGTGGCGTCGTGACACCACCGACTCCCACCACGTCGACCGCTCCGCCGCCAGCGGCGACAAACACCCCACCTCCACCTCCGCCGGAGGCCACAGCAACCACGCCCCCGCCCGAGGACACGCCGGAACCGACCAGCACTTCGGAGCCGGAACTGCCCGACCTTGTGCTCCTTCAGCTGTCGGTGAACCCTCCAAACCCCGCGGCGGGCGCTTCCGTCGAGGTCAGCATTGACGTCCTTAACGACGGCGACGCGCCTTCGGGGCCCTACACCGTGGTCTGGAGGTACGGTAGCGCAGGTCCCGACTACTGCGAGTGGAATCTGGGGCCGCTGCCCCCTGCAAACGGGGGAACCCTGCACTGCCCGGCGGAGATGTATGAATCCTTCACCACCGTCGCCGAAGTGGATTGGGAAGGCAACGTGGATGAGAGCGACGAGGACAACAACCGTTTGACCCTTCACGTCGACGTCGTTACGGAACCTCTGGCCGAACTGTACATCAGCGAAATCAGAGTCCAGCCGACCTCGCCTCAGCAGGGGACACCAGCCATAGTCGGGTGCCGCATCCACAACGGAGGCACGGTCGACGCCAGCGGATTCAAGCTAATCTGGTATGCGGCGGGGTCGACCATCGGCTACGAGTGGGACGGTCTTACTCTTGCCGCGGGTGCCGCCCGTTGGGAGCAATGCAATTTCACCTACAGCGGCTGGAACCCCAACTACACGACCACCTGTATCGTGGACGTGGACGGTGCCGTGGACGAGATCGACGAAGACAACAACGAACGGGTCCTGATGGTCAACGTCCGGCCCGACTAGAACGGCCGTCCCGACCCTTAACAAGCTGATCTGGATGTGCCCTCCAGTCCGCGCGATGGTGGGCACATCCTTTCTCCATGTGCCTTTCCGCGATCACTATCTGCGGTGGCTGCGAGCAGCCTGAACAGCTACCTTTTCAGCTCCAAGCGCCGGAAGGAGGAGGCAAGAAAATGTCGGACGAGAGAAAGGTTCGGTTTGGCTGGCTCAGGGTCATGTACCTGTGGACCATCGTAGGAGCGGGAGGGTTCGGCCTCATGGCACTCTTCGCTCCCCGCCTGATGGAATCCACCATGGCCCTCCCCGCTCAGGATCCGTTCTTGAGGGGGGTCACTGGCAGCGTGAACGTGGCTTTCGGGATTCTGTCCTTGCTGGGGCTGAGATCGCCGCTCAAGTTCGTGCCGGTCCTCTTCCTGCAACTATGCTACAAGGCGATCTGGTTCATTGTCGTTCTCCTGCCCCAATTACTGGGAGGACAGTTTCCCACGCATGCGATGGTGCTGGCCCTGGTGTTCGCCACCTACGTCATCGGCGATCTGATCGCCATACCGTTTGGCCAGCTCTTCGCCAAGGAAGCGTAGCCTGACGCTGTGGACTCCGCTCAGCACTGCCATCGATCCGTAAGTTGAGGAATAGATGATGAACGCGGAGGAAATCATCCAGTTGCTGGGGTTGCAGCCCCATCCCGAGGAGGGAGGGTACTTCGTCGAGACCTACAAGTGCCAGGAGGTGATACCCAGGACGGCCCTGCCCCACAGGTACGTCTCCAAGAGGTCCTACTGCACGGCCATCTTCTACCTGCTCACCCCTGACACCTTCTCCGCTCTCCACAGGCTGGAGTCTGATGAGATCTTCCATTTCCACCTGGGAGATCCCGTGACCATGCTCCAGTTACACCCCGACGGATCGACCAAAGTGGTGACGCTGGGCCAGGACATCAGGAGCGGCCAACAGCTACAGGTCGTCGTCCCCAGGAGGACGTGGCAGGGCTCCCTTCTCAACGAAGGCGGGGATTTCGCCCTCCTGGGTTGCACCGTGGCGCCCGGCTTCGAGTACTCCGACTACGAGGCCGGTTCCAGAGGCGACCTGCTGAAGGAGTATCCCGAGCAGGAAGACCTCATAGCGCGGCTCACCCCGCGCTAGGCAGCAGGCGGGCGCGGACCCAGCCGCCGCTCTCATGCCCTGGGTTACCAGCCCAGCTGAATGAACATGGCGAGCGGTGCAGGCTTTGGCGCCACCCCTCCCGGCAGGACTACAGCAGCTGCCTGAGCGCACGGTTCTAGACACCCATGCCCGGATACAGTATACTTAAGAATCGGGGACCCCCCATCAAGGAAAGGACAGGCAGCTTGTGGACGCCCTAACGACGGACCAAGAATTGCTGGCAGCACTCCAGGTGGCGCGGGAGGAGAACCCAGAACTGGCCCAGACGCTAGACCTGCACGCGGAGGTGATCAGCGCACGATCAAAGGTCGAGGCCAGCTTGCCGGATCTCAAGGCAGACAAACAAGAGGTCGCTGGACTGGTGGACCGGCGGGCGCCTCTGCTCGAGCAATGGGAGCTGGAATGGGATCCAGATACCTTCGCCGTTCTCGCTGCCCAGATCTGCGATATCGGAGCCGGCCACAGATCAGAACTGGCGCCGAGTTTCGAGGAGGTGCGCTCTCTCCTCACAGGAGATTCCGGGCAGAGCTTCGACATCGTGTCAGCCTATCTGAAAGAAGGCAAAGTGGGCCTTCCCGACCTGGCTGATGAGACCCTCGAAGTCCTCTCCTTTGTGCTCATCCACTCCTTGCACCCCTTCTTCCGAGCCTATGCCTCCGTCCTCACCCCCCTCATTGAGGACCAGAAATGGTATCAGCGCCTGTGCCCCGTGTGCGGCGACGAACCCGACTTCGCCTATCTCGAGGAAACGGTGGGAGGGCTTCGTCTGCTGTGCTCCCGCTGCGACAGCTTATGGACATTCAAGCGCGGGGAGTGCACCTTCTGCGGCAACTCCAACAACGAGACCTTTGCCTACTACCTTAGCGACGACAACGTGTTTCGCCTCTACGTGTGTGACAACTGCCAACGCTACCTCAAGGTGATGGACGGCAGAGAGACATCCCTCAAACCCGTGCTGCCCCTGCAACGCATCATCACCATAGGAATGGACCTCTCCGCGCGTCAGGAGGGGTACCAATAGGACTGTTCGGTCCGTGGACGGCAAGACCAGCGACACCGTAGACTACATCCGGTATGAGGGAGACACCACCAGGCCCATGGAGCGGCCTGTGGTGCGGGAAGTCCCCTGGACCATCCACGTCGATGGTCAGGAACTGATAACCCTCTTCTGCACGCCTAGCAAGCTGAACTTCCTGGTGCTGGGCTTTCTCGCCGCTGAGGGAGTGATCGAGAGCCTTGACGACGTACTGCTCTTGGAAACGTGTGAGGATCAAGAGGGCGTCATCGACGTCAAGCTCAACGGACGGGAGTTGCCTGCTGCCAGCCGTCCCATTCTTCTCTCAGGTTGTGGGCGCGGCATCACCTTCGACGACCTCTCCGAAAGCTACTCGCCCATAGAATCCTCACTTCAAGTATCGGCGAAGCAGATATCTCAACTGATGCGCCAGCTTCGCCTTCAGTCGCCGATCCATCAAGCCGCCGGCGGGACGCACGCCTCGGCCCTCTCCGACGGAGACCAGTTGCTGGTGGTGGCCGAGGATGTGGGAAGACACAACACCCTGGACAAGATCAGAGGCGAGTGCCTGTTCCACGGCACCCCTACCAAAGACCGCATCCTTCTCACCACAGGCCGCATCTCCTCGGAAATGGTGAGTAAGGCCGTCAAGATGGAAGTGCCCATCGTCGCCTCGCGCAGTACACCCACACACCTGGCGGTCAAGCTCGCTCGCGATTGGCAGATGACCGTCGTCGGCTATGTCCGCGGCGGCAAGATGAACGTCTACAGCAGGCCAGATCGGGTATCCACCCACTAAGCCACGCCCCATCATCGTCGACCCAGGCATATCTGTGAACAGTCCTACTTGACAACTAGCAAGACACACTGTATAATTCCTACAAAGTACGAGGAGATATTATCCGAGAGTTCATTGAGATGAGACCAGTCGACGAGCTTTGTGAGGTCTTGCGGGAGCGGGGCCTGAAGGTGACGCCCCAGCGGCGTCTGCTCTTCGAAGCCCTACGCGATAGCCCAGACCATCCATCTGCTGAGGACGTCTATCACCTTGTGAGAGACGTCATGCCCGATATGTCGCTGGCTACTGTCTACCACACCCTCAACGATCTGGTGACCATGGGTGAGCTGGTTCAACTCGACCTGGGAGAGGGCAAGAGCCGGTACGATACATGCACCAGCGGACACTTCCATCTCGTCTGTCAGGGCTGCCGGGAGGTGGTGGACATCATGGGCGACCCCGACTGTGCTGATCTAATGCCCAGAGAAACCAGCGGATATCAGATCGACCGCTGCGAAGTGGTGTTCTACGGACACTGCCCTGACTGTCAGGCGTAGTGTCTGAAGATGAGATGGGAATAGCCCCACTGCAGAAACAGGAAGAGAAAGGAGATCACAATGGACAAATGGGAATGCCTGGCATGCGGATACATCTATGATCCCGCTGTGGGAGATCCCGACAACGGTGTCCCCGCCGGCACGAGCTTCGAGGACCTACCCGACGACTGGGTCTGCCCTGAATGCGGCGCTGAGAAGAATATGTTCGAGAAGCTGGACGAATAGGCATGAAGCCCATACAGATCAAGGAGGGCATCCACTGGATCGGAGCTCTGGATCCTGATCTGCGGCTATTCGATATCCTGTTCGTCACCGAGGCTGGCACCACCTACAACTCCTACCTGGTGAGAGGCGAGAAGATCGCCGTCGTGGACACGTCCAAAGGACGCTGTTACGACCAGTTCATCGCCAACGTCACGTCCCTCGTCGCACCGGAAGAGGTTGACTACATCGTCTGCAACCACATGGAGCCTGACCATTCGGGCGCCCTCGCTGCGTTCCTCAAAGAGGCGAAGAACGCCCAGGTGGTGGTCTCCAGAACCGGCGAGCACTACGTCCGCAACATCCTCAACACGGACGTGGGGCCTCTCAAGATGGGCGACGGCGACGTCCTCGACCTGGGCGGCAAGACCTTGCGCTTTTTCTCCGCACCCTTCCTCCACTGGCCCGACACGATGTTCACCTACGCTGTGGAGGACAAAGTGCTCTTCCCCTGTGACGTCTTCGGCAGCCACTTCTGCGACGAGCGGATGTTTGATGACCTGCTCGGCGACTTCAGCGACCAGTTCGAGTTCTACTACCGGGGCATCATGGGGCCGTTCAAAGACAAGGTGTTGCAGGCGATAGACAAGATCAGGGACCTGGAGATAGAAGTCATCGCCCCATCCCACGGCCCCCTTCTACGCAGCGATCCGTGGAAGTTCGTAGAGCAGTACGCCGAGTGGAGCACTCTGCCGACCACCGCCGCCAAGACGGTGCTGATCTTCTACGCCAGCGCTCATGGCAACACCAAAATGATGGCAGAGGAGATAGCGAAGGGCGCCGCCATCGAGGGAGTCAAGGTCCAGTCATTCGACTTGACTGAGACAAGCCCTGCCGATGTCTTGGACCGCATCGAGACGGCGCAGGCGCTGGTCATCGGCTCGCCCACCGTGAACGGCGACGCCGTCAAGCCCGTCTGGGACCTGCTGTCGAGTTTGGCTACCATCAGGTTGCGGGGCAAGGTGGGCGCCGCCTTCGGCTCCTACGGCTGGAGCGGGGAGGCGGTGGGCATGATAGAGGACAGGCTGAAGAGTCTCAAGCTCAGGGTCCCCGAGCCTGGTGTGCGATTCACGTTGGTGCCGACGGCTGAGGAACTCAAGAGTTGTCAAGAGTTCGGTGTCAGGATAGCTGAGGGCCTATAGCAGGTGAAGTTCGTCATCGCCGGCAATGGGATCGCGGCGATCACGGCAGCCCGCACGATAGTCGCTGCGAATCCAAACGCGGATCTAGAGATCTACACGGATGAGCCATACCCTTCATATCTGCGGCCCAGGCTCATTCAGTTCCTGGCGGGGGCCCTGAAACAGGCAGATCTCTATCTCTACCCGCCTGACTGGTACGCCCGGAGGGGCATAACTGTCCATCTAGAGACGGCGGTGACGGAACTGGACGCCGCAGCCCGGCGTATCGTACTGCAAAACGGCAAGGAAGCATCCTACGACCGTCTTCTTCTGGCAGTGGGAGGCAACCCCTTCCAGCCACCCCTGGAGGGCATGGACCAGGAAGGCGTCTTCACCCTGCGGACCATTGACGATGCGCTGGCTATCAAGGGCCACGCCGATAGATGTCTTGCCGCGGGACAGAGACAAGCGGTGGTCATCGGTGGTGGCCTGCTGGGCCTGGAATGCGCCAACGCCCTGGCCTCTCTCGGCTTGGAGTTGACCGTCCTTGAGCACGGCCCGTGGCTGCTGCACAAACAGATCGACGAACAAGGCGCCGCGGTGCTCGAGAAACAGTTGGGTCAACAGGGTATTCGTTGTCTGCCCAACGCAGCGGCACAAGCCATCCTGCGCGACGGCGATGGCGTCTCTGCTGTGGAGCTGGAGGACGGACGTAGGGTGAGCGGTCACTTGGTCTTGTGTAGCGCGGGCGTGAGGCCCGACACGGACCTGGCGAGGGCTGCGGGACTGGCCGTCGGGCGCGGCGTCCTGGTGGACACCGAGATGCACACCAGCGCAGAACACGTATATGCCGCCGGTGACGTCACCGAGTACGAAGGGGAGGCGTGGTGCATCATCCCCGCCGCGATAGAGCAGGCCAGGGTCGCCGCAGCCAATATGGTGACCCCGGGCTCCGAAGCCTACCACGGCACCGTGCCCTCCACCACTTTGAAGGTGGTTGGCGTCGACCTGACTTCGATAGGCATGATCAGTGCCGAAGAGGACGGTTTCCAGGAGTTGAGGAAAGCGGACCCCACGAAAAGCATGTATCAGAAGCTGGTTCTACACGATGGCCGCATCGTGGGCGCCATCCTCATGGGGGCCAGGGAGATGGTTCCGGCAGTGTCGAGGCTGATCAAGGAAGGCACCGACGTCTCGCGCTACGCTGGCCGCCTGCTAGATGAACAGTTTGACCTGGCGGAGGCACTCCAATAGGAAGGAGGCGCAGATCAACACATGAGGAAGATGTCTGAAGCTAATCTACAGGCAGCATTCTCGGGCGAGAGCCAGGCTCACATGAGGTACCTCGTCTTCGCAGACAAGGCAGAAAAGGACGGGCACGCCAACGTGGCCAGGCTCTTCAAGGCCATCGCCTTCGCCGAGCAGGTGCATGCTACCAACCACTTCAAGACTCTGAACGGCATAGACGCCACGGCTGGCAACCTGCAGACGGCCATCAACGGCGAGACCTATGAAGTGGAGGAGATGTATCCCGCCTTCAGAGCTGTGGCCGAATTGCAGGGTGAAAAGGGGCCCGTGCGCTCCACTACTTGGGCATTGGAAGCGGAGAAGGTCCACGCCAGACTGTACGGTGAGGCCAAGGCCACGGTGGAGGCCGGCGCCGACGTGCAGATCGGCGAGATCCACATCTGCAAGGTCTGCGGCTGGACGGGAACCGGAGAGAAGCCGGGCAAATGCCCCATCTGCGGAGCGAAGGCCGAGAGAATCCGGACCTTCTGAGAGCCGATCGCTGTCCACTTCAGACAGGTGCAGGAGGATGATACACATGAGCCTCCAGGGAAAGCGCGTAGCAGTTCTGGCTGAAGACTATTACCAGGAATTGGAGCTCTGGTATCCGGTGCTGCGCCTGCGAGAGGCTGGGGCCGAGGTCGTCATCGTGGGCACCGGCAGCTCAGATAGCTACACCGGCAAGCACGGCTACCCGGTGACCGTGGATGCGGCGATCGACGAAGTACAGCCCTCTGACTTCGATGCGCTCGTCATCCCCGGGGGATATGCACCCGATAGGTTGCGCCGCTACCCGGCGGTCAACAGCCTGGCGCGCAAGCTGTGTCTTGGAGGCAAGGTCGTCGCTTCCATCTGCCACGGAGCATGGGTGCTGGTCTCCGCCGACGTCTTGCGTGGACGCACCGCCACCTGCTTCAGCGGCATCAAAGACGACGTGATCAACGCCGGAGCCAACTATGTCGACCAGGAGGTGGTGCGGGACGGCAATCTGATCACCTCGCGCGAACCGGACGACCTGCCCGCATTCTGTCGGGAGATCATCGCAGCCCTGGAAGAGAAACCTTGAGGAAATGCTATGGGAGATGAATTCACAGACGTCAAGCAGAAACTCCTGGACGTCTTGGAAGAAGCGATAGAGCAAGAGCGTCTCGCGCAGCAACGGTACGCTCTGGGAGCCAGTCTGACGACTGACCCGGCGCTGAAGGAGATGTTCCTGCAACTCGTGGAGGACGAGATGGGTCACGAGAGAGCGCTGCGGGACAGACAGCAAGCTCTCAGGGAGATCCAGGAGCCGTAAGAGGCTTGCAGACCCCACTTGACAGCGTTCAATGCACCATTGCTGGAGGAATCATCGAAAAGGTGAGGAAAAGAACGGAAGGGAGTAGAACATGGCAGACGAATTCTCGTTGACCGAAATGAACCGCGCCGATCCGGCAAACATGACCGACATGATGCGCAAGCACACGCCGGTCATCGATACACCTGACAAGGTCAAGGCCGGTGACCCATTTGCTGTCACCATCAAAGTGGGCGGGATTGACGGGGTTGGGCATCCCAATGTCCTGGGCCACTGGATCAACTGGGTGGCCCTCTATGCGGGAGATAGGCTGCTGGCCCGAGTCGAGTTTGCCCCGGCAGTCTCGCAGCCTCAGACTACCCTGACCATTGCATTGGAGGAGTCCACGACTCTTCGAGTGGCGGCATTCTGCAACATGCACGGAGTGTGGCAATCCACCAAGAGGGTAGGCGTCTGATAAGAACGGGAAAACCGTTTCCAGTGATGGGTGAGGGAAATTACGTTTCGCGCCGCGCCCAAGTCTGTCATGCCCGGCTTCAATGCAGACGCAGGTGAGAGAAGAGCAGGGCTGTCAGACGGTGAACCTGTGCTGCCGCACCGCACTGAGTTTTGCCCCAAACCGGGGGGCGTCGATCAGGAAAAGGAGATGAAATGAGCTCACAAGATCCTACCAAAGTCATCGCAATGCTCAACGAGGACATCAGAGGGGAGCACGCAGCCATCGTCCAGTACCTCCGCCATGCGTACGCCATGGGCGAAGGCGAGCTGGCGTGCGAGATCGAGGCCATCGCCAGGGATGAAATGCGCCACCTGGACTGGCTGGCGGAGACCGTAGCGGAGCTAGGGGGCGAGCCCGATCTGGAGAGAGGCCAGATGACCATCGGAGGGGACAGCATCGCGGAATGGATGCAGCGCAACGTGGGCCTGGAGAAGGATGCTATAGCCCTGTACGAGCAACACATTGAGACCATCGGAGACCCAAAGATCAAACGCCTCTTACGACGCATCGTCTCCGACGAGGTGGCCCACCGTCACGACTTCGAGCACTTCGTCGACAAGGCGAAGAAGAAGGCTATAGAGCCCAGCGCCCCACTGGAGGCACCCGCTGGTAGGCCCAGCGAGCTTGGAGATATGCTCAACTGGGGCATCCGCCACGAATACACGGTCATCCTGCAATACCTGTACCACTCCTTCATGACGCCTGACGAGGAGGTCAGCGAGCAGATGGATGACCAGGCCATCAACGAAATGCAGCATCTGGGCTGGCTCGCAGAGGAGTTGACGGATGCCGGCGGTGTGCCCGACATGGAGGAGACAGGCGTGGATCGCTCCAAGGATACCGCAGACATGCTACGCGCCGATATCGCGGTGGAGCGCGAGGTGACCAAGGAGTATACCAGGCAGATAAACGAGGTGGACGATCCCGACCTGAAGAGACTCATCACCCGCATCCGCGACAACGAGATATACCACGACGAACTGTTCAGCGATCTGCTGGACGAAGTGAGCGAGTAGATAGCGATGCGTCTGAAAGTGCTGGGCCTGGCGAGCAGCCCGCGCCGCCACGGCAACACCGAGCTGCTGCTGGATCAGGTGCTTGCGGGTGCAGCCAGCAAGGGCGCACAGACCGAGAAGGTCGTGCTTAGCACCATGACGATGGATCCGTGCGATGAATGTGAAGCCTGCTACGAAACGGGTAGGTGCATCGTACAAGATGATTACCAGTTGCTCTATCCCAAGTTGATCAAGGCCGAGAGGGTCGTACTTGCTGCTCCGATCTTCTTCATGGGTCTGCCCGCCCAGGCAAAGGCCTTCATCGACCGATGCCAGTGCTTCTGGGCGCGAAAGTACGTGCTGGAGGATCCCCTGCCTCCGACGGACACCGGGGTGCAGCGCCAGGGTTTTCTCGTCTCTACGGCAGGTGGTCCCAAGACTAGCTTCCAGTGCGCCGCCACGAGCATGAAGGCCTTCCTGGACACCCTCGACGCCACGTATGGAGGCGAAGTGACATTCCGTGGGATCGATGAGAAGGGAGCCATCCTGAACCACCCTACGGCCCTTGAAGATGCACTGGCACTGGGCAAGAAACTGGCAGTCGTGGGAAAGGAATAGAGGCCGAGCGCCAGGCACCCAGGGTATGCCGGAGGAGATAGCAGAAGAGACGCTCGAGGAAGAGGAAACCGGTGAGGAGTTCGGTGAACTGGCCAAGTTCACCGTCGCGGGGTTCGCTGGGGGACTTGCCCTGGGAGTCCTGCTGGACTCCCTCGGCTTTCAACTCAGTCCAATTGGGCAGTGGTTGGTGCGCACCCTCTCAGGGGAGGGGGAGAGCATCTTCGAGGGTATCTATGCCCTACGCCAAAGGCTTCGCGGTGCCAAACGCTCGATGGCCGAGGCCTACGGCTGGGGAAAACTACTGGGCATGACGGCGCCGTGGATAGTGGACTGGGGCAGCCGTGTATTAGGTGTAGACGTTTACGGAGTGCAGGGGTTCTACATCCCGTTCTTCTATTCCATGAGCGATCAGATCGGAGCAAACATTTCGGGGCTCCTCTTCTTGCGCAGAGAGACAGGGTCGTGGACAGGCGCATTCGGCCGATACCTGCGCCACCCTGTCCTGTTGGCTAGCCTGGCGGTGGTGCTCCTGGTACCCATGGGACTCCTTCTGGCGAGAGTGGGAGGCTTCAGTCCCACCACACAGACCTACACCGCACTGGAGGCCATCGCAGCCAACCTGTGTTGGGTCCCGCCGCTTGTGGGCGCTGCGGCAGAACGGCTACGTGGGAGTAAGGTCGCCTGAAGGTGTACGGAAGAGACGTGAGGTGAGAAGATGCTGTTTCGCCGCTCGGGTCGCGAAGAGAACGTGAACTCGGACCGCATCCCACCGGGCCAGCGCCTGACGGACAAGTTCCCGGTCCTCCACTACGGCAGCATACCCCAGTTCGACCGAGCGACGTGGGATCTCAAGATCTTCGGCCTGGTTGAAGAGCCTCTCACTCTCTCCTACGACCAGTTCCTGGAGCTACCGGCTACCAGGATCGTGGCCGACATTCACTGCGTCACCAGTTGGAGTAAGCTCGACACCATATGGGAAGGCGTGCTCTTCCGAGAGCTGATGGACTCCGTCAACGTGGGCCCGGAAGCGCGATTCGTCACGGTCCACTGCGAACAAGGCTTCACCACCAATGTGCCTCTGGAAGTCCTCATGGATGACGACGTACTGCTGGCCTATCGGTACGACGATCAGCCCCTCACCCCCGAGCACGGCTATCCGCTCCGGCTGGTGGTGCCCAAGAAATACTTCTGGAAGAGCGCCAAGTGGGTACGAGGCCTGGAACTGATGGCCCAGGACCGCCTGGGTTTCTGGGAGGTACGAGGTTACCACAACAACGCTGACCCGTGGAAGGAGGAACGCTACTCATAGTGGCAGTAGCAAAGGGGAGACTGGAAGACAGGACGCGCGGCAATCTACACCATGCCTTTGCAGGTGAAGCCAAGGCCCATATCAGGCTGTCGGCGTTTGGCGAGAAGGCAGACGAGGAAGGCTACCCCCAGATCGCCAGGCTGTTCCGAGCCATCGCTGCGGCAGAGAAGGTGCACGCCGCCGACCACCTGAGGGTGCTAGGCGAGGCCATCGTGCGGAGGACCGAGGAGAATCTGACCTTCTCCTTCGAGAGGGAGACCACCATCAATGAGGTAACCTACCCTCAACTGATCCTGGAGGCCGAGGAGGAAGGAGAACGGGCCGCGGCGCAGTCCTTCGCCTACGCCAGGGACGTGGAAGAGGGGCACGCGCGCCTGTACAAGAAGGCCATGGAGCACCTCCTGCAAGATGAGAGCATTGACTACTACGTGTGCGCGGTGTGTGGCTATACCTCCGACGCCGTCCTGCCCGATGATTGCCCCATCTGCGGGGCCAAGAGCGAGCTCTTCAAGAACGTAGCATAGCCAGCCCGAGATGCAGACCGGTCCATCGTACCTCTGGGAGAAGGATCGGGAGAGCCAATCCCAGCCTACTGCGCGACCGAGGTGAGGAAGCATGGCCACAAGGGAGATGACGCTCAAGATAGGCGGCGAAGCAGGACAAGGAGTCGAATCCAGCGGCGCCGGGTTCGCCAAGGCGTTCGCCCGTGCCGGGTGGCACGTCTTCGGCATGCAAGACTACTACTCGCGCATCCGTGGGGGGCACAACTTCTACCAAATCCGCGTCGGCGAGACGCCCCTCTATTCGCACGTGGAATCCATAGACTTGCTGCTTGCACTCACGCAGGAGGCCGTTGATCGCCACTGCAGCGAGGTTGTGGCGGGAGGAGGGGTCATCTGTGAAGAGTGCCTGGAGGTGGACTGCGCCACTCTGGACGAGCGAGACGTAAGCTACTTCCCCATCCCCCTCACGGACATCGCGGAGGAACAGGGCGGCGCTGAGGTGATGCGCAACACCGCAGCCCTGGGAGCGGCCGCTGGCCTCGTAGGCTTTCCTTTCGAGGTCATGGCCAGTGTGATCGAGGACAACTTCAGCAGGAAGGGCACCGAAGCTGTGCAGGTCAATCTCCGGATCGCCGAGGCCGCCTACCACTTCGCCCAGGACAGGTTCGGAGAGGGCTTCGACTACGAACTCCCGCGCATAGAGAACGCGCCGCCCAGAATGATTATGGACGGCAACCAGGCGATATCCCTTGGGGCGCTCCTGGGCGGGTGCAAGTTCGTGGCCGGATACCCCATGACTCCAGCCACTTCGGTCCTCCAGTGGATGGCAGCTCATGGAGACCGGTACGGGGTGGTGGTCAAACACACCGAAGACGAGATCGCAGCGATGATGATGATCATCGGGGCTGCCCACATGGGGGTTCGAGCCATGGCTCCCACATCGGGTGGTGGTTTTTCCCTGATGACGGAGGGTTTGGGTCTGGCCGGCATGACCGAGACCCCCATCGTCGTCCTTGAGGCACAACGGCCCGGACCCGCGACCGGGCTCGCCACGCGCACCGAACAGGCAGACCTGCTCTTTGTGCTGCACGCATCTCAGGGAGAGTTCCCGCGGATCATTCTCTCACCGGGCACGATCGAGGAGTGCTTCGAGGCCGGTTGGCGGGCCTTCAACCTGGCCGAGATTTACCAGTGCCCCGTGATCATACTCAGCGACAACTTCCTGGCCAACTCCGTACGCACCATCGAGATGGACGCCCTCGACTTCTCAGGCGTGCACATCGACCGTGGCCAGTTGCTCACAGAAAGGGATCTCGACGCCCTGGAGGGCGAGTACCTCAGGTACGCATACACCGAGTCGGGCATCTCCCCCAGGGCGCTGCCCGGCCATCCCAAAGCGGTATACCAGGCCACCGGTAACGAGCACTCACCGAAGGGCCAGCTCACCGAGGAGCGGGAGCCCCGTCGCCGCCAGGTGGAGAAGAGGCTGGCAAAGCTGGAGAGCGCCCTTACGGAGATGCGCGGCCCGGTTCGCTACGGACCCAAGAAGGCCGAGACCACCCTTGTCGGGTGGGGCTCGACCTATGGGCCTTTGCGAGAGACCGTGGACCTGCTCACGGACCAGGGCGCGAGCGCAAACATGCTGCACATCCGGGATGTTTGGCCCTTCCCGGCGGACGCACTGAGGGAGGCTCTGAGCGACGCACAGCGCACGGCCATGGTCGAGGGTAATGCCACGGGACAGATGGCCTCTCTCATTGAGGCTCACACGGGGGTAAACATCGACCACCACATCCGCAGGTACGACGGGCGCCCCTTCTCGCCCCAGTACATCATGGCAAGGCTAGAGGAGGTGCACAATGGTTGAGTTCCAGGATTATCGGAGCCCGGTGCGCCCCACCTGGTGCAAGGGCTGCGGAGACTACGGAATCTGGAACGGCCTCAAGTTCGCCCTGTCCGAGCTGGACCTGGCTCCCCACGAGGTGCTGATGGTCAGTGGGATCGGGTGTGGCAGCAAGACCCCCGACTACACGCACGTCAACGGTCTGCACACCCTCCACGGCCGGTCGCTTCCCGCCGCCACCGGTGCCAGATTGGCGAACCACGGGGCAGAGGTCATTTGCGTGCACGGGGATGGCGACGGATACGGGATGGGCTTGGGCCACATGATGCACGCAGCACGCCGCAACCTGGACATCACCGACGTAGTGCAGAACAACCGCGTTTACGGTCTGACCAAGGGACAGTACTCTCCCACCAGCCCCGAGGGTTTTGTTTCCAAGACTTCT
>Ga0307380_10005877_pt1 | contig 16244 bp, 17 predicted proteins | sample UN3MG_FD_202239 | JGI IMG/M metagenome (GOLD analysis project Ga0307380, IMG submission 202239) | Soil microbial communities from Risofladan, Vaasa, Finland - UN-3 | ecosystem: Environmental > Terrestrial > Soil > Coastal area > Acid sulfate soil | place: Finland: Risofladan, Vaasa | collected...
TATCACTGAGCCAATAAGTAAGTCCTCGCTCTTTCAATAATTTTTCCACATCATTACCCAGCATCCCTTTATTTCCGATAAGCCAAATCATAGATTATTTATCCTCTTTTATAAAATCTAAATAAAATTCATCTTCTGCATCTTCATGCCTAATCTCATCAACTTCTTCTTCCTTATTCCAACCTTTATATAACTTATCCGGATAATTAATTACTATTCCCAGCTCTTCGGATATATTCTTATAACCATGAACGATACCGGGAGGAATGATGAGCAAAAGAGGGTTATCTCCACCGCTAATGATTTCTATAAAACTACCGTAAGTATTACAATTTTTTCGATTATCCCAGAGTTTTATCTTAAAACTTCCCGGTCCGATAAAACAAAATAGATCAGTTTGCTTGAGATGTTCATGAGGTCCACGGGCTGCTCCGGGCTTGGTAAAAGACACATAGCTCATTGCCGGTTTCAATCTATCAGGAAGGGTATCTTCCCGAAATGTTTCGACTAAATAACCTCTTCCATCCCTATATTTGGTTAATTTTTTGATCAGAACTCCTTCAATATCACCTTTTTTAAAATTCATATAATCCTCATTTCATTTTATCTTTTCATTCAAAATTACTTTTAAATATTTTTGGTAATCATTTTCCGGAGATTGATTGATTATTTTTTTTAATTGACCCTGGTCAATATAACCCATCCGATAGGCTACTTCTTCAATACAACCAATCTTTAATCCCTGTCTTCTTTCAATGGTAGCAATATAATTAGAGGCATCCATCAGGCTATCCGGTGTACCAGTATCCAGCCAGGCATAACCTCTTCCTAAAAGTTCTACTTTTAAATCACCTTGCTTTAGATATTCTAAATTTACATCAGTTATTTCTAACTCGCCTCTGGCCGAGGGTTTTAAATTTTTAGCAATATCTATTACCTCATTATCATAAAAATATAAGCCAGGTACCGCATAATTTGATTTGGGAACCTTTGGTTTTTCCTCAATACTTATAACTTCATTCTTTTGATTAAATTCGACAATTCCATATCGTTGCGGGTCTGAAACCCAATAGCCAAAGATACAGGCTCCATTTTTAAGATTTGCCATTCTCTGTAATGTTATAGATAGGCTATGACCATAAAATATATTATCCCCCAGTATCAAACATACTGAATCTTTCCCAATGAAATCCTCTCCAATAATAAAGGCCTGGGCAATCCCCTCTGGCCGGGGCTGTTCTTTATAGAAGATATTTAGGCCAATCTCTTTACCATCTCCAAATAGTTCAATAAATTTCGGTAAATCCTGTAGAGTAGAAATAATTAAAATATCTTTAATCCCCGCCAACATCAAGGTAGACAAAGGATAATAGATCATCGGTTTATCATAAACTGGAATTAACTGCTTACTTATTGCTTTAGTTAGGGGATTGAGTCTGCTCCCCGAACCACCGGCTAAGATTATACCTTTCATCTCTTTGCTCCTTTATCAATTAGTTTATTCCCTTAAGTCTATTATTTATTATAAAAACAAATAGTATAATTTAACAATCAATAATAATGCAATTAGCACTAGAAGATGGACTTTTATTAATTAACTATTTGTATTATTTTTTAATAATATGAATGAGTTATTTATATTACCCTTTCTCCAATCAATAAACAAGATAACAATTCTAAAATTATTTATTCATACCCTCATCTATATTTTTTTAGCAATAGCGATTATATATGCTGGTGTTGTAATTTTATTTTCCTTAAATTTTGATACTTTATAATCTTCATCTATAATATCTTCGAGTAATTCTATTCTTCCATTCTGTTGGTTACTATTGAAATCGAAAATTTTATCATTTGAACTTATATATTTTTTAATTATTCTTTTAATGATTTCTCCCTTAGGAATAATTAAAAGTGCCCCTCTTCCAATGTCGATTATTCTTTTTTTAATTAAATTAATATTTTTTTGACCATACAACCTGGTATCCACAAAATATTTATTTACTATTTCATAAAATTCCTTAGGAAAAAATTCTTTAACATGGAAAGGATTTAAAGGTAGTTTGACATGGGGAGAACTAATCTTTTTGTTTGGAGTTGAACAAATAAATAATCCACCATTTCTTAATACTCTCCAGCATTCACTTAAAAATTTATCATACTCTTTTATATGTTCAATAGTTTCAAAAGATGTAATAACATCAAATGATTTATTATGAAATGGTAAACTTATTGAATCGCCTTGCATAAAATTTAAATTTTGTTTTTTATATGTATTTTTAGCATAGTTTATAACATCGCTTGAAATATCTAACCCAATCACTTTCTTTGCTCCATTCTTTATTAAATAATAAGACCCGTATCCAGTTCCAGACGCAACATCCAAGACAATTTTATTTTTAATAAATTTTGATGCAAAGGCATATCTATTTATATGCTCTTGATAAGTCAAATATGGTGTTTTCCCTGGCACAACACGTTCTCCGGTAAATTCTAGTTCCGCTATATTATCGTGTTTATTAGATTTTTCTTTTGCTATCATACTAGGATAAGCCTCCCATAATCGGTGCTTTTATTAAACTCTTAATAATTAGTATATCTTCTTCCGAAAAAACGTGAAACAACAATGTGGATACAGAGAACCGTCCCCTGTATTTTTATCAATTTATATTTTTATTCCAGTTATTAATACATTTTTATTTTGCCAGTTCATTTTAATACCTCCATAGCATGATTTAAGTGATTTAATAGTCTTTCTCCAGCATGTTCTAATGTCCAAAAATCTTGAATCGCCTCTATGGCCCTTCTGCCCATAGATTCTCTTTTCTTCTCATATAAAAGGAGTTCAGTAACAGCTTCTGCAAACATAACCTCATCCCGTTCTGTTAATAATCCTGTTTCGTTATGAACCATGCTTTCCCTCACACCCCCCTCTTTTACTGCGACCACCGGCGTTCCACAAGCCATTGCTTCCAAAGGCACAAGTCCAAAAGGCTCAAGATACGGCGTGTAAAGAACTAATTTTGCTTTATTGTAAAGGAGTACAAGTTCATTGTCTTGAATTAAGCTCGTTATCTCTAGGTCAACGCTAACTTTAATCGCCAATTGCTCAAGATAACCCTTCCACCTGATATCAACACTATTAGAAACAATAACAAACTTGGGACGTATTTTGGGGTCAATATATCCTAAAGAATTTATAATAAAATCAAACCCCTTCAATGGACTACAACTCCCTACAGACAAGACAATATTCTCCTTAGGAACTTTAAGGGGTTTAAATACCTCTGTGTCTACTCCAAGATAAGAAACAAAAGAATTAATACCGTAGCTCCTTAAAATAGACTCTCTGGAAAAATAGGAATTTGTCAAAATGTATCTTGAAAAGGAAGCATTTTCTTTTTCTATCTCTGATGATCTACCAATAGAATATTTATGCCATATTCTTCTTATCCATTGAGGGTAGTTTCTATCTATGTTTTGGGAGATATTCTGTAAAATTGCCTCACGAGATCTTGAAGGCTGATGGCAATAGTAAACAGTTGTTTTTTTAATAAATTTTAGAAAAAATGGCGACATAGTATATTGATCCTGATTGCTAAATACAACATCATAGTCCTGCCTATTAATAACATCAGCAATTTCTTTCTCCGTTCTTTCAAGGTCTCCTAAAGAAATCCTTATCGGGGGGATATATCGAAGGGTAGAATTAATTAAACCGACAAAAGTTGTTTTCATTGAAAACACATTGACCTCATTAGCAATATCTCTTAAGGGTAAAAAATCCTCATTAGCAGTAGATGGAACGTAAACATCGACCAAATGACCCACTTTTGTCAAATAGTTTACGAAACCATACAATGCTCTTTTTCCCCCCCCAGATGGCAAGTTATGAAAAACAGCTATTTTCATTTTTACTCTTTTTCCTTTTTAAAATAGATGCCTATGATTAATGCTCTGGTAGAGTGATGAAGGAAGTCATATTTAGTCCCACGACATTCATTCCAATCAACTTCTTTCCATTTATTATTTCGGGAGATTTGCTTTAGATAATATTGTTTAGTAAATTTTATCTTACTCTTATTCAACAGTTTATCCATTATTCGATTATAGCCTAAAGGTAAAGTAACAACCATTTTCCCTGAGGGACCAAGACAACTTTTAAGATTTTCAATAACTTGAAGAATTTTTATAGTGTTTCGTGGACTATCTCCCATATCCCAGCCAACATGCTCTAACGTTGAAATACTAATAATTAAATCATATTTCTTAGGGGATTGAAAATTAACGACGTCTTCATTGATAACGCCTTCTACCTTTTCATACTTGTCCACAATAGTGTGATTAACATCGAAATAATGAGAAAGAACATTCCCTATTTCAAGAATTCTCTTCTGTTGATTACGGTGTTCTTTTACAATCTTCCAAATAATTGGAATTTCGACGGCTCTCTCGTTTCTCCAAGTCGTGTTATACTTGTGGTAAAAATAATTATAGATTCCTCCTTCAAATGTGAAAGTTTCCATCGATTTAAATATTTTATAATAGTAATACCAAAAGGAGATTTTTAGCCAGTTAAGGATTGTCTTAATTATAGAATGAATTACATAATAAATTCCTTTTTCCTTAGAGACTTTTTTAATCTTTGACAGAAGTTTTTCTACTTCTTTTGGGGGCATTTTACCACCTTCTCCATCTTATATGGTAACTTTTTCCCATCATGCTCTCCCTCTTAAATAGCAATAAGTCCTCTTTAATAATTTTCTCATTCCTCTTTCCTCGTAAATTATTACTCTTTGACGTGCCAGAGAAATAGGTATTATAAAGTTTTTCTTTATTCTGTTAGGCACCCAATAATAGAAGAATTCTCTATAAAGTTTGTATTTTGTAATGTACGGCATCAATCTAGGAATATGCCTGTGCGGATACAGAAAACCGTCCCCTGTATTTTTACAATCCTAATTTTTTGGATTTTATAAAATTTTATTAATTATCATCCTTTCTATATACTACGACAATATTTTGCAAAAAATAATGTTTATAACGACCAAAGATTTTTGTCGCTCCGTAGATGCTATAGTGTAATATTCTATTTGATTAGCAAATACTCATATAGCAATTTAGCCCATCATAATTCAAGGAATCGAGCATAATTTCCAAAATGTTTCTGCAACTGTTTGTATTTGTTACGGTTAAAAAAAATACGAATTTTATTTAAACAGACAAGAAAATAATAACCTGGTGAAAAGTGCTTTCGGAACTTTGCTATAGTGTAAAGAATAAATGCTTTTGTTTTCAAATGATAATAATCCCGAAAGATCTCTATTGTTTTATAAGCATTTTCAAAATCATTTCGTTTAATATACCCAATCCCACTCCAAAATAACATCTGTTTAAGCTTTTCCGTTAACATATATACGGCACGAGTTTTAACATCTAATGGAATCTGTTTATCTTCTGTCAAATTGCGGATCATCTTAAGCCAACCAGGCCACCATATAGAGAGAAAATCTGCTAATACACAAAAAGATAGAGGATGGTTCACAAAAATAGCACAAGGTTTTTGGGAAACAACAAAAGGGAAACGGGTTGCAACACGTAATTCAAAGTCAAGATCTGACGGCGCACCTACATCCTGGTCCAAAACGCCAATCTTTTCTATAACTTTTTTACGAAAAAGGATAGCGGTCCATGCCGGATGCCCCTTTTCTAACATTTCCAATAGGCCATCCGGCGGAATGTAATACCCATCTCTTTGCCATACTGATAAAGGAACATCGGTAATTTTTCCCTTATTGGTCATATGAATAGTCGCACCCGCAGAAAAAATCGCATCCGGAAAATTCTCAAACCCCTTCATTGCTATTTCATAAAACTCAGGTAAAATGATGTCATCATCAGAAAGAAATGAGAAAAAGGGGGTTTCAACGTGTTCCATCCCATAGATAAAATTCTTTAACGCTCCAATATTCTCAGAATGGCAATGATATTTGACTCGAGAATCCATTTTTGCTAATTCAGCGACAACGGAAGCCGTTTCATCTCCTGACGCATTATCATATACACAGACCTGAAAATGAGGATATGACTGATTCAACACGCTTTGAATTGCCCGGCGCAATAATTTCGGACGCCGATAGGTTGGGATACTCGTTGTAATTAATGGTTTTGAGTATGATTTATTCATCTCCATCTGCTATACCTCCTATAGTTTTTATTCTAAATGTTTTAAGGAGTTGTAAAAGTGTATTCTTAAGTTCATCACCAATCATAAAATAAGCACAAGTCAAAAAAACGATTGTTGCTCCAGTGTAGGCCAACACTAAGGAAAGTATGGAATAGGAACCCATAAGTTCTAAGAAAGCCCATCCAACACCATAAGTTAGGATAATGAGAACAAGAATTTTAAATATATGCAAATACCACTCCCGTACTGGTATCCCTAAGCATTCAGAACAAATTCTCGGAACAGCATATGAATACGCGAATAAATGGTAAAACACCCACGATAAACCCGCACCTGTTAACCCAAAAAAATAAATCAGAATACCTGTTACTGGAAGGACGATGAACAGGGCCAGAAAGGCCGACTTGACTGTAATCTCCGGTTTGCCGACCGCCAGGGAGAATATATATGGTACATTTAATGCCCCATTCATATAGAAACCGAGGGTAAGGAAAGTAATAGGAAGTAACAGCATTCTGGCAACATCGGGATTAAATACAAATCCGAACACGGGTAACACTGCAAAGGGAATCATCCCGAAGATGGGAACCATTCCAAAACAAAGCAGGTCCTGTAGTTTTCGGTATTGCGACATCATGCTATCTCGCCCCCCCATCTTAAAAAGTGAAGAGAAGGAGGGAAAGGCGGCTTGTGCAACAGCACTTGTCAGCAATGTTGCCTTAGAAACGGCGCTATAGGCAAAACTATAAAACCCGAAAATGCTAACAGGTAGCAACTTGCTCACGATTATTTTGTCAGACTGCATATGAACCATAGCCAATAAAGAAATCGACATCATATTGGAGGAATATTTCAAGTTCCTTTTGACTACGGCGGAGTAATAATATGGAATGAATGCCTGCCACGGGAAAAAACGTCTTGCAGCAAGAAGATAACACAGTGTACCAATGCCGAAAGAAACAGCAATCCAATAAACAACCGATACCAACCCTCCACCAATAGCAAGAATCACAATGATCCCAAACTGCTGAAGTGCACTACTTGCGACATCAATGATGTTATTAAATTCCATCCGTTGCAGCCCGCGAAAAAGACTCGCGTAAAGAGACCGGGGCAAAGCGAGCAGTGCCGAAATTCCCAGAATTCGCAATACCTGCATTGCCGTGACCGCATCCATCGTTTTCAGGTTGATCCATTTGTCAACCAGAATAGGCGCTACGAAATAGATGATTACAGCCAGCAGGAGATATGCGACCCAGTAGAACAGTGAGGCTGTTTGGATAAAATTACGGATGTATTCTGGTTCGTCATTGAAATGAACCGACACCTCCCGAACCGTGGTGGAGCAGATTCCCATTTCCAGCACAGCACAAAGAACGGCATTCATAGTCAAGGTGAAATAGACAACCCCGAGCGCGTCCTCGCCCAACTGTTTAAAGATATATTTGACAGCAACAAAGCCGAGAATAAGGAGTAATCCCTGACCGATAAAGTTGTAGATAATGTTCTTGGATATTTTAGACATAAGCAATATTGCTCACCTCAACAATTATATCAAACAAACTCATTTTTTCGTACAAATATATTCTATAGAAGGCACACTTGGTTTAATAAAGAATCTATTTAATATTTTTCTAAGACTCATATCAAGCAGCAAATAAGAAAAACCACTGCGATATCTAAGAGAAGAAACACCATGATTAATCCTCTTCACATTAAATCTTTTTCTAAGTTGAACTGAAACATTGACTCTTTCTGTGTTTTGTAATTGAACATCTTCATTCCAAGAATATAACTCTCCGATTAAAACTTCAGAAATGAGGTCTAGGTAGATATTCAATTGTGTAGGACGCATCTCCTGAAAAGATGCCGTATTTAGTACTGTGTCGAATTGCATCCCTTTTAAGGAACTAACAACAGTATTCGGAATTAAAACAAAATCATAACCTGAGAAATTACTGTTTAATTTCACATAATAATCTTTATCATAAATATATATAGACTTCTCCGGCAAGCATATAGATAGATATACCGCTGAAAACAGTAATGTTTCCGGTAGGTCAACGATAACATATGTTGTATTTTCCAGACGCTTACTTAATTGATAAGCCAATGCACCATATCCGCCGCCAATCTCCATAATATATACCCTGCTAGATTTCTCTTTAAGTCGCCTAATGATGCCCTCTCGCAGCAGAGTATTAATAGTACGCTGAAAACGCAATACTGCATTACTTACAATATATCCATTAAAATCATAGCCTGATTCACCTAAACATTGTGGAGCAGACAAAATATATTCTTTAGGAACATCTTTTATATGTGCAAACCACTCCCTTTTCATAAGTAACTCCTGTTCTTTAAAGAAATACTTCTGATACCCGTCACCATCTAAGTGATACGTATGTAATCTAAGTTCTCCATAATACTCATCTGATAAACCAAACATGTATTGAAACTTATCGCAAAAAGTACTCCAATATTTACTTGGCTTTTGAGAATCATAATCTTTTTAAATCAATCCTAGCGCGTTCTTCAATCATATATAAAATTTTAGACTTTATCGATCTCACCTTTTCACAATCTTTTTTACCTAACAGCATAATTATTTCTCCCTTAATTTATCTTATATTATTTTCTAAACCCAAATTTTGCTATTTAGAAGCTAAAATTTATTATCTCTTTTTTAAAAACGCACAAGGCCAGTGGGTGACATTTTTCGTCAACTCACTTTCATTAAATAGCCAAGTAGGTTGCTCCAATACAAATTCAGGATGCCTTTTGACAAAATCATTTACTGCTTCTACAGGATTATCCAAAGCCCACTCTGGTTTACCCCGGGGGACATCATGTAGAAATTTCATGATCCCATCGGTAGCAACGATATAAGAACCAGGTGTAATCAGATCAAGGTAAGATTCCAATTCGTCTAAAACATGCTGCTTGGTGTGACAGGAATCAAGAATTACTAACACAGTTTTGCCTGACTTTACTAAATCTTTCACCTGTCTTATTGTTTCAGGAGATGTAGAACTCATCTCAATCAGTGTGATGCGAGAAAACAACTCGTGCGACTCGATGGCTTTGCGATTATGCGACCGGATTTCTATATCAATACCAATTATCCGCCCCTTTTTCATCACTTCAAACGAACTGGCATAATAAATTAATGACCCGCCATGAGCGATACCTGTTTCAATGATAACATCCAGCTTAACTTGATAAATGACCTCCTGAATCCGCACCATGTCTTCAGGAAGTTGAATTATTGGTCGTCCCAGCCAAGTAAGGGTATAAGAATACTTCTGGTTCCATCCGACCTTACGCCATTGGTGAGAAATCAATTCAAATGCTTCTTTTGAATATAGAGGTACTATTTTTTTCTCATTATCTATTTCAGTAGTGAGAATTTTACGCAAGTTATATATAATTATCTTCATTATATCCCCATGATTTTTTAAATTAAGTTAATATCTAAAACATGAGCCTTGTTGGTTTATCTATAATAAATAGATTGACCCGTGGGAAGAGGCATAAGAATTCCTGGTTTATCGGCAAAGAATTTGTCAACAGCTTTCTTTGTAGGACCATATTCGATCCAACCATAATCGTCAAAAAGAACGATCCCTCCCCGTGCAAGTATAGGAAAAAAATACTCTAACGCCGCAACGGTTGGCATAGCTGAATTCAAATCAATATGCATGTAAGAAATTTGTTTTAGTGAAGGCGGTTCAAGATGCAGTGATTCTGGTATATACCCCGGATGATACACGACATTATTGAATTCAGATAAATTCTTCTTTACACGTTCTATAGTGATGTTTGAATAATTTCCTGCTGATTCTTGTTCTGATTCTAAAAGATATTCATTACGCATAGGCGCCCATGCATCATATAGGTGCATTTTAACATGGCTACCTAATCCTCGTAATTCTCTTAGTGCGAAAAATGCTGATAGACCGTCACATACACCGCATTCAACCAAATCTAAATCTGTACCTGTGAATTCGACTGCGTGCCGTACACAATATGAAACTATCCAATGTCGCCATAATAATCCATCTATGTTGGACAAATTTACTCCACCAGCACCAGAGAATTCGAAATGCTCTTTGACATCCTGACTAGCGTGTAGAAAAGATTCATTTCCTATACCACCATTCCATGGAAGTTCATGAGTAGTTTTCATTCCCCATCCATCGAAAGTTATGCCTGCATCGAGTTGTTTGCGAATCCATATCTTGATATTCATAGGAAGAAAATATCTCATAGTACTTGATATCGGAAACCATAGGAAATTTAGTACTGTTTTCTTGTTTATCCTCATATATTTACCTCATTTACTTTTAGTCTTTATATTAAAATGTCTATACCACTCGATTGTTATATCCAATCCTCTATCTAATGAGTAACTTGACATCCATACGCAATGATAGTTTCAACGATCAGGTCGGGTTGCAAACATGGGTTCATTTAACTCGCCTAAGAAACGCGTTAGGCCAATACGTGACGCGCTCGGTGATTTCCCCCTCGTTGAAGGAAAACAGCGCCAGTAACCAACCCCCCCCTTGGAGGCAATGCCATAAGCAATGCCATAATATCCGACTACGTCGATGGGTAAAAGTTTACTAATGATTATTTTATCGGCCTGTGAACTAATGGTGGCCATAATGGAAATAGACATCATCCTGGAGGCAAATCCCAAATTTCTTTTGATTACACTAAATGAATATCCAGGAATAAGTGTCCGTAGGGAAAAGAAACGGGCAGAAATAGCAACATAGATAAATATCCCAAAAGCATAACAAGAGGCAAACCAGTATACAACAAAAAATAAATCACCTCCAAGGGCCAGAATCAAGATGGTCCCAAGCTGTTGCAATCCAGTAGTGCTTACATCGATGAAGTTGTTGAACTCCATACGCTCTAAACCACGAAATAAACTAGCGTATAGGGACTTTGGTAAGGCTACAATTGAGGCAATGCCCAAAATACGCAAAATATAAGTCGCTGTTGCCATGTTCATTGTTTTCAGGTTAATCCACTTTTCGACAATAACCGGTGCCAGAAAAAAGATTGCTACCCCAAGAAATACATAGGCACCCCAGTAAAAAAGTGAGAATGTACGGATCAGATCATGAATGTAGTTAGATTCCGATTTAAAGTGAGCGGAAACTTCTCGGACTGTGGTAGAACATATTCCCATTTCAAGTACCGCACAGAGTACAGCATTCATCATGGCAGTAAAGTAGATGATGCCAAGCGCATCCTCGCCCAACTGCTTGAAGATGTATTTGACGGAGATAAAGCTTAGAACAAGGAGAAGTCCCTGGCCAAACAAATTGTAGATGACATTCTTAGAGAGTCTTGACATATTCATCCCTTCCTAATAACTCAATTGTTAATTGATGTATTTACTCAGGAGGAAGTAAGCCGCGTCGCGTATCGGCAACGATATACTACTTACTAACTCAATTTCTATAGTAAAGCGTCCCGGTTGCTATCTCCTATATATTGAATTAAGTAACTCCAAGAACCGATTTCAAAGCCTCGCACACACAGCCAACTTTTTCTTTGGTCATGTTCATGCCACAAGGCAAATTAATACCGTAAGGAGATATTTTATAAACATTTTTATTTCTCTGTCGGGCTCGCACTTTGCTTGTTCTAAAACAAATTTAAAATTGTAAGTAGCACCCATATTTTCTTTTTGTCGTATATACTTTATCTTTTTCTCCCTTTTAGCGTATTCTTCACAAATTTTTTTTGTTTCATCCGTCGAGGCATTGTCAGAGATTATCAATTCAAAGTTCTTATAGGTTTGATTTAAGAGAGAATTGAGTGTTTGTCTAATATATTTTTCTCCGTTATAAACGGACATACCTATACTTACTAATGGAAATTTTCTTTTCATTTTCTCCTCAAGTAACCATTCGGACTATAGGAAATATATAATTTATTATAGTATTTATCTATTTCAAAATTATCATTCGCTTTTAAAAAATCCTCTACTGCTTCTTTTGGGCCATTATTAATATAGCTTTTTTCGCAAGCGCCTAACTCAGCTAATTTTGATGTACTTGTATCAAATACAACAATATAGCCTCCGAGATTTACAAATTTATTATAAAGTTGCAATTCTTTCAGAACATGGTCTTTTGTGTGATTTGAATCAAGACAAACAATAACTTTGGAATCCTTAGGCACTATTTTTTTAATTTTTTCAATTATTTCTTCAGAAATAGAGCTTCCTTCAATCAATTCAATCCGTTTAAACATTGGATGCCCTTCAAGTACTTTTCTATTATGTTCTCTTATTTCAATATCTACTCCTATAACTTTTCCTTTACCTAATAACTCTAATAATGATGCATAATAAATAAGCGAACCACCGTGAGCAATCCCTGTTTCAACAATAATATTTGGCTGAATTTTGAAAATTAGTTCTTGCATAAGTATCATATCTTCAGGAGTCTGGATTATTGGAACCCCGAGCCAGTCGATCTCATAAGATAAACGATTCTCTGCTGAAGCCTTCAACCATTTAATTGCTGCTTCTTTTAAATCTTTAATATTTTTATTTTTTTTTGTACGAACATATTTTCTTAATGAAGTAATATTTTCATATTTGTTCATATCATCACCTTTTAAACTTTTATTAAATTACATTTTCTATCATAACTTTTCAATTGTTTTAATATTTCATAATAATTAGGGTTCATAATAACAATGCTATTTATTTCTTTTTCTTTCTATTTTTGCAGGATTGCCATATGCTACACTATTATCCGGAATATCTTTTGTTACAACAGAACCTGCACCGATAATTACATTTTTGCCAATTGTTATTCTAGGCAATATTACTGCACCAGTTCCAATAAATGAAAAATCATCTACTTTAATTGATCCAGCTAAATTAGCACCAGGGGCAATATGACATCCTTTACCAATAATACATTCATGATCAACACTTGCAGAAGTATTAATGATAGTTGCTTTACCTAATTTAACTCTAGCACAAATAGAGGAATTTGCTAATATTTGGCATCCTTCGCCTATATTTGCACTATTGGCAACGAAAGCAGTATCGTGAATTATTGTTACTGGTATTAATGAATATTTTTTCAAATAATTTTGAATTTCGCACCTATCTTTACCGTACTCGCCACCAATTGCGACTGCACAATATAAATTCTTAAAATTATTTTCTTTCATCCAATTAGAAAATCCTTGTTTTCTATAAAAAATAGGAATATTCGCGAATGGTGAAGAAATTTCTTTATTATCAAATATTGCAATAATTTTAAATCCAATTCTAGATAATATTTCTTCTAAAACTATTGCTTGCCCAGTACCACCCCATAAAATAATTTTTTTTAAATTAGACTTATTCAGTAGTTTTACCCCCACTAATCTATAATTTATTTACATTACTAAATAATTATTTGCAAAATTGTTTTAAAATTTTTATTACGTATTCTATCTGATCTCTAGATATCTCCGGAAATAGTGGTAAAGTAACTATTCTTTCATATACTTTCAATGAAACCGGAATTGGTTCTTTATGATTTTTCCAGAAAGGATGTAAGGGTAAGGGTGTGTAATGTACACTCGTAGCAATTCCATGTTTCTTTAAATGTAATATTAAATCATCTCTATTTTTTGTCCTTACTCCAAATATCCAGTAGCTTGAATTGGTATTAATATCGTATGGCAGAAGTGGTTTAATATCGTCAATGTCTTTTATACCATTAAGATAAATTCCAATCGCCTTACGTTTGGCCTCATTTATCCAATTCAATTTTTTTAATTGCTCAAGTCCTATTGATGCAGCGAGATTATTCATATTATATTTATATCCCAACATAGAAATCTCATAATACCAATGCTTAGTATCACTTTTATTTTGTGTATATCCAGATTTTCGTTTCCAAGTATCCTTATCAATACCTACCCAGCGCATGGCACGAAGAGGTGCAATTAATTCCTTATTATTAGAGCATATCATACCTCCATCACCAGTAGTCATGCCTTTTTTTTCTTCAAATGAGAAACAACCGATATCACCCCAAGTACCGAGTTTTTTCCCTTTATATTCACCCCCTTGAGTATGAGCACAGTCCTCAACTACTTTCAAATTATATTTTTGGGCAATATCCATTAATTGATCCATTGGGACAGGATGACCTCCAAAATGTACTGGTATTACAGCAACACAGTCCTTATCAATTTTTCGCTCAAGGTCTTCTAAATCAATACCAAGTGTTCCCTCATTACAATCAACGAAAACTGGTTCAAGGTCATTATAGTGTACTGCCGTTGCCGTTGAAGCAAAGGTCATTGCTGGCACTAATACCTTTTTACCTTTTGGAAATTTAAATACTGCAAGAGCTAAATGTAAAGCAGCTGTATCCGATGTTACTCCAATACTATCTTTACATCCAATAAACTCAGACCACTTTTTTTCAAACTCATATACTTTTTCACCTAGACCTAACCAAGAAATATTAAAAATTTCTTTTATCGCATTTAATTCTTCCTTGCCAACGCAAGGTTTAAATAATCTTATATTCATATTTATTTGCCTCCTATTATTTTTTTTCTCTTATACAAATTTTAAAATTAGAATATCTTTTACATAAAGATATTCTGCTATATTACAAAATATTATTTTAATTTTCTAATACCTCAATCTTATATTTTCAATCCTCCATATTTATCAACAAATTCTTTAAAGCTTTTAGCATTTGAATCTTTCTCAGATATAATAGGATCATCTTTTATTGGCCAATCTATATTCAAATCTTGATCATTCCATTTAATGCCTCCTTCACTATCAGGAGCGTAATAATTATCTACTTTATATACCACTTCACAGTTTTTGGTTAATGTACAAAATCCGTGAGCGAAGCCTCTTGGGATATATGTCATTTTCTTGTTATCTGCTGAAAGCACGGTGCTACCCCATTGCCCAAAGGTTGGGGAACCTTTTCTCAAATCAATGAACACATCATATATTTTACCGTTTATAACCCTTATTAACTTTGCTTCTGAATGTGGTGGAAACTGAAAATGCATCCCACGGATTACCCCTTTTTCTACTGATAATGACTGATTTTCCTGCACCCAATTTTTATGTATTTTATATTTCTCAAAAAGTTGGGTGTCATAAACTCTCATAAAAAATCCTCTTTTATCTTCATGTGGTTCTAACTGTATTTCGAATACTCCTTTAATTCGTCTTTCTTTTATTAACATCCTTACTTCCCTTATAACCAATAGGGTTTAATATCTATTAGTTTATTTTTTATCAAAATAATTCTTATACCAATCCACTGTTTCAGACAAACCTTTCTCCAGGTCATATTTAGAATACCATCCCAATATTTCGTGTGCTTTTTCTGCTGATAATGATTGTTCAGGAATTTCTTTTAAGTTTAAATTTAATATTTGAGGTTCTAAATCTTCTTTACCCATTATTGAACGAATCTTATTCACAATCTCGATAACGGTCATTCGAGATTCGGTGCTAAAATTAAATGCTTCCCCATAAATATTTTTTTTCGTAATTGATTCTGCTAAATTGATATAAGCATCCACAATATCTTTTATATAAATATAATCACGAATATATTTTCCATTACTTCGAATAACAGGTCTTTTATTATTAAGCAATGAAAGAATGGTTCCAGGAATAATTCTACTCCAATTTAGATCACCACCACCATAAATATTTCCACATCTCGCTATGGCTATTGGCATGTTATAAGTATAAGAATATGTTTTAGCTAATAAATCAGTGCAACTCTTTGAAACATCATACGGATGAGATCCTTTAAGTGGCATATCTTCGGTATAGGGTAATTTATCCGCAATTCCGTATGCTTTATCACTAGAAGCAATTACAATTTCTTTCACAAACTCTCGATGCCGTCTACAAGCTTCCAAAATATGGTAGGTACCCCTAATATTGCTTTCAAAAGTTTGTAAAGGTTCTCGATAAGCTGCCCCGACAATTGTCTGTGCTCCTAAATGAAAAATGGTATCCACTTCATAT
>Ga0307380_10005878_pt1 | contig 16244 bp, 21 predicted proteins | sample UN3MG_FD_202239 | JGI IMG/M metagenome (GOLD analysis project Ga0307380, IMG submission 202239) | Soil microbial communities from Risofladan, Vaasa, Finland - UN-3 | ecosystem: Environmental > Terrestrial > Soil > Coastal area > Acid sulfate soil | place: Finland: Risofladan, Vaasa | collected...
TTCCGGGAGTTCGTTCTTTTTTTGCGGTGGGGTTCACTCCAGCATTTCTGCTTTTTAAGGTCTCTTCCATGCAGGCGATGATTGTCTTGTAGACTTTAACGATGGTGAAGTGTTTATCGGTGGCTTCTACAATTGTCCATGGCGTCTTTGCATTGCTTGTTTCTGAGATTACCTGCTCAAGTCTCGGCAGCACTTTGTCATAATCCCGCAGGTTCTCGAGCACGTTGTCATTTGTCAAAAAGAGTTCCGGGTGATTTTTCCTGAGTTTTTTTAACCGTTTCTTCTGCTCATTTTTACTGATATGCAAAAAAAACTTAATAATGACAATCCCATCATCGGCAAGCTGTTCTTCCATGCTGATAATATCTGAAAGTGCATCTGACGGTATTTCGATCTCCTTCTTCTGAGAACAACGATCCCGCAGTGTATCGGTATACCAGCTGCGATCAAAAATTACGATCTGTTCTTTTGCCGGGGTTCTCACCCAGAACCGCCATAATAACGGATGTGCCTGTTCCTCATCGCTCGGATGTTGTGTCAGGTGAACCCGGTACCCCCGGGGATCAAGCGCATAGGTCAACCGGTTAATGGTATCTGATATTCCGGAGACTCTCCAGCCTTCAAAAAGAATAATTACCGGAATTTTCTTGTCCCGAAACTCCCGCTGGAGAACACCGAGACGTTCACGGAGACCCACAATCACGGCATCATATGTATTTTTATCAAGAACCTGATTGAGATCGAATTTCTCAAACATATAATGCTGAAATGGTTACGGGAAATATTTATGTGCATCTTAGGAAAAAAACGTTCAAAAAAATTTACTCTCCTAAAAAAACACTGGTCAATACCGGTGAAGCCCCGGTGATCTTACACAAAGGTATCAGGAAACGTCATTCACTTTCACCCCACCCGCCCCGGGGTTTAAAGGCATGTTGTTTCAACAAGGTATGTGGGGAGGGCGAAAACCCAAAAAATGAGTCAAGGTGCCGGATCAGCTCGCACTTCGCTCCTCCCGACCTCTCAAAAAACCTTAGAGAACTAAAAAACCCCCTAAAAAATCCACCTCTCTTTTTGCTTTTTTCCGGGTGCACCTGATACGTCGGTGCATCCTGTCACATATCATAATATATTTTAGGATCATCTCTCTAATGTCAGCTATGTCTCTTCGTTCGCTCAATCTTCCCGGGGTTGGAACAAAATATGAATTTGAGACCGAGAAGGGTGACACGGTTGCAATTTTTTTCACAAAAACCGGAACCATCCAGATGTATACTCTCCAGAAAGGCTGCCACACACCGAGTGCCGCGGAGATGACTCCTGTTGAGGCGCGAAGGCTGGGTAACATTCTTACCGGTGCGATCATTGAGGCGGACCAGGAAAGTGTCGAGATCGCGTTCTCGGCACTTGCCGATCTTCGGGTTACCATCCATTCATTCCTCATCCCGAAATCCATTGCCGGAAGAACTATCGAAAACCTTCAGATCAGGGCAAAGACCGGCGCAACAGTTATCGCAGTCTGCCGGCATGACAGAAATATTGTCAACCCGCCCCCCGCATTTGTCTTCGAAACCGGAGATGCGGCACTGGTTATCGGAGAGAGCGACCAGATCAGAATGTTTGAGCGCGAAATAATGGGTGATTAATGGAAGGCATCGTCCTCGCGCTTTTCGTCTGCCTGCTCCTGGCGCTCATCACCAAGTACCTGTCGGTTCCTGCAATCCCATTCTATATCCTTGCCGGGGTATTGCTGGGAAATGCCGGGCTCGGGATGGTTGCTTCAAATGAGATCAGCCAATTCTTTTCAGAGATGGGACTGATATTTTTACTTTTCTTCATGGGTCTTGGACTGAAACCGGAACGGATTGCTGCGAACCGTTCGTCAGTCCTTGTCAGCGGGATAATTGATCTTAATGTCAACATGATTATCGGTTTTGTCGGGGCATACCTGCTGGGATTTTCGATAACGGAGTCCCTCATTGTTGCTTCAGCCTTCTATATTTCGAGCACAGCGATGGCAATTACTTCGCTTGTTGAGAACCGGAAGCTGATGCTCCGGGAAGCCGAGACGGTCATCTGGCTGATTGTCTTTGAAGATCTCATTCTGATCATCTTTTTGACCATCATTTCAGCCGGTAACCAGAACCTGATAATCTTCCTTGCAAAGATGCTCGGTGTTCTTGCAGTTCTCTATGCGTTAGCCCATTACGGTAAAGAATTTCTCATCTCGATTCTTGACCGTAATGACGAGCTTCCCATTATCTTTACGTTTGCTGCCGTGCTTACGACCGCATCGTTCTCCATGTATCTGGGTGTACCCGAAACAATGATGGTGATTGCCCTGGGTGTTGCATTCGCAACAACGGATCCAGATGCCTTCGAGCAGCATGCCCGCCCGTTCAAGGACGTTTTTCTGGTTGTTTTTTTCGTTTTCTTTGGGGTCACTATGGATTTTTCTGGGGGAGTGAACTGGTACATGATCACGATCATATGCCTCCTTGCCATTGTGAGCAAGTTTATTTCCGGCATACTAACCGGAATATTCATTCATGGCTCGGCGCTATCGGGCCTGGAAATCTGGGGAAACACGATTAGCAGGGGAGAATTTTCTATCGCTATTGCCGTTCTTTATGGGTCGCCGCTTATCGGAACAACGATTGCAGCGATGGTTATCGTGACATCGATTATTGGATCCTTTACTGCAAAATACAGCACATCATTACGAAGAGGGATCAAGCACCTTTCACGGAAAAAATCCCCTTCACACCGTCTGCATCCGGGTCGTTGACTATTATTCTATCAGCACAAGCCCGATCGAGTGGATATCGGAATGCGTGATCTTCCCATACTCCATATCCTTACACGGGATCGTCTCAAGGTTCCAGCCAACATTTTTTGCGGTTGCGAACACGTCCATACCCGCTGCTTCCATGCTCGGGCGTACCTTATCCATATGCCTGCATTTACGGCGCATGCTTTCGTCCACCACTCCCGGGGCTTCCTCAGCAACGCAGTGCTGGTGCTCGCAGTATATACAGGGATAACCGCCAAATCCGAATGCCTTGTAAAATCCATCATAGAAAGCGGTCTTTTCGAGCATGTGCATTGTTCCGTTCACCCATAGTATCAGGTCCCTGAACCAGTCATGGAAGTCATCCGGAATATCCTCAGGGCCAAAAGTCCCCCGCCCGGGCACCCCGTCGAACCGAAGCAGTAACCCGGTGGAGTACTCATCTACCATACGGCGGGTTTCATCAGGTGATGGGGCATAGGGAGGACAGCCGAAATGCTTGCCGTATCCCTTGCAGCCATACCGGCATTTGAACCGGACCCATTGTGATACAACAATTTTTTCCGGTGTTATTATCTGGACTTCCACACCCTTTCCGCTAGCAATTTCCGTGAGTTTTTCAATCTCATCTGAAATATTCCTGGACACATATATCACCCATAGAGAATGGATGAGAACGGGAATCAATAAAGGTTTGTAGCCGGTTCATTATGCTGACCATGCATCCGGCTTTGAGATTATTGAACTATTTGATGTAGGACTATACGGGAACGGCAGACTAAAAAACCACCTGTTTAATCTCTGGAATGCCACGGGGATACCTGGATATCTTCATACAACTCCCTGCAGGACTTACCATGAGGGTAGTGCTTCGATCTGCATATTATCAGATATGAAAGTGAATGCAGGGTTAAGGGAAGGCAGGGTTATCCCTGAGGATCATCCCTGTTGCCCCGCACTTCAATGATGCGCTGCACAACGAACCGCGAACTGCAGAGATCTTCGTGAACGTACTTCCCGATGCGGACAATCTCCGGTGTCAACCCGCGTTCAGCGAGCTGCTGGTGAAGCTTTGTCTCATCGAAATGCTGGTTGAATCCTATGGTAATTACAGCGGGCTGGATCTCTTGTATCGGGCGGAACATGTCAGTCTTATCGCCAAGGATTGCATGAAACACGGGTTTAAGGGCGCCAACCATCTGGAGACGGTGCTCTTCAGGAATGATCGGACGGGGTTTGTGTTTGACGTTTGCGTCCCGTGCAACGATTACCCAGAGTTCGTCACCTAATTTTTTTGATTCCTCAAGGTAGTAGAGGTGACCCGGGTGCAGGATGTCAAACGTGCCGGTGGCAACAACCCTGCGCAGGCTCATGCGATCACCTCGAGCTCGCACGGCTCCCCGTCTGCACCAAAGCACTGCCAGTCACCTGTGCGATACGGGTAGCCGATGATGAGGTGGAACCGCCCGGCCCGGGGGAAGAAATGCACATCCGCATCTGACGGCCGTAGCACACCGTTCGGGTGGCTGTGGGCACTGCCCGCAAGGTGGGTGTCAAGCGGCATCATGTCAAAGAAGACCGATGCAGAGTCTTCACCGGTTATGGTACCGGGGACCATGTTCAGCTCCTCGATCACCCCTTCGTTTTCCCGGAGAAGTGCCACGAACTCGTTGGGGTGGGAGCCCCGCCCCAGTTCAAGGAGCAGCAGGAGAAGTTCATTTTTGATTCCGCGGATGTTCATGGTTTTAGTGCCTGGCACGCTTGCACGAGCGTTGTACCGATAATATGAGTGCTTCTTGTCAAAAAATGCTCGGAAAAAATGGGGAAAAAACCGGACTTACGATTCAACCAGTGCAAGTTCCTCACTCAGATCCTGTGAGAGATCGACCCCGGTAAACGCTCCACTCGTCGGCAGTGACATCTCAAATACCGGTGTTATGTCATACTCCACCGTGGCGTTTGCCGGTACCGCAAAATCGAGGATGTGACCCCCGGTATGCCGGTTATCGCTGAGGAAATGGAGATGGTAGCCCGCGACATTGAGTCCCTTAAAAAAGACCGGTGTGTAGACCCCGACAACGGTGCCGGTGGTATCAGTGTACGTGTAAACCGACTGGTCTTTTGCCGCATCCGTGAGCGTTGGATAGGGTTTCTGCTGCGCAGGTATCGCCCGCACCTTCATTTGAGAAAATGTGCCATGCATCCGCACCGCGTAGATCATGTTCTGCGAGGGTAAATGGTCGCTCATATCCGTGGAGAACGTAGAGAAGTTCATGGGCTGGCCGGTGGTTACTGAAAAGTCGTGATTGAAGTGAGTTACCGTTGCAAACGGTGTGGTGGCGTTGTCCATGACTGCGTACACCCTGCCGTCAGCTTTTGCCTGGTACACTTTACCGTCAAGCACGATCATCTCACCTTCAAGCGCATCGAATGTACCGATACCGAAATCCCCGTGTTTTTTCAGTTCGCTGATCGGCTGGACGCCATCGAATACTCCCTGCATCAGGGCATCGATTGTCGATACCTGGTAGAGTGTCTCGCGATCTTCAGGTACTGCAGAAGCAGTCGGCAATCTGGTAAAACTGGTGTAGACCGCTGCACCGCAGAAGACGAGTACTATCGCAAGACCTATGCCAAGAAAAAATTTTGTGTCCATGACCGTATGCCGGAGAATTATTTCCTGCCGGTCACTTTGATGATGTGGCAGCCAAACTGGGTCTTGACCGGGCCTACAACCGTACCGGCATCGTTCTCGAATGCAACTTTCTCAAACTCCGGTACCATCTGTCCTTTGCCAAACCAGCCGAGGTCTCCCCCGTTTTTCTTTGAGGGGCAGGAAGAGAACCGTTTTGCGACTGCGGCGAAATCTTCGCCGTCATGAATCCTTTTTAATATTTTGTTTGCTTCGTCCTCGGTTTTGACGAGGATATGGGATGCTCGTGCCTGTATAGCCATGTATAGAAATGAGGGAGTGATGGGATAAAAGGGTTGATGAATGAGGATGCAGGAAGTAAAAATTATATCGTATTGCACTTTCTAACCTGATTCTGAACAGGCCTGCCCAATGTTTTTCTCCATTCCGTTCCAGTAATCCTTATGGCAAAAGGCAGTTTCTGGCCGGGTGCGGTTGTCGGATTTATCCTCATGGTACTCATAGGAGGGGCGCTTCCCGTTCTTGGGCCGATTATCGGCGGGCTTGTTGCCGGGTTGATAGCAAAAGGGGGCATGTGGAACGGTGCGAAAGCCGGGTTTACCGCCGGTATCATTGGTGCCCTTGTGGTGATTATTATCGGTCTTGTGGTCGGGACACTGGCAATGGGGCTGTTTGGTTTTTTGCTGGCGCTCGGTATCGGTGTCATCCTGGTTGCAACAGCTCTCTATTTTGCAGTACTGGGGTTTGTGGGGGGAGCTATAGGGGGGCTGATCAGCAAATGATCACCCAATATTTTCGGGAATTTTTTTAAAAATTTTTCACTATCTTTACAAACCGGAGATACTATTCAGAACTCCCCGTCCTGCTCAAAACTCCGCCCGTACCGGATCGCGAGTTCGGTTTTGTATAACTCCCTCCCGAGATATGCCGCATGATCAAGGAGTGAAACTCCTCCCTGTGAAAGAATGGTGTACAGCACATCCTGCCAGTGCTTCCCCTGCACCGCTCTGCCGTGGATTACCGCAACGATGTTATCCCCTTCGATACCTATCCGGAAATTACCGTTCGGGTCATAGATAATCTCAGCGGGCATTTTCTTTGCAATGGTAATCGTTTCATATTCAAGCGGGGGTTCACGCCGTTTTCGTTTTTCTTTAAGGATAAGCAGATCGATGCCGAGGTCTTTTGGGTAGGGGCGGTCGTTGCACAGTGACATCATCTCCGTCGCCCGTCGCATCTCGCGGATAGATCCACTGGTCTTGTCCGAATGCTCGCTGGTAAAGATTATTGATGCCCCCACTTCCATTGCCATGCCGGCAAGCAGTGCGTTTGCCCCGACAGAGTCTGCATCGAGGAGCTCAACAACATTACCCGCACCAAAGAAGAGTGGATAACCTGTATGCCCGAAATGTTTCAATGAATGAACAAGACCGGAGCCGACAGGCTGGAGCAGGGGATCGGCAATGATACATTCAATACCTGCACGCTCTGCCATCGCAAGGTTCGCCTTAAGCGTGCTCTTACCCGGTACAACCACAGCAGCAGCCCCCACATCAGCAACAGACGAGCCTATTTCAGGAATATTAGTCTCCTGCAGGCTGAGCACAATATCCGCCCGGACAAGTGCTGCCCGGATCAGATCCGGGTCCTGGGAATCAACAGCGAGCGGCTGATCTATATCCTCTAACAGCGAGAAGACGCGTGAGACATCCCCGACTGTCGCATCGAAGCCGAACCCGAGGTCAACGATATCGGCGCCAAGCTCAAAGTAGTGCTTAACGATCCCCCGTATATCGTCACGCCGGTGGGCATCCATCACCTCCGCAAGTACCTTTATCCGTGATCTCCCGCCGATCTTCATATCCCGGATCACAAAATCGAATCCGGCACATTGCTCCAGTTCGCCTATTCTTTTGAATGCATCATCTGCTTTTCTCGCTGCGATGAAGTCGTCTGCAGGAATTGTACGCGAAAGTGTTATCGAATCGAGTAACGGAAGGATCAAAGCAAGGTCCGCTGCATGCCGGGGACCCCGGTAAACAGGGACACCGGTCTCTCGTTCAACCTGCTCAAATGATGCTGTGCACATGCCAGATACAATAACCAGATCGTACGTTCCTTTTTTGATCAGCAGATGAAGCGTGTGGGGAGTAAGAAACGATGCAATCTCACCGGTTACCACAACGTCCGCGTTAAAACCCGCCGCTGCGCATTTCACCATTTCTCTGGTGGCAGCACCCGTGGGAAGGAGGATGCGCATAAGTTTCCTTAATACCCCAGAGATAAAAACACTATGATTAGATGCTGATCTGCGATTTGCATGTGCATACCAATTTCTCCAAAGACGGTGAGAGCAGTGTCGGGGATATCCTCAAGGCAGCTGCGGCGGCAGGACTTGACGCGATCGCCATCACTGACCATGATTCGGTTGACGGTGCAAAGATGGCTCTCACGTACGAGACCTCCGTTCTCGTTATTCCTGGTATTGAAGTCACCACAAAACAGGGTCACCTCATTGTTCTCGGAGTCACCGAGGTGATTCCGGCAGGGCTCGATGTGGTTGATACCGTCGAGATTGCACGAAAAATGGGGGCTCTCCTTATCCTTCCGCACCCGTACCATGTCTGGCGGCATGGTGTTGCCCGCCGGAAGAAAATTGGCATGTCCGTTGTTGATGCCATAGAAACGTTCAACAGCCGGTATATCGTCGGTTCAGCAAACCTGAAAGCTGCCCGCATCGCTAAGAGAATGGGAAAACCCTGTGTCGCGGGAAGTGATGCCCACCATGCGCGATTTGTCGGGTTCGGCAGGACTTTTGTTGATGCAGACAGGACCGTCCCTTCAATCCTTGCTGCGATACGTGCAGGAAAAGTAACCTCCGTCGGCAAACAGACGCCGTTGCGCACCTACACTCACCAGTCGCTGAATAATACATGGAGAAAGATAAAAAGGATCACACGGCGCGTGCAGCTCCGATGAGGCTGGCATTCAGGGTATCCTATCTGGGCAGCAGGTTTTTTGGCTCCCAGATGCAGGCGGCATACCGCACGGTGGAGGGCGAATTCGTTGCTGCCTGCCAGCGACTGAGTCTTTTTTCAGACTGGCGCGAAGCTGGTTTTCTCTGTGCAGGAAGAACCGATCGCGGTGTCCATTCCTGCGGGCAGGTTGTTGCATTCACGACAGATGTACCTGACCGCGCCATCCAGACATTGAACCTCCAGCTCCCTCCCGACTGCTGGTGCACCGGCTATGCAGAAGTGGCTCCGGAGTTCCACCCGCGATATGATACGAAGTCCAGGACATACCGGTATTATTTCTCAAAGACTCCTGCTGATATAGCGGCGATGGAACGGGCTTCGCACTATTTTATCGGTCGTCATAACTTCACGAACTTTGCCCGTGTCCGGGACAAAAACCCCTGGCGGAATATCCTGAAAATCGGTATTGGGGAAAACGAGGGTTTTCATTATCTTGAAGTGAAGGCCGAGAGCTTTTTGTGGCATCAGGTCCGGTGTATGGCGACGTCACTTCTCCAGGTTGGTGAGGGTGAAACGGATGAGACTTTTATTGTGTCCCTGCTGGAAGGCGAAGTAAAAAGACCCCCCCAGCCAGCCCCTGCTGAAGGACTGGTTCTCCATGATACCGACTGTGAAATTGTATGGATACCGATACCGATGGACAAACGGAGTGACACCCACATGGACCAAATAATACGGCATCACGCTCTTATGGCAAAGGTGTGCCGGGTTCTGAGAAGTTCAGGTTTTTAAAAAAAAGGAAAAGACAGGATATTTTGCTGAATACAATACACACGTCTTTTTACCCTTACCTCCCGTTTTTTCAGGTGCATAATTGGAGAATTTTAAGAAGTTCTCTCTGCTTCCTGGGGAGTTCAGATACCACGACAGTGCCGTTTGCAGGTTTTATCTTTCTGACTTTTTCCCGTTCGGGCACCCCCTCTTGAGATTGCCATACACGCAAAAGGTCTATCGACTTTTGCGCTATCCAGGGAAAAAAAATCTCATCCAATGATGAACCCGTGAATAGAAACTAAAGAGTTATAGCCCTAGATAATAAGAGAACTTATTTATATGACTTAATCTCCTAAAATCAGAGAAAAGCCATTATAAGGGAAAAAATCAGAGGAGGAAAAGCATTACCCGCATCACCCTGAACCAGATACCTGCGATCAGGATACTGCCGTACAGGGTGATTGCACTCCTCATTCCCTTTTTTGTCTTATCCATTCATCTGGCACTTATGTATGCCTCTCTCAGCTCCGACCAGTTCCTGATCATGACCGGGCTCATGGTCGTCTACATCCTTCCCCCTGCCGGGAAGGAGACCGTCATTCCACTCGGGATTGTCATCGGATTGCCGTGGTGGTACATGGCACTCTCCATCGCGATGTTTGATGTTGAGACCGGACTTTTTATGGCGCTTAACTTTGATCTGGCGTATAAGATTCCATTCCTTGGACCCATACTGGTCAATCTCACACAAAAAACAAAACGGGTTATCGATAGCCACCGCTGGTTCGCCGGGCTTTATTTCTTCGCTATCATGCTCTTTGTGATGGTGCCGGGACTCGGGAGCGGGGGATTCCGTAGTGCAATTGCAGGCAGGCTCCTTGGTATGGATACTTATCTGGTGGTGCTGGCGATCCTGGCAGGAGCACTTACCGGGTGTTTCATTATCGCACTCGGATCAGCAGCGGTTATCGGATATTTCTGCTCGAACGGATGGCTCCCCGGAGATATCGGTGCGGTTATCTGTAATAGATTGTAATGTGCCTGCCGATGGCATTGTTCGTCATCGTCCGTTCACGGTAAGGTGGAATAGAGCAGTTATTTTCTTATTCACATACAAACGATTTTTCCCGAAATTCTGGTTTTTCCAGAGTTAGTTCACCGGGTCTTGTATGTAAGACTCTCGGTTTACTGCCATTCCTCGTAGATTTCCGGGGTTCTGTCCTTTGATACCGGCCAGCTACGGCTTGTTGTTCTGCTTCATACTGCATTACAAGATTCAGGAAAAAGGTGACGAGTGCTTTTAGACCCTCATCCTTATTGCTAAGATAATCCTGGATAAAGTCATTCATTGACATAGCCCTGTTCTCCATTTGTGGTTTCATTAGAGATCAGGGCGTTTTTGAATTTACAGCAAATTGTTTACACTATCCGGTATAGTATGTGGTCTCTTCCGGGGATGCTTATTTGCACTTTTTTACCGTGTCAATCGGATTTTAACAAATCCATACCCGGCATTGAAATCTTCAGCATGGCGTCAATCATTATCTTCCCGATCATTTTTAGTATCATGGCGCTTATTATCGGCGCTATAGCAGCGCTCCTGTATAACGCCTTTGCAAGCATGATCGGGGGAATCGAGATCGAGCCGGGGAATAAATATAAAACAGCGACAAAATCCTTTTTGTAATTCTTAAAAAAATTTATTCGATAGTACGAGCACAGCCGCTTGCAACTGCGGCTGTACTTACTGCATGGGCTACGGCATTCACAACACGCCGGTTGAGAACCTGCGGAAGGATCCTGTCTTTTTGCGGCCGTTTGACAAAACCGGCAAGAGCGTGTGCGGCTGCTACCTTCATTTCATCGGAGATCCGTGTTGCACATACATCGAGAGCACCGCGGAATATCCCCGGAAACGCAAGTGCGTAGTTGATCTGGTTGGGATACTCATTGCGTCCCGTTCCAACAATCGCAGCCCCGGCCAACAGGGCATCATGGGGTAGAATCTCGGGCATGGGATGGGAAAGGGCAAAGATGATGGGATCTTTGTTCATTGACCGGACCATTGCCGGGGTGATAATTCCCGGCACCGAAACGCCTATACAGACATCGGCGCCCTGCATTGCATCGGCAAGTTTTCCCGTCCGCCCGGTTTTGTTCGTCTCTTCTGCGATGATGAACTTATACTTGTTTGCGTACAACCTGTCACGATGCCGGTGAATGATCCCCTTTGTATCACACACTATGATGTCGTTTACGCTGCTGCAAAGATTGGGATCATATCCAATGCACCTGAGCATGCGGGTGATGGCAAACCCGGCCGCACCTGCACCGCACACAACGATATTCAAATCCTCAAACCTTTTTCTGGTGACCCTGCAGGCATTCAGCAATGCGGCGAGAACCACAACGGCGGTTCCATGCTGGTCATCGTGCATCACGGGAATTCCTATGTCCTGCAGAGCATCTTCGAGCTCAAAGCACCTTGGGGCAGCAATGTCTTCGAGAGCGATACCTCCAAATACCGGCGCGATATTTTTTACTTCATCGACAAATTCAGTATGAAAACTCTCAAAACAGATGGGAAAGGCATCGATTCCGGCGAGCTTTTTGAAAAGGAGTGCTTTTCCTTCCATGACGGGAATTGCAGCATATCCCCCGATATTCCCAAGCGAAAGGACTCTCGATCCGTCACTAACGATAGCGATCGTGTTTGCTTTGAGGGTATATTTATAAGCGAGGTTTTTGTCACGGTGGATCTCTTTGCATACCGCTCCCACGCCCGGTGTGTAGGCAAGTGACAGGTCTCTGCGGTTGGTGATGGGCACTTTGGAATGAACTTCTATTTTGCCCCGGAACTTTTCATGGAGATCGAGCGATTCAGCGTAGATATCCTTTTTTTTGGGTGCCCTTGTCATTTTTCACATCGATAGTTCAATGAACGCTATGGCATACCATCAATGTTTTTGTGGGAAAAACTACGGGAGGATCACGGTGCAGGTGTTCCAAATGTCTTGTCAATCCACACTGCAACACCGTCCCGCACACAGCGATAACCTTCGATAAGTTCCTCATCGTTTCCGGGTGTGAGGTGGGGATCGGGAAACCCGTGGTGGATGGTCTTTTTTGCGCAGGTCACGACCGGGCAAACCTGGTTGGCGCGATCGCAGAGCGTGACAGCAAGATCAAACGTCATGCCAGACATTTCATCAAGGGTTTTTGAACGGTGGTGTGAAATGTCGATCCCAATCTCCTGCATGACCCGGATTGCGCGGGTGCTTACACGGGACTGGTGCGTCCCGGCGCTGAATACTTCAAAACGGTCCCCGTATTTTGCCCGCATGAGTCCTTCTGCCATCTGGGAACGGGCAGCATTTGCCGTGCAGATAAAAAGAACCCGGGTTTTTCTGTTCATGTACTGTCAGTCTGTATGATCAGTAGTTGTTTTATTGTTTTAATCTCATCCATCGCTAAGACAAGAACTGCCCTCTTCCAGCGACCCTGCACAAAAAACCGTTGTTTTCCTTTCAATGATTTCCTTTCAATGATTACTGTCAATGAGTTCATGGTTTTTACCGGGTCTTTTTCGGGACTACGTTTTATCTCTGATTCTTCCCCATATGAGATACGTGGTACAGTGAAATTTGTATGTGACAGCTGTGGGAAATGCTGCAGGAGTTTCGGGGTATTTATCAGAATCGAGCGGCAACTTTCCGGCCGTGATTATTACTGCAGGTTTGGCATAACAAAAGACCTCTTTCTTGCCCATGTCCTTCCGGAGTATGCTGATGAAATTTCTGATGATTATGAAGAAGAAAGCGGGTGCGGGAGTGATAATAACCAGAAAAAATGTGCGTTTCTTAAAAAGAACCTGCAGGGTGATGGTTTTGCCTGTGCAATTTATTCATCCCGTCCTGCCATCTGCAGGGAGTACCAGTGCTACCGCATGCTGATCTACAACAAGGACGGCCACGTTTGCGGAAAGGTGATTGGACGCAATGAACTTCAGACCGCTGATGAGGGTCTGGCAAACCTCTGGAAGAATAAGGTTGCACACCTTCCTCCTCCCGCTTCTCCCCGGCCCACGCATCTCCCGCATAAAAATACTCGCCCGGATACTGAATCCCATATACACGGATCCCACGTGAATGATACAGGATGGGCAGCCACTGTTGTTACCATTCTCAAAGCACACGGGTATACCGGTGATCCGGTCGAATAACGGGAAGAAATTATTTTGTTGGTACTACGGTAACAGCGACCATACACCCTTCATTGCGGAAAAGAGCCCACTCCTCGCAGGACGTACCGTTCGGGAAGGTGCACATACCGTATTCATTCCCGGCAGTATCTTTTTTAATTTCCAGAGTGCCGCCAACTTCTCCACAGTGGACGGATGCGGGATTTGCCATCCCTACATGGACTTCGGTTGTTGAGGTTACTGCGACACCGGCTTTACAGCCTTCATTGCGGAAAAGAGCCCACTCCTCGCATTCAGTATTATTCGGGAAAGCACACATACCATATTCGCTGCCGTCAACGTTTTTCACCGTATTGGGTGTGCCGCCAACCTGCCCGCAGTAGACCGCAGCTGGGTTGAGTCTATCAATTTTTGTATCCTTGGTTGGAGTGACTGCAGGTGTCTGTGCGGGGGTCGTCGGCTGGGTGCAGCCGGTAATGAAAATACCTGCAACAATGCAGAGACCCAGAATGATAAAAATCCTGTTCCTGGTTATCATGATATACCAGAAAAGGTTTTGTGACAGATGTGATAAAAAATGTAGCTTACCTGAAGGGTTAATTATACCGGATGATCTCCGATAAGTGCATTTTTCATGGAAGATACATATTCCTTCAGCTCACATTCCATTGCGTCCGGATCCTTAAGGTTCCGTTCGACAATTTCAACAATTGCGCTTCCGACAATCACCCCGTCGGCTCCGGCACGGGCGCATGTCTGTGCCTGTGCGGGTGTTGAGATGCCAAATCCGATCGCGAGCGGAAGTGAGGTGTGCCTGCGGACAAGGTTCAGAAGATCAATTGCCCCGCCAGAAACCTGGTCACGAACCCCGGTTACCCCCAGTACCGAGACAAGATACACGTACCCGCGTGCCTTTGCTGCAATCTTTTTGATCCGTTTATCAGAGGTCGTCTGGGCGATGAGGAAGACAGGGTCAATGCCGCACCGCGATGCAACGGTGCAGATCTCTTCTGATTCCTCAACCGGCATGTCGGCAATCAGGATGCCATCAACACCGGCATCATGCGCTTCACGATAGAACATGCCGATCCCGCGGCGATAGACGATGTTGTAATACGTAAGGAATACGATCGGCACATCAGATTCTTTGCGAATCTCCCGGACGATCTCAAACACGGTATCCGGTGTCGTTTGGGCCATGAGCGCCCGCTCATCGGCTTTCTGGATCGTCGGACCATCTGCGACCGGGTCAGAGAATGGTATACCCAGTTCAAGGATATCCGTTCCACCGGCGATCAGTGCCCGGGCGATCCGGATACTGGTGATTTTGTCCGGATCTCCTGCTACCGTAAAACCAATGAACAATGGTTTATTTCCCCGGGCAAATACCTTCTCAATCCGTCCCATCAGGATCATACCTTCAATGCTGCCACTTCAGCCACATCCTTGTCGCCACGCCCTGACAAGTTGATAATTACGATGTCATCTTTATCGAACCGCCCTGCGTTCTGCATTACATACGCTACCGCATGGGCTGACTCCAGTGCAGGTATGATTCCCTCTGTTTTTGAAAGGAACCTGAATGCGTCGAGTACTTCAGGGTCATTTACTGCTGCGTAGGTCACACGGTGTTTGTCCCTGAGCATTGCATGCTCGGGACCAACGCCGGGATAGTCAAGACCGGCCGAGATGCTGTGGGTAGGAAGTACCTGCCCGTGCTCGTCCTGCAGGAGATACGAAAGTGTGCCGTGCAACACACCAGCCTCACCGGCACAAAGAGTGGCAGAATGTCTGCCTGTTGGAATCCCTTCACCCCCCGCCTCTACACCAATCAGTTCCACATCATCGGACAAGAACGGGTAAAAGATCCCGATTGCATTCGATCCCCCTCCTACACACGCAACAACCGCATCGGGAAGCCGCCCCTCTTTTCTCATTACCTGCTCACGGGCTTCCCTTCCAATTACCGACTGGAAGTTCCGGACCATCAGCGGGTACGGGTGCGGACCGACGACCGAGCCGATAAGGTAGTAGGTGTCACGCACGTTTGCCACCCAGTCGCGGAGCGCTTCATTGATCGCGTCCTTGAGCGTTCGTGTCCCGGACCTGACCGTGATCACTTTTGCCCCCATCAGTTCCATGCGGAAGACGTTGAGTGCCTGTCGCTGCGTGTCCACCTCGCCCATGTATATTTCGACGGGTATCCCGAGTGCCGCACCGACAATCGCTGTGGCAACGCCGTGCTGACCGGCACCGGTCTCGGCAATCAGCCGTTTCTTGCCCATCTGTTTTGCGAGCAGTGCCTGCCCCAGGGTATTATTCAGTTTGTGGGAACCACCGTGCACCAGATCTTCCCGCTTGAGATATATCTTACAACCCAGTTCCCCTGATGCATTCGGGCAGAAAGTAAGGGGGGTCTCACGTCCGGCATATTCAGCCAGCAATGCTGCAAGAGTGCTGGTGAACTGTGGATTGGTGCTCACTTTTGCATACGCGCTCTCCAGTTCGATGAGTGCGCTCATTAATGACTCGGCAACGTACTGGCCACCATATTTCCCGTATCTTCCTTTTGTTGTCACGTTATGCACTCCGTGCTGCCGCAATGAACGCGGCAATTTTACGGTGGTCTTTTCTACCCGGTGCCGATTCGATACCGCTTGCGACATCCACGGCATACGGGTGCACCTGCCGGATGGCATCCGCTACATTTTCCGGAGTCAGTCCTCCGGCAAGGATGACCGGTACCAGAGAACTCAATACTACGTGACGGGCATGCGACAGATCGAAGGCTCTCCCGCTGCCATGGCTCTCATCCACAATGATTGCATCACAGTCTTCAGGAAGCGG
>Ga0307380_10005880_pt1 | contig 16242 bp, 10 predicted proteins | sample UN3MG_FD_202239 | JGI IMG/M metagenome (GOLD analysis project Ga0307380, IMG submission 202239) | Soil microbial communities from Risofladan, Vaasa, Finland - UN-3 | ecosystem: Environmental > Terrestrial > Soil > Coastal area > Acid sulfate soil | place: Finland: Risofladan, Vaasa | collected...
GCCGGCGGCGATTTCCTGGGCCGTCGCCTCCGGCAGCGCGTCGTTCACCGTCGCCAGGACGCCCTGGTCCATCAGCCGGCGGATGATGTCGCTCGCCTTCACGCCCAGCGCCGCCGACAAGGTCCGGACCGTAATCGGCAGTTCCACCTCGGCCTGGCGCGGGCCTTCCGTGGCGGCGGGCCGCAGGGGAGGCGCCGGCCGGCGCACTCTCGGCGCGAGAGGCCGGCCGCTCGCACCGACGCGGATGCGTTCGCTGACGATCTGGCCCGTGTCGCCGCCGCGCGTGAAAACCTGGTCGAGGACTTCCTGGTCCTCTCGCTTGCGCAGGCGTTCGTGCCGGCGGAAGGCCTGGGCGCGTCGCCGGCCGGCCGCTTCCTCTTCTTCGGTTTCTTTCCGGGCACCGCGGCGGCGTCCCTTGACGGGGGCGACGACCTCTTCGACTTCCGCGACCGCCGGGGCCTCGGCGGCCTCGGCCGGTCGGCGTTTCGGTCTCTTGGAAGGACGGACGGGGATCCCGGGTTTCTGGGCCGGCGTCGCGCCGATGCCGACCGCCTGCGGATGCGGTTCGGGCGGAGCGACCGCGCCCGCCGCCGGGGCCCTGGGCGCCGGTCTGGGGGCCAGTTTCGGTCTCGGCGCGAGTTTCGGCCTGGGCGCCAGTTTCGGTCTCGGGGCCTTGCGCACCCGGCGGACGCGTTCGGCCGTCTCTGGGGCGGTCTCCGCGGCGACCGGCCCTGCCTCCGGCGTTTCGGCCGCGGCCGGCGTCTCGGGCGGCGCGGCTTCTCCGACTCTGGACGCTGCGCGGGCGACGGCGGGCGCTTCGGCGGGGGCGGCCGGCGCAGGCTGCGGCGTCTCTTCTTCCTGGACGGCCTCGGGCGGCGTCTCGGCGACGCTTACCGGCGGGCGTCTCGGCGGCATCAGTTTGACGCCTTCGGCCTGGGGTTTCCGGGCGCGGCGCGTCGGCAGCGAGATCCGAAGGCCGCGGGCCCGCGCCAGTTGTTCGTCGGGCGTGAGGGTCGGCGGCTCGGGCTTGGCGGGTTCCGGCGCCCCGGCCCGGACTTCCGTTTGGGGCGCGTCGCCCTGGCGGGGCGCCAGGCGAGCGCGGATGCTGTCCGCCTCGTCGTCTTCGATCGTGCTGGAGTGGGACTTGACGTCGAGTCCGGCTTCCCGGCAGACGGCGAGAATCTCTTTCGTGGGCATGTCGAACTCGTGGGCGAGTTCGTAGATGCGTACCGGCAAGATTCGGCTCCCGTTCCCCCGGCTTTTCTAGACGTCGGCCCCCTTCTGGTCGTCAGGCGTCGTCGGGACGGCCTGGTCACCGGTCGCGTCGGCCTCGGCCTGAGGGGTTTCCGTGGCCGTCGGGGCGTCCGGTGGGGTTTCGGCGTCGGCAATCGTCTCGGCCGAGTCGGCAACCTCGGCGGCGGTATCGGCTTCGGGGAGTTCAATGGCCGTCGGGGCGTCCGGTGGGGTTTCGGCGTCGGCAATCGTCTCGGCCGAGTCGGCAACCTCGGCACGCCTCGCGGCGACGCGGGCGGGGGTTTCTTCGGGTTCCTCGGCGGCGGTATCGGCTTCGGGGAGTTCCGTGGCCGCCGGGGCGTCCGGTGAGGTTTCGGCGTCGGCAATCGTCTCGGCCGCGTCGGCAACCTCGGCGGGGGTTTCTTCGGGTTCTTCGGCGTCGGCTTCGGGGAGTTCCGTGGCCACCGGGGCGTCCGGTGAGGTTTCGGCGTCGGCAATCGTCTCGGCCGAGTCGGCAACCTCGGCGGCGGTTTCGGCGGCGAGTTTCGCTTCTTCGGCGGCGGTTTCGGCCGCACGCTTGGCCTCTTCCGCGGCGCGGATTTCGAGCGTCGCGACCAGGGCGGCGGCCTGGACGAGGATCCGCTGGACCTGTTCGGGCTCGACGCGCAGCAGGCGGCCGAGGGTTTCGGCGCCCACCTCCGCGACGTCGGCCAGGCTGATGTACCCCGCCGCCACCAGTTCGTTCGCCAGTTCCGCTCCGACGGCCTCGAGGCTCACGAGTTGTTCGTAGGCCTTGGCGCGCTGCTGCTCGTACTCCGCCGGCGTCATGATGTCGATGTTCCAGCCGGTGATGCGGGCGGCGAGGCGGACGTTCTGCCCCTTTTTGCCGATCGCCAGGCTCAACTGGTCGTCTGCCACGAGCACCGTCGCCCGGTTGATGTCGCGGTTCAGCAGGACCTCTTTGACCTGGGCCGGCTTGAGGGACTCGGCGATGAAAATTTGCGGCGACTCGTTGTAGCGGGCGATGTCGACCTTCTCGTTGGCGACCTCGGCGACGATGTTCTTGATGCGGCTGCCCCGGATGCCGACGCAGGCGCCGACGGGGTCGACGCGGGAATCGATGCTGGAGACGGCGACCTTCGTCCGCCGCCCCGGCTCGCGGGCGATCGCCTCGATGACGATGATCTGCTCGGCCACCTCGGGCACCTCCAACTCGAACAGCCGCGCAATCAGGTCCGGGTGCGTCCGCGACAGGACGATCTTGATGCTGGCACCGGCCTCGCGGACCTCGATAATCAGCGCGCGCAGCCGGTCGCCGACGTGCAGCGTTTCGCCGGGAATCTGTTCGCTTTTCGGGAGGAACCCTTCGCCCCGCCCCAGGGCCACCACCGCGTTGCCGTGCTCCACGCGTGTCACCTGTCCGGAGATGATGGCGCCGATCTGGTCGGCGTAGTTTTCCATGAGGCTGGCGCGTTCGGCCTCGCGGATCTTCTGGATGATGACCTGCTTGGCGGTCTGAGCGGCGATGCGGCCGAAACCGGCCGGGTCGATCCGCTGGCCGCCCATGATCACCTCCATCTGGCCGCTGGCGCGGTCGATCGTGATGGAGACGTCCTCCGCGGCGCCGAAATGCTTCTTCGCCGCCGACACCAGCGCCGATTCGATGCCCTGGAAGATGATTTCGCCGTCGATGCTCTTGTCCCGGCGAATCGTCTCAACCAGTCGTACAAGTTCGCCGTTCATCCGTGTCGGTACTCCCCGCTTCGCTTCCCGCAGCCCGAGCGTGCTGCCCGCCCTGTAGTGAGAGATTCCCTCTACTACAGGGCCTTTCGGTTCGGCGGTCCCCGGTCCGGCAAACAAAAAAGTGGGACCGGCTGTGGACCCCACTTCCGCCGCCCCCGGCCCGGGTCCGTCCCGATCTGCCGGGGTGCGAGCCGCACCGCGCGCCTTTACGCCTGTGCTACATGCTCAGGCTCCCCAGTGTTGGTGCAACCCGTCCGGTCGTCCTGAGGGCGGCTTCCGTATTTCGCGTGGTGCGCTTCCATCCGTCGGTCGCCGACCTCGTTTCCGTGGGAATCCGTTTCCTGGCCGCGGCCGGCCCGGCGGGTCCCTCCACCTCCGCCGCCTGCTGCGCGGTCAAAGTTCCCTCAATTTACCGTTCCACAGCCCCTGCGTCAACAACTTTCTCGCAGGCGGCGGCGCGCCCCACGACATGTGCCGGGCCAAGCCCCCCCCTCGCGAGGGGGGGTCGGGCCTCCGGCCTACGGCGTTTCGTCCTCGATGCGTTCCAGGCGGATGGTTTCGCCGTCGCGGACTTGGCGGAAGACCTTGACGTCGCCCTCGACGCGCCCGATGGGATTGACGGGACTGGCGGCTCGGGGCTCGTCGCTTTTTGAGGCGGGCGTCTTGCCGAAGAAGATGCAGAACGCGCTGCCCGTCGGCCAGTAGGCCAGTTCCCCGACTTCCATCCGGTCGCGGGCCTCGACGCCCAGATCCACCTGGACGGGAATGCTGAAGTAGATCTCCTGGCCCCAGGTGTTGACCGCGCTCTCGATGGGCAGGGCGTCCCAGATGCGCTCCGCCGTGGGCGTGTCGGCGAGCGTCGCCAGCATCTCGATCTTGTCGGTCGCGATCCGAATCTCGTGCATTCTCGCCTCCTGCTGGTACGAACACCGCGCCGCCGCGCAGCGCCACACCCTCCGCCTGCGCAGCATCCTGTGGAGGTGCGACGCGGACCGGATGAGCCTTCGTCTTTCAGGCCGATCCGGTCCATGCGCCGCCGGGCTTCGCCCCTCCACAGGATGCTGCGCAGGCGGAGCGTCCCGCCGGGATGGCGAAGCCGGGCCGGCCTTCACAGGCCGACCTCGATCACCGAGCGGCCGCTCCCGGCTACTGCTGGCTCTGCTTCTTCCTGATCACAAAAAACACCACGATCAGGACGATCAGAATGGGGATCAGAATATACCACCACACGGGCATTTCTGGATCTCCTTAATACGCCCCCCCTGTGTTTTTCGCCAACCGGTTCAGCATGAGAGTAGTCCCCGCACGCGACGGCTGTCAAGCACTAATTCTAGAAGGAACCGCTTCCCCGGGCGCGGAGGACCCTAGCGCGCCCCGGCCGCTCCCTCCAGGATCTGGACCGCCCGCTCCAGGTCCGAGACCCGCAGCACCAGCGCCCCGCCGCGGCCCGCGAGGTCGGTCGTCCCGTACGCATAGTGGATGTTGATCCCCGCCTCCGCGAGGTGCGCCGACACGCGCTGCAAGGCGCCCGGCTCGTTCTCCAGGTCCAGCACCAGGACTTCCTGCGTCCGATGGGGCACTTTGGCGGCATCGAGGATCTTCTTGGCGTCGTCCGGCTGGTCGACGATGAGGCGGATGAACCCTTCGTCGGTGCAATCGTCAATCGCCAGGCCGCCGATGTTCACCTTCGCGCGGGCCAGCACGCCGCACAGCCGGCACAGGGTGCCGACCTCGTTCTGCATGGCCACCGAGATTTGCACGCGTTTCGGCATGAGGCCTCCTTTCCGGGAGCATGCTACGGTTTCGGGGCCGGGGCTGCCAGCGATTCTTCCAGTTGGCCGATCCGGCGCTCCACGCCCTGCCGCTCTTGGTCGGCAATCCGGCGCTCCGGCGGCACAAGGGCGTCGAGTCGGAGGGCGCGGCGGTACTCGGCCAACGCGGCCGCGTCGTCCCCGAGCCGGTCCGTCACGTCCGCCAGGCGCAGGCGCGTCGGTGGGTCCGTCGGCGCCAGTTCGGCCGCACGCGAGAGGTAGTCCCTGGCGGTCTGGAGCGCCCCGGGGTCCTCGAACGCGCCGGAGACGGCGAGCCGACACTCGGCCAGGCGGACGTACGCCTCCCCGAGCCTCGGGTGCCGCGCCAGCGCTTCGCCGTAGGCGCGGATGGCTTTGCCCATCGCCAGCGCCTGTTCGGGTCCCTCGGCCTCGGCGGCGCGGGCCTGCCACAGGCTGCCGCGCACGTACGCCGGTTCCCAGGCGAGCGGGTTTGCCTGGGCCGCCTCGCGGAGCGCGTTGTCTATGTCCAGGTCGGTTTCGGCCTCGGCGGAGGCGGCGAGAAGCGCCCGCTCGCGCGCGACCGGCAGAAGCAGCCACTTGGCGTAGGCAAAGGCGCCCGCCATCACCGCCAGCATCAGGACGAACGCCAATCCCAGGGGGATGCGGAAGGAGCGGTGCGGCTCGGCGATGGGGAGGCCGGCAGCCACCACGACGAGCAGCGCCCAGGAGGCCGGCGCTGACAGCAGCGCCGGTTCCACCTGCGCCAGGACCAGCCACGCCGCTGCGCCCGCAACGCAGGCGGCTCGAAGCAGCCGAAGCGGCCGGCCGGAAACCTTCAGCCGCGACGGGTTCTCGCCGGCGGCGAGGCCGGCCACAAGCGCCATCACGCCCAAGGCGACGGCCCCGGCTCGCCATCCGATCGGCGAGAGCGCGATGACGGCCGGCGCCGCGAGCAGGACCGTCGGCCCCAGGAGCCCGAGCAGCGGCCGGTCCTCGCCGGCCGGCGTTGCGGCGCCGCGCCGGCCTCGGAGTCCCGCGCGCGCCGCGAGGACCGCGAGGCCCCCCACCGCCGCCACGCCCGCCAGGCCCAACTGGCTCCAGGCCGAGAGCCACAGGTTGGCCGGGTCCGTGACGGCGTAGGGTGCCGCGGCCGCCTTGTGCTCGAGGTAGTGGTGGCCGAAGTTTTCGAGGCCGACGCCGGTCGCCCAGTGACCGCGGATGACGGCAAGCGCGGCCCGCCACGACTCCGCCACGGCGCCGGGCGCCCACCCCGCCCACGAAAGGACGAGACCCGTCACGGCCGTCACGGCGGCGACGGCGGGCACAAAGGCTAGTCGCGACCGCGCCTCCAGCAGTTTCTCCGCGGCGAAACCTGCGCCGACCAAGGTCGCCAGGACCAGCACGGCCGCCAGAACCGCCGGGTGCTGGGCGGCCGGTCCTGGGGAGCCCGGGTGGATGGCGAGCGCCGCCGGAACGATGGCGGAGGCGAGGACGACGGCCAGGAGAAATCGCCGGTCGGCATCGGTGCGGACGGCCTGGAGGAGGGCGAAGAAGGCGGCCCCGAGGCCGCTCATCTCGGCCGATCGCACCAGGGCCGACGACTTGTCCGACGCCGACGCCGTCGAGACGGCCGCGCCGACCAGAAACAGCACAACCGGCATCGCCAACCAGCCGTGCGCCAGTCGCACGTGGCTCTCGGCCACCCAGGAGGCGACCACGAGTACCGGCATCAGCCAGAACGCCAGGCCGACCAGCAGCACCGTGACGGGGTCCGAAAGGCCCGGCGCGCCGAGGAACGAGGCCGAGGCGCGGAACTCCGGCAGAAGGAGGAGCAAGGCGGCGGCAACGACGAGGACGGCCCCGCGAAGGAAGGCCGCCAACCGTTCGTCCGCGCGCGAGACGGTCGTCATGGGGCGCTTTTCCCGGCCGGGGGTTTTCCGTGCGGCCGGTTCTCCAGGAGGCGGCCGCGGACACGCGTGAAAAACGCGTGGTAGTCGCCCGTCCGGTAGTCCGGATAGGTCCACTCCAGGGGGACCCACTTGTCGCGTCGCCACAGGAGCGTGACTTCGCCGTAGATGCCGCCCTCCAGGTAGATGCGGTGGGCGTTGTCCTTCGTGGTCGCCAGCACCAGACGCGACGGCGCGATGTAGCCGGGGTCGAGGTTCGCGGGCCTGAGGACGGGCCATTCGCCCGATGCCGCAATATCCTGCTCGATCTGGTTCGTCAGCCTCTTGACCCACGGCAGGCGGTCCGGCGGGATGAGTTCGCCGAACGCGAGAAAGCCGCGAAGCAGCGGCTGGCCCATCTCGTCGCGGTAGTATTCGGTGAACTCGTGGGCCCAGAGGTCGCTCCTCAGGTCCACGGGGCCGAGGACCTGGACGAGACGGGCCTCGGCCTCGGCCAGCGCGCCGGGATAGGCCGACAGCATGCCGACGAAGAGTTTGACGGGTTCGGCGTGGCGGATTTCGCCCATGGCAGGGGTGATGATACGCTGCGTGCGGCCGGGCCGCCAAAAAAAACCGCCCGTCGCAGCGCGTCCCTTTTCGGCCGTTACTCAAGCGCCGGAGCGGGCGCTGCAGGAGCCGGCGTCGCGGCGGCTTGAGCCACGCCGTTGTCAATGGCCGCCTGGAGATCCTGGCGGGCGGATCCGTCTGCCTTGACGCTCATCAGGCGGACGGCCGTGACGGCCTCGCCATAGGTTTTGGCGGAAACGAAATAGAGGATCGTGTCGTTGTCCGCCCAGCAGGGATACATCGCGGGGCCGCCCATGCCGCCGCTTTGGGTCAGGACGTTCGACGCCGCAAGAACGGCGTTCTTGCCCTCCGCGTCTGTGACGACGATCTGCGGCCCTTCGGCGGCGATCGGTGCGCCCATTATCGAACCCATGGCCTGGGCTGCGGCACCCCCACTTCCTTTCAGGATAAGGATGCGCCGGCCATCCGGGCTCCAGAAGGCCGCCAGGGCGTCGGTCGCCGGGAGGACCTGTTTCGCACCGTCGGCGAGGGCGACCTGGACCAATTGGGTCGTCGCCTGCTGCTCGTCGCCTTCGCCCGTGACTTCCGTTTCGACGACGAGGGCCTGTTTCCCATCGGGACTGGCGGAAAGGATGGCGGACTGGTCGCACGTGGCCGTCGTCACGACGCGCGGCTCGCCGCCTGCCGGATCCACGACGACCAGTTCGCCTCGCGCGACTTGCGAATCTTGCCCCTTCTCCGTTACGCGGAAGGCGATGATCTTGCCGTCCGGCAACCACGCGTGCATCACGAGGGCCTGGTCGAGGAGCACCTTGGTCTGGCCGTCTTCGAGGCGGATGAGTTTTAGTTGCGTCCCAGTCATGCTCACGACGGCCGCGCTCACGCTTTTGGAGTCCGGCGCCCAGAGGACGCAGGCCGTAGCCCCAAGTTGGGCCAGGGGGCTGGCCGCATGCGTTTTGACGTCCACGATGCGGAGCGCGGTCTTGTTGTTATCGCCCATGTCGGCCACAAGCGCCTTCGTGCCGTCCGGCGACCAGCAGGCCCATGCCGGGTCGCCTTGCCCGCGTTCGGCCACGCGAACGGTCTCGCCCGACTTCAGGTCAAAACTGAAAACGCCCTCCTGTCGCGGAATCAGAACCTGCCCGTCCCTCACGTCCAAGAGAACCGGGAAACATCCCACCATAAGCGCCATGGCCGTCACAACGACCGCCGCCGTCCGTTTCATGGTTCATCCTCCCGTGCTTCCGTGTGCGATGTGCGCGGCTCCACCAACCTTTGTTGCCGATTGTAGGGAACATCGTAGCGAGGGACACGCTTTATTTCACCTGCGTCCTCAGAGCCTATCCCAATATCCCGCCTGGCTTCGGTTGGCTGCGCCGCCAGCCGGCGTCGTTCTCCTCGGTCGGTGATTCTTTACGTTGAATCGCCTCCCTCGTCGGCCTCGCCGGCTGGCGGCTCGCTCAACCTCGGGCCGACGGGGGGATATTAGGATAGGCTCTCAGGCAATCGCGAAAAATTTTTTCTGCCGACGCGTCGAAGAGAACGAAGCGCACCTCCTGGAGGCTCGTCTCGCCCGCCAAATGCGCGGCCGCCTCTTCCAGCATCACCTCCGCGCAGCGCCGCATCGGAAAACCCGCGATGCCCGTGCCGACGGCCGGAAAGGCGATGGTGCGGATCCCCAGTTCCTTCGCGCGAAGGAGGCTGGCGCGCGTCGAGGCGCGGAGGTTCGCCTCGCTCGTCGCCTCGCCCAGGCGCATGCTGGCCGCGTGGATGACGTAGCGGGCCTTGAGGTTTCCGCCGCCCGTGACGGCCGCCTCGCCCAGGGGGATGGGGCCCAGCCGGTCGCACTCTTCCTGGATGGCGGGTCCGCCCTTTCGGCGGATGGCGCCCGCGACGCCGCCGCCCAGTTGCAGGTCGTTGTTGGCGGCATTGACAATCGCGTCCGCGTCCTGGGCCGTGAGGTCGCCCTGGAGAATCCGGATCTTCTCCTTGATGCTCATGCTAAGCCCCCTACCCCCGCCTGGCGCCGCATTACCATTGGCTGCATTGACGATGTGTGTCGGCGGTCTTCATTGCTCTACACCTTTCGGCATCCACGGCCACAGCGAGCCAAGCGGGCGTCAAATAAGCCCACCAGACCAACACACAACATCTTGTGGTTACCATGATCGAGAACCCCATACCTAGAAGCCCGTGACACCCCGATCAAATGGCCGTCAAATAGGAAGCAAGCAGACTTTTCGCTTGTCTCGCTCGCGGCTCTAAGCCCAGTACGGAACATAACTTGCATGTCTTCTTGACTCGCTTTCGGGGTCATACAGCCGGATCACTCCAGCCTCAAGAGCATCGCTGATCACCCGCGAAACCTGCGCCCGGTTCTTCTCCTCGATCCCGAATCGCTTGCGAAGCGTGGTGTTAGTCATCCGCTTCCGTTTCTCGAACTGCAAGCAGGCGTGCAGGTAGCAGGCCCGTGTCCGGTCGACCTTGTCCATTTCGGCGAACGACTTGTGCGCGAACAGAACGGCTCGTGTATGCCCGCCTACAGCCTCGAACAGGGGTGCGGGCAGTTGATAGAACTCTGTCTGGAACACCACCTTGTCCACGCCGCTGCCGCGCTCTTCGCAGATGCCCACACGCCGCAGGAACGACGCCAACGCCTCGTTACGGGACTGTGGTGGCGCGTTGAGGAACCGTCGCGTGTCCACCAGCGGCTCGCCCGGATTGGTAATCTCCAGTCGCCCGTCGAACACCTCGACCAGAGGCCCTGTCCCGCTGACCGTGAAATCCTGGTGGATGATGACATTGGCCACCAACTCGCGAATGGCCAACTCTGGGTACATCGGGACGGTCTTGCGGAGCGCCTCCCCGATCACTTCATTCTCCGGCAACATTCCCTTGAGAAACTCGATCAACCCCTCGAAACCAGCGGCGTAACCCTTATGCCCCTGATACTCCCGCTTGGTGCGGACTCGGCCGTCTCCGTCATACTCGATGACGCGCACCGCTTTGCGGGCCAAGTGGCGGAACTTCGACAGATCGGAAGCAAACAGGATTGCCCCGAGATTCAGAATATTCCACCGCCCGCCCTGGCAGGTCTCAATCATGTGATCGTCCGCAAGGCGAGCCAGAATTCCATCGCGCTTCTCGGGCAATGGAACATTCAGCAACTTGAAGTAGGTGGGGTAGTCCAGCAGCGCAAGCACATCCGAGGCAGTTACCCTTTCAGCGGCCACCTGCTGCTCGAAGGGCGTCACGTCGAAGATGCGCCACAGTTCGCGTTCCTTCTCCGGAAAATCTTTGAGTTTTTTCCTGTACGAGCCGACCCGGATGTACTCCACCCCCTGAAACTGTACCGGCTGGTGCGCCGCACGCGGAATCTCGACCATCGAGACCGGTTTGCCATCGGCCTGGAACTCCACGAAGCGGAAGTGTATCCGCGGGCTTAGCAGCCGAAGCAGCCAGTTCTCAATCTCCTCATTCCCTTTTTTCGCCAGCGTCGGCCGAAACGTTGTGCCCACCACGTCATGAGCACCGTCCGCAATGCCCCACACGAGGTAGGCGTTGGCCTTGCCTTCCAAGGCGGCCGAGTTCGCCAGCGCCGAGATGTATTCGCCGATCTCTTCGGGGTTGGCGTTGTTGCACTTGAACTCCACCCACTCTGTCTCCTTGGGGAGTTGCCGCAACTCCTGTAGCAGGCTGGCGAGATATTCCGGGCTGTCATTCCTCACCATCGGCCGCCTCCTCGACGAGTTCGGGTTTGTCGTCCTTCCTGCGTGACGCACCTTTCGGCGACCATCGTAAAACGGACCGTGCGAGCGAGTCAAGATCGGGTTGCAAGCCGTTGCCCCGCGCGCTCGGTCGGCGTCAAGGGTGCCGCGGGCTTCGCAGTGTTGCCCCACCGTGCCCCAGCGGGTATGATGCCCCTTCCTCATTCCTGGGGGCGAGCCGGATGAAGCGGACGCTGGTCCTGGACGTCGCCGGCCTTGGGGCCGACCTGGTCGCCGAGATGCCGGCGCTCGAGCGCCTCGCCGGGCGCGGCGCTCTTTTGCCGCTCGAACCCGTCCTGCCCGCCACCACGTGCCCGATGCAGGCGACGCTGACGACGGGCGAACCGCCCGCGCGCCACGGCATCGTCTCGAGCGGCCTCTATTTCCACGACACCGCCGAAGTGCGGTTCTGGGAACAATCCGCCCGCCTCGTCATGGCCCCGCGCGTCTGGGAACTTCCAATGCGGAGTGCGGAGTGCGGAGTGCGGAGTGAAAAGAAGAAGGCCCCGCATCCTCGCAATCCGCAATCCGAAATTTCACCCGCCGTAGCCTTGGCGAAGGCGGGCCGCAATCCGAAATGGAAGGTCGCCATGCTCTTCTGGCAGCAGAGTCTCTACGGCACGGCCGACGTTATCCTGACGCCGAAGCCCGTCCACGGTCCTCGCGGCGAACTTGTCCAGGACTGCTGGTCGCGGCCGGCGGACCTTTACGGGCGGCTCGTCGCGGGCGAGTCGGCGCTGGAACCGGGAACGACGCGCGGGCCGTTCGATTTGATGCATTACTGGGGCCCGATGGCGGGACTCGGGTCGAGCCGATGGATCGCCGACGCCGCGCTCCAGATCTGGCGCACCGATCGGCCGGACCTCGCCCTCGTTTATTTGCCGCACCTCGATTACAGCGGCCACCGCGCCGGGCCGGCGTCCGACGCGCATCGCGAGGCCGCCAGAGAACTCGACGCGCTGCTGGCGCCGCTCCTTGCCGCGGCGGAGGAGGACGGCGCCCGCGCGATCGTCCTCAGCGAATATTCCTTTGTGCCGGTCCGGCGGCCGGTCGCGCCGAACCGGGCGCTGCGCGAGGCCGGGCTCCTGGCCGTTCGCGAGGTGGCCGGCGGCGAGTACCTCCACGCGGGCGACTCGCGGGCCTTCGCCATGGTCGATAACCAGGTCGCCCACATTTATTTCCCGGCGTCGGCGAACCTCGAGCGCGACGTGCGGAAGGTCCGGGCGATTCTGGAAGGTGTGGACGGCATCGGGGCGGTGCTCGACCGCGAGGCGATGGGCGCCGTCGGCCTGGACCACGTGCGGAGCGGCGAACTGGTGGCCCTCGCCGAGCCCGACGCCCACTTCACCTACTATTGGTGGCTCGACGACTCGAAGGCCCCGCCGTTTGCCCGCACCGTGGACATCCACGCGAAGCCGGGCTTTGACCCGGCCGAACTCTTCGTGGACCCGGCGACGAAGGCGATTCCGCTCTCGGCCGAGCGGGTTCGCGGGTCGCACGGCCTCGTGCCGGAGAGCGGGACAGGGTGGGGCCTTGTCCTGGCGTCGGAGTGGCCGAAGGACCTCTCCGGCCGCCGCTCCATCCGGGCCGTCGAGGTGGCGCACCTGATGGCGCCCGGCGTCGGGCGGTGACGACGGGAAACCTTCGTCAATGGCCGCACTTCCTTCGGCGGCCCGCGGGCGATAGGATGGAACGGCGGGGATGGACCCGGAAGGGCCTTGAAGGATGAACGAGGTCGAGAAACCAATCCCGGCGCGCTTGCCCCGCCTGCCCCGTTGGGGTTGGGGCCGGGACCGGCGGACGTGGCGGACGGTCCTCCTCGTCGCCGGCGCCCTCGTCGCGCTTCTGGCGGCCGGGGTGATCCTTTTGCCGATGCTGCTGCCCGAGAGCGTGATTCGCCGGCAGGTGGAGGCCGCGCTTTCGGAGCGGCTGGGCGGCCGGCCCGTCACGGTCGAGTCGGCCGGTTTTCGCTGGGGCGAAGGCCTGCGCGTGACGGGCCTCGAGGTCGGCCGGCGCGAAGGGCCGACCGATGCGCTCTTCGCGCGGGCGGACCGGGTCCTGGTGCGCTTCAGCCCGCTCGATGCCGCCCGGGCCGCCGCGGGCGGCGACGTGCCCCTCGAGACCCTCCGCGTCGAAGGCCTCGAACTCTGGCTCGTCCTCGACGACAAGGGCCGGTGGAACGCGAGCGACCTGGCCGAGGGCGAGCCCCTGCGCGCCCGCTCCATCCAGGTAACCGACGCTTCGATTCATGTCGAGAACCGCACGCTTGGGCGCAGCGTCACGCTCGTGGGCGTGCGGGGAAGCCTCGGCGAACTCGCGACGACCGGCCAGGGCTACGTGACGATGGCGGCCCAGGTGGCGGGGCCCGAGGGGGCCGACGCCGGACGTCTCGCCGTCACCGCGAGCACCAATACGACCGACCTCAGCCGACCCGACGCGCTGGCCGGCAGCCTGAAGGTCGAATGGCAGGACGTGGCCTGGTCGGAGGCGCTCGGCATGGCGCTGGCCGACCCGCGTCTGCGCGGGCTCATGAGCCGGACGACCGGCCGACTGTCGGCCTCGTTCGGCGGCGGGGCGTGGCAGGTGGAAGGCGCGGTCGAAGGGAGCGACTTGGCCCTCGCGCCGCTCGGCGTCGAGGCCACCGTGCCCCACGCCATCCTCGGGTTCCAGGTCCGCCGGGCCGCCGCCGAGGCGCCCCTGAAGGTGGACCTGGTGAAGTTCTCCGCGCCGGGGGTGAACCTGCACCTGGAGGCGGGAACGCTCGGGATGGAGAAGGACGGCTCGGCCCTTCGCGAGGTGGACCTGAAGGCGCGGACGTTGCTCACGTGGGGCCCCCTGGCCCGGAGTCTGGCGCCGCTCGACCGATGGGCCGAACGGTTCGAGCGCCTGGACGGCAACGCGGACCTGGTCCTTGCGCTCAAGAGCACGGCGGAGGGTCTTCGGCTCGCGGGGTCGCTCGACCTGAAGGACACGCGGGCGGTCCGGCCGGGCGTCGTGCGCAAGCAGATGGACCGCGTCCTCGTGCTGGAGTGGGAGGCCGATGGGCGCAGCGATTTGAGGGGTTGGAATGTCCGGCGTGTCATGGTGGAGAGCGAGGCGGGGCGCCTCACCGCCGCCGGCCGCCTGCCTCTGCCCGATTGGGGCGCGGAGGGAGGTTGGCAAATCGGCGCGGCGACGTTCGAGGCCGAGGCGCGCGTCACCGACGCGGGGGCGCTGGTGGCCCTGGCGCCGGTCGTTCGCCGGACGCTCGGGGACATCGAGATGACCGGGCCCCTTGAGGCGCACGTCGCGCTGGCGCCCGAACCGACGGTCGCGGCGGGGCCTGCCTGCCGGGCCGCGCTCCACATCAATCTGACGCCGACGGTGGTGCGGTGGCCCGGCGGCGCCGCGAAGCCGGCGGGCATGGAAGCGAGGCTCGACGGCTCGGCCCTCGTGGCGGGCGACGGTCGGCGGGTGGACCTCCAGAAGGTCAGCGTGCACCTCGACAAGGCGGTGCTCGATTGGCTTGGGACGGCCGAGTTCCGCCCCCCCGGCGAGGGCGAAGGCCCCGTCGCCGGCCGGCTGAGCGGCCAGGTCTCCATCGAAGGCGTCGAGGCCGCCGGCGCGGTGCTCCTGCCCGGGCGGTTCCCGCCCGAGAAGCCGCCCATCCGCGGCAAGGCGGCGCTGGCGGTCCAGGCCGACCTCGCGGGCGGCGCGGTCGAAGGCACGATCGAGGCCGACTTGGCCGAGATCGCCATCGACGCCGGCCAGTACTTCCTGAAGCCCGACGGATGCCCCGCCGGCGCGACGCTGACGGGCAAGTGGACCCCCGGGCCGGCGGTCGGCACGGGACCGGCCGGCCCGAGCCGCCTCGAGGGCCAGGCGGTCCTGCGCCTCCCCGGGACGGTCGTCCGGCTGACGGGCCAGAGCCAACTGCGCGTCGCCTCGGCCGAGCCCAAGCCGGCCGGCGGCCCCGGCTCCGCCCGGGCAAAGCCCGGCTTCGCCGAGGCGACGCCCGGCGCGCCACCGGCGCGGTCCCTCGTCGTCGAGGCGGGTCCGGTCGCGCGGGTCGACGTGTCGGCGGACTTCGACGACCTGGCCCGGGCCATGGAACTCGTGCCGGCCTTGAACCGGCGATTCGCCGGCCGGTTGGCGGGCGGCGGGCACGCGACCCTGCGACTCATCACCGTGCCGGAGAACCTGAATCTCAAGGCTGGCGCCGACCTGACGGAGGCGTCGGTGGACCTGGAAGGCGTCCTGGCGAAGCCGAGGCAGATGCCTCTGGAGGTCCAGTTGTCGGCGGACGTCGTGCCCGGCCAGGACGCGGCAGGCGCAGCGGTCTTCCTGTGCGAGACGGAAGCGGAGGGCCGGCTGGGCGAGTCGGCGACGCGGGCGACGGGTCGGCTGGAGTTCCTCGCGCCGCCGTCGCTCGGCGCGCTGGAGAGCGTCGACGAGATCGAAGCGCTCCTTCGCTCCGCCGACGTCCAGGTCGCCGTCACGTGGGAACACGACGCGGCCCTGCGGGAGGCGGTCCCCTTCCTCGCGCCGCTCTATGACTGGTGCGACCTGGAGGGAGCGATTGCTCTGGCGGCGACGATCTCCGGAACGCCGGCCCGCGGCACGGTCCGCGTGGACGCCAGCGCCACCGATTGCTGCATCCTCCAGGCCAAGACGCTCGTCAAGCCGGCGGGAGTCCCCGCGACGGTCTCCCTCGACGTGCGCTACGGCCAGGTGCCGGGCGAAATCCTTCTGGACACCCTGGCGGTGCGCCTGGCCGACGGAAAGGTCGAGGCCGCCGGACGCGTGCTGTTCGACAATCCGCGACTGTGGGCGTTTCCGATGCCGACGGCCTGGTCGCTCCGCATGAAGGGGGGCGTCCCGGACGTCCGTTCGGTGGCGGCCCTGTTTCCGGCGAGCGTGGCGGAGCTGAAGGCGACGGGCGGCATGACGCTGGACGTGGAGGCGTCGGCGGATGCGTTCGGCTTCTCGCTCGAGCGGTGCGAGGTCGCGTTCCGCCAGACGGGCTTGGATTGGCTCGGGAAGCGGCTGCTCCTGGACGGCCCGATTTCGTACGACGGCCGCCGGCTGGCCACCGACGGGCTGCGGTTGGTCGCGGGGCGGTCCGACGTCACGCTGGTCGCGTACGTGTCGGACCCGGGGCGGGCGCCGCGGGGATCGCTGTTCATCCGCGGCAAGACGGTGGCGCTGGAGGAGGTGCAGGCGCTGGTGGAGGAGACGAGCCGGCGGCTGGCGTCGTGGGCCGCCCCGCCGGGG
>Ga0307380_10005881_pt1 | contig 16238 bp, 15 predicted proteins | sample UN3MG_FD_202239 | JGI IMG/M metagenome (GOLD analysis project Ga0307380, IMG submission 202239) | Soil microbial communities from Risofladan, Vaasa, Finland - UN-3 | ecosystem: Environmental > Terrestrial > Soil > Coastal area > Acid sulfate soil | place: Finland: Risofladan, Vaasa | collected...
ACCCGCTTGATGGCAAATGCCTTGTTCCCCAGGATCGAGCTCGCTCCCTCGCCAGCATCAAAGAGGATACGATCGGCGCTGTAGTAGACCCAGCTCGAATAGAGGGCTTTGGAATAGATCAGTAGTTTCATCGGTGCGGCCATTATAGCCGGGAATCAATGACGCTTCATATTGTGCCTTATCGTTCTGAGTGGGCAATCAAGCGTTGAGCTCCCACAAGACGACTGCGGGGAGAATTCACCACGAAGAGCACGAAGGACACCAAGAATGAAATCCAGTGAGTTGTCGAATGGGGTGATTGCCCGTGCGATGCCGCCAAGCTCAGCATGGGATGAAGCGTTTCGTCGGTTAACCCCTCGGGGGGGTAGTAAACAGGACCGGATACTACCCCCCCAAGTGCTCTTCGTGTCCTTCGCGGTGAAACAGTCGGCTCTGTGAGAGCCTTACTTTCAAAACAACGAGGAGCGCTTCATATTGTGTCAGGTCACTTCTTCCACTAGAATCCTCCTCTGTGGAGGCGAAAACGGATGCTCGATATTCATAAACTGCGGGAAGATGGCAAGGAGATCGAACGAAGGCTCAAGACCAGGGACGAGTCCCTCAGTATCGGAGAGATAATCGAGCTCGATGCACACAGGCTGGATCTAATCGGAAAGGTCGAGGAACTGAAGGCCGAGCGTAATAGCGGTTCGCAGGAAGTCGGGCGCCTGAAGCGAGAGGGGAAAGACGCGACGGAGCAGATTGCCGCGATGTCCACCGTATCGGCACAGATCAGCACCCTCGATAAGGAACTCATCAAGGTCGCCAAGAGAATCGACTACCTCCTTTCTCTTCTCCCCAACGTGCCGCACACATCGGTCCCGGTGGGGAAAAAGGAGGAGAAGGTCATCCTGCGCAGCCATGGCGAGGCGCCGAAGCAGGACTTCTCTGTCAAGCACCATCTGGCGATTGCGGAGGAGAAAGGGCTTCTCGACTTTACCCGTGGGGCGATGATCGCCGGGGCGCGGTTTCCGATGTATGTCGGGATGGGAGCGATGCTCGAAATGGCGCTCATCCAGTACATGTTCTTCTACCACTCCCGCCGCGGGTACACGCCTATCTTCCCTCCCTTCTTGGCTAATCCCGAAAGCTTCTACGTGTCATCGCAACTTCCTAAGTTCGCAAACGAGGACTACTACTGCGAGAAGGACAACCTCTACCTGACACCGACCGCGGAGACGCTGCTCGCCAACCTCCATCGGGACGAGATCCTCTCACCCGCGGATCTCCCGAAGAAGTACGTCGCGTACACCCCGTGCTTCCGGCGCGAGGCGGGAACGTACGGCGAGGAAGAACGCGGGCTGATCAGGGTGCATCAGTTCAACAAGGTTGAGCTGTTCAAGTTTACCACGCCGAAGTCATCATACGATGAGCTGGAGACACTGATAAGTGACGCTGAGGGCGTGCTGCAGGCGCTGGAGATGCACTACCGCGTTGCGCTCCTGCCCACGCAAGATCTGGCACAGCAGGCGACGAAGACGATCGATATCGAGGTCTACCTCCCCGGGCAGGGACGCTATTACGAGGTCTCCTCGTGCAGCAATTGCGAGGACTTCCAGGCAAGGCGCGGGAACATGCGCTATCGTCCGGGGGAGGGAGAAAAGCCTGAATACCTGCACACGCTGAATGGATCGGGTGTGGCTACACCGCGATTGATGGCCGCCATCTTGGAGAATAACCAGACCGCCGACGGACGCGTGCGTGTCCCGGATGTCTTGCAGGAGATAGTGGGAGCGGAGTATCTATGACTGAAGCAAGCCCCGCAGCGGTAGCCGACGTTATGGTCGAGGTGCATGACCTAGTGAAGGTCTTCCGCACCCGCAGGGGAGGGGAGGTGCGGGCTATCGATGGCTTGTCATTTTCCTGCCACGCGGGTGAAATCTTCGGCCTCCTTGGGCCAAACGGCGCGGGAAAGACGACGACGCTACGCATCCTTGCAACGATCCTGACGCCAACGGCGGGAAACGCCGTGCTTGCTGGCTACGACACGAAGACCGAGGCAGGCAAGGTGCGCGAGCAGATCGGCTTTCTCGCCACGGAGACTGGTCTCTACGATCGCTTCACCGCACGCGAAACGATCCGCTTCTTCGGGCGGATCAATCGTTTAAGCGATGATCAGATTGCGCGCCGAACTCAAGAGATCTTCTCCATGCTGGAGCTGACTCCACTTGCCGATCGCCGGGTGGGAACATTCTCCACGGGAGAAAAGCAGAAGCTGTCGCTCGCACGCAGCATCATCCACGATCCACCGGTCCTCATCCTCGATGAACCGACGTTCGGTCTGGACGTGATGGCGGCACGAGCAGTGGTGGAATCGATCAAGCTATTCCGCGAACAGGGGCGAACGATCCTTATCTCTACGCACATCATGCGTATCGCCGAGAAGCTGTGCGACCGGATAGGAATCCTGTACAAGGGAAAGCTACGCGCGCTGGGAACCCTCGCCGAGCTTAAGGAGACCTATGCCGCCGCGGACATGGAAGAAGTCTTCTTCTCCGCAGTAGGAACCAGTTAGTTCTTGCAACGCCCCACGATATGCCCGTTTCAGTGAGGGCTCTCTTACTTGGGACTTCATTTTCTTCCTGGGATGTGGTATCCTGTGATTGTCAGATGAGACAGATCGTTAAGGAGGAGATAGTGATGGGCAGGAAGGTCGCATTAATCATGGCAACGATTGTATTCGCTGTCGTTTCGGTCGTCCTGGTGGGGGGGGAATCTAACGGCGGGCTCCTGTGGTGGAGGGCCCATGAACCGATCTACATCTTTGGGAACGGCGCATTTACGCTTCAGAACGGCGTTGTCGCGGGAAGCGGAAGCGTGGATGATCCATACATCATCGAGGGCTGGTACATCGACACATCGCCAACCGACTACGGAATATACGTCGATCACACTACGGCGAATTTCGTGATACGTGGTTGCGTGGTCGAGAAGGCACGCGATGCGGCAATCTACCTGAACTCGGTGACAAATGGTCGCATCGAGAAGTGCCAGCTCAGCCTCGGAGAGGCCGGCGTGCGCCTCTTAAACGCGAGCGGAAACGTGATCGAGGGGAGTGTAATCGCCAATAATCACTACGGTGTGGCGATGATGCTCGGATCTCGCGACAACAAGGTCTATGGTAGCAGCTTCATCGACAATGGTACAAACGGCCTCGACCAACGACATCTCAATGCCTGGACCGGCACAAGCGGAAACTACTGGAGCGACTACGCCGGAACGGATGCAGATAGTGATGGCGTCGGCGATCAGGCCTACAACGCCCTCTACGACCCCCGCCCATTGATGACCCCGCCTGTCGATTGGATGCGCGTCACTCCGATGGCGGCGGGGATCGCAGGAAACCCGGTATCGCAGCAGGGATCGATGGTTATCACATCCCGGATGCCGATTACGCTCACTGCAAGCGACCCTGGGTGCGGGGTGGCAAAGATCCTCTACTCGATCAACGAGCAAGGCTGGCAAGAATACGCGGGACCGTTCACACTGAGTGGACCGGACGGCGAGTACCACGTTTCCTACTACGGGGTTGACAACCTCGGGAATGCCGAGCCGCCAACAGAACTCGACTTCGTTCTGGACAACAACGCGCCACAAACGAGGATCTCGTTCGGCGATCCGAGCTACAGCAATGAGACCGGCCAGTGGCTGACGTCGAAGACGCCCGTCATCCTGGATCTCGTCTCGGCATCAACCTATGGGGTGCCAAAGACGTTCTACGCGATCGATGGCGGAACGTGGCGCCGCTACAGTGGGCCGTTCCACGTCACTGGAACCGATGGACCGCACCAGATCAGCTATTACAGCCGCAATGCATCGGGGACGACCGAGCCGGTACAGACGATCATGGTACTAAAGGATGACACCCCGCCGATGACGCGAGGAGTCCACGGCACTCTTGCACCTCCTTATCCTCCTACTTCAGCGGCGCCAGAAACAAAGACGCAGACTGAAGCATCAACCACGACACCGCAGCCGGCACCATCGGCTGCGGTGTCAGCAACGCAGGAGAGTGCACCGGATTCCTCGATTGCGACCCCGTCTACGACCGCGGTTCAAACTGATTCCACAAGCGATTAGATAGCATGTGGAAGAACGTCCGCCTCCTATTCTCCAAAGAGTTAATCGGTGCTGTGCGCGACCGACGCACGCTGATCCTCACCGTCTTCTTTCCCCTCTTCTTCTACCCGCTCATCGTCGGGGTGATGGGGCACTTCACCACCGCCGAGCAGGGGAAGCTAGACACGCTGGTCCCTACGGTGATCATCGTCGATCAATCTGACGATCAGATGTTCCACGACCGCGTACGCCAGACAGGTTCTTTCTACCCGCTCTTCGTTTCCAACGTTGAGAGCGGTCTGCAAGACCTGCAAGACAAGACCGGGCAGGTGATGATGGCTGCCAACAAGGATGCCGGAGGGCCGGGGATCGGTCTCGACATTACCCTCTACTACGACCAGACCGACCAGATTGGCGTGGTCGCCGCCGCGCGAGTACGCGATTTCCTGCAGGTGTACTTAAATGACGTGCTGAGGAAGAAACTCGACGCACTTGGCATGGACTACGATTCCATCCCCCCCCCGCTAAAGCTCACCGTGCAGAACGTCGCTACCAGCGCATCGATGGGAAGAATGATCCTGAGCAGGCTCCTCCCCTACTTCATGGTGCTGGCGATCCTCACCGGCGCGATGGGGCTGGGAGCGGAGATCACCGCGGGGGAGAAGGAGCGCGGGACGATCGCCACGCTCCTCGTTAGCCAGCTATCGCGCACCGAGATCGTGTTAGGAAAATTTCTGACCATTCTCACAGTATCCCTCGTCTCATCCATCCTCTCGGCCGTCGGCCTATTGGTGGGAGTTCATTTCTTTGGAGGGAATCTGGCGGCAACGGGGACTGCTCAAGGGGTGCAGGCAAGCTTCTCCCTTAGCCTTGGAGCGTTTGGGTGGATGCTCGTAGTCCTCGTCCCACTGGCGATCATCCTTTCGGCACTAGTTGTGATCGTGGGAAGCTACGCGCGCAGCCAGAAAGAGGCGAGTACGTACTTAATGCCGATCTACATGGTGATCGTTCTCATCGGTCTCGTGTCGATGAGCGGCGGCACGACATTCGTCGGCACGCGCTTCCTCATACCGATTGCCAATGCGCTCTACGCTCTACAGGAGATCATCGTGGGCGATCTACAGTTTTCACACCTCTTCTACACGCTGGCAGCGAACCTTTTCTGCGGTGGGATCCTAATCGCCGCCTCGGTGCGGGCGTTTAAGCGCGAAGCCGTTCTCTTCCGCAGTTAATCGGTCCCTTGTCGTTTCGAGTGGGCTGTGGCTTCTAATTTACGTTCGCACAGGGCACATGCCAACGCGCATTCACCACGAAGAGGATGAAGAATGGAACTCGGTTCAAGCAGACATATGCAGTCGGTCGAGTGCAACAGCGGGAAAACATAGTCGTGAGTCTAAATGAAGCCCATAGTCCAAAGCTTAACGTGGCAGTCTGCCTGTTTTGAGGAGCGAACAGGGCTGCTCACGCTACAAAAGAACAGGTTCTTGGGTAGCATCGGGAGCTTGCCATGCATGGCTCGCCATATATGGCTTGCCTCCGACGTTGCGCTTGTCTTCTGAACCCTTCGTGCTCTTCGTGTCCTTCGTGATGAAAGAGTTCTGTAACTCTGCGAGTGTCTACGTGTTTAACCCTTTTCTTAGGTTTCCACTCGAAGCGACAAAGAGCCAGCTAGTCTGGCGGCGGAATGCTCCCGATCACCTGTGCATACGTCTTGAACGCGAACCGATCCGTCATCCCGGCGATGTAATCGCGCACAATTGGGCGCAGCAGCTCCGCCTGATGCTCAACATCAGCGTCGATCAGCTCGTCACGCCGCATGGAAGTGACTGCGGTAGGGAGAAGTCGCCAGTCGTCCATGAACACGTGGTAGAGCTCCTCGATGATCCTGGTTCCCTGCTTGCGCATCCGCCGCACGCGATAGTCATCGTAGAAGTTATCGTACAGGTAGGCGGAAAGCTCTTCCTTTTCCTGCCGGATCTTGGGAGAGAGGTCGACGATCAGTTCCGGGTGCTTGCGCACGTCGGCCGCCGATTCGATGGAAAGTCCAACAAGGCGTTCCTTCGTCTGTTGGATAACGTCAGTGACGAGAAGGGGGATCACGCGCCGAGGCCACGCGCGCTCACCGCTTGCGCTCAAACGCTGGGCGATCCTCAGCCGGCGCAGATCTCTCTCATTTAGGATTCTAGCGCGCAGACCATCGTCGAGGTCGTGGCTGATGAACGCAATCGGATCAGCCATGTTGATCACCTGCGCCTCCAGCGATGGCATCACCGTCGGCTCGAGGTGAGTAAAGCGATTAGGATCGAGCTTGATCTTCCAGATGACGTGCTTGAGGATTCCCTCGCGCACCTCGAACGTCAGGTTGAGGCCCGGCTGCTTGGGGTAGGAGTCCTCGAGTTCCTCGACCACACGCACACCCTGCTCGTAGTGGCGGAAGCCCTCGGGAATAAGAGCATCGAGGGCATCCTCCCCCGAGTGGCCGAAGGGGGTGTGCCCCAGGTCGTGTCCGAGGGCGATCGCTCCCACCAGATTGAGGTTCAGCCCCAGAGCGGTGGCGATCGTCTGTCCGATCTGCCACACCTCCAGCGAGTGCGTCAGGCGGGTGCGATAGTGGTCGCCCTCGTGGTTGACGAAGACCTGTGTCTTGTACTCCAAACGTCGGAATGCCTTGCAGTGAATGATTCGGTCGCGATCGCGCTGAAATATGGTACGAATTGGGTCGGCCTCGATCGGGAGCTCCCGCCCGCGACTGGCGGTGCTCAGCACTGAGTACGGCGCAAGCTCCCTGCGCTCACGCGCTTCCAGCTCACGGCGAATGTCCATCGTTATACTCGTTCCCCACGATTGTAGCGCTTCATCGCATCCTGCGTGCGTCGCCGCTCGTCGTCATCGCGTAGCTTACGGCGCTTATCGTAAGTCTTCTTTCCCTTTCCCAGGCCGAGCTCGACCTTTGCCCGGCCCCTGCTGAAGTAGATTCGCAGGGGGATGAGGGTGTGTCCCCGCTCCTTGACCTTCGTCTGAAGCCGCATGATCTCGTGCTGGTGGAGGAGGAGCCGCCGGTCACGATCGGGCTCGACGTTGTACATCGATGCTTGCTCATATGGGGCGATGTGCACCCCGCGCAGGGTCACGTCTCCGTTTCTGATCACGGCGTACCCATCCTGGAGCGAACAGTTCCCGTTGCGCAGGCTCTTCACCTCACTTCCGGCAAGGGCAATCCCGGCTTCGATCGTGTCGACGATCTCATACTCATGACGTGCCTTGCGATTGGTGGCAACAACCTTGATGTCCATGCGGCAAGGCTACAACAACGATACCGATTGCGCAACCTGCTGTTGCTTGTTAGGATAACGAATCGATGGAAGATCAGGAGAAACTCACCACGAAGGGACAAGAAGAGCAACACCAAACGAGAGGAAGCTGTGCGTTCATGTAGCGTAGCAGCTTGTCTGCTACGTTTCGCTCTACATGTGCCTGAGTTTTGCTGAGCAGCACTCCCGGAGGCATAGTGGATTCGCTGCTCTTAGCGATCTTGAGCGAGCGAGAGACGGCAGAATCCTATCATGTGCCGTCAAGAGATCAGTACCGATTCCTCAGGCAGGCTAAACCACGAAGAACCAATCCTGTAATCCCTGGCCATATTTCGGTTCCTGATTATTGACAATCTCCATAACTCACCAGTTACGATGTTATGTTGATCACCGGGTTGATGCCGATCAGATCGTTTCTTCAGTTCTCCTCTTGACAGTAGAGGAATCGAGTCATAGAATGAGTAACGTTGGGAGGATGATTGCCCGGTAAAAGGGGGATTTTCGGTAGAATAAGGAGTTGGGCGGCCAGTATCATAGCCGCCCGGGTTAATGACTTGGAACAGAATAAGGAGATGACACGATGGCAATGCAGAGTGTTCTGATGAGATTACTTGCTCACAATATTGACGGAATACAACCTCGCCTTGTTGATTTGGAGCAACCAATCAAGATAATTGGCATGGCCATGGATACAGACATGAGTAGAATCTATCGGGATGTACCATCATTGGGGAAGCAGTTTAGAGAGTATAAACAGACCCACGAAATCCCAGCTAAGAAGCAACCTTGGGCCTTTGCTGCAGTAAGTAAAGGCTTCGATAGGGAGACAGGTGCTTTTTCGTATGTCATGGGGGACGTGGTAACAAGCCTGGAAAAGATACCTGCTGGATTGGTGGCATTTGAGATACCAGCCATCAAGTATGCTATTCTCCCTGTGCAACCCAAAAACAGATTTGGATGGGGATTAGCCATTGCAAACACGAAAAGATATGTTTACAATGTTTGGCTTCCTAATTCCGAATACGAACCAGCAGGCGTGATTGATGATTTTGAGTACCACGACGAACGAAGCGTAAGAAAGAGCAATCCAGAGATTGACTTATGTGTGGCAATAGGAGACAAGCATTAGCCCTATATTGTGGCCGCCCAACGCTGCGGTTGCAGCCGACACGCTCCGCGTGCGGCTGAACCGCAGCGTTGAACCGCAAATCTAGAATCTATAGCAGATCATCTCCCAGTGGTATTGAAAAAGGACGTCTAATCTGGTAAGAAGTATATGATGGAGAAGCAGGCTTGAAATGAAGAATAAACTGGATCAATCAATGCTGGGCCAAATCGTCCGAGCAACAAATGAGAAAAAGAACATTTTCGGGGCTGTTTTCTATGTTTCATCTGAAGACAAAAGCATTGATTTGCTCAGTGCATCAGGAAATTTCGAACCGGAGAGTCCATACTATATCGCTAGCATTAACAAACTATTTATATCTTCCATTTTACTTAAGCTGTATGCAGACAACCAACTGGACGTAAACGATAAGATCTCCAGATATATCCCAGAAGAAGTCATGCAAGAATTGCATATCTATAAGGGGCAGGAATATTCGAATGACCTTACTATTACCCACTTGCTTTCGCATACCTCCGGGCTCCCCTGCTACTTACTCGACACACAGGCCGATGGGAAAAACGTGATGGCTGAGCTTGAAGCGGGTATCGACCAACCTTGGCCGATTGATAAAGTCATTCAAACCGTAAAAAGAATGAAAACACACTTTCCGCCCGGTAAAGAAGGAAAAGCGAAATATGTCGATACTAACTATCGAATTTCAGGTTTAGTCATAGAACATATCACCGGCATTCCGGTGCAGATTGCCCTGAAGAATTTATTCCAAGAGTTAAATCTGACGCAAACGTATGTATTTGAAGACATCCAGGATGATAGCTTCCTACCTATCTACTACAAATCAGAACAAAGAAAAGTACCGCTGTTTCTCAATTCTACGCACAACGACATTATTTCCACCGCAAAGGACCAAATGACGTTTCTAAAAGCATTCTTCAACGGTCATTTCTTTCCGAAGGAAAGGCTGCATGAATTGGGAAAGTGGAACAAGGTTTTCTTTCCGTTCAAATATGGCATCGGCATACAAAACTTCTACATGCCCCCGTGTCCTTTCGCCGTTTCAACCTGTCCCTGAGATGATAGGTCATGCCGGTTCCACTGGTTCCGTGGCTTTTTATATACCGGAGATGGATGTATACATAACAGGTACGACAAATCAGCAAGCGCAACCCAATATCGCATTCCAGACGATGATCAAAATCCTTGTGAAATTAAGAAGTCGAAAATAGAGCATTTGGGAGGGACTGCAAGTGCTTCTAAATTCAAGTGAAAGAGTAACTTGAATATGAAATCAAGTGAAGTACATGTGGTCCAATCCCACATGCAGGTCGACTCGGCTGCGCCGCGAGGGTGAAGGTGGCACTTTTGATAAAATCAATGTCAGCAAACGGTGTTTCGGGCCTGCGCCGCCTCGCGCCTGATGTAATTGTTGGGCAGCAGAAGAGGAATATGCGGAAATGGAGGAATTGACATGAATCTAACCAACGAAAGCTACGTCATCTCGCTCAGTTCCAAGGCCTCTACTGAGCGGTACTACAGGGACAAGACCGGATGGTTGAAGCTGTCCTCACGGGGGCGGGAATTCAGGATGACTGCCGATCAAGTTCTTAATCACGTCCTGCCCGTGCTGGCAGGCGTCAAACAAGACATGACAATCGAAGTGGAGCATCGTGGCCACGCCCCCCAAGATGAATGACTGACCGAACGCTCGGCGTACAGGATACGCTCGCAAGCTCGCGATCCTGACGTCGAGCGTTGCACTCACTTATAGCCCCAAGGCGTAATCGTATGTGAATCGCCCACCGAGCATAGCATGAATGTGAATGTCGGGACCGGGAATTCGCTGAAGGTGGAAGCGGTACGTGCGGTGTTCGCCGTGGCGTTTGTTAAGGTGACTTGGAGAACGCGGAAGTCGGAACGCGAAACGAGAAGAGAACTCTCACGCAAAGAGCACAAGGCTCGCCAAGAAGACCAGCACCAAACGAGAGGAAGTTGGGCGTTTATGTAGCGTAACAGCTTGTCTACCCTGTGAAGTCTTACTCCACTGGGGTCTGCTACGTTCCGCTTTAGATGCGCCTGGGTTTTGCTGAGCAGCATTCCCCGAGGCATGGTGGATTCGCTGCTCTTAGCGATCTTGAGCGTGTGAGAACGAACAGGAGAGAGAGCAGGATCCTATCATGTGCCGTCAAGAGATCAGTACCGACTCCTCAGGCAGGCTAAACCACGAAGAGCCAATTTTGTTATCCCTGGCCATATCTCGATTCCTGATTATCGACAATCTCCATAACTCACGAGTTACGATGTTCTGTTGATCACCGGAGTAATGCTGATCGGATCGTTTCTTCAGTTCTCCTCTTGACAGTAGAGGGATGGATTCATAGAATGCGTAACGTTAGGGAAATAATTGCCTCGCAAGAGGGGGATTTTGGGTAGAATAACAAGTTGGAACCACAGGAGAAACATGAAGATAGCTGGCATCATCTTGTTTGTTCTCGGCCTGATTGTCGCAATCAGTGGATATTGCCTCTCCAATGCGGACGATATCCCCGGAGTTTTCCGTCTCTTTGCCGCAGACTATGTCGAGGCATCGTCGGCATTGTCGGCCGTCAAATCGAAAAGGACTCTTCAGCCAACCGACGTGGGGTTTGATGTACTCAGCCAGCTGTTTCGCGACGATATAGCACGCAGGGCCGACAAGCCCGAACTGCTGGCACAACTGTCAATCGAGAAGATCGAACGATACAAGACAGTCGCCTTAAAGGTCGGCGGATTTCAAGCCGCAAGTGATGAAGCGGTACGTTACACTTTGTCAAATGGCCAGACCTTGAAATGGCAACTGTCTGCGGTCCAATCAAGAATCGATACGCTGAAGCATAAGGCTTTGTTCAGAATTTCCCTTTGGATATTCATCGTCGGTATTGGCATTCAAGCTTTGGGCTTTGTGCTTCAGCTTTGTGAGAAGAAGAAAGAGGGTTCCAACAACGCACTGAACCCTACAAATGAACCCGCCACTGGCGGCTCCATTTGAGGGTTAGTGCAAGCGTTATGCGTATCACAAGGAGACCATGAATTGGTTGAGACCTTGAGCGTGAGCACCAAGGTTCATTTGTGGTGGACATGGCTCTCCATAGCTGCCCGCCATGCTGGAGTGGCCCGTCGAGCTCGAAGTGGAGCTGTGACTCCTTGTTCATTCGAGGCAGCAGAAAGCGCAGGGCTCTCAGCCGAATTCGAATCGTCTCTAGTGGCAACTGCAGCCGTTACCTTCGCGATGGAGGCTCTCGTCATCGAGTTCAAGACTGGCGGACATGTGCTCGACAAATCTCTCTTTACCGAGCCCACGAAGGCAACGCGCGGTTTCTACGTAGCTCAACGCCTCATACAAGTCTTTGGGCTAACGGGCAACTTTGCCGATCGTTTGCCCGAGCGGCTGAACTCGCTTTTTGCGCTTCGGAATCGCAGCGTTCACTTCGAGTCCAAGATCAGAGTCGGAACCAGACGTCATCCAAGCGGAACGAAGACAGCCGCCGAATTGACAGTCTTCACGCTCGAGGCCGCAGAATCTTCGATTGGATTGGGCCGTGCAGTACTCCTCCATTGCCAGGAAGCCGTGGATCTGGGCCGCCATCATCCTTCTGCCACCTCAGTTGCGCGGGAACTCACAGGCGCAATAACGATGCTAGACGAGGTAATCGCAGCTGAATCAATTGCGGACTGGGATGAAACCTATGTCTTCGCCAATGGTTTTGGCGATGCATAACGAGCAACTGCGTGAGCGCAGTTACTGGGAACAAGCGGGCGCATAACCCGCGAATCCAGCGGACGGCTTACAGCCGCCGCTGATCAGCAAGTTACACTCACTCATGACCCCAAGGTGTAATCGCATATGAACCGGCAAAAGGAGCAGGCAATGAAAGTGAATGTTGGAACCGGGAATTCGCTGAAGGTGGAGGCGGTGCGTGCGATCTTCGCCGTGGCGTTTCCAGGAGATAGTATCGAAGTGATGGCTGTCAATGTGCCATCCGGTGTCCCCGCACAGCCGTTCGATGATGAGCTAGCTCTAGGAGCGATCAACCGTGCGCATGCCGCCCTCCTTGACGCCGATTACGGAGTGGGGATCGAGGCGGGGATCGTCCCCTTCCCTGGGTGCAATGAGCGGTTCAGCGTGCAATTCTGCGCCATTGTCGATCGAGACGGCGAGGTGAGCGTTGGCCACGGTCCGGGTTACGTCCTCCCACATGGGGTACTGGCCCAGCTCGATGCCGGATCTGATCTGAACCGCGAGATGAGCCGTATCTCCGGGATCGACGAGATCAGGGAGAAGATGGGCGCAATTGGTTACCTATCAAACAGGATCACCGATCGTCTCGCGATCACCCGCGATGCTGTTCTGATGGCCCTTATCCCGCGCCTTAAGCAGACGGAGTGAACGTTAGCCACACCGTGCGCGAACGCGGCCCGTCGAACTCGCAGAAGAAGATCCCTTGCCACGTGCCCAGGTGAAGCCTCCCTCGTTCGACGATCACCGTAACGGACGCGCCAAGAAGCGATGCCTTCACATGCGCCGGTGAGTTCCCCTCAGCGTGCGTCCATGCGCGGTCCTCTGGAACGGCGTCGCGCAAGAAGGAGAGGATGTCGCTCGCTACATCAGGATCGGCGTGCTCGTTTATGGTGAGCCCAGCAGTGGTGTGCGGGGAGAAGATGGTGCAAATGCCGTCCGTTGCGCCTATCTCCGTGACCGCCTGCTGCACCTGCGTTGTGATATCGACGAACTGTTCATGATTGCTCGTCTTAATGCTGATCGCAACAGTCGGCATCGCGGTCACTCCGGCTGGAGAATGGCCTCCAGCTTCTTTGTCAGTACTTCCTTGTCCGAGATTCCCTGCGCGCGCACGATCAGCTCTTGGTAGCGGTCAGTCTTGCTACCACGGGCAAGACTGACCAGTTCTACACCTTCTTCATCGAGCGTATCCAGGATTCGGTAGACCAGCTTCCCATCCGAGTCGTCCGGTAGCTTGACTGTGATGCGCGTCCCCTCCAGGCCGATCCCCAGCGCACGTGCCAGCGCGCGCAGGACCTCGCTCTGAGAGATTACACCAACCAACTTGCCTTCGTCGATCACAGGGAGAAGAACAAGCTGGTTATCTATGAGGATAAGCGCCGCCTTCTCCAGCGTGTCTTCCGGCGAGACGGCGAAACGCGCAGCGAAACACGCCTTCTCCAGTGTGGCATCCCAATCGGTCACCCCTTTCAGCGCCCCCTTGGTGATGAACCCCTTGAGTGCCTCCTCCTCGTCCACGACGAGCAGAAGCGAGAAACCCTTCTCGTCCATGACCCGTTTCGCCTCGGAGAGGGGAGCACTTGCCGGGATCGTCACCGGGTCGGAGTGCATGTAGAAGCCTACTTTCATTCCTCTTCCGCCTTTGCTTGAGCGATGATCTTCTCCTGCATGTTCGCAGGGACCTGCTGGTACTTGAGGAACTTCATCTGGAAAGTGGCACGCGCCTGAGTGAGCGACTTCAGGTCGAGAGCATAGCTCTGCACCTCAATCAGCGGCACCTCGGCCTTGATCGTGGTCATTCGCCCGGCCGGTTCCATCCCCAGAATGCGGCCACGTCGGCCGTTAAGGTCACTAACGATGTCACCCGTGTGATCCTCAGGGACGCGCACTTCAAGGTCCATGATCGGTTCCAAGAGACATGGGCCCGCCTGATCGAAGGCCATACGGAAGGCATTGCGGGCCGCCAACTTGAACGCCAGTTCCGACGAATCGACCGGGTGGAAGCTCCCATCAAAGACCGCCACAGCTACGTTCGTTACCGGGAACTTCGCTAAGCTCCCCTGTTCCATCGCTTCCACCACACCCTTCTCCACTCCTGGGATGTACTGCCCGGGGATCGAGGCCCCCTTGATCTCGTTTAGGAACTTGAATTCCTCGCCCGCGAGCGGCTCGACGCGCAGCTCGACTTCACCGAACTGTCCGCGTCCTCCGGACTGCTTCTTATGGCGGTACCTGGCCTCTGCCTTCCTGCGAATCGTCTCTTTGTACGGAATCTGTGGCCGGTGCGTCTCCAACTCCACGTTGTAGCGGTTCTTCAGCCGGTCGATGAACACGGATAGGTGCACCTCGCCCATCCCCCACAGGATGGTCTCCTTTGTGACGGGATCGCGTTCCACTCTGATCGTCGCCTTAGCGATCGAGAGTTCCTTCAGAGCGCTACTCATCTTTTCCACATCAGACTGGCTCTTGGGAAGGATCATGCGCGAATAAACCGGCTGCGGGAATGGCGGCATAGAGAACACTTCGGCTCCTTCCTGAGCGGAAATAGTAGTTCCCAAGGCAATTTCATCGATCTTGCCTAAGGCAACGATGGCTCCTGCCACTGCCCGCGGCACCCGCTTCTGCTTTACACCGTCGATCTCATACAGGTCCCGAACATCAATCTTGTGGCCGCTTGCCGCATCGTAGCAAGTTGTTCCCTCCTTGAGGGTCCCCTCCAATACGCGTACGTAGCTTAGACGTCCGAGGTACGGATCGTTGTCCAGGTTGAAGACAATCGCGCGCATGGGCTTATCGGCGCTTGCCGCCGGTTCGCTGGTCAGGTTGATAAAGGCATCGGTAAGCCTATCGAGGCCCTTCTCCTCAGACGCGGAACCGCAGAGGACGGGGAAGATGGCTCCGTCGGCAACGCCCTTGGCAAGAGCTGCTTTGAGTTCGGCGGGAGTTATCTCTTCTTCTTCCAGGAACTTCATCATCAGATCGTCATCGGCAGCGGAGACTTCTTCCAGCATGCTGTTCCGCCACTCGTCAACCGTGCCCTGCAAGTCAGACGGGATCTCCTTCTTCGACTTGTCTGCAAAGTAGAAGGAACGATTGGCGAGGATGTCAACCACACCCACAAACGACCCTCCCTCGCGAATCGGAAGCTCGAGCGGAGTGAACTTCCCTGCAAACTGCTCTTGCAACGAAGCGATGAGCATGGGGAAGTCGACGTCCGCGTTGTCCATGTGGTTCACGAAAACCGCGGTTGGGCGGTGAACAGCGCCCGTAATGTCCCACGCGCGCTCGGTGACAACCTCAATTCCCTTCTCGCCATTGACGACAAGAACAGTAAGGTCAGCCACCGGGATGGCCTTGTACATCTCTTCCATGAATTCGTCGCCGCCCGGGGTGTCGATAAGAGTAATTCGAATACCCTTCACATCGAACGATCCGAACGCCATGTCAATCGAGTACCCGCGGGCTTTCTCCTCCGCGGATGCGTCGAGCGTGATCTGATCCTTAACGCCACCCTTCGTCAAAAGCGAAGTGGCGAGGGTCGTCTTGCCGGAGCCCGAATGCCCCACAAAACAGATGTTCCTCGCTTGCCCCATCTGCTATCCCCCCTAAGCATGATTGATCGCAACCCCTGCAGGAACGCGCCTGCAGAAGAACTCCCAGGCAGTATACCAACGGGCCGGAGCAATAACAACACCGCGCATTGTAGAAGCTTGCGCCATCCTCTCCGCAAGCTTATCCTTAATGGTGGGTTTGCTGTGGCGAGTACCTTGGATGCGGGCAGGCTAGTTGCAAGCCGTCGCGGCGGTGTAATACCGAAGCGGTACTGCGCGTGCGAAACTTCGCACATTTCTTTGCCGATTCCCCCCCTTTATCAACTAGGAGGTACTGATGACGACCAAACTGCTACTGGGCGACGAAGCCCTGGCAC
>Ga0307380_10005886_pt1 | contig 16235 bp, 28 predicted proteins | sample UN3MG_FD_202239 | JGI IMG/M metagenome (GOLD analysis project Ga0307380, IMG submission 202239) | Soil microbial communities from Risofladan, Vaasa, Finland - UN-3 | ecosystem: Environmental > Terrestrial > Soil > Coastal area > Acid sulfate soil | place: Finland: Risofladan, Vaasa | collected...
AGCCATTGAATAGAAAAATTCAACCGCATCAAAACGTGGTCTTACCCTTCTTTGTTTAGCCTCTTTAACTGAGTTTTCTTTGATAATTTTCTTTACCAGTTTTTCAACATCATTTTCTGTTAATCTAATTATTTTTGCCATAATATATTTTTTAATTTCTATAATGATAACTAGGATAATCTTCATCACCTCGTTGACCAAATTGTTCTGGGAAATAAATCTTCATTATTATCATAACTTCAGAATCGTTTTCATCGTAATAAACTTCATTACCGTAAACCTCTATCTTACCGATTAAATCCTCCATTTCATAAAGTGACATTTCACCGTATCCAACTTGGTGAGCGTCTTCTTGTAGGTCTTGAATGTCATGTTCATCAGCCGTTATATGTGGGAAGTTTCCTAAACTCATATTTTCCTTTAGGATTTTCTTAACCAGTTTTTCTACGTCATTTTCTGTTAATCTAATTACTTTTGCCATAATAATATAAATATACAAAAAAAGGTCTGAATAAATCAGACCTTAGTAATTTTGTAAGATATCTTTGTTAAGATTACGCTAAACGTACGTTTACCGCGTTCAATCCTTTTTTACCTTCTTCAATTTCGAATACTACTTCGTCATTTTTACGAATTTCTTCTTTTAGTCCTGAGACATGTACGAAGAATTCTTCTTCGGACTCACTTGACTTAATGAATCCAAATCCCTTTGTCTCATTAAAAAACTTTACAGTTCCATTTTCCATTTTTTGTTCTATTTTAATTTTAATTATACACTAAAGATAGGTTATTCCTGGACGTTGTCAACTGGTTTCTTGACTTCTGTTAATATTTTTTTATATTCTTTTAAAAGATTTTCATAAGAAGGTAGATCTAACGGTTTTAACCTGTTAAAGTACTTTCCAATTTTAGATTCAGCTGGTGTTACCTCACCACGTTTAATTTGGAACATTAAACTTGCAACTTTTCTCTCTAAGGTGTCAATTTGTTTGTCTGGATTCATATGTTTATATTTTTAATAAAGATAAGGGAAAATTATGAGCAAATCAAAAAATTTTAATATTTATAATAAAATGATACATATTAAAAATATAATAAAAGAAGAAATTTTAATTGAAGGCTTTTTTAAAGACTTAATTAATAAGATATTTTCTTCAAATAACGAAAGTGCTGAAGAGAAAGCACAAAAAATAGATGACATATCTAAAACATTAAATAAACATAGTGTTAAATCAGAGGAAATTAGTAATTTATTGGATCAGATTTTAACATCTGAAGGTAGTGAGGAATTAGATTTTGAGTTACTAAAAAGAACTATTAAGAATGTATTACTTAAAAAAGGTGATAAAACTAAAAATGTTATAAAATATTTCACAAAAATTTTAAATTCTCTGGGATCAAGAACTTCATATGAGGAAAACCTACCAGATGAGGATTATTATGAACCAGAAGAACAGGAAACTTCAATGATACCGAGAGGTCAATATAATAAAGAAAAAACAGCTCTACAAATTGAACTTCTTAAAATGCAAGAATGGTTAAAGAAAACTAACAACAGTGTTATTATTTTGTTTGAAGGTCGTGACACTGCAGGTAAAGGTTCAACTATTAGAAAATTCACTGAACATTTAAATCCTAGATTTTATAAGGTTGTTGCTAAAGATGTCCCAACTAAAGAAGAACGAAAGGATTGGTTTAATCGATATAAAAATGATATTGAGCCAGGTAAAATTATTTTCTTTGATAGGTCTTGGTATAACAGGGGTATTGTGGAACCAGTTATGGGATATTCTTCTTATGAAGAATATGAGTCATTCATGGCACAAGTTAAGAATTTCGAAAGAGAATTAGTTGGAGAAGGAAACTTTTTAATTAAATTCTGGTTATCAATCACTAAAGAAACGCAAGGTAAAAGATTTACTATGAGACAAACGTCACCTTTAAACTATTGGAAATATAGTCCGAATGATGCTCAAGCTCAAGAAAAATGGGGTTCATATACAAAATATAAAGAAAGAGTTTTTAAATTAACGTCAACACCCGAGGCTCCTTGGATTGTTATTGATAGTAACGATAAAAGAGTTTCTGGATTAAATGCTATGAGATATGTTTTAAATGCTGTTCCTTATGATGGAAAAAATGAGGCTATCATAGGGCAAAACTACCCTGAGGCAGTAACAAAAATTCGTTAATAAATTCCTGGTCTTACATAAGGACTTCTACGTTCTCTTCTAGTTTTTCTAGGATTAAACTTAAATGGTTTGATTTCCATTTTAATCATCTTAGATTCAAAAGTACCATCTGCATACCAACCATCTTCATTTGGAAGAACTGTATAGTTTGGTAGTAAAATATTACTACCATCGTCATAACTGTAGTCAAGATAATGAAAAAGTCCTGTTGGTAGTGTTAAAGGTTGTACAGTTAATAAGTCCATTCCCACTGTTCTTGCAAAAGTCCTTCTAACTAATGGAAAAGCTATATTATCAAAACCTGGGGGTGGGTTACCACCTAAAGTTGGTACATCTATATCATCTATAGGTCTATGACCATGTTGGATTAAAACATCATTAGTAATGTTTCCGAATCGATTAACAGCATCAGTAAAGGTATTTTGATTATAAAATCTTTCATTATTGTGTAAATCTCGGATAATTTGATTATCAATTTCGTTTTGTATTTCTTGACCTAATATAGCAGTTAATTCGGCTTCCGCATCAATAGCGTGATATCCATGTATATCCTGTGCTAATTCTGGTGTCCAGATGGCTCTAAGTCTACGTTCACCAACAGAAACATTAACAGAAGAAAATCTTATATTGATTAAGTTTTTATTCTTTGGATCTACAAATGAAAAACACGGTACACTTTCTTTTATCATATAGTAATAGTTCCATAGTAACTGTTATTAATCATTTTGGTAGCGTATCTGGATGCTAAACCCCTTCTTGGTTCAAATGTACTTTCTAAATCCATCATTGGAATGTAGGGCGCATAAATATAACCAGGTTCGAATGTTTGTGAACCTCTGTAACCACCAATTATATCACCACCAAAACCATATATGATAGTGTATTTTGACGGTTCACCGCTTACGAAGTCATGTCTCCTAATAGACTTATGTATGATATCCATATTAAATAAATATTACCCACAAATATTCATGACGTAACATTTATAGATAAATCAAGAAATTAAAAAAGTAAAACTTTTATATTTATTAATAAAGAAGTTTTATGGCAGAATTAACAATGAAAACACCGATTCAGGAAGAACCTTTAAGAGCGAATAGATGGATTTTAAACATCGGAAAAATACCACCTTATTTATTTAGAAATGTAAGTTTAGAGTCTTTCACAGAAAAGAAAGATAAAAAAAGGGATCAAATTTACACAAAATTAACATTTTCAATATACAACACGGTTAATCATGTTGTAATTCCTGATGATGTTGTTTTATTAAGAAAAATCAAATTAGACTTCTTGGATCCAACAGGTATGGTAATCAACGGTTACGATATGAACGTTGAATTTGAAAAAATGAGTTTAAAGTGTGATTATTCCGATAGTGGTTTATTAACACATGAATTTATTTTTTGGGTTAAAAATATGGAACAAATTCGTTCTAATGTTGATGAAAAATCAGAAAAAGAAATTGTAGATAATTACAAAAAGAAAAAGGGGAATTAATTCCCCTTTTTTATTAACACATTAATAATTCTAACTTACCTTTCATGAATTGTTTCAAGCTTGTAGACTTATCACTTTCATGATCGATAACCAAATCCATTTTTTGGTTATAGGTACGTTTCTTTTCTGAACCCCTATTACCAGTACCGATTTGGACTTTTCTTTCTTTAGAAACTTTATTCATATGGTTACCCAGGTAAAATACATTTAAACGTTCTTTAATTTCACTTAAAGCCTCGTCTTTGTTTTTGTGCTGACTTCTACCGTCTCTAACCACTTTAATTCCTGTGGGTATGTGGGTTATTACTACACAGGAATCTGTTGTGTTCTTATGTTGTCCGCCATTACCCGAACCACGAGTTGTCTCAATACGGAGTTCATCCATATTAATGTTAATCTCACGATATTCTTGGGAATCTAATAAAGCTACTGTAATTGTGCTTGTATGCGCTCTACCACGTTTTTCAGTGGGTGGAATTCTTTGCCATCTATGACAACCGACTTCGTTTTGGAAGTATTTCTTAACTCCTTTACCTGTCAGCTAAATGCTAACAAGTCCATCTCTTCAATGTTCTGACTCTAGGGTAAAACCTTTATTCTTGGCTGCTTTCAGATAGACGGCAGCCATGTCTCCAACAAGGAGTTTCGAATCTTCACCACCTTCAGCGGCTCGAATTTCTAATATTACTTTTTCCATGACTGTTTGTTTTTTATTGTTTATTATATTGTATACTCTTAATTTCTTCGTACTTAATTCCTTTTGGTAAATTTAAAAACTCACAATTTTCAACTGTGGTTTCCATTTCATGTCCATTATGTAATTCAAGTATCACATTTTGATACCCCATTCCATGTTCAGGTAAATCAACCAAAAATTCAGTTACATTAACTGGTAATTTTACTTTCATATTAATACAAAGATAGTAATAAATTATAATTTATCAAATACATTTAAAAATTTACATTTGTGCTAAAATTTGATATGGGTTAATCTCAACAGTATTTCGTTTATTAACTAATTCTTCATACAGTTCTCGTTGAGTGTCCCCAGGTTTATGTGTCCAAACACCAATGCCACTTCTCTCCTCTTCCCATTGATTTCTTGGTGAGTCTATGGATATAATAGAAGCCTCTTTTTTAATCCTATCAAAATCTTCTCGTTCCATAAAAGCGTTAGATAACCACTTTTTTTGACTTTCTATAAAATCAAATATTTTTTCAATAGATTCTGGTGGCAGGTCTTCAACCCATATTATATAGTTTTTAGACCTGTCTAAATCCTTTAACCCCTCGATTTGACTCAAATCAACATTAGAAACGGAACTAACCAAATCTTTTGCCCATTCAAAATCATCTTCCGATTCCTTTAATATTTTACGAATTAAATCTTTCATATATTATATTCTGTTATAAACACTTTCTTTAAAGTATTTTTCAACAGTACTATTATCTGGCCATTCACTATATTTTGGGTTATACTCCTCATTATTTTCCTTTATGATAAATGTATATAGATTTAAAAAGCTACTAAATTCCCAACTAGGATTCTTACATTCTTCACATTCTTCCTCCAACTCTTCAATACTAATATCATTAGGATTGCTATGACAATTTGCCCAACAATTATCAAAAAAATAAGATATAGTATTTACAAATAAATCAGTAATATCGAATTTAATAAAATGTCTTGTAACCGTACCACCCATTTTTTGGATTTGTTTGGAATCCCAGGTACCTTTTCCAAAATTTTCTTCTATAGGATCCATAGTTGACTTATATACATTATCTCTTGCTGCAGTATTATAAGCGTCACCATATGCCCAAAGTAGTTCATATCTAATACCTTCTAAATCTTCTTCTTCAGATATTAACTCACCTAATTCATTTAAATTTTTAGATAAATAATTAAAATATTCAGTATCTAGTATTTTACCATTTATTTCTATTACATTTTGTTTTTTAGGTAAATTACCTTCGATATCTAATTGATTTGGATTGTAATTAGTGGTAGAAACGTAGTTATTTTTAATATAGGATAAAACTGAATCTAATATTTCTTTATCGGTAATAACTAAATCATCCCATATAGTATCTTTCCATTCACGACGAGGTACTAAATCACTTGATTGATACGGTTCCCAATAATCGTCGTCGTCATCACAAAGTATTCTTTTAGCTAAATACTGGTCAATATAACCATCACTACCCCTTCTTGATTCATAAAATAAATCAGAAAAATCACAATAACTATCTGTGGTTAATATAATTCTACCATTAATATATTCTACACCAGATAATTCATCACAAACTTTTTTAAAGATAGTGTCTTTAGTGTTTTCGTTAAGACCAAATTTGTGATATATAACACCTGCAGAAATATCAAGATTATTTGTATTGGATACGATTTCTTTAGCCCATTCAAATTCATCTTCTGATTCCTTTAATATTTTACGAATTAAATCTTTCACAATTATAAATATCTATAAAACAAAATGGGGAACTTAAGTTCCCCATTCATTTTTAAGGTAATAATTTAAAACCAATAGTTTTATAATACTTTCTTAAAGACTCATTTTCGGCTAATTCTGAATAACCTTCAGCTTTTTTATAAGCTTCAAATTGATTTAGAGCTGAAACATAAAATTGTAGACCTTCACCACTCGTAAGTGTGATTTCTACCAACCATAATTGTAATGGTTGCTTTTCCTCTTGTTTTTTGGTTTTATCCATTTTCATAATGTAACAAGTACATTATGGGGAGTCTTTATTCTTCATAATTTTTAAAAAATAAAATGGGGGGTTTAATACCCCCATTATTTAGGACTGAACGGTTTCTTCAACCTTTGGTGTTTCAACCACCTTAGCTTCGATACCGTCCCACGCGGAGATAATTTCGTTAGCGTAAAGGGCTTCCTTACCTATCCACCCACCGAGAACTGCTCCTCTGTAAAGGTTTTCAGGAACAACTGAGTTGTTATACCCGGCTACTTGGACTGTGAAGATGTTAACCTTTGGGTTAACCTTCTTACGGTATTCTTGTACCATTTTAAGTACGTCAACGTGGCTACCACCACCGATTACGTCACCTCTATCGACATTTCTACCGTACAATCCACCGTGACCTGCTTGCATATCACTGTAGATGAAGATGGTATCGTAGTGAGTCTTTGTGTCAATTGCTTGACGTAAGAACACCCAAATACCGTGTTCGGTACCACCACCTTGAGCTTGACCCCTTGAAGAGGTTTCCTTCAATTGAGACAAGATACCGTCTCTCTTAGACACAGGCTTTAAGCTTAAGTTGTCACCGAATACACCAACATAACCTTCGTCAGAAGCTAATGCGGTGATTATAGAAGACAAGTTAGCGATTTCAGCTATGTGTGTCGTTCCGTACTCAGAGTTCATAGAACCCCAAGAAGAACCAGAGTTGTCAGATAGACAAGCTACCTTACCCTTTAACTTAGGGAAGTTATCGACAGAGATGTCAAGACAGTCTTGTAAACTATCAAGAATCAATCCCTTGTGGTTAATACTAACCTTGTCGATTTCCTTATAAGCCGTGTAGTAACGGAATGGGAATTGCTTACCATAAAGTACTCCAGCCTTAAGGTCAGTTAAAACCTTCTTAGCGATTTCAACATCGTTGATTTCGGTAAAGATGTTTCTTAAGTTTCTCAAAAGAGCCATGTGTGGAACCTTAATCGTGTTAAGGATTTCCTTCCATGTCTTACCTTGAGACTTAAGACTTTCCCAAGTTTGTTCAGTTTCACCAACCTTAATATCACCAGTCTTCATTAATTCGTCAATGACTTCAGAATGAGCGTGAGAGATACGAACAAGGTCGATTAAACTCTTAGACTTGTACTTGTTAATTTGGTACCTGTTGAAGGTAGCCAATTTTTCAGCCCAAGTTCTCTTAACAATGGATGGTAATCCATTCTTAGAACCCTTCAAGAACATAAAGTAATCAAATTGGTTTGTAATATCGTCAGGACGACCAACAATATCCAATCCATATTGCTTCATTAAACCTGGGTTTGCCTCATTAAACTCAACCCTTTTTGGGTGTTGAGACGCTCTAATGAAGATAACCGCTGGGTTAAGTCTCATAAATAAATCGTGACGTAATGTCTTAGCAAACTCAAGAGTTGCCTTGAAATCATAATCCAATGCGGCATCGATTGTCTTTGTGAAGACATCGGTAGTTGTTTCACTTGGATCCGTATAGGTACCAAGAATATCGGTCTTCTTTATCGTAGATAAGTTAGAAGGCTTATCGTGAGAACCTCTGTAATAAGATGGTTCACCGAAAATAGATGAAGCTGCCACGATACGTAATGTATCAAGTGGATTCAACGTATAAGATGTTCCCCCATCAAAGTTTTGTACTGCTTTGTCTTGAAATGCCTTGTGGTCTGCTGACGCTTTTGCTGAATGTTTTGTAAACTTGCTCATAATTTTCTCCTTTTCTTTTGTTTGTTAATAATTTGTTATAATAAAAAAGTCCCTACAATTTCTCGTAAGGACTCGCAAGGTCTCACAATTTCAATATAAATCGAAATGTGGACAATTTTGGTCCTACTGAGTATTAATGACTAAAGTGTTTTCGTTTCAATAGTATGATGTAACTTTGGTCTCCGCTTCAATAGAAGTATTTTAATATATTTTGTTGATTTATAACTTATTTGAGAATATCTCAGAATAATGGTTGCCCTCTATCGGTGGCGAACCGTGTAATTTTAGAGTTCACAAACTCGAAATATTTTAGAGATTATTTCAAACTCTCTCCTGTTGATTAGGTCGTACAATGAGAAGTAACACCTTTGTTAAACATTTTTTTCCTTACGGTTTTTTACAGTTTAACGTTTTCTGTCTAAGTTTAGATGTAATCACCCCAACCGCGTCAAATAAATAATAAATCAGTGTATTCAAGAACGTTTGTTAACTATATGTATAAAAACACATCCAGTCAACAGCTTATTTTGTTTTTTCTTTAAGAATCGTAATTTCTTTTTCGATTCTTGCTTTATCCTTTGGGTTTAAAGCAATGGTACCAGTACCACGTTTACCTGTTTTAGTTCCAACCTCAAGTTGAACTTCTAATCTGCTTAATGCACTTTTTCTACGACCTGTTGCGTTTTTCATAATATAATTTTTAGTAGTCCCACTAGGAATCGAACCTAGATTAACGGTTTAGAAAACCGTGGCTCTATCCATTGAGCTATGGGACCTTTTCGTTACAAGTTCAATTATATGAATAATATAATCATAAATCAAGTAGTTCTAGAGGGATTCGAACCCCCATCGTATAGTTTAGAAAACTATTGCCTTATCCTTTAGACCATAGAACCGTATTTTGTATTCCCGACGAGAATCGAACTCGCATCTCCACCTTGAAAGGGTAGCATCCTAGGCCATTAGACGACAGGAACAATTAGCGGTCTTAGAGGGATTCGAACCCCCACGATTTGTTTAGGAAACAAAGATGCTCTCCATTACATCATAAGACCAATTTTAGTACTCCCAACGGATCTTGAAACCGTATTTCTACCTTGAAAGGGTAACGTCCTAGCCTTTAGACGATGGGAGCAAATAAAAAACCACAACTTTTCGGGTTGTGGTTTTAAAATATTATCTTAGTAATTATTAGACAATAGTTAGACACCCAACCCTATGGTTAGTTTCCTCTCTTCTCTCTATTCTAATTACTGTGTTCATTTTCTTAATTGTTGTATTTGTTAATAAATATAGTACAAAGATACTAAATTTATTTCATCTGTCAAGTATTTTCTGTTTTTTCTTTATTTATTAGTAAAGATGATACCCTTAATAACTTTTTCTTAAATTTTTCTGCTTTTCTATGGAATCTTTTTTCAAAGAATTTAAAGAAAAATATTGGATCTTCCATTGCTTTTGATGGGACAGCATCCATTAATTTACCTGTATAACCCATCCTATTTAAATCTTTATTAATATTTTGTAAAACAATACTCCACCCATCAATTAAGTGTGTCATAGCCTCTTTTTTATTATTTAATGGTTTGATTATTGGTAACCCAGATTTTTGTCTATCAAGTTGTGTTCCAATATCCTCTATCATTTCCATAAAACCCATTTTGGATCCTTCAAAACTTTTAATAAAATTTTCAGCATTAAAATCTTCAAGTAATTTAACTTCTCTCCATACACTGGTTTTTTTGAATGCATCCATAAACTCTTCTGAAGTCTTAATACCCTTATCCTCCAATTCATAATAAAGTTGGGTTACTCTTGCATTAATTTCAAAAGATAAATGTAAGTAAACTAAATTTAAAAACTGAGACCATTGTGGGTATTTACTATCTTTCATTAGTTTAGCTGCCGCATTTAATACGGTTTCTCTACCAAAAAATTTAGTACTTTCAGATTCATCACTATTTTTAAGTCTCATATAAGTTTCATATGCATGAAGTAATTCATGTGAAACAGATGTTTTAACCAATTTTTTGAATGCTTCTTGATTTAAATTATCTAGCCAAGATGATGGTGAGTACGTTTTAAATGTGAATTCTTGATTAGTATAAACAACAACATCACCACCCATTGGAGATAATTTACTACCGTGACTATTATGTGAAGCCTCACACAAATCTTTATCCTTTTCATATTCGATAACTTTATCAGGTATAAACAACATTGTTAATTTAATAGATGGTTGAAACATTGGGAATTTCTTAAAATTGTCACTTTTAAGAAGGTTTCTTAATTCATCACCACCCCCCATTTTAACAAGAAGATCCATAAGTTGTTTGCCATTTAATTTAGCAATACCTCTATACATTTTTCCTGTTACCTCTTCACCTGTATCTGGATTTTTCCAATCAAAATCCGTTTCATCAATTTCTTCAGCCTCAGTTATCTTTTTGGCCATACCAGTGAGTAACAAAGTGAAAACACCTACCCAAAAATCAAGAGCTTTGGGTACACCCATAACCTCATTTAATAATTCCTTCTTTTTCATTAATAATAAATATCATGAAAAGTTAGTTGACGATCGTAAGGTTTCTAAAATTTGGGTTTCTTCTGGGGTTATTTCTTTTGGTACCTTTGGTACTATTTTAACATATAAATCACCCGATACACCGATTTCATCATCGGTCACACCCTTTTTTGTTAATCTAAAAATAGTGTTAGTTTCACAACCTGGTTTTATAGTAAATTTAACACGACCATCTAAGGTATCTACCTCAATTTCTTTACCCAAAACCATATCTATAAAAGATATTTCTTCATCTTTATGAATATTAAGACCTTCTAAAGTGTATATTGGGTGTTCTAAAACATTTATTGTAAAAAATATATCACCTCTATTTGCTCCTGGTATATCATTTCCAGAGTTTGTGTAAACCATTTTTGAACCATCAGTTACACCTCTAGTTACTGTTAAATCAACGCTTTCAGTTTGGGTTACTATCCCGTTAGAGTTACAAGTTTTACATGTTTCAGAAAAAACTTGTCCGGCACCACCACAATTATTACACATAGAAAAAACATTCATACCCATAGCAAAATTGTTTTCTTGTTTAAAACCTCTACCACTACAAGTTGTACAAGTTTTTTTAGTACCACCAGCACCATTACAAGTACCACAAGTTCTATTAACATTATAGATAACCTTTTTTACAGTACCGTTGAAAACCTCTTCAACTGTTAAATCAACAGTTAAGTTTAATGGTCTCGCTTTCATTTTAAAGCCACCCCTGTTTCTAAACTGGTCAAAAGGATTTCTAAATCCGTGGTTAGGTATTTCTTCTCTAGGTGCCTGTTTTTTCCCCATTAAAATTTCGTAAGCCTCATTAACTTCTTGAATCTTGACTTTAGCTTCTTCAGATGGGTTACGATCTGGGTGCCATTGTAAGGCCATTTTTTTCCACGCTTTTTTAATTTCTTCTTCAGATGCTCCAGGTTTTAAACCTAAAATTTCATAATACTTGTTCATATTTTAATGTGTGGAATATTTATATAGTGATGTATCAAATTATTTTATGTGAAAATAGGTTAAAGACCAAAGTCCTCCACACTTATAGTAGAGAATATGATGTTAATTATAGGTTTGAAAAGTTAAAGTCTCAAGAGGGATTCTTCCCAAAAACTAAAGTTTATAAAGATAAAAAGCTAACAGACGTTAATTATGAGATTTTATTATTAAAAAAGAGGGAAGAAGGTGACCAAAATCGTATCGTTAAAAACGAATTGGGTAAATTTGTTGAGGAAACTCTTGATGATAATGAATGGATTATAGTTGACTCAACCAAATATTATATTGAGGAGACCTTCAATGTTAGTGGTTCTAACCGTAAATTGACAGCAAAAGAAATTATTGACCACGTTGTGATATCAAACTTACAGAAAAAAAATCCTAAACAACTTTTAATGTTAAATAATAAATTAGTTATTGAAGGTTTAAGTTTGAATATTGTAACTTGTAAAGATATTGATGAGACGCTAAGACTTTATAATAAAATAAGGACACATTGTTTTGATAATAAAGTATTAGACATTATTTTCTTTGGTTCGATACCTAAAGAAAATAGAAGTAGTTGGTATCATAAAATACATGAGAGGACTGGTATCGGTTATAATAGATTATATCGTTCTAATTCAAGGTAATATCACCATTACCTAATGCTCTTGAAATTACTTTGAGAAATTGTTCTTCCGTTAGTTTAGGATCTCCATTTTTAACCCAATTAATAGTTGATATATCGGTTATTTCATCCATTATTAATTGAATTGGGAATGTTGTAATGCCATATTCCTCCAATTTTTTACGAATCATATTTAAATATAGGATTAAATCTTCCACCTTTCTAATTTAGTTTTAATAAAGTCAAGGTCTGTTTTTATTAAATAAATATTTTCACCATCTTCTATAATACCGTCTACATGGTTCAATATATCTTCCAAATTCATATTTTTTTGGAAAACATCTAATATTTCAAGTAATTGGTCTTTAGTATAACCATATTTTAGAATAAAATCTTCAGTAGTTATTTTATCATGGATAAATCCCCAATATCTTGTAAAAAAGGTGACCCAATTTAAATGTAATGAATAGTGATAAACCCAGGGTTTATCAATATTTTTTAACTTATCTTTGACCTCAGTACTACTGTTTATCCATACAATATTTTTTTCATTATTGTAGAAATCCTTAGCACGTTCTACAACTTTATCGTTAGATAAATAAGTTTCTCTTTTATATCTTTTTATTAAGTCGTTTGTGTAATGTATAGCAGCATCTACTATTTCGTTTGGTAATTTCATAATAAAAAGTAGGGAAAATAAAATTAAGACTGAAGGATATTCTTTAAAAATGATTTACGATGATGTTCGGTGATACCGATTTTTTTGATTGTCTCTATATGACCAGTGGAACCATACCCTTTATTACCTTCCCATTGATAATCTGGGAATTCTTTATGAAGTTCTTTCATATACTCATCTCTTGAAACTTTAGCTAAAATAGAAGCTGCAGCAATTGAATAATAGGTATCGTCACCTTTAATTACACAGGTATGTAATACTTCTTTATATTTGTTAAAATAATTTCCATCTACCAGTATATGATTAAAATCGATTTTAAGGCGGTCTAAACACTCATGCATACCCAACATAGTTGCTTGAAGAATATTGACTCTATCAACTGTTTTTGGGTCTATAAAGGAAATAGAGTACCCTATAGCTTTCTCTTTTATAAGTTCAAAGGCCTCTTTTCTCTTTTTTTCTGATAATTTTTTGGAATCTTTGACTATTGGGTAGTCGAAATCTTTGGGAAGAATAACAGCCGCAGTTACAACAGGTCCGGCTAAACAGCCCCTTCCTACCTCGTCCAAGCCAACTTCAATTAATTTTGAATCATGAAACGATTTTAAACTCATTCTGTGATAAATTTAAAAATTACACCATATATTTCAACCTCAAATTCATCACTAAATTCTATTTCTGAATCACTTAAATTCTTTTCTTTAAGAATTTCTTTTTGTATTGAGTTATGATTTTGTTTAGATAATAAAAAAGTGATAGCTTTAGGAACTGGGAACCCCATTTCTTTTACTTCATTCATCTCTTTTATGGAATAGGCAAAATCAACAAACTCTTTAAGGTTTATTGTTCTTATAATTTTTTTGGCCATTTAAAACACTTTTTTAACTTTATCCCAAAATGTTAATTTCTTTTGAATTTTATTAGGTTCAGTTTTAATTTCTTCACCTAAACCATTCATAATTTCCTGAATAAAATTTTCTTTCTTAATTTCAGTTGATACAACATCTTGTAACATCTTACGTTCTTCGTCCTTTACGAAATTTCTGTTCATTTTAATAACTTATTAAATTCTTTTTTAAATACTTCTCTTAAATTTAAGTAAGGTTTAATCATCCCTAAAGACTTTAAAAAACCTGGGTGTAATGGTGATGGTAAATCATCTGCTGAAAACCACCCATACTTATCATTTTCATCTTTTTGTAGTTTAGGAACTTTAAATTCTTTATCAACAAATCCAACCATTACATAATGTAAGTGTCCCATCGCGTTTGAAGTTCCCACAACTTTTATTCCATCAATCATTGATGCGTCAACACCAATCTCTTCCTTTATTTCTCTTTTAACAGTTTCTTCTGGTGTTTCATTATCTTCCATACCTCCAGCTAAAGCTGACCAAGTACCTGCTGGATGATTAACTCTATGTAACATTAAGAATTTATTTGTATCTCTTGCTATAATGAGAATCCCTACTGATTGATATCCTTTTGCCATATCTATAAATATGAACTTATTTTACTTAAATATGAATTTAATTTTTTTAAATAAAAATCTATATATTAATACTGGTGAAAATATTAAGAGTGTAATTATTGTTAAAAACATCCCTAAATTATATTTAAATTTAGATTTATAAACTAATATTGTTTTATTTTCGTCATTAATAAACATATTTTGTAAAACAGATACTCTATGGTGTCCATCTTGTAAATAACCATCCTTGGATATTGTTATATAACAATATTTTTCGGGATTATAACCTTCAACCTCTAAATTATTTTCTAAACTTTGCCAATCGTAATTATATGATTTACTTCTGTTTAAAAAACTTTTTTTTATGCTTGCGGTTTGTTTAGGAAATTTAATATCTTTTAATATGTAATTAACCACCATTAGTTTTGATGACTTCTTTCAATACTTTCTTGTTTGCTATGGATTAACCATACAACTCCAGATGTCATACAACCATCTAAAAATAGTGCAACTAATTCTTTAGGGAATGTAAATAACCCAAAAAAGTTAATACCCTCGGTAACTATTTCATAATCTATTGATGGTGAATAAACCAACCAAGAACCTATAAACCCAACATATGTCGGTAAACATATCATACAGGTAAATAACATTCCGAAAAACCCAGGATTTACTGTAGACCAAAAGTTTCTCCATTTCTCAAATATAGAACCATATACCAAGATATTTGAGATTCCATACGCTACTAACATAAAAAGTAATAATTTCATAGTGATAATTGTTTTTAAAATATTTATATTTATAAACAATAATAGACTTAATTATGACAAAAAGAAAGATTTCCGTATTTGATTTTGATGGTACTTTAGTAAATACCCCAATTGGATCCCCAGAAAACAAACAAATATGGGCTGATAAATATGGTAAACCGTGGCCTTATCTTGGTTGGTGGGGTAGAGACGAATCTTTAGATAGTACTGTATGGAAGATGGCACCAATTAAAGAGGTTTATGATGCTTGGCAAAAAGAGGTTAAAAACCCTGAAACCATTACAGTTTTATTAACTGGTAGGTTGGTGAAACAATCTCATTTAGTTAAAGGTATTACTGATTCAATTGGTTACAAATTTGATTATTATTTATTTAATAATAGAGGGGCTACTTTACAAAATAAAATTAGTCATTTAAATAATTTGTTAAAACAATACCCCGATGTTCGTGAAGTTGAATTATGGGATGATAGAATGGAACATTTTGAAGAATTTGAAAGATGGGGTGAATTACAACAAGAACTGGGTCGAATTGATTCTTTTTATTTAAATAAAATTAAATCTGACCTATGGGATAGATTTGTGGAATAAAAAACCCTCCATTTAGGAGGGTTTTTTTATAAGTCGTTGTAAAGAATATCTAATAATTTTTTATCTTTTAGTGTTTCCTTAAAGCTTTTAGTTTCTATTGAATTAATAGTTGTAGTTGCTAGAATTTTTTTATCTGTAAGAACTGTAAACCAATTTTCTATTTTAGCTATTGCCTGGTCTTCATCTAAAGCATAAAATTCTTTAATACCTGTGACTTCACCATCAACATCAAATTCTTCATGTAAATGGTCTTTATAATCCTCAGTAAGTGTATAATCATACTTTACTGTAAAGAATACTAATTCATTTAATGAATCAAATCTTTTTTTTAGGTTTACAGTTTCGTTAAACTTTTTCGGTACTGACATCAGATTTAATTGAATTTGGGTTTTCCCCTTCTTTTAAAA
>Ga0307380_10005887_pt1 | contig 16233 bp, 25 predicted proteins | sample UN3MG_FD_202239 | JGI IMG/M metagenome (GOLD analysis project Ga0307380, IMG submission 202239) | Soil microbial communities from Risofladan, Vaasa, Finland - UN-3 | ecosystem: Environmental > Terrestrial > Soil > Coastal area > Acid sulfate soil | place: Finland: Risofladan, Vaasa | collected...
TGCTGGAGAAGAAGGTTGACCTGCTGACGACCGAGCGCGACACGCTTCGCAAGGAATTTGACGAACTGTCCCAGTACGTGTACGTGCTGGGGTACGATCCTGTGAAGAAGCGCAAGCGTACCAACGGCAAGGAAAAAGGCAATTGAGCCCATCATCGTCCTGGTGGGACACGCCAATTAACATAGATGAGACGGCCACGACGCCGCGTGAGTGGTTGCAAACGGCGTACCTGCGCATGTCTGACGTGGCCATGGCCGAGGCCCTCAGCAAGGCGCTTGGCAGGCGCGTGCTTGCCAACCGGGTGACGCTGATGCGCCAACGCCAGGGATTGCAGAAGACCACTAGCGGGCAACCTGTCGTTTTCCAGGAGAGCACGTTTCCAAAGTTCAACGAGCCGCCGACTGTCCAGGCTGACGATGTGTTGGTGCTGGCTGACGTAGAAGTGCCGTTCCAGGATGCGGCTTGGTGCTCGGACGTCGTGGCACTAGCGCACGAGTGGGGGATCAAGACCGTGATTCTGGCAGGTGACTTCCTCCACCTGGATTCATTGTCCTCCTTCGCCAAACGCTTCCTGGCGTTAGATGAGACAGAGCCAGAATTGAGCGCAGAGATCGAGGCCGGTGGGTTATTTGCTGATCGGTTACTCACGTACTTCGACAAGGTGGTCATGGTACTGGGTAACCACGAGGCGCGCTTGCTCAGGCGGTTGGAACTGGCGACCAGTGTGAAAATTCTACAGCGGCTCCTGGGCCAGCAGTTCAATGAGGAGCGCTTCGTCATCAGCCCGTACTACCACGCCGTCATAGAGGCCAGTACGGGGCAATGGCGGGTGACGCACCCGAAAGAGGCGCGGAAAATTCCGCTCACCGCCGGACGCGAGTTGGCGGAAAAGTACTTGATGAACGTCATCGCCGCGCACGGGCACGACTGGGGAGAGACGACCAGCCCCAGCGGGCGATACGTGGCAGCGTGTGGGTGCTGCGTTGACCCGGCGCGATTGGACTACGCGATGCTCAGGGACAGTACCCGACCGGTCATGCAACAAGGCGCGTTCATCCTGCACGAAGGGTTGCCCGTGCTGCTTCATCCGAAGTATGCGCCGCCGAGTATGTGGCTATGATACCGACGCCGCGCGAACACGAACTATTGCGCCTACTACTGCTACCGAACAAGCGGATAGCGCAACGACTCGGCATTGCGGAGGATACGGCCAGGAATGAATTGACCGCGCTCTACGCCAAGCTCGGAATACCGGGAGGCAAGAGTAAGCGGCTGGCGGCGATATACCGGGCGCTGGGCGCGGGCCTGATGAGGCTGGAAGATCTCGACCGCGCAGACGACGTGCGACCGCCATCGTCGTTGTGGCACTGGAGTTATAGTCTGTGTAACGAAAACTACCTTCCGAAGGTATTAACGTAGCACAGAACATCATTAGGAGAGAACAGAATGAATTCACGCCTTGATTTCTACGTGTCTAAGGTTTGTGTCATCGGTATGACGGTGTTTATCGCCGTCGCCGTCCTGGTCCTGCTGCTGGCCGCCTGCCAACCCATCACGCCGACGCCGCCTGAATCGCCCATCTCGCCTATCGCGCCGCCACACCCTGGTATACAGGCCGGGATAAGCATTACAGGCTCCACTCAGGTTCACTGGGACGATCCTACGATACCGCAGGGCTCGGGGTACTACACCGTGGCGTGCGGCCTCTTGCTAGAAGATCCTACCGTGCGAGTATGCCAGGTGGTGAATTCAGCAGACGTAGCCATCGGGCAACCCGTGACCTGTTCGGCAGACCTGTCAGATTGCTTTGGGTACAGGCTGTACGCCGATGTGCAATTGCGTACCGCCGACGGCAGGGTATTGCAGAGCCAGACTATAGACACAGAGCTGGGCACATCGGCGGAGGTTGGAAGCGGGCAATACGACGGCGATATTGTGTGGACTTGGGCCGACTTCTGCGGGACGGCAGATGAATGGGGGCGCTTGCGGTGGTCTTCGGGGGTAGGCGATACAATCTATTCACCATACCACCTGGGTGCGGACGGGAACATGCTGCCTCTGGACGCGCAGGGCTTTTCCAAGGGTCGGACCCTACAAGGGCGCGCCTGCTTCCTCTACCTGCCCATCGTCCAATACTGCCCGCGATGAATCGCAAGCAGTGATACCGTCGCGGGTCGCCGGTGGCTCTGGGTACAGGATTATAGCAGCGACGCCAGGATGTACACGAAGGCGGGTCTGGATTCGCTGATGGACGTGGCCGTGCGGGACGGTTTCACCGACCTGCTCCTGGCCGCCCGCCCAGACACCAGCGCCAGCCTGTGGTTTTCGTCGTCGCTTCTGCCGGTCAACAGCCGACGCATTGACGGCCTAGCGCCAGGCGGCTATCTCATCCGCGAAGCGCACAAGCGCGGGGTACGGGTGCATATCTGGTGGTACTTGGGATATTGGGCCTACGACTCGTATCCAGGTGCGCGCTCGGCCTGGAACCTGGCGAATTCGATGGATGGCCGGTGCAATCAACTGGCCTGGGTGAATTGGGACGACGCGGGCGCGCGGGGGATGATGGTCGCCGTGGCGGGTGACCTGCTGGCGCAGAATCCGGGGGTGGACGGGATACACTTCGACTACATCCGCTACCACCACACCGCCACCGGGTGCCCGACCGCTACGCCTGATGATGTGACGGCGTTCTTGCGTGCGGTACGGGCCGTGATGGGTGACGCGGAATTGTCCGTCAGCATCAGCGGCAATCGGTCCCGCAACGAACTGGTCAAGCGGGACGTGCCACAGTGGCTCGGCGAGGGCCTGGTGGATGAGGCGCTCGTGATGAGTTACACGAGTGTGCCGATGAGCGAGAAGTTGGCCTACATCGCCGGCCTGCCGGAACAGTGGCGCATCGTGCCGGGCGTGCCGTCGAACGCGACGAAGGCGGTATTGTGTGCCCAGGTCGCGCAGTGGCGGGCCGCTGGATTCTGGGACTTCGGGGTGTTCGACTCGGTGACGTGGACGCAAGGAATGGCCGAGTGCTTTGACAATTGAGTTTTTGTGGGCTACAGCCGGGTGGGGCCGGCTGCATGGTTTTCCTCCTTTCCGACGGGGGAGGCTGCGTGGGGTGGCCTCCCCCTGGAGGGGGGCATTAGGAGACTACGGTGGCGATAGGCTCAGTCTGGGATAAGTTGATGATTACGGGGGGCACGGGCACCTTCGGGCGTGCGTTCACCCGCCGCGTGTTGGACGACAACCTCGCCAACCGCATTGTCATTTTCTCCCGTGACGAATGCAAGCAGGAGCAGATGCGCATTGATTTCGGTCACGATGCGCGTCTGCGTTTTCGTATGGGCGACGTGCGGAATTATGACCGCCTGGTGCTGGCCATGGATGGGGTGGAGGCGGTGGTGCACGCTGCCGCGCTCAAACGGGTGGACAGGTCCGCCGATGACCTGGCGGAGTTCATCGCCACGAACGTGACGGGTACGCAGAACGTCATCATGGCGGCTCACGCGACGGGTGTCAAGCGCGTCGTGGTGCTGTCCACCGATAAGGCCGTGGATGCCACGACCCCCTACGGCGCGACGAAGGCGCTGGCGGAATGGATCGCCGTCCTGTACAACGTCTATGGCCCCACCCGTTCCTGTGCCGTGCGGTATGGGAACATCGTCGGCTCGCGTGGCTCGGTGCTGGAGACTTGGCACAACCAGGTCGCGTCGGGATGTGCTATCTCCATCGTTGACCCGCAGATGACCCGCTTCTGGCTGCCCGTGGAACGCGCCGTTGACCTGGTGCTCCTGGCCCTGCGGCGGATGGGCGGTGGCGAGGTGTTCATCCCAAAAGACATACCCCGAAGTACGATCATGGCCCTGGCCCGCCAGCACTTCCCTGATGCGCCGTTTCGGGTGACTGGCAAGCGCGCCTACGAAAAGACGCACGAGGCACTGGTGAGCGGCGAAGAAATTGACCGCCTGCGCGACGTGGGCGATTGCCTCGTGCTCCTGCCGCACACGGCGCGCTGGGAGCCGGGGCCGTATGGAGTGACTTGCGGTAGCCCCGTGGGGGAAAGTTTCCAATACAGGAGTTGCGAGGTGGCATCGTGAGTGAATCCCTGCGGCTTGGAGCTAGACAGACCATCACCTATGAATCATTGGTAGTATCTGATGAATACGACTTGGTTCTACAATACGCTGCCAGGAACTTGCAGGCTAGAGTTGGCGAGGGCTTGGTTGACACGATCTGGCGCGCGGGCGGCACCGCAACTGTGGCCTTGCGATTTAATACATGGGACGATCCGGCGATGTATGTCCGCAATCTTGAATTGCAGGCCGGCGTAACTCCAGCGAAATCCCTCAATGTTCCTGTCGTTGTACCCCATTACGTTTACTTTCCCGCTGATTGGTATTGCGTTTACTGTGGAACGCTTAACGACGGCCTGAAACACCCTCGTACTTGTGCGGGTTGTCAAGGGCCGAAAAGTCTAAATTCGGAGGTAGGGCAATGGCGAAATCTGTAATAATTGTAGCCGAGTGCGGCTCGAATTGGGACCCCGCCGACCCGCTGGAATCTGGCAAGGCACTGATTCGCGCGGCAGCAGAAGCGGGCGCAAGCCACGTCAAATTCCAAGACTGGCACCCCATCGAGGAGATGGATCGCCCGGACGATTGGAAAGCACGATGTGCACCGTGGACGATGCAGCCCGCCTGGATTCCTGCCTTGCGGCGGGAGGCGGGCAAGCGCGGGCTGGGCTTCCTGTGCTCCGTGTTCACGATGGAGGCCGTATCGCGGGCGGTGAAGTACGACTATCCCGCCATCAAAATCGCCTCGTCGGAGATCACGAACCTGGAATTGATCCGACGCATAGGCCGTCTGCGCATACCCGTGTGGCTCAGTACGGGCGTGCCTGGGCCACGTAACAAGAACGTGCAAACGGCAATCTACACGGTTGGCCGCCTGGCACTGCGCAATCTCGTGCTGATGCACTGCGAGGCGGAGTACCCCGCACCCGGCAAGGACGCCGGCACGAAGGTTGCCGGGTTACGGAAGGCTTTCGACGTGTCGGTCGGGTGGTCCTCGCACGTGGCCTACCCTGACGCTGTGGGGGTGGCCGTCGAAGCGGTACAGGCCGGGGCTGTCGTGATAGAGGCCCACCTGCGGCTCCAAGGCGTGACACCAGAGAACGCGCCCGACAATGGCGCGTGGTCCTTGTGGCCAGAGGAGTTCGCGGAATTGGTGCGGGCGGTGCGGGGAAAGGAACAGCCATGATCGTCACAGCGAAACAATTAGAGAAATTGCACGCCTGCTCGCATGCCATAATCGCATTCCGCGCCATCGTTGGAGAGCAGACAGCAGATGTGGAATGGAACGCCGCCGCTCAGGGGATAATGTTGGGCGATCCAATGTGGCGGATGTGGTGGGGATGGGCAGTGGTGAACGGGATTATTCCTGCCTGGTCCATGCACGAAAAAGATCTATGCGGGGCTGATCTGCGCGATGCCAACCTAAACGGGGCCGACCTGCGAGGGGCTAATCTAAATGATGCGGATTTGCGGGGAGTTGACTTGCGTTGGGCCAATCTGTACTGGGCAGACCTGTGCAGGGCTAATCTGGAAGAAGCCGACCTGTGCGAGGTTGACCTGAGCGGGGCAGACTTGCGTAATGCCAACCTGCGCGAGGCCGATCTATGCGGAGCGGATTTGCGCGGAGCTAACCTGGAGGGGGCCGATATAGCAGGAGCCGATAGCAATGAATTCACGGTTTGGCCCGTTGGAGTGAAGGGTGGAAATTTGCAAGTCTGGATTTTTGACTATAGCCACGACAATATAAGGTGGTTTGGTTATGGTACTGATGGCTATAACCCGAACCATCATCAATTCAATACTTCGAGAGAGGCGGAGGACCAAGGCGAAGAGTTGGTACAGTCTGGGATATTCAAGTTTTTTAGAGTTAGCCCGTTAGACTCCACGGGCGATGACTGCGCATGCGCTACGTGCATGGCAGCGAGGCATGGCAGGGGGTAACGCGATGGTCAAAGTAACGAACGATTCCAGCATCACCAGCAAGCGCCCAACCCGTATGCTCACGGGCCTGCGCTCGGTGCGGGTACTGGGTTGCAAGGTGATGTTGGAGGACGGGCGTTGGTACACGGACTGGCAGATGGGCTTGCACGGTGCAATCTACGGCTATCGCCCCAAGTGGTGGGTGGATGCGATCTACAACGCCGCTGGCGAATCCTGCGCCAATTCGTTCGGTTGCCGTGATGAGCGAATCGTGGCGGAAATGCTCGGCGACTTCTATCCTGTCGAAGCAGTGCGGTTCATGCTATCCGGGAGCGACGGTTGTGCCGCCGCCGTGAAACTGGCGCGGGCAGTGACGGGCCGGGACAAGATTCTGGTCTACGGCTACCATGGCACCTGTAGTGCATACGCTTCCCCGCCGACGGCCTTTGACGCAGACGACAATCGGCGGGGGACATTGGAGGCGGAACGGGAGGCGTTCGTGCCGCTGGGATGGCTGGAATGGCCCATGCAGCCGCTTTCCGAGATTGCAGCGGTCATCATCGAATGCCCACCAATAGATGGAGGCCGTGAGGAAGCCCAGAATTGGCTGCATAATCTGGCGAGGTTGGCCCGTGATTGCAATGCCTTATTTGTCCTCGACGAAGTGGTCACGGGCTTCCGCTACGGCCCCGGCGGTGCGGCGGAATACTACGGCCTCCAGGGCTTGGTAGACCTGTATTGCTTCGGCAAGACGCTGGGCAACGGCTACCCCGTGGCTGCCCTGGCAGGCAAACAGGCCATAATGAAGGAACTGGCCGGCGAACCGGGCAAGGGACTGGTGCACTACTCTGGCACATTCTTCGCTGAGCCTATCGGCATGGCCGTGGCGCGTGCATTCCTGCGCCAGTTGCGGGAGGAGCCGCCGTGGGATTATTTGCGATATATCGGTGAGGTTTTGGTAGACAATTGGAACCTTCTGGGGACTACCTGGAAACTCCAGGGGCATCCTACCAGGCCCGTGCTGGTCGGCGACAAGCGCCTATCCGAGGATATAACGCCACTGAGGCGGCACCTGTTCGCGCGCGGGCACATCGTTGTGGAGCACCCGTGGTACGTTTCGACGGCCACGGACCAGGAAGACATTGACTCGCTCTTAGAGAATTTCGAGTATGACGACGAGGGGGACTGATGAAGTTTCTACTTCTCGGCAACGGCAGCATTGGACGCAAGCACAGTTCCATCCTGCGCGAGATGGGGCACGAAGTCGTGACGGTGGACCCGAACCCGGCGGCGGAAGCGGATTATGCCCACACGGATAACATCTGCACGATCACCAATCCAGCGGGCAACCCAGTCAACCGCTTTGATGGCATCCTGGACTGTACGCCACCAGATGTACGCAATGGGTGGGAAGTCCCCGCCAGGGTACGCTTCGTGGAGAAACCCCTCGGCGTGCGCCACGAAGACTTTCACTTCATCCGTCACGACGAGCCGACCATGCTCGGCTTCTGCTACCGCTGGCTCCCCTCCTTGGAGGCTTTCAAGACCTCTCTGGACAACTGCCGCGTCTACTCGCTCACCATGCTGGCAGGTTCATACCTCCCCGACTGGCATCCCGATGAGGACTATCGCTTGCGCTACCATGGCACCCCTGGACGTGGCGGTATCGTGCTGGATTCCCTGCCGCACTCCCTATACATTGCGCGGTGGCTGATGGGAGATTTGCACCCGCTTGGTGTGGTTAGCCGACACCTATCTAACCTGGACATCCTCACCCCAGATGTGGCGGCCATCTTGTTGGAAGCGCGTACAGGCCAACCCGTGTATATCTTGGTGGACTACCTGCGGCAACCCGGCGGCTCCAGAATCGAGGCCGTCACCAGCGAGGGTGTGAAGGTCTGGGAGTTCGACCCGGGGGAAGCGCCGACGATGTACCGCCGCCAGATGGAGGTATGGTGCGAGATATGCGAGGGGAGGCGGCAATATGGCTATCCTAACCTGCGGGATGGGCTGGCCGTACAGCAGGTTCTCGATGCGGTAGAGAAGTGCGCATACGAAAGGGAAGTCAAATGAGCATAGAACATGACGGCCCCGTTATCTGTTCCAAAGATGGCCTGCGCGTCATAGACTGCCGCTCCTGCGGCTACGCACACCTGGACCCCCTGCCCACGCAAGCGGACCTGGATGCCTTCTGGGAGGCGTTCTACTCTGGTGACGGGTACAAGTACGAGCAAGAGGAGCGCGACCTGTGGTACTGGCGGCGGGTGTGGGATGAGCGGATGCGGGAGTTTGACCGACTGACACCTGTACCGCCCGCGCCTTGGTGGAAGGCAGTGTTGGATTTTGGGGCGGGACTGGGGCAATACGTCACGCATGTCTGGCGCAATCATTGTGAACGCTGGGCTGCTGCTGGGTACGATCCTAATGTAACCGTCGGCCTCGTGTTCTCAAAGTTACTCACGCGTCAAGACCCCTTGCGCTACGAGGCCATCAATTGCTCCCTTGTCCTTGAACACATCCTCGACCCGCTGGCAACCCTGCGCCAGATTCACGACCTGCTCATCCCCGGCGGCGTCCTGTGCCTGATCGTGCCGAACGAGTTCAACTCGCTACAGCAGCAGTTACGCCGATATGGCTACAGTCCGCTCTACCTGACCCACGTCAATTACTTTACCCCGGCGACGCTCATGCGCCTGGTGGACGAGGCGGGCTTCGAGATCATCCGTAGGACGGCGACATTCCCCATCGAGTGGTTCGCCTTGCACGGGTTGAATTACGTCACGCATCCGCGCGTGGGCCGATTGGCTCACGTGTTGCGGATGTGGTTCGAGACGGCATTGCTTACATGCGCGCCTGAAACGAAACGGCGATTATACGAGCGGTTCGCGCAGAAGGGGATTGGGAGGGAGGTTGAGTTATGGGCGACGAAAAAGCCTGGGTAGTGAAGTGTAGTCAAATTGATTGCCAGCATCCTGCAACCTGGAAGACCGGCACCTGGTGGCTCTGTGACCAACATGCCAGACTCCAATTGACGGGGGCAGAGTACGATGCAGGCGAGGGGATGCTTTGTTGGGGCACGACCCGCAAAGTTGGGATGTGTTTGGCTAGTGATTATTATCTTGATGGCAAGTGGGAAGGACTAGCAGTGAAAGTTGCCGCCAGAGAATATGAGGTATCCCATGGCTGACATTCCAGTGAGATATACGGGCGATCTATTCCCGACACATGAGACATGGGAGTATATCCACCGTCCCTGTGACACACCAGACGAATTGCAATTTTGTGATGAGGATATTCGGGCAGCCTTTCGTGGTCGAATTCACCCTATCGGCGTGCCCACTCAGGTACAACTCATCCGTGAGGTGCGCTTGCTGCGTGAGACCATGGCCGAATATCTGAGACCAAAGGCGGTTATCTCATGACTGACACCGTTCTGCTCGTCACCGGCGGCAGGCTCCAGGAACCCGCCGTCACCGCTGCGCACAAGTTGGGCCTGTCGGTCGTCGTCACCGACCGCGACCCGAAGTGCTATTGCGCCTCCCTGGCCGACCAATTCCACCCGCTGGATATCTACGACGTGGAGGGGCACGTCAAATTGGTGCATCAGCTACAAGCGGGGGGCACGAACCTGCGGGCCGTGTTCACTGCTGCCGCTGACCCGATCTTGACCGTGGCAATGGCGGCAAAAGAGGCGGGCTTGCACAGCGTCCCTGTTGCGACTGCTATCGCCTGTCAGTCCAAGTCCGCCATGCGCCACGTCCTGAGCCAGGGTAACGTGCCGCAACCGCGCCACGAACACGTGCGCACCTGCGAAGAAGCGCGAGTCGCTGCGCTAAAGTTCGGGCAGTGCATCGTCAAGGCGGCGCGGGCCGCGGGCGGCAAGGGGCACACGAAAATTCACGATCCTGCCAGCCTGACCGAAGCCGTGTTCGCGCGAGCGCTGGCCCTATCGCCCGCCGGGTTCGTGATGGTGGAGGAATTGCTTTTCGGGCCGGAACTGAGCGTCGAAAGCCTATGGTGGAATGGCACCATGCACCCGCTCAATGCAGTAGAACGCCCGTTCGCTCATGGGTGGGATGAACTGTTTCACGGCGTAGAATGCACCGTCGCACTTGATGAAGGTTGGCATTTGGCCATTGACCGCGCGGACGAGGTGGCTATTGAGTTGGGCCACTACAACCCTGCCATGCTGCCCGCGCCTGCTTGGGATAAAACTTGGGATATTTGCGATAAGGTGGGCCATGCTATCGGCCTGGGCGACGCCAAGGGTGGGCACATCCTCAAGTGTGACTTGCTCCTGGCAGACGGCGAGCCGCGTGTCCTGGAGTGCACCGTCCGCCTCTCGGGCAACTGGGACAGTGGGCGCACGTCGCCATTGGCGCACGGAGTGGATTACACGATGGGCGCGCTGAAACTGGCCCTGGGTGAGCCGCCAGACTGGACGCTGTTCGCACCGCGTTGGCATCGCCACGCCGTGTGCCTGTTCAAGTTCGTGCCGGCGGGCAAGGTGCGCTCCATCAGTGAGACGCCCACATCCGGCGCGGAGGTCATTCGCCGCTACGACGTGGGCGACATGGTGCCGCCGCTGGACAGTTACGCCGCACTGGCGGCCTGGGTGATTGCGGACGGGACTACGCGCTCGGAGGCGGTGGCGGAGGCGGTGGCAGGGTTGAAGGGGATAAGGTACGAGGTGGAATCATGAGCGATACGGGATTCAAGGCTGGCTGGGGGAATACAAAATCGCGGCTTGTACTGTTGGCACCCGATAGCGCACATTGGTTTTCCGAGGCACTAGAAAGAGACCTTGTAATCTGGGAGGATAACTGGAAAGCCGTGTGTGAGTTGGAATTGAGGGCGCTCCCCCCCGCTGTAGAAAAGATACGCTTTTGCGTTCCCTGGCCTACGGGTTCAAGGGCCGAGGTGATACCTGACCCAGGAACACGGGCTATTGGTAGCCTGGAATCAGTTACCTGGAGCGACGGCCATGATTCGGGTTGTGAGGTTATGCTTTCGCAGATCCCTGCTGGTACCGCCTGGATTCGCATCGTGCTTGAATGGGAGGCAGGTTGGTGAAATGGCTAAAGTATGAGGTGGAACCATGAGCGCTGCATTGGCTACGAACTGTCTTAGGATTGTAGTTCTGATCGTGATCCTGGGCCTCGTGGAAGCATGGGCAGGAGGAGAGAAATAGGGATGGGCACCGCACTTCTTGTTATCCTCTTGGTGGTAATTGCGGCTCTTTGCATAGTCGCCGCTGTAGTACCGATTGGAGAACATTACGGCCTACCGCCTGAAGAACACGATGGAAAGGTGGAACTATGACCCCTGACGCGTGGCGCTATGACCCACAAGAAAAGGAAAGTAGAGGGATTCACCCGATGCTCAAGATTGCCTTTCGCGTTGATGCTGGCGGCCCCATCGGCCTGGGCCACGTGTACCGCTGCATCGCCCTGGCCGACGAACTGAGACACCGCGGGCACCTGTGCTGGTTCTGGTCGAATGAGTACGCGGGTGCACTCGCCCTGCGCGCCGGCCACACCACGGCGGACTTGGCGTATTACCCGAAGAAGGTTGACGCCGACGTGTGGGTGGTGGATCTCCAGAAGGGTTGCCCGCCCTACCTGGGCATAGAACTGCGCGAACTGGCTCAGGTGTTCGTGCTGTTCAACGGCGTGGGTTACGCCAACGGGGACCCTTCCCGCCTGCTGGCCGACCTGGTGGTCTATCAAGGCTTCTGCCGCCGGCCCTACGAGATGGACTGGACGGCGGCGCGGGGGCAGTGGCATGAGGGGGCGGATTGGATCGTGCTGCGCCGCTCGCTGCTGGAGTTACGCCGTGAACGCGCCTTGTGCCCGACGCCGGCCCAACACATCCTGGTCTACGGCGGGGCGAACGGAACGGCGACGGTGGACCTCATCACACGGGCGCTCCGCGTGCACCACGTCCGTACCCTGGTCGGTAGTGAGAAGCCCGACCGCGAAACCTGGGCCTGGGCTAACGTGACTGTTCTGGCCTACGGAATGACGGCGCTGGAGGCCCTGGCGCTGGGCCTGCCCGTGGTCGCTATCTCCGCCACGCCCGAACACCTGGAAGGGGCCATGTTGGCAGAGAAGCACGGTGACGGGGCGCTGGTGTCGCTGGGCCTGTTGGAGGACGTGGAAGAGCGCCACGTGAGAAACGCGGTGGACGACATACTGCTCGACCTGCCCGGTTTCAGCCGCAAGGCCCTGGCGGCGGTGGACGGGCAAGGGGTAGTGAGGGTGGCGGATGAGATAGAGAGGTTTGAGCATGACAAAGAAAGTGGTAATAACTGGTAAGGCGTCCACGACGATCTACCCGACGGGTCGCATGCGCTGGCTAAAACGACGGGGAATACTCAGTAGAAAGAAGTTGCAGCAAGAGTGGGAGATTGCCTACGGCGACTGCTACGAAACCGAATGGCGTGACATTCCCTTGATAGAGCCGTGGGGCCGTGGCAATAGAACCTAGAAATGCGGATGAGATCAAGAAGGCGGTGACAAATGCTGAATGAACTTTATGTTGAACCTCGTAAGGGATTTGCGAACCTACCAGCCCAGAAACAGGGATCTAATAGGGGCTTGAACGAAACGCCTAACGTAATCGCTATCACGGGCGCAACTGGCACACTGGGTTATGAGGTGATAAGGCGGCTATGGTGTGACGGGCGGCCCGTGAAAGGTATGAGTCTGCACGGTGACGAGGCATGCAAATTCTATGCGGGCGACGTGACTGACCCGGCGGACGTGTTGGCCTGGTTCGGCCTGCTGGCCCATGACTACCCCGACCAGCCATTGCGGGCCCTCATCACCTGTGCGGGTGTGGCGGGAGTGAGTCCTATCCTAGACCAGACCGTCGAAGAATTCCGACGCATCCTGGACGTGAACGTAACCGGTACCTGGCTCTGCATCCGCGAGGCTCTGCGCCTGGGCGTCAGGCGTATCATCACGGTATCGAGCCTCCTGGGGGGCGTTCCCATCGGCTACCCCGACCGTGCCGCCTACATCGCCAGCAAGGCGGCGGTGGCCGGGATGACGCGGGCGTTGGCCGTGGAACTGGCACCGCGCGGGATCGCCGTCAATTGTGTCGCCCCGGGCCATTTCTCCCTGATGGCCTCCAAGGCGAAGGGCTTGCTGGAGGCGGCGTTGGCGAAGCAACCGATGGGGTGTCTGGTGACGCCAGGAGAGGTGGCGGACGTGATCTGCTACCTGGCGACGACTGCGCCCATCTCGCTCACGGGGCAGGTTATCGTCGTGGACGGCGGGTACACGGTGAACGGGTGGCCGATGAAGCTCAAGGGTGACGATGGGTCGGATGAGGGGTTTCGGGCGGGATTGCGAGGAGTGAATGAGTTCCTTGGGTGAGCAATTGACGGACCACACACATGGCCCAGATCTCGCACGAATGTGGCAACCGGGACAACTGAGGTGGTTCCAGCCTCAGTGGCACCCAGACGACAACCACGGCTCGCCAGGTCCACTTCGCTTGCGCTTACAGCAGGAATGGGTGAATGCTCTCGGGACGCACGAGTGGCGGGACGTGCCGTTATTTTTGGAAGGCAGCGGGTGGGTGGACGAGAATGAACCTGATTGAAAAATGGCGTTGCCAACTCGGTGCGCACAAGTGGGTCTGGCGCGCCGAAACCCTTGTTATTGAGTATAGGAGGATAGGATGGATTGGGACTTTGTAAAGACGATTATCATTGCCCTTCTGCTGCTTGTGCTCGTGATAACGGCGGCCTTCGCGCCGATGTATGGCATTCTTGCCTTCGTCGAAAAGAAGCAATGCGATACCCTGCGCACATGGGACACCGACCACGAATACCGGTGGGGGTTCTGGACTAGTTGCATGGTGAAGGCACCCAATGGGTTGTGGGTAGACGTGGATGGGGCGGGATTGCAGTATAACCAGGTTGAGATTGAGGAATAGACATAGGAGAGAGGTTGATGGAGAATGAGGAATCTAGGCTAATACGCTCTGCTGGAGTAATTACATCCGCTTCTTACGTGGGTATAGGCGGTCTCGTCTGGCCGACCCCAGATCCGCTTTCCTTGACGCCCAATGAGGATGACGCTGAGGTACCAGATCGCCCGCGTCCGTTCCTGGTCCGACTGCGCAATGTGTGGCGGGAATTGGAGTTGCCATGGAAGAAAGACGAAGCCTAGCCGTTCTGATCGCCGTTCGCAATTGGTCTTCCCGCCTGCCCGGCAAGGCCATGGTGGACGTGTGCGGGCGGCCTGTTCTGGGCCACATCCTTGACCGCTTCCGCCTGGACAGTGATCGCGCCCGCTGGATCGTCGTCGCCACTACCGACCATCCCGACGACGACGCCATAGCGGTGTTGTGCGAGGCGGAAGATGTACCCTGCTACCGCCAGCCCGTGGAGCAGGCCGACGACGTGACGAGCCGCCTCAATACCGCCCTGCGGACCTACGCACCAGAGGCCGAATACATCCTGCGCGGGATGGGCGACTGCCCTCTGGCCGATGTGCCCATTATCGCCGATTGGATGACGGACGTGTTGACAGTGCGGCAGGCCGACGTGGTGTGGGTGGGCCTACCTGACGATCCCTGGCCGATCTACGGCGCGCGGGAAAGTCCCTGGTCACGGCATGCCTGGGACGAGTGTGTGAGCCAGTCCGTGGCCTCCCAGCGCGAGCACCCGGGCGCGTGGATCTATGATAACCTACACCGCTTTAACATCGTGCATACCGCACCGCTACGGGCAGAGTACTACCGCCCGCATCGCCTGGAGTTGGACACCGAGGCAGACCTGGCAGTCATCCGTGCTATCTACGAGGCATTGTGGTGTGGGCCGGGGGGCGTCGTGCCGATGCTGGAGGCCATCAAGTGGCTGGACGGTCATCCAGACGTGGCAGCGCTCAACGCCGACGTGGAATTGAAAAGCCTCACACGCCCAGATTGGCGCGAGCGGGGGGCCAGGTGGAAGTGTGAGGTATGCGGGGGCTACCCGATGATTACGCATTCCGTGGTGCGCTCGGCGCTCATCACGCAATGTCAGGCGTGCGGGGCAAAGCGGGAATTCGTAGACGCGCGCACATTGCGGGGGGTGCAATGAAAACAAGTAGACGGGAATTTCTCAGGGGGTTGGTGCTAGGCGGGCTGGCGCTCATTGTGCCCAGGGTGAAAGCAAGCACCACGCAACCAGCGAGTGACCCTGAAGAAAAGCAACCAGATAGGGTACCTCAATGGCAACCGGGTTACGGAGAGGTGACTTTCCGCGACGGGGAGATTCGGATCTACTCCCCAGGGCGCATAACATGGGTGGACAGCAACAGCAGCCCATGGCCAGATGGCAGCGCGATAACCTACACATGGGATGATGTGCCCTTCACGCTAACATGAAAACCGTCATTGTCTTGGGCGCTCCCCGTTCTGGCACATCCCTGATGGCCGGCATGCTTCACAAGGCGGGCACCTGCATGGGCCACAATTTCGTGCCTCCCCAACCCGCAAATCCGCGCGGGTTTTACGAGGACATGGACTTCGTGGAATTGGACACCCGCCTGCTGACCTGGGCCGGGGGCAGTTGGGCCTACCCGCCACCCGTCGAGCGGGTGCGCCAGCTGGCCCTGCGCGCCGATGTACAGGAATCCATGCGCGGGTGCTTGTATGCCAAGGCACACAAGGCCCTCGATGAGGGATACACGGCTTGGGGGTTTAAGGACAACCGCGCTTGCCTGCTGCTGCCGCTATACTTTGAATACCTCATGCGCATCAACACTGTCTTCATCGTCATGCACCGCAACCCGATGGACACCGCGCAGTCGTGCGTGCGGGTGTGGCCCGAGTGGTTCGATTCCCCAGTGCGTGCACTGAGGGTGATCTACGAGTACGGTCAACGCATCATGTCGTTCCTGGCCGCTGCGCCGTGGTCCGCCGTGCACGTGGGTTTTGACGGCTTGTTCGACGATCCAGAGGGTACCGCGCGCGCCGTGACGGAAGTCATCGGGGTGCCGCTGGACTTGTCGCATCTGGAGGCCGGTTTGCGCCATTTTGGGAACGGTGGTATAATGGACGTGAGACGGAATGAGACGGACGACGAGAGTGGTGCGGTAGGCCCACCCGGTTTGTGACGGGTGGGCTTTTTCGTTTTGGTATCGGCTGGCCTGTGCGGGCCGGTTGGGTACACTCCTTTCCTTTGGCTGGGGCACCGTCGGAAACCTCAACCGGCGGTGCTCCACCAGGGGGGGGGTTGGGATAACGG
>Ga0307380_10005890_pt1 | contig 16231 bp, 11 predicted proteins | sample UN3MG_FD_202239 | JGI IMG/M metagenome (GOLD analysis project Ga0307380, IMG submission 202239) | Soil microbial communities from Risofladan, Vaasa, Finland - UN-3 | ecosystem: Environmental > Terrestrial > Soil > Coastal area > Acid sulfate soil | place: Finland: Risofladan, Vaasa | collected...
CACCATAAGCGAAATCCTTTCCTTAAAATTCGAAAAAAATCCCGGCTAACCTCAGCGGCGAACTTTTACTTTGGCCATCTTCTCATAGTACTGAATAATCCCGCCATGGTCGTCACCGCCCTTGCCGTCCACTTTCAATGCCTGCATAATCTCCATCACGCCGCTGGCCAGCGGAACAGGCACACCAATCTCATGTGCCGTCTCCAGAGCGTTTGCCAAATCTTTTATATGCAGCTCAATTCTAAAACCAGGCTTAAAGTTCCCCTCCAGGGCCAAAGGCACCTTGGCGTCCAGCACGGTACTGCCTGCCAGTCCGCCGCGAATGGCCTGATAAACCTTCTCCGGCTCAACTCCCGCCTTGGTCGCCAGAACCATCGCCTCGGACATCGCTGCAATGTTCAACGCCACGATTATCTGATTTGCAAGCTTGGTCGTATTACCGCTGCCGATATCACCGACCAGAACCACCGAACCTCCCATTACCTTCAAAATGTCCTCGACCTCGTCGAACACTTCCTTTTTGCCGCCGACCATAATCGACAGCGTCCCGTCTATGGCCTTCGGCTCGCCGCCGCTGACAGGCGCATCGAGCATCTCAACCCCCTTTTCTGCTAACTTGCTGCAGACCTCCTTGGAAACCAGCGGAGCAATCGAACTCATATCAATCAATATCATGCCCGACTTCGCACCATCCAGCACACCGTCTTTTCCCAGCACAGCTTCCTTCACCTCCGGAGAATTGGGCAGCATTGTAATCACAACTTCGCTTTTTTCCGCTACATCTTTACTGCTTGTTCCCTCCGCCGCACCAGCTGCCACAACTTCTTTTACCGGCTCGGGCCTGATGTCATAAACTGTCAGACTGTAACCGGCCTTAAGCAGATTCATTGCCATGGGCTTGCCCATAATACCCAGACCTACAAAACCTATTTGCTTTTTCGTTCCCATAGATTAACCCTTTCCCTTTTCAAAAACTTTTCTCCCCGCTTCGATTATTGCTGTATCGGTAAGGCCGTAATGCGCCAACAATTGCTCGTAATCCAGCGCTGACTGGCCGAAACAATCGGCTATGGCAACTGCTTCGATTGGTACGCCATTGCCTCTCAATATGAACGTAATCGCGCTGGCAAGTCCGCCTATTATAGAATGCTCCTCCGCTGTAACAATACCTTTTACCCCCTCAACCAGTTTCTTAATCAACCCCTCGTCAATTGGCTTTAATGTGCTGACATTAACAACCCGCAGTGATATACCTTCTGCTTCAAGTTGTTCGGCGGCTTTTAACGCCTTGAAAACCATATAACCTGTCGCAAAGACTGTAACATCTTTACCTTCTCGTACCACATAAGGCCTGCCGATTTCGAATTCCTCACTGTTCTCAGTGACATCCGGTACCTCATTGCGGTTGATACGAATGTAGACCGGCCCTTCGTGTTCGGCCGCCGCCTTGACCATTTTCCTCGTTTCAATTCCGTCGGCAGGTGACAAGACCGTCATATTCGGCACCGCACGCATAAGTGCGATGTCTTCTATCCCCTGATGTGTCGCACCGTCGCCGAAGTCCGAAATGCCGCAGCTTGAACCTATTATCTTAATATTCAAATTACCCAGATAGGCGCTCTGGCGTATCTGGTCGTAGGGCCGCCCAGTTGAAAACACCGCAAATGAATTCACAAACGCAATCTTGCCGCTCAGTGCCAGCCCCACCGCCGTCGAAACCATATTCTGCTCGCCGATACCCATCTCAAAATAACGTTCCGGCAGCTCCTTCTCAAGAAGACAGGTCATTGTCGATTTACACAAATCCGCATCCAGCGCAACAATTCGCTCGTCTTTTTTCGCCAGTTCTAACAGCGTTTCACCGTAAACCGTTCTGCAATTCTGCTTGTTCATCTATAGTCCCTTTTTCACTGCTCAAACAGCTGCCGCGCGGTCTCATATTGCTCTTGCGTCATCATCCCGTGGTGAAAAGCCGCCTTGCCCTCGGCAAAAGGTACCCCTTTACCCTTGACCGTATTTGCCACAATCATCACCGGCCTGCCCTTTACTTCGTCAGCCTTATCCAGCGCATCGGCAATCTGTTTGACATCATGGCCGTCTATTTCCATCACGTCCCACCCAAACGCTTTCCATTTTTCACCGTGAGGGTTCGTATCATAGCGCTCAACGATAGGCCCCATCGCCTGGACCCCGTTTTTGTCCAGAATCGCAACGAGATTATCCAGCTTATAATACGACGCCGTCATAGACGCCTCCCAAATCTGCCCCTCGGCAATCTCTCCGTCACCCAATACGCAGTAAACGTTGTAATCACGCTTATCGAGTCTTCCCGCAATCGCCATCCCGCAGGCCATGCTAAGCCCCTGCCCCAAAGAACCGGTATTCGCCTCAATACCCGGCGTCTTCGACATATCAGGATGCCCCTGAAGGATAGAGCCTAATTCCTTAAGCGTTTCCAGCTCTTCCATGGGAAAATACCCACACTCGGCCAAAGCCGCGTATTGCGCCAGAGCCGCATGACCCTTGCTTAATAAAAACCTGTCCCGCTCGGCCCATTTCGGATTGGCCGGCTCGTGCCGCATCTTATGAAAATACAAAACAGCCACAATATCAGCCACCGAGCACGAACCGCCCAGATGTCCCGGCTTGCCCGCTCCTATCATTGTCACAATATCGTAGCGAAGTTTCTTCGCTATCTTTTCCAGCTCCGCTGCTTTTGCTTCAGTAAGTGACATAACTATCCAGCCTCTAAAACAAATCAAACTCACACATTTTGCGCCCAACTCCTCAAGTCGCTTTAAAGAGATGCTAAAATACACTCAAATTACTTTATTAGCACTCTGCATACATTTTCTCATCTTTTGCAAAGAAGCACAATAATATCAAACCACCTCGTAATACGCAATAACCCTCTTTGTTTTCTGACATTCAACCGTTCAAACCTTTGGTACCTTCACAATACACTAACAAAGGTATTTTTTCGCAAATTCTTCCACCCTGGCCGCCAGCAGCTCCCGACAGTTCGAAAGAGCATCATCCAAAGACATTTTTTTTCTCTTGCACCCTGTCGCCGTGACTATTCCAAGCTCCTCATATTCCTCTCGTTCAATCTTGACCTGCCCGGCAATAACCGCAACCCGAACACCGAATTGCCTCGCGAGCCCTGATACTCCGCTGACCACTTTACCCATTAATGACTGCTTGTCGAAACACCCTTCACCCGTAATTACCCAGTCTGCCGACTCAAGTTCGCCGGCAAGATTACTCCGCTTCATAACAGTTTCTATCCCCGAGACAACATCCGCATTCATAAACGCTATCGCTCCGGCCGCCAGCCCTCCCGCTGCGCCGGCACCGGCCACGTCTTTAATCTTACGTCCAAGCTGCTCTTCAACTATCTTTGCCAGATGCGCAAGCCCTTTCTCAAGCTCTTCCACCACCTCTGCCGTTGCGCCTTTCTGCGGACCGTAAACCCTCGCCGCTCCCTGTTCGCCGCACAAAGGATTATCAACGTCACAAAGTACCTCTACCGGAACAATTTTAAAATCCGCTGGCTTGTTTATCTTTGTTATCTGTTGCAACCCTCCCCCGCCAGGTTGTACGGATTCGCCTTGTTCGTCAACAAACTCCCATCCCAGCGCCGTCGCTGCGCCGATGCCTCCGTCAACCGTAGCGCTTCCGCCGACAGCGAGAAGAATTTTATTTGCTCCGTAATCGGCCGCCGCCTTGATAAGCTGTCCCGTCCCGTACGTCGTCGTCCTGAGCGGATTCATTTGTTCCCGGCTAAGCAGTTCCAAACCGCTGGCACAGGCCATCTCAACCAAAGCTGTCCCGTCTTCTTCGAACCATGCAAATCCCGCTTCAACTTCCATTTCAGCAAGCGGCCCCATCACTTTTTTCTCGACCCACCGGCCGCCGCATGCCTTAATCAACGCCTTCGCGGTCCCTTCTCCACCGTCCGCCATAGGTTTTATAACCAGTTCCGCACCCGGCATACATCGTCTAATCGACTCGGCCACAATCTCACATGCCTCGCACGAACCTATTGTGCCTTTGAACGAATCCATCGCGATGACAATTTTCATAAGAGTCGGTCTCTGCAAAACAACCCTCTGATTTGTAAACACGAAAGAGTATAAGATATGATTTTTTCAAATGCCACTCTTTTTGGTTGCCAAAACCGATGCTGCTGTGTTAGACTGATGATTTCTTGTGGGCGATTAGCTCAGCTGGCAGAGCAGCTGACTCTTAATCAGCGGGTCACAGGTTCGAATCCTGTATCGCCCAGTTGTTTTTTGTCCTTAAAGGTGATTGTAAGCGCCCCAGTAATAATATTACAGCCAAGCATCGTAAAATCAGCAAGTAAAAAAATATTGGGTTGTATTGAGGGGTCAATGAAACAATTTTAGGAGGTCCGCTTTATGAAGAGGTCATTCCTTTTTGGATTCATTCTTTTAACTTTAATCTCTTCAACCGTCTTGGCGGTTGGTTTAAAGGCTCCTGAGCGGGGCTTTGTTAGTACAAGGCCATCTGAGAACTGGGAGGAGGCCCTAATCAGCGGCAACGGTAAGATTGGTGCTTTGGTCATGAGCCGTCCCCTGAATGAGACCATCATCTTCTCACATGAACGTCTGTTCATGCCTGGGGACCCGATCCAGCCGGTCGTAAACATGGCGCCGCATCTGGATACTGTGCGCCGAATGATTGACAAAGGCCGGTATAGGGAAGCGGCAGAGTTCGTCTCCAGCCTGGCACGCAAGCAAGGGTATCGGGGGATGCGCTGGACCGACCCGCTCATTCCGGCGTTCGATTTGAAGATTACGATGAGTCCTGCGGGAGAAACGCGCGATTATGCACGGTCGGTGGATTTTCAAACGGGCGTGGCTTCCGTGCAATGGGAGGATGACCGGGGTGTGTTTCTGCGGCGCCTTTTTGTTTCCAGAGCAGATAACGTGGCGGTGCTTTCGCTCCGTGGCGAGCGAAACGGAGTTGTAGACTGCCGGATTGCGCTCGCGACGACTCCCGAAGGCACCGAAGAGGAAGAAGAGGGAACATCATTTGGAGAAGGTGTCGAAAAGGTCACCATTGCAGCAAGGGATTCGATACTGACGTATCGCAGCCTGTTTGCCAAAAGGCGGCCGGACAGCATCGCAGCGTATGAAGGTGCTGCATACGTGACCACCTGTGGTGGCTCGTTGGAGACCCTGGAGGATGCAATTGTTGTCAATGGCGCCGATGAAGTTCTCATTCTCTTGTGCCTGGATGTGCTGGGTGATGCCGAGACGTCTTTGCTTGGTGACTTCCGAAAACGCCTCGCGGCTCTGGACGCGGATTTTGATGAGCTGTTGGGTCGCCATGCGCCGATTCACGGCCGGGTCTTCAATCGGACGCGGCTCGACCTGGGCGGCAGTGAGGACCAGGGATTGTCTTGCGAAGAGCTACTGCAAAAATCGAGCTTGGGAAATCTGAACAAGGCGCTTTTGGAAAAGGAATTTGATGCGGCGCGCTATACCATTCTCTCGTCTTCGGGAGAGCTGCCGCCTACCTTGCAAGGCGTTTGGACCGGTACCTGGACCCCGCCTTGGCAAAGCGATTACACGCAAAACGGTAACGTGCCTTCCGCCATCGCAAGTATGCTTATGGCCAATATGCCCGAATGCATGGAGGCGTACCTCGGCTATATGGAATCGCTTGTGCCGCACTTTCGCGAGAATGCCCGCATACTCTACGGCTGCCGCGGAATCATGGTGCCATCGCGAACCAGCTCTCACGGGTATAACGTGCATTTCAACGAGGAGTACATTCATCTGTTTTGGACACCAGGTGCGGCGTGGGCCTCGCACTTCTTTTATGACTATTATCTCTATACTGGCGACCGAGAGTTTCTCGAAAAGCGGGCGCTGCCTTTCATGAAGGAATCAGCCCTGTTCTTTGAAGACTTCCTCATTGAAGGTCCTGACGGTCGATACGTTTTCAATCCTTCCTATTCGCCTGAAAACACGCCGTCAAACAGCAATTCGCAGGCGTGTATCAACGCGACGATGGACATCGCACTTGTCAAGGAGTTGCTTACAAACTTAATCGCAGCATGCCAGGAGCTGGGCATTGAAGAAAATGGAATCAGAAGATGGAAGAAGATGCTGACTAAAATGCCCGAATATCGAATCAACGAGGACGGAACAGTTGCGGAATGGACCACGGAAAAGCTCGTCGACAACCACAGACATCGTCACATTTCGCACTTGTATCCTCTGTACGACGGCCTGCCGGAGGAGATTGCATCCAATCAAAAGTTGCGAGACGCTTTCAGGAAAGTTATCGAGAAGCGTATGGTACCCCGCCGGGCAGATGGAGGCGGCATCATGTCGTTCGGGCTGGTCCAGCTTGGACAGGCGGCGGCAAGTCTCGGTGAGGCGGATCTGGCATACGAAGTTGTTGATATGCTGGCAAATGTTTATTGGCGGTCGAATATGGTCTCAACGCACAACCCGGACAGTATCTTCAACGTCGATATCTGCGGCGGAATGCCCGCGGTCATAATCAAAATGCTGGTAGCCTCTGAGCCCGGAGCAATAAAGTTGCTGCCGGCGCTGCCGAAGCAGTGGCCATCGGGTGTGATTGAAGGAGTTCTGTGCCGTGGTCAGGTTGAAGTCAAGAGATTGAAATGGGATGACAGGCAAGTGGAACTGAGCCTGATATCTCAGATACCACAGAGCGTGAAAATCAGCATCCCACAAGGCTTCGAGGATGTGAAAATAATAAAAAGTGATGCTGACATCGTGGAAAAACACGAAAAAGACGGCGAATGTGTTATAGCCGTTCCGCCGGGGGAGCTGGTTAAGGTTAATTTTATGCGGTTGTTACAGTGTCTTTAAAATCTCCCGTGGCGGCGTAAGCGGCGGCGGCAGCTTTAAGCCTGTTCTTAATATCTCCTTGCCGAGGGGGCTTTGCCTGTTCACCCTTCTGACTGTGGGGATTATATGATGAGAATAGGGGCGATTGTAGGGTTTATAAGGATTATAACGGCCGCCTGCCACATTTTTATGACATTAATAATTCTCTATAAAATCCAGTAGTTCCCACGCCTTTTTAGCCTTGCAAAATCGGATAAATCAGATATAATCTGCTCTGGTGGAATGGGTATTTGTCGGTGTTCTTTTTTGCTGACAGATTAAGGAGGAGGTATGCGTCAAGAAACAGGAATATTTTCAGAAACTGAGTGGCATGAGCTTGTAAAGGGACTTTCCCTGTCACCAAGACAGGCTCAAATAAGCAAACACCTCTTTCACGGCTTTTCGGACAAGCAAATTGCAAATGTGCTGCAAATATCTGTTCCGACCGTCCGCACACATCTAAGTCGGCTATTTTCAAAATTTGATGCGCAAGACCGCCACGAACTTGTTCTTACTTTCTTTCAGCATTTTCGTCAAGGGTGTCGACCGGATATATGTCCTCGGAAACAATGACATCTATAATGATGACATCGCAATTAACGACTTGATGTTTTTCAGCAAAGCTTCTAATCTATACATAATATAAAAGTACTCTTTAGGGAGGAAAAATAAGCACTGGAGGGTGCATGACCTCAGAAAGCTGATTGAGGAGAAGGGCACCTCTAATTTGCGGTTTTTCTTCAGATTGATGTGCGTCATCGCTTAAGCCATAAGAGTATTTTCTTCTTGGGTATGAAGTAGGTGTTTGTGAAAAAAGCGGTGTGGTCAGTTCTACTGACTTCGCAGCTTTGGCGGCCAGCTGCCTTGTAAATGATTTACTTTAGATATTTTCGAGATTAATTAATTTAAGGAGATAGGGTATGGCAGGAAAAACAAAGAATGTTATGGGCCCTCTGTCCGTAAAACTGCTGCTGCTGTTTGTTCTTGCTGCAGTATTGTCGCTTGGTTACTCGGCAGCGGCACAGGTTGTTGACTCGGATAATCAACAGACACCGACAACTACAAGCGTTACCCTGCTAAATCCATTTACCCTGGTTGAATCTACGGTCCCGGTAACAGATATTACAGCAACAGAGGAGAACCACCCGTACGAATACGAGCACCAGAACCACGGACTCGAACACTGGCACCAGCACCGGCACAGAGTACACAGGAGTCCCTGCACACCGGAGTTATAAGGATTAGCTGTTGTTATTTGATAACAGCCCAAAGGTGAAAGGGTTGATAACTTGTTGTTGCTTTATTGGATGACTGGCCAATTACAAAGAACAGTCCATTGAAAAGAATGATAAATGTTTGTCCCTTGTAACTGACAGAAATTGGGTCATAGAGGAAAGACCCCGTAACAAATTCTGAGAATTCATTTTCGCAAGAGGATGGCGAGATGAATTCCATATATTGGAGATGAAAAAGTGAACTTCGTTAAAAAATGTGTTTTATTGCGCAATTGCAGTGCAGTTTTTATTATCTCTACAACTCTATTTTTCTCCGGATGCGGTGCCAACAGCGGCCAGTCGATGCTTTCACCAAAGCAACTGACCGAATTTCAAAATGCTGGCCCGACACCTCCAAAGATTGATATTGAGCGTCTTCTCAAGGCCAGGACAAACACGGGCACATACAGGGTAGTCCCAGGTGACCTCATAGAATTGCAGATACCGCCTATCCTGCAGTCAGTCACTTCGGATTTGCCAGCCTCACAGGACATATCCAAACCTTATCTGTGTCGTGTCTCTTACGATGGTTATATCCCAATACCTGTTATCGGGCTGGTGCCAGTCCTCGAAAAGACACTTCCAGAGATAGAAACTGCGATTGTTAATGCATATTACCCGAAGTACTGTGTTGATCGCCCGACGGTGGTCGCCCGGGTTGCCGAGTACAGGACTGTAAAAGTCAGCATTAATGGTGCGGTTGAAAACCCCGGAGTCTACGAGCTTCGCAGTGACCAGATGTCATTGGTTTCGCTGATTATGGCTGCCGGTGGTATAGTCGACAGAGGTGCTGCGGCTATTCGCCTTGAGCGTCAGGAGCAGCCCGACCTCCTCGCCCTCCATCAAAATCCTCTCATTAATACCGAGGTAATGGAACTGCTTGGCAGCATGGGCGTTGGTGCGCCCCAACAAACCTCTGATGTAGGCGCCTTAGTAGCTGGAGAAAGTGAAGATAAGTCGCTGCTTCTGCCTGTCGAGGGCCTGAATGTCCCGTTTGCGGATGTCCCTGTCCGCGAGGGTGATACCGTAATAGTCGAGCAACTTGGCCAGCCGCGTTTTACAGTTATTGGACTGGTTAACAAACCGGGCACGTTCGAATACCCACCCGATACGAATTACAACCTTATGGAAGCACTGGCCTGCGCCGGCGGATTGCACATGGCTGCCGACCCGCGATATGCAACCGTCTATCGTCAAAAGCGGGATGGAACGGTTGTTAGTGCAAAGTTTAAAGTTGTCGAAGACCTCAGGCTGACAGATGCCTTGAGTGCTCTCGTAAAGCCCGGTGATATTATTGCCGTGGAACAAACGCAACGAACACGTACTAATCTGTTCTTTGACAAAGTTTTCAGAATTAATACAGGCTTGTACACAACGGCCGAAATACTCGAATAGAAAAAGAAAAAACAGGTTATATTAAAAACGGAGAATACGGTGATAAATAAATATAATAGCATAGAGAATGAAGAGCTACAGTTATCAGCTTTGGGCCCAATTATGTTCCAGGATAATCTTTTCAAGATTGCCTGGCGTGGACGATGGCTTATAGCGGCTTCGGTTGTCATCTGTTTGGGGATAGCTTTTGGATACCTTCTCAAAGCCACCCCAATCTTCACAAGTATGTCCAGGATATATGTTGAGCAGAGTGGGCCCAGGATAATTCAGCAGGCCGAAGGCGTAATGACACAGTCCAAGAATTATCTCTATACCCAAGCAGAGCTGCTCAAGTCAACTCCAATACTGGCTTCTGCTCTGGAAAAACCCGGCGTAAAACAAATGGAGATTTTTCGTAAGGTTGATAATCCAATTGTCTTTTTGAAAAAGAAGGGCCTTGATGTATCGGTGGGCAAAAAAGATGATATTATCAGTATAAGCAATGATTCACCTGAACCGGCCGAAGCCGCTAAACTGGTAAACGCCGTTATTGATTCTTACGTGACCTATCACTCCACCCAGAAAAGAACCACATCCGCTGAGGTCTTGAAAATACTCCAAAAAGAAAAAGAGAAACGTGACATCGAGTTTATGGACAAGCTCAAGACAATGATGGAGTTCAAGAAGGATAACATCGCCCTGGCCTTTGAAAACCGTAACAGCAACATCATACTCGACAGGCTTAGCAGCCTTTCCGAGGCGGTGACACAGGCTCAGTTGCAGACTATAGAGGCTAAATCCATCTACGAGATTACACAGTCGATGGTCTCGGACCCGACCAAGTTAAAGCAGTTGGTTCAGGCTGAAAGGGCCAGGGGCATTTACATCACCGGTCAAAATGAAAGTTCCCGACTCAAGGCCGAGCTTGACAAACTTGAACTGCAGCTGACCGACCTAACCCATCGGCTTACAACCGACCATCCTGCTGCCAGGGCTATGCAGCAGAAGATTGACCAGGTAAAAGACCAAATCGCCGAGATGGATAACCAGTTCGCCGAAGCCCAACTGGCTGTCGCCAGGCAGCAGTACCTGGCATGTAAGGAAAGGGAAACTGAAGTCAGTGCATACTTCATGGAGCAGCGTCAGAAAGCGATTGACATGAACGAGCAGCTCGCCCAGTACACCATACTTCAGTCCGGCTGGGAGCAAACAAAAAAGCTGTGCGACATTCTCGACGACCGAATAAAGGAACTCAATATTACCGAGGATGTTGGAGCGCTTAATATCAGCATTCTTGAGGTTGCCCGGCCTGCCGGCAACCCGTCAAAGCCTCAGAAGGCACGCATAATGGCAATGGCTCTTGTGTTTGGTCTGATGCTTGGAGGCGGCCTGGCACTTCTGCGCGACTGGATGGACCAAAAGCTGCGCTCACCGGAGGAAATAAATGCTGTCCTCGGCATCCCCGTTCTCGGGTCGGTGCCGTTAATGTCGCGCAAGCAGAGTATCTGTGACCGCGGACAAAAAGTCCTTCTTGAATCAGACTCTCCGGCGGCAGAAGCTTATCGCAGCATCCGCACAGCTGTGTTTTTCAGCGTGCCGAACGGCCGGGCAAAAACGGTGCTTGTCACCAGTCCGGCTGCAAGTGATGGTAAGACAACTCTCGTGAGCAACCTGGCTATAACAATGGCTCAGGCCGGCCAGAAAACTTTGATTCTCGATGCGGACCTGCGCAAACCAATGCAACATGAGATTTTTGGGGTGGATTGTGACAGCGGACTAACCGATGTCCTCGCCTCCAAAGCTTCGCTGAAAGATGCAATACATTCGACTCCGGTAAAGAACCTGGACATTCTAACAACAGGACCTGATGTACCGAACCCTTCTGAAATGCTTAACAGTACTGCCTTTACCAGGACTTTGGCCGAGCTTGCAGCTAACTACGACAGGGTCATCATTGATTCTCCGCCGGTCATGCCCGTAACTGATGCCCGCATCATTGCCGCGTTATGCAATGTAACTGTTTTAGTATTGAGAGCGGAAGAATCCACCAGGAAAGCCAGCCAACAGGCCCGCGATGGTCTGCTCAGTGTTGGTGCCCAACTGCTTGGTGCTGTCGTAAATGAGGTTTCCAAGAGGAACGGTCAATATGGCTACTATGCAGGTTACGGATATGGCCATTACGGCCGCAGTCGCAACGAAAATAAAACAGCAAAAACTTACAGTGAGAAAACCTCATCTGAAAGCTGAAAACTAAAAAGACTAAAAAATGGAGCCAAACACAGATAGCGATAAAATTGATAGCAGGCTATTAGATGCCGGGCAGCAGTATATTGATATTCACTGCCATTGCCTGCCCGGTCTGGATGATGGCCCTGCCACATTGGCCGAGGCACTCGTTTTGTGCAGAACTCTGGCTGATGATGGAGTAAAAATCGTTATTGCAACACCGCACCAGCTGGGGCGTTTTGATGGTCGTAATGAGCCGGAAACGATTCGCAATTCCGTTCGTAAGCTAAATGAACAGCTGCAGAAGGAAGGCATTCAATTAACCGTTCTGCCCGGTGCTGATATACGTATCGATGAAAGGATACCTTCCCTTATTAAGAAACACGAGATACTTACTCTTGCCGATGGCGGCAAATACATTCTTCTGGAACTACCCCATGACATATTCATAGACCCAAAATCGCTGCTAAGTGAGCTTTCCTCTGCCGGTATCACTGCCATAATTTCTCATCCCGAACGGCACCGTGTACTGGCTTCGCAGCCGCTGAGAGTTTTGAAATTGTTGGATGCTGGAGCCTGTTTGCAGATAACCGCCGCCAGTATTCTCGGCTGTTTTGGTCCGCTTGCTAAGAAAGCAAGCTGGTACTTCCTGGCCCGAGGCTGGGCCAGCATCGTTGCTTCTGATGCCCACGATACAAAGCAACGCTCCCCCATGATGAGAGCTGCCTTTGAAAAAATAAGACAAAAATTCGGTGAAGACCTCGCCCACCTGCTTGTCATTGAGAACCCTTCGAGAGTAATAAACGGAAAGACTCTTGAGTCCTTACAACTCTTTGAACACAGGGAGGTTTATGCCGATGAGAAATAAGGGGCCTCTTTTCGACAGTTTCGATTCGCCCGCGGTCAGTCCCGATACAGTTATCGAATGGCTGCTTGTGGCCCTTTTGGCCTTTATGCCGTTCGCGTTCGGTGCCGTGCAGGCATGGAGCGAACAAATCGTTATTGCCCTCACCGGCGCTATCCTAATCTGTTTTGTACTGAAACTTGTTCTTCAGAACAACAGCATCTTTGTATGGTCCTGGGCGTATCTGCCAATAGGGCTTTTCATACTGGTAGCGGTATTTCAGATGCTTGAGTTGCCGGCGCCGCTTGTACATATTGTCTCTCCAAATACGGCTGCACTAAAGACACAGCTTCTAAACGACCTGCCCGATGCTGATAAGCTCCTTAACTCAATGACAATCAGTTTTTATTCAAATGCTACCCTCCATAACCTAAGGCTTGTCCTTTCGGTAGCTGTGATTTTTGTGGTCGTTCTAAATATATACCGAACTCCCGGTCAGATAAAGCGTCTGCTTACTTCGATTGCGGTAATCGGCGCAGCAGTTGCGTTTCTGGCCCTTGCTCAGGACATTTTAGGAAACGGAAAGATTTACTGGTTTGTCCGGTGCTACGATAAAGCCTTTTCCGGCCCGTTTATAAACCACAGTAACTACAGCCAGTTCATGAACCTTTCTATCGGAGCATGCCTGGCGATGCTTCTGATAAGGTTTCACGAGTCATTTAAAGGCAGGAAGATAACGGCGCCGTCTGTTCTCGGATACCTTGGCTCTCCGCCGGCCAGATTCGTGTGGCTTCTCACTGCTGTAATAATCCTCGCCGCCGCTACCATTTTTGTTTCTCTGTCTCGAGGTGGCATGATAAGCATGCTCATTGCTGGCGGTTTTACGACGGTTCTTCTTACCTCCCGCCGGTCACTTAAAGGTCGAGGCTGGATAATGGCCATCATGGCATTGGGGGCATTTGTTTGTGTGCTTTATATCGGTTTCGATGCCGTTTACGACCGTTTGGCCACACTTCGGGACCTCCACGATGCTCATGGCGGCAGGGTGCAGATACTCAAGGACATTGCTCTTGCATGGACAAAATTTCCGATACTGGGAACTGGCCTGGGCACACACGAAGTGGTTTACCCGATGTTCGACCGCTCGACAATCGCCGCATTGGCTGCACATGCTGAAAACGAATATGCCCAGACTGCCGAGGAGACTGGTATCGCCGGCCTTATACCCCTACTGCTTTTTGCAGTCATCGTGTGGGCTGCCTATGCAAGAGTAATTCGGCAGGGCCGCAAACCGATATCTTCTGCAGCCTACGGCCTGGGCTTTGGGCTTTTGGCTATAATGATTCACAGTTTAAGTGACTTCGGTCAGCACCTGCCCGCCAATGCAGCACTTTCTGCTATTTTCTGTGCACTACTGCTGGCCATTGCCCGTCTTGAGCGAAATGACAGCAGGGCTAAAGCCACTGTAGCGCAGCCGCGTTTCTCGATACCATTGCGTATTTGCGCCGGGCTTGTTTTATTGGTCGTATGGTCATGGCTGCTGTTCGGTGCAAACAATGCAAGGATTGCCGAGAGTCACTGGGAAAAGGCCCGTGCAGTTGAGGTCGGATTGAGGAAAAACGATTGGCAGGGCAGCAATGAAAAATATATCGAACTGCTTAAGAACGCCTCCGCCGCTTCAGAGCATCAGCTGGGCAATGTTCAGTACCGCTTCTGGCTAAACTCCTATCGCTGGCATTCTATACTTCGAACTACCGACCCGGCTACCGGCAGGCTCTTTTTGGCCCCGGAAGTAATTCAGTTTGTCAAAAAGATAGTTGTAGAACTGCACAAGGCAATTGCTGTTTGTCCGACGTATGGCCAGGCCTGGTCTCTGGCGGGCCAATTGGAATACTTTGCACTTGATCAGCCTGAAGGTGCGGACCACATTCGGACCGGTTTTAAACTTGCACCCTGCGATGAGATAAGCTGCTTCATTACCGGCATTCTGGAGGTCAGAGAGGGTCAGGTTGACGATTCAGTTGAGAAGTTTGCCAGGGCCGTTGAGCTGGACAGCTCTTTTTTTACTGACGTGGCCGATATTTATGTTAACCAGTTAAACCGTCCGGACTTGGCACTGACTATAGCAGGTGATAACACCGGCCGGTTAAGTCATGTGGCAAATACCCTCTCGAGTATCGAAGAGCACAACGAGCTTGCCGAACGTACCCGCGCTCAGGTTACCGAACTGCTCAAGGTAAAATGCGAGCAGCCTGATGCTCCCGCATGGGTCTTTGCATCCCTTGGCGGTATCTATATGAAGCAGGAAGCTGATACCGATGCCATAGAATACTACCGCCGTGCCCTGGACCTTGATTACAGCCAGGTACGCTGGCGTTTTAACCTGGCTAAACTACTTGCCGAGCAGGAAAAGGTCAATGAAGCCATCCACGAGGCGAGGATATGCCTGCGGCTCAGTCCGCAGTTCAAAGCCGCAGAGAGGCTGATTGCCGACCTGTCGGTTCGGCCGGCCAGCGGCAAACAGTAATAGTTATGCACGGCCTCAAGAGAACGGCTTTTTAAGTAATTAAGTCCCTTAAAACTTAGAGATTTATGCCGTTCTCAAAACCCTCGTCGGTTCACCGACGGGGACGGAGTCCGCGCTTAGTTAGGTTGAAGTTCATAGTTTTAATTTCGTAAATTAACTAATGCATACTTATCTTTTCACTTTTTCTCTAAGCCTCCTGTTATCCATGGGCCTTACTCCTGTGGTCATCTCATTTGCGCGCAGGTCAGGTACTGTGGACAATCCTAACGTTCGCAAGGTCCATTCATCACCCATTTCTCGTATCGGTGGCGTTGCCGTCTTTGTATCAATGATGGCCCTGACCATACCGGTCCTGTTCCTGCCGAACATTATCGGTGCAAGTTTCCGAGACATCAGTGCCAAAGTAATTGCCACACTGGCCGCCTCCAGTTTCATATTCCTTGTTGGGTTGGTCGACGACCTCAAGGGACTGAGGGTCCGTCACAAACTCGCCGCCCAGCTTGCCGCGGCGATAGTGATATGCTCCTTCGGCATTAGAATTAACACACTTACTCTGACAGAAATATTCAGTATCGATTTTGGATGGTTTTCCTGGCCGCTTACGATTCTCTGGATTGTCGGAGTCACCAACGCAGTCAATATCATCGACGGCCTGGATGGCCTCGCCGCCGGTATTTCCGCGATAACCTGCGGTGTAATCGCTGTTCTCGCCATTTATTTCGGCCAGCCTGTCATGGCCGTCTTAATGCTTGCCCTGCTCGGTTCACTAACGGGATTTTTGTTCTTCAATTTCAGCCCGGCAAAAATCTTCATGGGCGACTGCGGCAGTATGTTCCTCGGCTTTCTACTGGCATCTTCAAGTGTGATGTGCGCTGCCAAATCCCAGATGCTCGTCGGCTTGGCGCTTCCTGTCCTTGCCCTGGGGGTCCCGATTTTCGACACACTCTTTAGTATGCTGCGGAGATTTCTTGAAAGAAGGTCCATCTTCTCACCAGACCGCAGCCATTTCCATCACCGACTCCTGGCCCTCGGACTCAAGCAGTCACATGCCGTCATTATTATCTATATCGTCACCTTTATTTTTGCCGCACTC